>Ga0214473_10008473_pt1 | contig 12156 bp, 9 predicted proteins | sample RVTome_7_FD_203509 | JGI IMG/M metagenome (GOLD analysis project Ga0214473, IMG submission 203509) | Soil microbial communities from uranium-contaminated site in the Upper Colorado River Basin, Wyoming, United States - RVT98D197 | ecosystem: Environmental > Terrestrial > Soil > Contaminated >... | reverse complement strand
CGGCGCTCCACCCTGGGTGATCTGCGCGACGGCGATCCGCCACATGGCAAACCGGAGGCGGTCGCTGTCGTCCAGTTCGTGGGTGGTCGCGAGTCGCGAGACCTTGGAGATCATCCGCGACTGCAGAAACGCGTCGGGCATGATGATGACGGCGACGAACGCCGCGACCAACGCGGCGGCGGTCGCGCCGCGAACATGCCAGTCGCGGATCAGGAGACCCAGGGCGCCGAACGCCGCGCCGATCGCCAGCACGCTGCCGCGGCTGCCCATCGCGAACAGCCCGACCAAGAGCACGAGCAGCGCGATGATCCAGAGCGGACGCGCGCGGCCGCGAGGCGGTCCGGGCGAGGGGCGCAGGAGCGGCGCGGCCACCATCCCGAATGCAATCGCGGCGACGATCCCCACGTACAGCGCCGAATGGGTGACGACCCCCACCGAGTGTAGTTCGAGAGTCGCGTGCCGGCCGCGCCACACGTCGGCCACTCCCCACGCCAGCCCGGCCACCACGCCCCAGACGGCGGCGTGCGCAAACAGTGATTTCTCCCCGGGGGAGAAACGCGAGCGATAGACGAAGACGAACAGCAGCGTGTAGCACAGCACGTCCTTGATTCCCTTGAGCTGGTTCGGATATGGCCGGTTGATCGCCGTGCTGATCGCCGCGACGGCCAACAGCGACAGGGCGGCGAGCTCAACGACGTCGAGCCGGCGCGTCGCGCCCGCCACTCCGGAGAACCGGCGGGCCACCCAGATCGCGAAAAAGACGACCACGAGGATGTTCTTGGGCGCTTCGAGAATGGGGAGCACGAAGAGCAGTGCGGCGAGCGCCGCCACCTCGGCGCGGCGCCACGCCGCGTCACGAGCGGGGGCTGCATGGGCGGCGATCGAGGTCACGCGGCGTGGAGGCATGAACGAGGGGAATCGATCACAGGTAGAGGCTATAGCACGAAACACCCGAAGTCGTAAAGGCGTCGTTCGTGAGCCGGTTCGTCGGTGAAATGGGGGAGAAAATGAAAGCGGGGGTCGCTCTGTCTGACCCCCAGTCGGGTTCTCTCGGCGCCGCGTTATTTTCCACTCTTGAAACGACAAAAACAATCGACGGTGTGATCATTCACCATTCCCACGGCCTGCATGTGGGCGTAGACCACGGTGGGGCCAAGAAATTTGAAGCCGCGCTGTTTTAGATCCTTGGCCCACGCCACGGCTTCCTCGATAGAGGGCGGATAATCCTCCAGCGCGCGGAAACGGTGCACGATCGGCTTGCCCTTCACCCACGACCACATATAGACGGCAAACGTGCCGTATTCCGCCTGGACCTCGAGGAAGCGCTGTGCGTTGGTGATGGCCGCCTCGATCTTCTGGCGATTGCGGATAATGCCCGGATCCTTGAGCAGGCGGGCCACCTCCCGACGGCCGAAGCGCGCCACCTTGCGGTAGTCGAAGCCGGCAAACGCCTTGCGGAAGTTCTCCCGCTTGTAGAGCACCGTGCGCCACGATAATCCGGCTTGGAAGGCTTCCAAGACCAGAAACTCGTAGATTGTGCCGTCGTCATGAACCGGCACGCCCCATTCATCATCGTGGTAGGCCAGATAGAGCGGATCGCCGACCGTGGGCCAGGGGCACCGGGTGACGGCCGGAGATGGCGGCATGGATGGCTGGCGCAAGCGACGAGCGGTCATGTCAACAGCAACCCATGTCGAACGAGCGTCCGCCGGAGGACGGAGCGGCTTCTGGGTCATTAGCACAGAACAAATGCGGAATGATGGTATCACAGTGCCACCCAGTGCCACAAAGGCCGAAATGTCCCTCAAGAGTTACCCCGAGCCTGACCGGTCAATTGACGGGAACACAACAAGGGACGACCTCAGATCCGGAACGCCGTTGACGAGCGGTTTCGCGATCCGTTACAGCACCACCGGCGAATCCGGCAACTCGTTACGCTTCTTGTCCTGCCCCGGATAGTGACGGGCCAGATGCGCGCTGACGGCCCGGATGCCCGCGAGGACCCCCTCTTCAAACCGGCCTGTACGGAACGCGTGTTCCATCTCCCGGCAGATTCGCTCCCACTCGTCCCGGCCCACGCGGGAGGAAATACCGCGGTCCGCCACGATTTCCACGTCACGATCCGCCAACAACAGATAGACGAGCACGCCGTTGTTGTGTTCGGTATCCCACACGCGCAGGAGCGAGAACACGTCGATGGCCCGGGCGCGCGCCGACTGGTTGCGCAGCAACGGCAGGACGTCGAGCGCGGCCTCCACGGCGAAACGGATTTGACCGCGATGGGTCGCCTCGCTCGCGCGGATCGCCTCTTCAATCGCGCGCATGGTGCGATCGGGACACGCGGTCCGCACACGCCACGGCGGGCTCCCGAGATGCCGAATCACCCGAGCCAGGTACGCTACCATCGCCCGGAGGCGCCTCCCCCGCCAAAGCTCCCCCCGCCGCCCCCACCGAACCCGCCTCCGAATCCGCCACCTCCGCCCATGAGCCCGCCTCCGAGCCCTCCGAAACGCCCGCCATAACCGCCACGGCCCACGGGCGCAGCCATCACCAGGGTGAACACGAACGCGAGGACGGCCACGAGCATGCCTACCAGCAGCGATCCCATGATGACCCACACAAACAGCCCCCCGATACCTCCGGCGAGAGACGCACCGGCGAGTCGACCGAACAGCCCGCGTATCACCGCGCCCAGGATCACGGTGCCGACGATCAGCACCGGCAACAGGCCCTCGATCCCCGACCATTCCTGGTCGCGTTCCCGGGGCGGCGGCAGGGGCTCTCCGTCGACCAGCCGAATCAAACGGCTCACGCCCGCGTCGACGCCGCCGTAGAAGTCACCCTGCGTGAAGTAGGGCGCCACGATCTCGCTGATGATGCGTTTGGCCACGGCATCCGGAATCACGCCTTCGAGTCCGTAACCGACCTCGATCCGCATGGCGCGATCATCCTTGGCCACCAGGAACAGCACGCCGTCGTCAACGCCCTGGCGCCCGAGTGTCCACGTCTCGGCCACGCGTAGCGCATACTGCTCGATGGTTTCCGGTTCGGTGGTGGGCACGATCAACACGGCGATCTGACTGCCTTTGCGCTGCTCGAAGGCAAGCAACTCGCGCTCCAGCGCGTCGCGCTGGTTCGGGTTCAATGTGCCGGTGAGGTCGGTGACGAATGCGGCGAACGGCGGGACCGGCTGCTCGGCGAACGCGAGCCCGACCAGGGCCGCCAACAGGATCGCGACGCCCCAGCCGAGCGTGCAGGCTGCTGAAAAAGTCCATCCGCGGCGTTCTCGGTCGTCGGAAATCCTCACGTACGACGCAGTACGCTCCGGTTTCCTCCTCCCTGCGGCCTTGCGTCTGGAGCTTTTTGAGCAGCCTGCTGGCCTTCCCGAGTTTTGCAGCATCCTGCTAGCGGAGTATCCGCCGCGTCACTTTGCGGGGGCGGGCGGTGACGCGCCAAAGTCGACCGTGGGTGGTTTGGCGAGTTCCTGCTCGTTCTCGACCGTGAAACTCGGCTTGGTGGAGAAGCCGAATACCATCGCGGTCAGGTTGCTCGGGAAGCGCCGCACGGTCACGTTGTACTGCTGGACCGCCTGGATGTACCGGTTGCGCGCCACCGTGATGCGGTTCTCCGTGCCCTCGAGCTGCGCCTGCAGGTCACGAAACACGCCGTCGGCCTTCAGTTGGGGGTAGTTCTCCGCCACCACCAGCAATCGCGAGAGCGCCGACGTCATCTCCCCCTGCGCCGCCTGGAACTTGGCGAACGCCTGCGGGTCGTTGAGCAGTTCCGGCGTGGCCTGGACAGCGCCGACCCTGGCGCGCGCGTCGGTCACGCGGGTCAACACCGCCACTTCGTGCGCCGCGTATCCTTTGACCACGTTCACGAGATTCGGCACCAGATCCGCGCGACGTTGGTATTGGTTGAGGACCTCGGCCCAACTCGCCGTGATCTGCTCGTCGGTGGTCTGCAGCGTATTGTACCCGCAGCCCCCGAGCAGACCGACCATCACCAGCAGCCCCAACCAGAACACCCGGTTCGTCATCCCATCCTCCTTCTTCGCGCTCAACCGCGACATCCGACTGCCACATACAACCACGGCCCGGCCCAGACTTCAAGGCCTGACGTTCGCGCCACGGAACCCCTGAGGTATCAAGGGGTCCCCAACGCGACGATTAGCATCCCCGCCCGGATTATTCATGAAGGTTCGTCGCGAAACCGCGCAGACGCCCGCGAAACGGGCGCTCGGAGCCGGGCTAGTCCAGGGTGAAGGCGTCCGAACCCAGTGCCTCGCGGTCGGCGGTCAGGAGTTTGGCGATACCGACACTGGCCTGAACCGCCCAGTCTTCGATCCGTTGCCGTTCGCGGGCCAAGGCGCCGTGGGCGTGGCCCCTCAGAACTCCCCGAAATTCTCTTTTGAGTGCGTCCAGGTTGACCAACACCGCGCGGCCCCTGGCGACGAGTTGGACGGCATCGACGGCTCGGGCGCTGTTTCCCCGCGCGTTCGAGCAGGGCGTCCGCGCGTCGGAACATCCCGATGGGGCGGGCGACAGATACTCCGGAACGTGATCGAGCGCGCGGCGCAGCTCTGCTTCACTGCGCAGGAGCCGACGGTACCGCTCCATGGACCGTGACAAAGCGGGTTCTGCTTGGACGGTGTCGTCATCCGTGATCCGCTCGGCGACGGGATCCCAATTGGGATGGTCGAGCGCGCCGCGGAGGCGATCGACCTCGCGCAGCGAGGCCATGCCCGCTTCGAGGGCCGCGTGATACGCCGTGATCGCCCGGGTAGAGGCGTGCAGATCGGCGTACGACGACGCCACGGCCAGACGGGCCTCGTGGACGTGCTCACCGCGGGGAAAGCGGGTGATCAGGTCTTGGAAGACCGCAATCGCTTTGATGTGCTCACCCATTTGTTGGAGTGCCCACCCGATGCCAAAGAGCGCGGCCTCGTAGGCCGGGTGGTCGGGGCGTACCTGGCCCAGTTCCGACAAGGCTTCCTCATGACGTCCTTGCTCGATCCGGTGAAACCCGAGTGCCGTCCGCGCGAAGTCGGCCACCCGAGCCCGCACCGGATCCGACGGCGAACGGGACTCGGTCAGTTTCTTGAATAAGCCGCTCGCGGTGGAGGCATCGCCCGAGCCCGCGAGCGCCTGAGCGTGACCGTAAAACGCGAAGGGCGCGTCGGGGCCGATTTTCGTCACCCGTCGGAACGCGGCGGCCGCGCGTTGGTATTGATGAAGGACGAGCCCGCTCGTGCCGGCGAAGAGATGCGCGTCGTCCAGGAGGGGCGACGGCAGCGAGGAGCCAAGCCGCGCCACGTCGACCCGTTCGTACGCCTCGATCGCCCGCGCGTGGCGGCCGTCACGAAACGCGAATCGTTCGGTCAGCAGCCAAGCGCGGGCGCGCGCGACTTCGTCGGGACTTTGGGCGATCACGGCCTTGAGCAGCGCCTCGGCCTCCGCGGGCAGCCCCGCCCCCGCATACGCTTCAGCGAGACGAAGGCGGGTTTCGTCCAGTCCGACCGGGTTGCGGCGTTCGAGTGAAGCCAAAAAGAAACTCGCCGCCTTTCCGTACTCTCCCACGCCATTGGCAAAGACCCCGAGTCGGTGAACTAGGTCCTCGCTCGCCGACCCCGACGGCGGTGATTCCAACAAAGACCGCTCGATGACCGTGAGCGTCAATTCGGGTTCTCCGTTGAGGAAGGAGAGAAATCGTAAGACGACGTGGGCGACCGGGCGGGTGGTCGTAAACGTGAATCCCTTCGCCTTCAAGTAGCTCTTGCCGTTTTGGCCGACCCCCTTGAACAGGACCGCCAAGGTATGGCGTCCGGCCGTGGACGGGGCGGTGAGCAAGGGCTGAAGGCCGCCGTCGGCCAATGCGTGGCCCTCGATCTCCGAGTACAGATGCTCGACTTCGGGAAGATCGTCGAGCACAATTCGAATCCAGGTGGGAAACGTGCGGGGGCGAGCGGTGTTGCCGCTGCTCTCGATCTCGACCAAGGTCTCGACGCGGGGAGCCGGTGCCCGAGGGTGAACGGCATAGCCGCTGCGGTCGACCGCCACCAAGATCTCGACGTGGGGAACGGGCACCTCGGGATTCTCCTGGAGCGTGAAAAGGGCTTGATGAAGCTCGATGAGGATCTTTGCCGTCGCGTGGACTCGTTGATCAAGGGATCGAGGAGCGGGAGAATCGGCCCAACCTGCAACTGGGGAGATCAGGAGCGAACCGGCGATGACGAGAGCGAAGAGCCGTGGCGAACCGGTGATACAGGACCGGGCGCGCGGGACTGGCAACCGTTGACTGAGGGATCGTCGTTGAGACACGGTATGGTCCGGGCGGAAGAAACCGCGTGCAACCCTCATCATAATACGGAACTTCCAACGGAAGGCACAACCCCTACCGGATCCTCGCGCCAGTCTACCGCCCGCCGCCGTCGCAGAGCAAGGTATCAGACGTTTCAATGCGGTGCACTCGAACCGTGGTCACTGACCCCGCCACACTTTTGTGGGACGCCCCAACACTTGTGTCGATCGGACGATCAGTGAGGGCGATCTCCCCCTGTTTTCGAGTCACCTGACTTTGGCATCGCTCTTGCCTCAGAGCGTGGGTGAGGGGAGGAGCCAATCCTCCGTCGAGGATGTCACGATCGACCGCACGGGGAGGCGCGCCATGTTCATCATCAGGCTCAATGGGGAAGTCGTCATGGTGACGAACACGTTTGACTCAGCGACGCTCTATGCCGAGGGGATTCGAGGAGTGGGGCGCCGGGTTGCCATCACGCTGGCTCTTCCCGACGATCTGCCCTCCGCGCTTCGGGCCCTGGAGCAGCGAGCGGTTAGGATGGAGGGCAGGCCGACGGAGTTTCCACGGTCTCCGGCTTGGGCAGCGGCGTCCTGATCCGAAAAGACGCGATGAGCTGAAGGTCAATCATGGATTCGCCGAAAAACGACCGCCGAAGGCCCAAATCGCCAGAATGGTTCGAACTGGCCTTGCATGCGGATCCCGCGCTCGAATAGACGCCCGTCCCGAAACGTGATCGCTGGATCTTGGAACACGACGACGTAGGGCGCGGTCGCATCTCTCTCCGTCACCCGACGAGGATACAACCGATAGCGCGCCCGGATTTCGTGCGGCATGCCGCTGAAAAACGCGACCGACTCTCCATCGGGAAGCCGTCCATCAATGGAGTCCAAGAAATCCTGGAGATCATCGAGTTCAAAGTGGTGCCGGATACCGACGGGTTTCGCAAGAAAATGGCGGCGCTCAGCGCCAAGCGTCTGGAGGTGGTTATACACATCGCGAAGGTCGTAGATGATCCAGAACCCGATCAGAAGAACAAGCACCGGGGATGCAAGTGTATGGGACGACCACTCGGCCGAAGCCGTCGATGGATCCCGAATTCGTCGAAGTCTGGCAAACACAACGATCGCCATGCTCCCGAGACACGTCACCGCTAAGATACCTGCAAAGGGCAGATCAAAGACCCGGGGTCCCGGGATGACATTGACGGCGAGGGGACTCAGCAACTCAGGAGTCCAAAACTGCAGCCATTCGTAGGTCATCCAATCGACAAACGTCATGGTCTTCAATTCCGCCCTCTCAACCTCGATGTAGGCGTGTGATCCAATCCACCCAACTCCAACCCATTGAATCGATCCTGCCCACGCTGGGTGACGATCAAGTCGTATCAAATACCGATGGAATTGATCGTCCCGGTGCGTCGGCCGCTCAATAAGGAACGACTCCCTTGAGCCCTTTTGATCCGTTTGTAACCAGTGAAACGAGACGGCGTGCACTCGAGCATCCGTTCTCATGCGAATATCCAGAAGGGCGAAGTCACGCGGCGAGAAATCACGTGGCAGCGGCAGCGCAATGACGCTTTTGAGCGTGTCTTCCGAGGTTTGAATCCAAACCGTCCCTTCGCGCGTACCAACCGCCTCGATTCCGGACTTCTCGGCTTCCTGGAGGGCAGCGACAATGTCCAGCGGAACTGATGCCTGAGCCTTTTCCCAGATGAGAAGGGCGCACGCAACCACCATGATGAGTCGACGAACTCTCACGATTTCGCAGTCCCTGGGAATTCACGAGCGTGGTACAAGAGGAAGGTTCTGCCGAACGAGATGCCGACCAAGTAGATGTAGCTCGGCATCGCGATCATCAGTGTTCGGTTGATCGTCATTTGGTTTTCGAGAAACTCGTAATTGTCGGTGAGCAGAAAGACCGCCAGAACGGCCCCGATGAAGAGAAAGATCGGAAGGGCCAGAAATCCGACGTCTGTTCTCCGCCAGTGCGTCCAAAACAGGAGGACCGTGAGCACGAAGAACAGGCCGAACAGATTAAAGCTTCCCTGGAGGAACAAAACTCCAAAGAGTCGTTCCAGCCCCTCGAGATGAAACGCAAGGCCCGCATTCGATTCCGTCGGGGCGTAGGGGAGTCCAAAGTAGGCTTTGAGAACGATCCAAGGCAACAGCAATCCGATCGCGATGCCGAGATAGGCCGACGCGGACCTCGGAGCCAATCGTCCCGACCAGACAACCACGAGGACGGTGGCTGCGAGCACTGGAAGCATCAGGACGAGGCCTTCGTTCTTGGTGAACAGGGAGCTGGCGAGGAACAAGGCCGATACGAGCCCCGAAAGCGTATCCCGGGATGCCAGGTATTCGTAGCCATAGATGAGGCAGGCGGTAAAAAAGAACGAAATGGACAGGTCGGCGTAGCCCGCGTAGGCATGATAGGCCATCAGCGGAATGCTGATGGCGAGATACGCAAAGAGCAGGCCGGACCACCACCCGATCTTTTTCGAGAGTCGGATCCAGATGACCCCGAATAGAAGGACATAAATCGCGATCGAGTGGGCTGCAACGGCCGGCTCGCTCCATTTCCCGATGAGCGTGGATAACCACGCCCTGAAGAGAGAAACTCCCAACGGATAGTGCGGCGCCACGCCTCCCAGAAATGTGTCACTGCGCGGATCCAAGTCGAGGCGCCCGGTGAGGTGGAGGATTTTCGCGCGATAATTCCAGTCGGCGATCGCGTCCCAAAAGTAGGTCGGAAACGAGAATCCCTGGATGGCCACGAACACAAGTTTTTCGATGACGAGGACGGTGACGATTCCAATGAGAGTGATCCGAACGGCCGATCGGAGCGTGAGCGGTCCCAATACAAACGGCCGATCACGGCTCCATCCATAGCGGTACACATCAACGACCCAAAGAGCGAATCCAAGGCCGGCTCCGGTTACGATAAGCCAGGCGGGGATCAGGCCGAGATGGCCGCCAGCGAGCAGCACAAAGAAGAGCACCAGGGGGATCAGCCCCAGCGCAAGCGATAGGCCCAAGAGAAGGCGTTCGCCCCTTCCAACCTCGGTGGAGACGAACGAGTGCAGAGGGCCGTATCCCAGGAACGAAAGTCCGACGAAGATCAGGACGATCTGAATGATTGCGTGTCTCCGCCGCTAGCCGCTCCGGGCATCTTGCCACATCGTGCGGCGGCGTTCCAGCAACTGTTCGACGTGTGCAGTCATCTCGGAGGCCGTGAGGTGAATGCGATCGCCGTGGCCGGGCAGCACCCATTCGAAGCGATAGTCGAGCAGCCTCGCGACGGACTTCAGCAGGCGCGGCTCGTTCCACACCAGCCGTTCCGGGGTGCCCAGTCCCTCGATGTCCCGGTCCCACCAGAGATGATCGCCGGAGAACAGGAATCGCTCATCATACAGCAGGGCCATGCTGCCTTCGGTATGCCCGGGGACGGGAATGAGACGGAACGGCTTCGAGACTACGATGGGCTCGTCTCCCTCCACGATCCACTCCGCGCCCGGCGCAGCCTCAGCGTCCGCCCGATGGATGATGCGGGCCGCTCCGAACTGCTTTGCGTAGCGGGATGAGTCCGCCACGTCGTCCTCATGCGTCAGGAAGATGTAGCGAATGCCGCCATGCTCCTCGAACGCGCGGACGAGCTGCCGCAGGTACCGCGGCGAATCGACCAACCAGTTGCCGGCGGGGTGGCGGATGAAGTAGCTGCTGCCGCCGAAGGACTTCTCTGAATTGAAGCCGCAGTAAAACACCCCGCGGTCCAGATGCAGCGGGAAACTCGTCATCGCCTCCTGCAGCCGCGGCTTGTCGGTCCGCTCCGTGCCGATCGAGCCGGTCGGGCAGGCCAGCAGGGCCTGATACGCCTGATGCAGCTCGGCGTGTCCCTCCGGCTGACGGACCACCGCCGAATAGGCACCCACCTCGCTAAAGCTTTTCGGGGCGAGCTGCCGACACGTGTCGCAGTTGATGCAGGTCGTATCGACGAAGAAGTTCCCGAACACGTTGGTCGCCAACCGTTTCTTCACATCGGCCATATCCGACTCGCTGTCAGTGTGAAACACCCCTTCCCATGGGCGGCAGGTTTATTATATGTGGGCTGTCGAGTTATTTCAGGTGGCGATCCAGGCGGATGACGATCCGCAGACGTGCCCCGATCACGTCCTAGAAATGTGCCCGCATGAGCACGCGCGGAGTCCGCCCGGTCGCCGGAAAGCCGACCGCCTCTTCGTACCGGGCATCGAGGACGTTGTCCACTCCCAAGGACGCCTGCCAAGTGGAAGACGGCGTCCAGGTTGCCGCGAGATCGACCCTCATGTAGCCGGCAAGATCGACGTCGCCGGTCGGGATCGAGGAATCCAAGACCTTCCCGACGTAGAGCACATCGCCGCTCACGACCCAGTTGCTCCGGATGCGCGAAGAGACGTCAACCCCGGCGCGCCATTTCGGGCGGTTGCGCAATTCCTCGGTGGTGCCTTCGATCTCCGTCCGCGTGTAGGTCGCATGCGCCTGCACACGGACGTCGGGCGATAGGCGGACGCCGCCTTCCACCTCCACGCCCCGAGCCGTGACCTCCGAACGATTCACCAGCCGCGGCGGCGGCCCTTCCGCAAGATCGATGACGTTCAAGAAACGGTTGTGGAAGAGGGTCGCGCCGGCATGCGCCCGCCGGTCCCACCACTCGGCGGAGACGCCGATGTCGAGACTCGTGCTCGTTTCCGGTCGGAGCGCCGGGTTGCCGACGATCGGATTGGTCAGCGCGAAGATGCTGGGCAGTTTGAAGCCCTGCGCCCAATTGGCCTTGATGGCGACGCCGTCGCCGCCGATCGGATATCGGATGCCGAGCCGTGGACTGATCTCCGGGGAGAACCCCTCGGGATCGTCGAGGCGCAGCCCGGCGTGCAACGTCCAGCCGTTCCGGGGCGCGTGCTGCGCTTCGAGAAATGCCGCACGGGTCGATCGACTGAGCGCGAAGCTCGTGGGCACCGGCGTGCCGCCCAATTCGAGGAACCCGTCGCCGGCGCCGCGCTCCCGCTCACTTGCCAGCCCGATCGTCAGGCGGACGGATGGCGACGCCTCGAACAGCCCGCTCGCCGCGACGTGGTAGCGCCGTAGACGGGTGTCGCCGCCGTTGGGTGGAATCCCGAACGGGTCACGGACGCCTGCCGCCACGCCGGGTGACGCGCCGTGTTCCTCGCGCTGGAAGTACTGCGCCTGGAGCCGGAACGCCGTCCCGGCCGAGACGGCGTGCTCGAACTCCGCGCCAACGCCACGCTCCTCGCTCTCGCGCCGATCGACGTCGCGCAACACGGCAAACTCAGACCCGCCGCTGTCGTCCGGAAAGCTCGCCGCGTCGGTGCTCGCGAAGCGCGACGAGAGGCTCAGCCCCGTGGTGGTCGACGGAACGAGGTCGACGTGCGCGTTGAAATTCGCTCCGCGTAACTCATGCCCCGGGACGGGCGTGCCCGCATTCAGCAACGCTCCTTCCACGTGGTAGGTCCCGAGGTCTCCCAGCGGTCCACTCACCCGGCCGCCCCCGCGCCGTTCGCCGTGCCCGCCCGCGCCCGCGTGGGCCGAGACACCGCGACGGTCCGTGCCGCTTCGCGTCACGATGTTGATCACCCCGGCGAGCGCATTCGAGCCGTACACCGACGAGGCCGGCCCCCGCACGATCTCCACGCGTTCCACGGACTCGACGTCCAGGTCCGAGAAACTGTACGAGCCGCCCCGGCTATTCGTCGGATCGTTGACCTGGATGCCGTCGATGAGCACCATGACGAAATTCGGGTCGCCCCCGCGCAGGTAGACCGAGCTGATGCCGCCGCGCCCGCCGACCTGGTCGATATGTAAC
>Ga0214473_10008472_pt1 | contig 12157 bp, 9 predicted proteins | sample RVTome_7_FD_203509 | JGI IMG/M metagenome (GOLD analysis project Ga0214473, IMG submission 203509) | Soil microbial communities from uranium-contaminated site in the Upper Colorado River Basin, Wyoming, United States - RVT98D197 | ecosystem: Environmental > Terrestrial > Soil > Contaminated >... | reverse complement strand
CGCACAGCGGGGGGGGTGGGATCTACTGTAATTCTTCTCCGAAGATCACGAACAATATCATCACGGGGAATTATGCGGTGGTCGGCGGTGGGATTTATTGTACTTCCTCTCCAATGATTCGGAACAATCTCATCACCAGTAATTCAGTTCTTGAGGAGGGTGGTGGGATCGCGGGTTACGACTCGGCTTCCGCGATCGTATCGAACAACAGCATCACGAACAACTCAGCGGCTTGGGGGGGTGGCCTCTACTGTTCCTCCTCCTCTTCTATGCTCGTCTCTGACAATGTGATCACGGGGAACTCGACGAGTGGCCGAGGGGGTGGAATCGAGTGCTACAGCTCTGGAAGCAGGATAACGCATAACGTCATCTCTGGAAACTCGGCATTCAATGGAGGTGGGATTTCCTGTGTCCTCTCCTCCCCGATCATTACCGGGAATATCGTCACGGGGAACCAGGCAACCTACAGCGGGGGCGGCATCTATTATTCCAGCGGATCTCCGACCCTGGTAAACAATTCCGTAATCGGAAACATCGCGAACAAGCGCGGTGGCGGGCTCTTGTGCGATTTTTTCTCCTCGACGGTTATCAACACCATCTTCTGGGATAACGAGGCCCCGACGGGGCCGGAGGCCTATCTCGGTAATGCGGGGGAAGGTCCCCAGCTCACCATACGCTTTTCTGATGTGGAGGGGGGGCAAGCTTCCATATTCGTCGAACCCGGCTGGACCCTCGACTGGGGCGAAGGGATGATCGATGCGGATCCCCTGTTCAGGGACATAGCAGCAAGCGATTACCACCTGATGTCGATCGCCTGCGGGGATTCTGCCGATTCCCCCTGCATCGATGCCGGTGATCCCGCCCTGATCGACAGCCTGCTGGACTGCTCCATGGGCCTGGGGGCAATACGCAGCGATATGGGCGCCTATGGCGGTGGGGATTCGGTATCGGTCGGCGTCGGAGATGGCGGGCCCACGCCGAGGGTGCCCGCCCGCTTCAACCTGGCCCAGAACTACCCCAACCCCTTCAATCCATCGACGACCATAGCCTTCGAGCTGCCCGGAACGGCCGGGGAGAAGCTCCCGGTGAGCCTGACGGTGTACGACATCCGGGGCCGCTGCGTGAGGACACTGGTCAATTCGGCCTTCGAGCCGGGATATTATCGGATCCACTGGGACGGCCGAAGCGACCGGGGCCTTCGGGTCTCATCGGGGATCTATCTCTATACCCTGAGGGCGGACGGATCGGAGGCGACCCGCAAGATGACGATCCTCAAATGAATGCCCGGGAGGGATCCGGATGAGAAAGACCGTAAAGCTAAAGGACGGAACCGAGGTCACCATTCGCTCGATGAAGAGGGTTGCCGTGAGACGGGAGGGCATCGTGTTCGTTCTGATTCTTTTATGCGGGTTCGGTCAGGAAGCTCGAGCCCAGTTCACCCTTCAGCGGGCCTTCCCCGAACTCTCCTTTACCCGGCCTGTCGATCTCCAGCACCCCGGTGACGGCACCGACCGCCTTTTCGTCGTCGAACAGCGGGGCGTCATCGATGTCTTCACGAACGACCCTGAAGTCGCACAGAAGGAGATTTTCCTGGATATCCAGGACCGGGTCGACGATTCCGACAATGAGGAGGGGCTCCTCGGCCTGGCCTTCCACCCGGATTATGAAAATAACGGCTACTTCTACGTGAACTACACGTCGACCGATCCCGATCGCAGCCGGATCTCTCGCTTCCGAGTCATGGAATCGAATCCCAACGCCGCCGACCCCAACAGCGAACTGATCGTGATGGAGATCGAGGACTTCTTTTCCAACCACAATGCCGGCCAGCTCTGCTTCGGGCCGGTCGACCGGTATTTCTACGTTACGACCGGCGACGGCGGATCCGGGGGGGATCCCTTCAACAACGGCCAGAATCTGGAGTCGCTCCTGGGCAAGATCCTGAGGATCGACGTGGACCGGGCCGACTCCGGGCTGAACTATGCCATCCCGCCCACGAACCCCTTTGAAAACAACCAGCAGGGGCACCGCGAGGAGATCTATGCCTATGGTCTTCGGAATCCCTGGCGAATCAGCTTCGACACCGCGACCGGATGGCTCTGGGCGGCCGATGTGGGGCAGGACCTATGGGAGGAGATCGATATCATCCAGGGCGGGAAGAATTATGGCTGGCGGATCATGGAGGGGAACCACTGTTACAACCCGCCGTTCGATTGCGATACAACCGGCCTCACCATGCCCATCTGGGAATACAGCCATTCCCTGGGAATATCCGTCACCGGCGGGTACGTCTATCGCGGTCCCGGCGTTCCGGAGCTGACCGGGAAGTACATCTATGGGGACTGGGGCTCGGGACGTATCTGGTCGCTCGAATACGACGGCGTGAATCCCCCGGTCAATAGCCAGTTGCTCGACACCTCGCTTCAGATCTCATCCTTCGGTCTGGACAAGAAGAATGAGCTCTACATCTGCGCGTTCGACGGGAAGATCTATCGCTTCACCCCGACGGCGTCGAGAGATTCTCCAGGAAAATGACCGTACTGAAGTGAGGAGAAGAGGACTATTGACAAACGGCGAGGAAACCGATATTATTATGCCTGCATGAACAAATAAGTAGAACTCTGAACCGCAAGGTGTCGGGTCGCTTTAATTGCGGTATTTTTTTTATGTTTCGCTATATAAGTTAGTCAGAAAGGAGGTGATACGTGGTGGCAAAAGGGAAAGTCAAGTGGTTCAGTAACCAGAAGGGCTACGGCTTCATTTCCCTCGAAACCGGGAGCGACGTCTTCGTTCACTTCAACGCGATTGAGGGAGACGGTTACAAGACCTTAGAGGAAGGTCAGGAAGTCGAGTTCGAGATTCAAGACAGCCCCAAAGGGAAACAGGCAGTCAAGGTCGTGAGGCTGTAAGGTGAAGTTTGAAAGGACCGGCTGACGAAGCCGGACCGAATTTTCAACGCAACCGGAGTGATGAGATGCAAAAAGGCAAGATTAAAAAGCTGATCCGTAACAGGGGATTCGGCTTTATAAGCACCACGGACGGGAAAGAGATCTTTTTCCACAGGACCAAGCTTCTCGATGGCGAATTTGATCTTTTAAATGAAGATCAGGAAGTCGAGTTTGAAATCGAAACGACGCCGAAAGGCCCGAGCGCAACCAACGTGCGCGTAGTTCAAGGGTGAGAGCGTCTGAAACCCATAGCGATTCCTGATCGATCAGTTCGTGATTTTCTGATCTAAGGATAACGCTTCGAACAATAAACACGAAAGCCCTCTAAGTTTTTTAGAGGGCTTTTATTTTAGTCCCTACTCTTCCCATCGCTTTCGCCGATATCTCAGAAGAGATAGCCGGTCTCAGCGAAAAGCTGGACGGAGCGGAGTCTCTCCGACAAATAGCTGGTCAGGGAGGCGTCGAGGAAGCTCCTCCGGCTCAGACGGTAATGGCTGCTCGCGCCGATCCACGGATTGTGACTCCTCTCTCCGGAGACATCGGTGATGGAGTCGCCTCCCCGTGCGCCGATCCGGAGATTTCCCGTCGGTGAAAGATCGATCCCGGCTATCGGCCGGTAGCCTCGCGCGAAGGTGCTCCTGAAGAGCATGAGCTGGGCACTCGTTGAGACCCCTTCGATCGGGAAATCCGCGATCCGGATCATGCCGGAACCGGAGAGCGTATGGTCCGTGTCCTCGCGGAACCTCATCCCAAAGCCGCCCGATACCTGAACCCTCGGGGAATATCTCCAGGAGAGGCCGATATGGAGACCCCGTCGGGCCGAGTCGTCGAAGAGGCTGTCGGGGACCGAGCGGTTGTCGAGGGTCCTCGGCGGCCGGCGGTTGTCGAATGAGAGGTTCATGGAAATCCCGTCCAGGAACCGATAACGAGCGGACAGGAAGAGGCTCGTCACCTCGAGGAGCCCTCCGCCTTCCGGACGCTTCCAGCTTCGATTCAGGTCGATCTCGACATTGCCTGAGGTCGAAAGCCGTTCTCCTCTTCCGTAATCCCCTTCCAGGAAATGATATTCCCGGTTCACGGAGCCGGACCGGTAGCTCCCCGAGAACGCGGCGGAGAGGGAGATCCGGTCCCGATCGCCGATCAAGTACCCGTAATTCGTGAAGAGGCCGAAGGTCCCCTCGTCGGCCTGGAATCCGGCGCTAAGGATGTCGGGCCGAGTCCCCCCGGCCGCACCGATCGTGAGGCAGTCATCGAGACGGTACTCCAGGAGGGCGCCATCGATGGTCCCGAGCCCCCTAGGCGCCGAAGGGAGCAGGCGGCCGAAGGAGAGCCGGTAAGGTTTCTCCTCATCCTCGTAGGAGAGGTAAAACTCGAAGACCTGATGGGTCCACCGGTCTCCCGAGGTATCCCCGTCGAGCGTTGTTTCCCGGCTGTACAGGCGTGTCCGGTGGCGGAGGTTGAGGGTGAGGGGTCTTCCGAGAAATTCGTCGACGGTTATGCGGGCAGCCAATGAGGGTTGGGTGAAGTCGAGGCCCGAGGCGGTCAGGTCATCGGAGAAGAGGGAGCCGAAGGAGACCCGCCCCTGAACGATGTTGCCCCTGACGGGCTCCTCCGGTTTCATGGCTTCGGGGCTCGGGGCTCCCGCCCCCACTTCCGGAATCGCGACCTTCGCGCTCACTCGATCGCCCGGCTGGCAATCCGTGGCGGGAAAGAGAGAGGCACACGAGGAGGCCTCCGATGCCGTCGATTCGATCACCATCTTCCCGATCGTCTCCCCGTCCCGTGTCACGGTGACCGTATCCCCCACGGCGAGGCCATCGGCCTGTCCGAGGTCGATGTAGACCGTGTTCCCCGAGATGTAGCCGACCTTGCCGCTGACCTCGCTCTCCGCCCCCGAGAGCCATCCGATAGGCATCAGGGTCGCCAGCAGCGCGATCAGTAAATATCCTTTGGCCTCTTCCAATGGATCCGCTCCTCGCCGTTCGGGTGGCATTCGTAGCAGGCCTGGCTATCATAAACGTAGTCCGGGACATCGCTGTGCTTATCGTCCATCTCGGACTGTCGGTGTTCATGGCAGCCGATGCAACTGAAATCGGACCAGTCGGCCGGGTTGATGTGACAGGTCGTGCAGTCGTCCCACTTCCCCGCGTGCTTTCCGGAATAGATGGGAAAATAGAGCTGGTCATGTTCCAGGAAGTTTCCTCCCTCGCCGGTCGGGTGGCAACCGTAACAGAGGAGGCTGTCGTAGCCGTATCCGGGGATCCCCTGATGCCGGGGGTCCATCGAGGTCCGGTCGTGCTCGTGGCAGTCGATGCAGGAGAAGAGGCTGAAATCGCCGGCTACGATGTGACACTCCGCGCACGTGGCCCACGCTGATGCATGGGTCCCCGAGAAGATGGGAAAGAAGTTCTTGTCATGGTTTCCGACGTCCCCTCCCTCCGCGCTCCCACTCGGGTGGCATCCGAGGCAGGATATGCTGTCGTAGCTGTAACCCGGTATCCCCGCATGCTTCTCGTCCGTCTCGGGACGGGGGTGGCACGCGAAGCAGGAAAAGACCGCGTAGGTCGATGGGTCGGGGTGACAGTCCCCGCACCGGTCCCATGTCCCCTGGTGTTCGCCGGAGAAGATGGGAAAGGCAGCATCGTGCGAGGGGAAGAGAGCCGGCCGCCATCGGACCGGCTCGTGACACTCCGAGCAGACTGTGCTCATTCCCAGGGAGACATGGGGGGGAGTGGCCGTGGCAAGATAGTTCTCTTCGTGGCAATCAACGCAATCGCTGGCCGAGGTGGCGAAGTCTCCTTCCAGGAGCCTGGGATGGCAGTTCCGGCAATCGACCAGGACGTGCCGTTCGAGGAGAGGGAAACGGGTGCGGGCGTGGATCTCCTCGGTATCGAAGATCTCCCAGCGATGAGGAGTGTGGCACCGCCCGCAGTCGGACCCCATCCGGGCCATATGGACGTCCGGATGACAGCTCCGGCACTCCCCATCGGCTGCCGAGAAGTCCTTCAGGTCGTGGCACCGCCGGCAATTCACCTCTTCATGGGATAGCTCGAGCTTGAAGCCGGTCGACTGATGATCGAAACGGACATCGGTCCAGGCAGCCGTCGTGTGGCAGATCTGGCAGTCGATCTTGAGCTCCCCATGGGGGTTCTCGACGGCGCGGACGGCGCTCGAGAGGAAGAAGAGGGGGAGGAGGAATGCGGATTTTATCGATGGCCTGTTCACGGTCAATCCCTCGACTCCCCCTGGAACGGTGTAGCGTGGCATCCGCGGCAGCTCCGGTCGAGTGGCTTGTAGCGGGTGAAGGGCTGACCGGAATCGTCCACGACCGTCGGATGGCAGGCCCCGCACCGGACGCCGATATGCCGGCCATCGAGGGGGAAGGCCGTCTTCTGGTGGTCGAAGGCGGCCTCGCCCCATCGGGACGTGGAGTGACACGATGAGCAGGCAAGCTCCATTCCCGCTTCCCGAAATTGCCCGCGATGTGGGTCCCGGTGGCACGAGTCACAGGTCCGAGACTCAAGGCGGAAAGAGATTCGTTCAGTGCTTTTTCCCCCCTTGTGGCAGGCGGTGCACGGGATGGCCCGGTGGGCGCCCGTCAGAGGGTAAGGGCTCTCGTCATGTTCCCGGATTCCGTAGGTCGAGGGGAGGAACCGGTCTTCTCCGTGGCAGAGCTCGCATCTCCCCACGAAGCGTTCGCTCCGGAATCCGTCCCGATGGATGTCCCGGTGGCAGTCCACACATCGCTCGAATCGGAGAGGGGCCGAACGAGTTCTCTCCCGGTGGCACGAGGTGCAGGGAGCGGTCCGGTGCCGTCCCTTCAGGGGGTAGCGGGTCTTCTGGTGGTCGAAGCCTTCCGTGCTAACCGTCTGCCACTGATCCGGCGTGTGGCAGCCGTCACATCTTTTTCCGAGCTCGGTCCGGTGACGGTAGGTGTGGCAGGCCGAGCAGTCATCGTATTTCAGGCCGACATACCGGGTATAAGATCTGGGCTCTCCCTGGCCATTCCCTGCATCGACCGCCGGGTGGCACTTCCCGCAGGGAACCCGAACGTGTTTACCTTTGAGGGGATAGCGGGAGCGATCGTGCGAGAAGAGAAGGGCCGGCCGCCATGATTCGAGGCCGTGGCAGCGATCGCAGGCGCCCGAAAACTGGGCCCTGTGGGCATCGGGGTGGCAGGAAGCGCAGTCGCGAAGGAGACCGAGGTAGGTCCGGTCGAGGTTGAGGCCGGGATACAGCGCCTTCAGGTCTTTCACGACAAGAGCCCGACGGTGGCACTCCCGGCAGCCGGTTCGCGCATGCTTCCCCTGGAGAAGGAAACCGGTCTGTACGTGGTCGAAGGCCTCGATCCCATCCTTCCAGTAGATGAGCTCGAATTCCCGTCCGTTATGCTCGGCATGGCAGAGCTCGCAGGGCACTTGACTCTCCCGTTTCCGGATCATCCCATGAAGCCCCTTCAGCTCGTCGAGCTGGACCTTGATCTCGCGGTGGCAGTCAAGGCACTGGTCCGAGATCGGGCCCCCGCCCGGATCATGGCACCGCTCGCAATGGGAGATCCCCTCGAGCGACGAATGAGACGCCGAGAGTTCCCCGGGCGAGATCTGGGAGGCCGCAGGAGCTCCACCGGTTGCGGTCATCAGGCCGATCAACAGGGTCATTCGGATTGCGAGTTTCGAGGGGTACCGTCTTCGGGACGATCTCAGAAGAACCATCGATAGCCGAGATAGGTGACCACGGCGACGTGGATGAGCATGATCACGACCACCACATAGGCGAACGGCCTGTGGATCACGTGCCAGTAGTGGAAGATCCTTTGGGTCGTGTCGAGGAACCTGACCTTGCGATCCAGAATGGAAAGTTCCTTGATCCCGCCTGCCAGAGTCCCCAGCTTTTCCGGTGGCAATCCCGGATGACTGCGACGTAGCCGTCTTCGCATCGTGAAAGAGCGGAAGGGACGAATCAGATCGGCGATCATGAGGTTGAGGAGGATCCTCCATGCAGATCGGCTCTTTCCGCTCGGGCTTCCCGCCTTCCCCTCGAGGGTGTCGAGCGCCTTATCGCTCAACCCGAATTCCGCCGCCAGGGCGTCGCGGATCGCCCCCCTTCGCGCCGCGATATCCTTCGGGCTCAGCTCCCCGCCGGTGATGGCCCGTGGGATCTGGATATAAAGATACCGCCCGAATATCCCGCTCGCCATGACGGCCATCATCGAAAAATAACTCACCGATACGATGCCGCCGAATTTGAAGGCGGTATGGAGGGTCACGAAGAGGGGGCCGAGGATCCCGAGCATGATATGCGTGTCGAGCCAGCGGGAAAGGCTTCCCCATCGGATGACCTCGCGCTTCCTGACGGAGTAGAGGAAGAGGAGCAGGATCATCGCTCCCCCCGCGATCCCCAGCCCGTGACTCGTCTGGCCTCCGGGCTTGGCGAGGAGATGGAGCGGGGAATGGGGTCTCTCGGGGAGGGGCAGGGCGTAATAAGCGTGAAATCGCGTTCCCATATAGGCCAGGACCGAGAAGCCGATAAGGTAGCCGGCGGTCAAGAGGGAGCGGAAAAGCCTCCCCTTATGATTCTCCATATTTCGTCCGAACCTGAATCCCGATCTTCTGGAGGAAGTCCGTGGGGAGGGCCCCGCCGATCAGGATGAGGACATAGTCGTTATCGAGAGTGACAGGGGTCCCCTTCACGTCGAGGAGGACTTCCTTCTCCCGGATCTCTGTGACCTCGGATCCCAAGAGGGCCCGGATCCTCCCCTCCGCCAGAGCGGCCTCGAAGCGCTCACGATTCGCATCCTTTGGCCGGCTCAGGGATTCCCCGCGGCACGAGAGGGTCACCCCGCCGATGCTGTGTTCGGAGATGGCCAGGGCGGCCTCGACGGCGCTGTCCCCTCCACCCACGACCAGAACCCTCGCGTTCCGGTACTGTTCCGGTTCGATCAGCCGGTAAGCAACCTTGGATGATTTCTCCCCTTCGACACCCAGCTTGCGCGGGGTCCCCCGGCGTCCGATCGTGAGGAGAATCCTCCGGGCTTGGTATTCCCCCTTCGTCGATCGGATGGAGAATTCACCCGCCTGTCCGCTGATCGACTCGACCTTCTCCTCGGTCTTCACGGAGAGCCCGGTCCGGGAGATGATCTCGTTCCAGAGGTCGAGTAACTCCTCCTTCAGCATCTCCCGCACCTTGACTTGTCCGTAGAGCGGGATCTCCATCGGCTGCGTCATGATGAGCTTCCGCCTGGGGTAGGTGAGGATCGTCCCGCCGATATCCTCCTGCTCGAGACAGAGGTAGGAGAGCCCCGATTCCAGAGCTTTGAGCGAGGCCGACAGGCCCGCCGGTCCTGCCCCCACGATGGCGATGTCGAAGATGTGTCCGTCCGAACCGTCGAGGGAATCCCGGATATACTCCATGGCTTCCCATCCCTGGGTCACGGCGTTTCGGATCAGGCCCATCCCGCCGAGCTCACCGGCGATGTATATCCCTTCGATGCTGGTCTCGAAATTGGGCTTGAGCTCCGGGATATCGACCCCTCGCTTCTCGGTGCCGAAGACCAGGGTGATGGCCTGGACCGGGCACGCCGACGCGCAGGCCCCGTGGCCGATGCACCGGTTGGGCGAGACGAGGGTCGCCCTTCCGTCGATCACGCCGAGGATCTCCCCCTCCGGGCAGGCGGAGACGCAGGCCTCCGTCCCGATGCACCGGTTCGGATCGATGATCGGGTGGAGCGTAACCGGCTCCGACAGCCCCAGCCGCTGGGAGCGCTCGTACTCCTCCCTCGTCCGCGCCTTTCGCCGGATCACCCCCCGGAGATACCAGAGCGGAATCCCGGCCAGGAGGAGCGCCGTGATCAGATAGAATCCCAAGCTCAGGAGGTTGTCAGACATCGATGGAGGTGACGTTTATGTTTAAGGGGAATCGAGACAGAAATATACCCTCCATGGAGCACAAAATGTTCCATCTGAAAGATTCATCCTGGCATGCTCGATTCCTCCGAAATTTGGCTCTTTCGCTGGTTCATGCGGTCCTTCGGGAGCAATGGTCCTTGAAATTTTTTCCAGGCGATCTCGCTTGACATCCTATCCATTTTGTGGTATAGTGGGTCGCCTTCATCGGAAAGCCTGCTCCTGGAACCATCGAGTTGCGACTTGTCCTTATTCATTAGGGCGGGTGATCCAACTTGCTCTCGATCCTGATGCTCCGCTCGATAGCGGGTGGTTTTCCAGGATTCGACGAGCATCTTCTTGTCTTCTCAACTTCGTGATAGGAGGTTACCATGCGAGGCTCTCTATCTCTCATCTCCACTCTTATCATGATCCTCTTCACGGCTTCTCTCCAGGCCCGCATCATCCACGTCCCAAGCGATTCGTCGACGATCCAGGGTGGGATCAATGGAGCAGTGGACGGCGACACGGTCATGGTTTTGCCAGGGACCTACTACGAGCATGATATCGATTTCCTCGGAAAGGCGATTGTGGTGACAGGTACGGCCCCCGATGATTCGGCTGTGGTAGCGGCCACGGTGGTGGATGCGGATTCATCAGGAAGAGTTTTTATATTCCATTCCGGGGAAGATACAACGAGCATTCTATCGGGATTGTCTGTTACTAACGGCCTTGCGGATACAGGTGGCGGTATTTATTGCACCAATTCTTCCCCTTTAATCTCGCACTGTATGATCACAAGAAACTCAACATACTATGCAGGAGGAGGGATCAACTGCGAGAATTCCTCACCAAATATATCAAAGAACCTTATAGTGGGAAATTCAGTGGACTTTGGCGATGGCGGCGGGATTTCCTGTGGGTACTCTTCTAATCCATTAATATACAACAATATAATAAACGGAAATTCTGCTGGGGCTGGAGGTGGAATTTACATCCATGCACAATCTTCTCCGATAGTAAACAATAATATTATCGCATATAATCAAAGCATTGACGTTGTTCCGCCCCACTTTGCCGCCGGAGCTGGGATCAGTGTGGGGCTAGCCTCTGCAACTATCATTAACAATACCATCACCCAAAATTATTCAAGCAATTATGGTGGTGGAATATATCTTCAGCAAAACAACAATACAATTGTAGTTAACACCATCCTTTGGGGAAACAGCGCCCCATTAGGCCCGGAAATAGCTCTGAGAGATTTTAGTGGTCCTGGTGCAACGCTTACCATCAGTTATTCCGATGTCGAAGGAGGACAGGGTTCAGTTTATATGGAGTCAATGAGTACTCTCTACTGGGGTCAAGGCATGATCGATAGTGACCCGCTATTTGCAGACAGTGGATATCATCTGCAATCAAATTCACCCTGTATCGACACTGGTGATCCGTCAATTCTCGACGCCTGCCTCCCGCCTGGCTTGAGTGAGGATCGTAGCGACATGGGTGCATATGGTGGCGAGGAGAATTGTGGTTGGCCAGTGATAGTACCAGGGGTTGATCTCTCTTTATATCCAACTGGTCCAACAACGGTTCCCATCGGAGAGTTTCTCGATTTTCACACGTACATCTTCAACAACATGGATCGAACGGTGTCAGGGGATTATTGGCTTTCGGTTCAATTGCCCAATTCAACTGAGTTTCTGATTCCAGAAATCCTCCTCAATTACTCGAATCCTCTATCTGGTCAGATTCAGCCGTTCGGTTCTGTGGACCTGGACAACTGGCTGTTTATTCCAGGTCGGGCGGATACGGGTTCTTACCGGTTGATCGGAAGAATCGGAGATTATCCGGACACCATCACTGACGAAGAATCGTTTGAGTTTCAGGTGGTGGAGTAATATCAGAGTCACAATTGCGAGAATCGCTCATCAGGAAGGAGAACTCTCGTGCGTAGTATTCTGTGCTTCCCTCTATTCTTATCTTGATCACCTCCGCGCAACTCCATGCACGTATAATCCACGTCCCTGGAGATTCCACGACGATTCAGGGCGGGATCAACAGCACCGTTGATGGTGACAAGGTGATGGTCCGTGCGGGTAGGCAGTATGAGAATGGGATGGTGACGAATCTAATTACAGCTCATAAGAGTCTTCGATGATCGCGTATAGTCGTAGGTTTTCTATGCCTTGCTAAGACGGAGCCCTGATCATGTCGAGAAACAAGAGATCCATCGCTTTGCTCGTTTCCTTCTCTTTTCTCTCAGTTGTGAAGACTCATTTGATGGCGAATGACTGTATCGACTACAGTGACTATCTGCACTGGGTGGGT
>Ga0214473_10008471_pt1 | contig 12157 bp, 12 predicted proteins | sample RVTome_7_FD_203509 | JGI IMG/M metagenome (GOLD analysis project Ga0214473, IMG submission 203509) | Soil microbial communities from uranium-contaminated site in the Upper Colorado River Basin, Wyoming, United States - RVT98D197 | ecosystem: Environmental > Terrestrial > Soil > Contaminated >... | reverse complement strand
TGTAAGACGGAGCGATGAAGATGAAGAAAAGGCGGATAGGGCTTCTAACTGGCGGCGGCGACTGCGCCGGGCTTAACCCGGCTTTGAAGTGGGTGGTCAAGACGTCGCTGGATGAGCGCATGTGGGACAAGGGCCTGCAGTACGAGGTGCTGGGGATCCGGGAGGGGTGGAAGGGACTGGTGAAGATTGACCCTTCCAGCCCGGACATCAGGGGCTATGTTACGCCGCTGACCGAAGAGATGGTGAGAACCTGGGACCGGTACGGCGGCACCTTCCTGGGGTCCGCTGAGTGAGCCTGCGATTCCGGTTGATCTGCATGTATCTGGGTTCATCTGTGATTCCTGCTGCGCGTATCTGCAGCTCCAGGCGCATCCTGCCGCTGAAGGTATGCAGGCTGCTATGATATCTCACGGTCGAGATAGCTAAATGCGGAACGAACATCGTGAGCTCTGGTGGGAGTCGGCGACAGTCGAGCTGGGGCGGGTCGTATGGCTGGACCTCCCTGAAGGCCTGACCTGTATATACGGCGGCCACTTGCCGGAGGTTCAGGTCAGCTATGAGTCGTGGGGCTCGCTCAATGCTTCGCGGGACAACGCCATCCTCGTCATCCATCCCCTCGCATTCGACTGTCATGCCACAGGCGAGTTCGTGGGCCAGCCGGTCGGCTGGTGGGAGGCGCTGGTCGGGCCGGGTCGGGCCATAGACACCGACCAGTATTTCGTGGTCTGCCCCAATCTTCTCGGGGGCTGCTACGGCACGACTGGGCCGCGATTCCCGGCCCAGGACGGACGGCCGTATCTGGAGCGATTCCCTCTCATTACTCCCTTCGACATGATGCGTGTTCAGCGGGCGTTCGTGCGCCAGCTGGGAATCGATCGACTCCGGATGGTGATCGGGGCGAGCATGGGCGGCATGATTGCCTGGGAGTGGGCAATCGAGGGAGGTAACGATGTCGATCTGGTGGCCGTCGTGGCCGCGCCGCTCCGCACCACATCGCTTCAAATCGGTTGGAACTGGCTGCAGCGCCGCGGCATCGAGCTGGATATTGACGGCAACGAGTCGGCTTCCGCGTGGGGCCAGATGGTGGCGCGGGGGGTCGGCATGTTGAGCTATCGATCGCCGACAAGCCTGGAGCAGAAATTCGGCCGTGAATGGTTCAAGCCGCCGGGCTCCACGCTCGGTGAGCGCGGCATGTTCAACGTGGAGTCCTGGTTACGCCACCAGGGCCGGAAGAGCGCGAAGCGCTTCGATCCTTACAGCTATATCCTGTTCACTCGGGCCATGGACCTGTTCGACATCAGTGACAACCGGGGCAGCATCGTGACGGCCCTGGAGCGCGTCCGGTGCCGCACGCTCGTGGTCGGCATCAGCTCGGACCAGCTATACCCTGCGGCGGACGTTCACCTCGGAGCAGACATTCTGAACCACCTCGGCAAACCGGTGGAATATGCCGAGCTCCGCTCCCCCCATGGCCACGATGCCTTCCTGCTCGAGACGGCTCAGCTCGCCTCGATTCTACGCGACGCGCACCTGCGCAAACCGCGGATCGTTCCCACGCCCGCACAACGGGACGTCCGCAACGTCCGCCTCGGCATCCTCGGCGCCGGTCGCGTCACGGGGCTGTTTCTGCGTCTTCTCGCCGAGCGACAGGCACAACTGATCGAAGACTACAACCTGCACCTCGAGGTGGCCGCGGTGGCCGACATCGATCCTTCGCGGAAGCTCGATCCCGACCTCGGTCCCATCGAGCTGGGCTATGATCCCAAAAAACTGGTGTGCCGGGACGACATCGACGTCGTGGTCGAAGCGACACGGGGAAGCGACACGCACGAGCTTCTGGAGACTGCGCTTTCGCGGCGGCGTCCGGTAGTGACGACCAACAAGGTCCTGGTCAAGCAATATGGCCCTCACCTGGAACGCTTCGCGCTGGCTCATGGCGTCCGCCTCGCGTATCACAATTCGATCGCTGCCGGTTGGCCCCTGATCTTCGCGGTCGAACGACCTCTCGGGCACGGTCAGATCCACAGTATCCAGGCGATCCTCTCGTCCACCTGCAACCTCATCCTGGAGCGCATGGAGCAGGGGTTCTCGTTTTCATCCACCCTCAGTCACGCCATAGCGCTCGGAATCACCGAACCGGATCCCGAGCTCGATCTCTCCGGGTGGGACACGGCGCAGAAACTCCTGATTCTGTGCGCGCGGATGCAGGGGGTTCGGTTCAGCGTGGAAGACCTCTCGATTTGCGGGCTTCACCACATCGATCCCGTGCTGGTGCGCGAGGCCCCGTCCCTCGGACTGCGCATCAAATTCGCGGGTTTCTTTTTCAAGGGCCCGGAGTCCCCGATTGCCGGCGTACTGCCGCTTGCGGTGCCAGCCGAGGGTCATCTGGGCAGCGTGCGCGCAGAGAACAACGTGATCGTGCTCGCAGGCGAGGAGACGGGAGAGATGGTTTACCTCGGCGCCGGGAGCGGGCGGCTGCCGGTGGCTACGGCCCTTCTCAACGATGTCATCGGCCTGTTCCACCCGCATCACAGCTGGACGGGCCGCTTTCCGCGCCCGGAGACCGGGCTCACGCCGCCGCGCTTCGCCACCTTCATCGGACGCGAAAGCGGCGCCACCGTGCTGACCGATAAGGGCAGGGAAGGCTCCGTTCCTCTGCTCGAATCGCTGATCTGGCCTCACCAGCCCTGAGGACTGGGGTGATGGATTGATTTTCGGCATTGGCACCGATATCATCGAGGTCCTTCGCATAGAGGAGAAGCTCGTACGGACGGAGGACTTCAAACAAAGGCTCTTCACGGCGCGTGAGATTGCATACTGCGAATCGAGAGGAAAGAGCGCCCAGCATTTCGCCGCGAGATTTGCAGCCAAAGAGGCCTTCCTGAAGGCGATGGGCTCCGGTTGGCGTGGCGGCTTCCGTTTCGATGAGGTTGAAATCGTCAACAACGACGATGGAAAGCCCGAGGCCCAGGTGCACGGGAAGGTCAAGATTTTCTGTGATGAAAGAGGGATTGACCGGATTCATGTTTCACTCTCCCATATCAAAGATCTGGCCAAAGCCATTGTCGTCCTCGAACAATCTGAGCCCAGGTAGGAGCCCTATGTCGAATATAGGTTCTTATGATGAAAGACTGAAAGATTTCTCTTGGTCGATTTCCGAGAAGGAGCTGGGCTACAAGCCGGGCGACGTCATCAACATCGCCTGGTATTGCACGGATCGGATCTGCGACATGGGCAAGGCCTCGAAGCTCGCCCTGATCCATGAGGATTTCAGCGGCACCGAGAGGCGGTACACCTACGACGACATCCGCCTGGCATCGAACACCATCGCTGCGTTTCTTCAAAGCCTGGGCATCAGGAATGAGGATCGGGTCTGTCTCTTCATGGACAGGATTCCGGAGTTGTATCTCGGCTTTCTGGGTATTTTGAAGATCGGGGCCGTCGCGCAGCCGCTCTTCTCGGCATTCGGCGACGAATCGCTCTACGTGCGACTGTGCGACGCGGGGACTTCGGCCATCATCACCCAGAAGAAACACGCGCCGAAAGTCAGAAAGATCCTCGAGAAACTGCCTGATCTCAAACACGTGATCATTGTCGATCACGACGGAAGAACTCCTCTGCGGGAGCGCGAGATCTCCTTTTCGCTCGAAACGGCAGAACCGGCGCAGAAGTTCGAGAGTTTTCCGACATCAGCCGAGTCTCCTTCCGTGTTACACTACACGTCCGGAACGACCGGTCAGCCCAAGGGTGTCAAGCACGTTCACTACTCCTTGATCTCGCAGTTCCTTACCGCCAAGTGGGTGCTCGACCTCCAGGATGACGATATCTACTGGTGCACCGCTGACCCCGGCTGGGTGACCGGCACATCCTACGGCATTATCGGCCCCTTCAGCCTCGGCATCACTCAATGCATACTGGACGGCGGATTCTCGGCGGAAGCATGGTACCGCTTCATTGAAAAGCGCCGGGTCACGATATGGTACTCGGCCCCGACCGCTATCCGTTCGTTGATGAGAGCCGGTGAGGAGATAATCAAAAGATTCGATCTTTCTTCCCTGCGGCACCTGGCCAGCGTCGGTGAACCGCTCAACTCCGAGGCGGTCGTCTGGTCGCAACGTGTGTTCGGCAAAGCATTTCTCGACACTTACTGGCAGACCGAGAACGGCTGCATCGTGATCAGCAACTACCCGGGAATGGAAATCAGGCCCGGTTCCATGGGGAAGCCATTTCCCGGCATCACGGCGACCGTCCTCAACCCTGCCACATACGAACCTCATCCGACGCACGGCAAGATAGGCCTGGTCGCTCTCAGGCCCGACTGGCCATCGTTCATGAGGACCTACTGGAACAACGAGGAGGCGTTCCGGAAGAAGCATCGAAACGGCTGGTATCTGACGGGCGACCGCGCGCGCCTGGACAAGGACGGCTACTTCTGGTTCGTGGGCCGTGACGACGATGTGATCAACACCGCCGGTCACCTGGTAAGCCCGTTCGAAGTCGAATCGGCGCTGCTCGGGCATCCTGCTGTGGCTGAGTCGGCGGTCGTCAGCAAGCCCGACCCTATCAACCTGGAAGTGGTGAAAGCCTACGTCTCCCTGAAACCGGGATTCGCACCGAGCCAGGACCTGGACCTGAAAATCATGAACTTCATCCGCAAGAAACTCTCGCCGCTCGCTATGCCTCAGGAAATCGAATACGTCGAATCCCTTCCGAAGACGCGGAGTGGAAAGATCATGCGCCGGATCCTTCATGCAAAAGAATGGGGCGAGGAGGTGGGCGACACCTCGACCCTCGAGAGCGATTGATCTCTACGTGATCGGTCGACCGAGGGCAATTCACGGACAGACAGGAGCAAGTCAAAATGCAAGCCGTTAAGGACGTTATTCTTGAGTATGTTACGAAGGAATACCTGGAGGATGACAGCGACCCGATCCACTACGAGACGCGGCTCATCTCGGGAGGCATCGTCGATTCGTTTTCTATGATTTCTCTGAAGCGTTTCCTGGAGAACAAGTACAACATCCAGATTCCGGACGAGGATGCCACTCCGGAAGCCTTCGACTCCGTGAACAAAATCACCGCTCTGGTTGAAGAGTTCGTACGGAGGAAAGGGTAGGAATTCGGCGAAGGAGGATAGATATGGCTTACTCACAGAGGATCAGCAGTATTTACCGGGAACAGCTCAAGGCAATTCACGACGCAGGGATCTTCAAACAGGAGCGTTTCATCCATTCCCCGCAGGCGGCCGACATTGAAGTGGAATTCCCCGCCGGAGCGTCATTGAAAAAAGTCATCAACATGTGCTCCAACAATTACCTGGGGCTGTCCAGTCACCCTGAGGTCTTGAAGGCCGCCCACGATGGGCTCGACGAGCGAGGCTACGGGATGTCGTCGGTGCGTTTCATCTGCGGCACGCAAGACATCCACCGAGAGCTCGAGAAAAGAACGACGGAGTTCCTTGGGACGGAGGACACGCTTCTGTTCCCATCCTGCATGGATGCCAACGCGGGCGTGTTTGAAGCCATCCTGACCAAGGATGACGTTATCATCTCGGACCGGCTGGTACACGCCTCCCTGATCGACGGCATCCGCCTCTGCAGCGCGATGCACGACACCTACAAACACGGGGACATGGAGCACCTCGAATCGAAGCTCCAGCTGCACGCCGACAAGCGGCTCAAGGTCGTCGTCACGGACGGTGTGTTTTCGATGGACGGCGACACGGCCAAGCTGGACCAGATGGTCCCACTCTGCGAGAAATACGATGCCATGCTCCTCGTGGATGATTCCCACGCCTCGGGCTTCATCGGCAAAACCGGCCGCGGCACGCACGAAAAGTGCGACGTCGTAGGCAAGATCGACATCATCACGACCACTTTCGGCAAGGCGCTCGGAGGAGCTTCCGGCGGCTGCGTCTCGGGACGGAAGGAACTCGTCGAAATGTGTCGCCAGAGAGCTCGCCCCTACCTCTTCTCGAACACCGTTGCCCCTGTCGTCGTGTCCGGCGTTCTCAAGGTGATGGAAATTCTCGCTGCCAGCACGGAGAGGAGAGACAAGCTGGAATACAATGCCGCCTATTGGAGGAAGGGCCTCGCTGAGGCCGGCTTCATCCTCAAACAAGGCGACACCCCGATCGTGCCCGTCATGCTGTTCAACGCAAAACTCTCGCAGGATTTCTCCAAGGCGCTCTACGAGGAAGGCATCTACGCGGTGGGATTCTTCTTCCCCGTTGTCCCTCAAGGCCAGGCGCGGATCAGGACTCAAATTTCCGCCGGACACGAGATTCATCACCTCGACAAAGCCCTCGATGCGTTCAGAAAAGTCGGTAAGAATTTCAACATCCTGGGCAAGACCAAGCAGGAGATCGTCGACAGGTTCGGCCTCTGAACCGGCTCGCTTGAACTGGGGAAGGGGAGGCGATCGTCGTTCCCGTTGCCCACATGTTCTTCTCCCTCCTCTCCGAGTTTCGATTTCTGCCGAACAGCCCGACCTGCTTCGAACGCGGCCATTCCGAATGTTCCTGATCCCCCGACGTCCACCGATGTACCCTCCTTGTTGACAGGCCTTGAATCGGCAATAGATTATCCACCCCCCATGGATATCGGATAGCCTTTCTCTTCCTCGGAGTTTGCGAGTCAACGGTAAGACATGCTCAAGGATCCCGAACGGTTAAACACCTTTCTCGAAACCTATAAAAAGTACGCCAGAGAGATCCTGCAGCCGACGCAGATTGAAATCATGGAGTCGTTCGGGAGATGGGAGATCCCGGATTACTGGGAGAAATACAACTGGAAATGATCCGTAACACCTTCCTCTCCGCCCTGGGAAGACCGCCGCTCAACCTCGAAGTGATCGCGACCCTGGCAACCCTGAAGGGCGCCCGGAGCGAAGAGGATGAGATTCGATTGATCAAGTCGCAGATCGCCTACCGCGGTGCCTGGGATGTGATCCAGCAGGAACTCACGAAGGACTGAAAAGATCCGGGCCGTCTGGCTTCGACCCCCTGTTCCGCGCGATACCCACGCAAGGGAAACTCCTCAACGTTCCAATCTCCGTTGCTTGACATCCGGTTAAAGCCAATTTATGATAGCTGGAAAGGGGCGTATATCCATGACCACCCGACTCGAGAGCACGGGAGATTTCTTCGTCAAAGACTGCGCCTTGACCTCGATCGCTACGGGGAGGCGTGCGCAGAACCTGAGGGAGCTCCGGGATGACCTCCTGACCGTGCACCCGGGGAGCATTTACTACCACTTCTGGGGCGGACTCCTCCGCCCGAGCTTCGTCGAGCCCGAATACAATAATGACTTCGCAGCCTGGGCATTCCACGGCCTCCATGACCAGATTCTGGCCGAGCGGCTCGCCGTGATCGTCCCGACCGACTTCGCCAACATGGAAGACCTCCGCCAGGAGCTGATCGATGTCATCGATGAGCGACTGGACGAGACCGAGCATGTCCCCTGGTCGAAGGCGGACCAGCAGTTTCACTTCATCCGGTCCCAGATCGTCGTCATGGACACCCATCACACGATCCGTGAGCCGAGAGAGCTTGCCGATGCCGTCCCGAAGATGTCGATCAGCAGCATCTTCTATCATTTTATCGACGCCAGAAGGCGGACGGAGAAGGGCATAGATGACTTTCGGGCGTGGCTCGCGGGGTTCGAGGAGGACTACGACGGACTTGCGCTCTCACTCGCCGAGATCGATCCCTACTTCTCGTCCCTGTCCGAGCTCAGGGATCAGCTCGCATCGATCTTCCGCGCTCATTTTTCCCGGAGGAGACGGAGGCGATGAGCAATCTCCTGGGCAGATACGCCAAGGTGGCGGGTGAGGACGTGATCGATCACCTGCGCCAACTCTCCCTCCCCCTGAAGGGGATGAAGATGATCCACGTGAACTCGACCCGGGTCGGAGGGGGAGTCGCGGAGATCCTGGCGAAACTGGTACCGCTCATGGTGGAACTGGACATCGACTGCTCCTGGGAGGCGATCACAGGGGATAACGACTTCTATCAATGCACCAAGTCCTTCCACAATGCCCTTCAGGGAAACACCGTGGCGATCCCTGAATCCCTCATCGAGCATTACGAGAAGGTCAACGCCGAAAACCTGGAAAAGCTCCGCCCCGCCCTCCGCGAGGCCGACATGGTCATCATCCACGATCCCCAGCCGGCTCCGCTCCTCCGGCTGTGCCCGGAGAGGCGCGGGAAATGGATCTGGCGTTGCCACATCGATATCAGCCAGCCTTTCCGGCCTGTCTGGAAATACCTCCGCCAGTTCCTGGAGAGCTACGACGCAAGCATATTCTCGCTGGCCGCTTTTGCCCAGGAGATGCCACATCCCCTCTATCTCGTACCGCCGAGCATCGACCCGTTGAGCGAGAAGAACATGGAACTCGATTCCTCCGAAATCGGTTCGACGTACAGTCGGTTCGGCCTCGATCCCGATCGGTTGATCGCGCTCCAGGTCTCCCGTTTCGACCGGTTCAAGGACCCGATCGGCGTGGTCCAGGCGTACCGCCTGGCGAAGAGCTTCACGCCATCGCTCCAGCTCGTCCTCGCGGGGGGGAGCGCGACCGACGACCCGGAGGGAGAAGCCGTCCTGAACGATGTCCGAAAGGCAGCCGCCGATGATCCCGACATCCATGTGCTCCTTCTCCCCCCGGACGCGCACAGGACAATCAACGGTCTCCAGAGGATCGCGGACATCGTCCTTCAGAAGTCGACGAGGGAAGGGTTCGGGCTCACGGTCTCCGAAGCGATGTGGAAATGCAAGCCCGTCATCGGCGGAAACACCGGCGGGATCCGACTTCAGGTTGTCAACCACCACACCGGCTTCCTTGTCAACTCCCCGGAAGGAGCCGCCCTCCGGCTCCGCTATCTGATCAATCGGCGGGAAGAGCGGCTCGAGATGGGGCGGAAGGCGAGGGAGTTCGTAAGGGAGAACTTCCTCATCACTCGACATGTTCGCGAATATCTGACCATTGCCCTCGCCATCCTCCAGAGGGAGGAAGAGCGGATCCGACCGAGATAACCCATGATGAAGATCATCGATCCAGACCTCGATCTCGACCGGTTTTTCCATCGGGTCGCCGCTACCGAAAGGAGAGTCCTCCTCCTCGACTACGACGGCACGCTGGCTCCCTTCCGCATCGAACGGGACGAGGCGGTCCCCCACCCCGGGGTGAGAGAGGCCCTTCGTTCGATCATCGATGCGTGCAGATCCCGCCTGGTCCTGATCAGCGGCCGGACGATACCCGACCTCATCCCGCTCCTCGGGCTCGATCCCCCGCCGGAGATCTGGGGATCCCACGGGTGGGAAAGGCAATTTCCGGATGGAAGCCGGGAGATCGGCTCCCCGGATGATACCGCCCTTCGAGCCATGGAAATCGCCCGTAAGGAACTGGCGGAGGAAGGTAACGGCGACCGTTGTGAGGAGAAGCCGGGATGCCTGGCCCTCCACTGGCGGGGCCAAGAGGACGATGAGAGATACCAGCTCGAGAATATATACCGGGCCAAATGGTCGCTGTTGGCCAGGAACTACAACCTCTCTCTGATCGAATTCGATGGCGGGATCGAGCTCCGCGCAAGGGGAAGGAACAAGGCTTTTGTGGTCCGGTCCGTCCTCTCGGAGATGGGGATGGGCAGCGTCGCTGCGTTCCTCGGCGATGACCGGACCGATGAAGAGGCGTTCCGCGATCTGGGTGAGAACGATCTCGCCGTACTGGTGCGGGAGGCATTCCGACCCACGGCGGCTCACCTCTGGATCCGGCCTCCCGATGAACTTCTCGACTTCCTCCACCGCTGGATGGAGGCGTGTGGCTCGCGCGTTCCATCGGGAAAATCCAGCCGCGAAAAGGGTCCCGGGATCCGCTCCGGCGGAGGCTTCCGATGAAGGGATCCCCGAAGCGCCTGATCCTGGTGGCCAATCGACTCCCCATCGTCCTCCGCAGGGAGGAGCGGGAGTGGAAGCTGCGGCCCTCCTCCGGGGGGCTCGTGACGGCTCTCGCACCGATCCTGAGGGATCGTGGAGGCTCATGGATCGGATGGATGGGGACATCCGGGTTCCCCGAACCCGAGATCGACGAGCTCCTCCGGAAGGGGAGCCAGCGCGCGGGATACGACCTCCGGGCGGTATACCTGGCCCCGGAAGAGGTCGAGGGCCACTACTACGGTTTCTCGAACGAGATCATCTGGCCTCTCTTTCACGACCTTCAGTCCCGATGCAACTTCGAACCCACCTACTGGAAGTCCTACCTGGAGGTCAACCGGAGATACAGCGAAGTCATTCTCAAGAACGCCACTCCCTCCGATTATATCTGGGTGCACGATTACCACCTCATGAATATCGCCCGTGAGCTCCGGGACATGGGCATCAAATCGAGAATCGGCTTCTTCCTCCACATCCCGTTCCCGGCTCCCGACATCTACCTCAAGCTCCCGTGGCGCTTTGAGATCCTCCGCGCCCTCCTGTCCTATGACCTGATAGGCTTTCAGACGATGAGGGATCGACGAAACTACCTCCAGTGCATCCGGACGCTGGTCGAAGAGACCTCGATCCAGGGCAGAGGTCAGGTGGTCAAGGCCCGGTACGAAGGGCGCGAGGTCCGGGTCGGGAGCTTCCCGATCAGCATCGATTTCGATGAATTTGCCGACCTGGCCTCGATGCCGGAGGTCGCGGACAAGGCCAGGCACATCCACGAGCGCCTGCCGAACCGCCAGATCGTCCTGGGGGTCGACCGTCTCGACTACACGAAGGGGATCCCCTACCGGCTGGAAGCCTTCCGGAACCTGTTGATCCGACACCCCGAGCTTCGCAGGAAGATCACACTCATCCAGATCGTCGTCCCCAGCCGGGAAAAGATCCCGGAGTACAATGATCTCAAGAGGGAGATCGAGCGGATGGTCGGGGAGATCAACGGACAGTTCACCCGATCCGACTGGGTTCCGATCCGCTATATCTACCGGACACTCGAAAGGCCCAACCTGCTCGCCTATTATCGGGCGGCGGAGATCGCCCTGATCACCCCCCTCAAGGACGGGATGAACCTCATCGCCAAGGAATATTGCGCCTCGAACCTGGAGGAGACGGGCGTGCTGATCCTGAGCGAGTTCGTCGGGGCAGCAGCCCAGCTCCAGAGGGGGGCCCTACTCGTGAACCCGTACGACATCGAGGGGGTGGCCGACGCGATCCATCGAGCCTTCGTGATGGGCGGTGAGGAGCGGAAATCGCGGATGAAAAAGCTCAGGCAATCGATCCGGAAACAGGGGATCTCCTGGTGGGTCGATTCGTTTCTCCGGGCCGCCTTCTCCAAGGACCTTCAAGACTTCCCCGTCCTCGAGGAATACATCCCCAGGGGCTGAAGAGGAAAAGACTCCTGATCGTACGGACCCCTTCATGGCTGTTTTGGGAAGACTGGAGCTGCAAAAGACGGGTTACGAACGGGAGGACGGGGGCTTACCCTCCGAGCGGCTCAAACTCCACTTCAAGCTCAGCGGGGTGACCAGCGTCGTCACGATGACCATCGCGACGACTGCTGAAAAGGTGGAAGCGTCGATGATCGGCTCGCCGCCGATGGAAAGCGCCAGGCCGATGTTGGCGAAGATCAACCCGACTTCTCCCCTCGGGATCATTCCGATTCCTATGGTGATCCGATCGAGTCCCTTTCCGACCACTCCCAGCGAGCATGCTTGCTTCCCGATGACGGCCGCGATGGTAAGGGCGGCAGCCAGGCCCAGTACCGCCGGCTCGGTAAAAGAGCGGAGGTCCGTGCGCATTCCCATCAGGACGAAAAAGATCGGCACCAGGAACGAGGAGATCGGGTGGATCAGGTGTTCGAGCGGATATTCGCCGCGATCCCTGAAGCTCCGGTAGTGGAGATCTTCCAGGATCAGTCCTGCTGAAAAAGCTCCCACGATGGGAGCGAGATCGACAATGCTGGCAAGCCAGGACAGCAGAAAACAGAAAGAAAGACCGGCGGCCAGGAGCACTCCGCGGACCCTCAGCCTCGAAGCGAGCGAGAACAATTTGGGAGAGAGCCAGACCCCGAACACCAGGGACCCGACCAGGAAAAGGGTCGCCTTCGTCAGGATCAGGCCGACCTCGGGGTAGGAGATCGACCCTCCGCGGTCGGCAGCCAGGATGACTCCCGACACGAC
>Ga0214473_10008470_pt1 | contig 12157 bp, 9 predicted proteins | sample RVTome_7_FD_203509 | JGI IMG/M metagenome (GOLD analysis project Ga0214473, IMG submission 203509) | Soil microbial communities from uranium-contaminated site in the Upper Colorado River Basin, Wyoming, United States - RVT98D197 | ecosystem: Environmental > Terrestrial > Soil > Contaminated >... | reverse complement strand
CGGTTGCCAAACCGGTGCCGGGGCTGGTAGGAACACACTTGGAAAAGGGGGTTGGGTTGGCTGAGGTCACCTTCGAGAACGTCAGCAAGATCTATCCTGACGGGACGCGGGCGGTCTCGAGCATCGACCTCGAGGTCAAAGACGGGGAGTTCATGGTCCTCGTCGGCCCCTCGGGGTGCGGCAAGACGACCGCGTTGCGCATGGTGGCGGGCCTCGAGGAGATCAGCGAGGGGGAGCTGAAGATCGGCGAGCGCGTCGTGAACAACATTCCGCCGCGCAACCGCGACATCGCGATGGTCTTCCAGAGCTACGCGCTCTACCCGCACCTGACGGTGTACGACAACATCGCGTTCGGTCTGAAGCTGCGGAAGATGCCGAAGGACGAGATCGACAGGCGCGTCAAGGACGCCGCACGCGTGCTCGACCTCGAGCCCTTCCTCGACCGCAAGCCGCGGGCGCTCTCGGGCGGGCAGCGCCAGCGCGTCGCGATGGGGCGCGCGATCGTGCGCCAGCCGCAGGCGTTTCTGATGGACGAGCCGCTCTCGAACCTCGACGCGAAGCTCCGTGTGCAGATGCGCGCGGAGATCTCGCAGCTCCAGACCAGGCTCGGCACGACGACGATCTACGTCACGCACGACCAGGTCGAGGCGATGACGATGGGCGACCGCGTCGCGGTGATGCGCAAGGGCGAGCTGCAGCAGGTCGCGACCCCGCAGGAGCTCTACGACGAGCCGGTCAACCTCTTCGTCGGCGGCTTCATCGGCAGCCCGGCGATGAATCTCCTCGAGGGGACGCTGAAGCGCTCGAACGGCGGGATGGCCGTCTCGATCGGCAGCCATAACGTGCAGCTCGGCGAGCGGGCGCTCGCCCAGCGCCCCGCGCTCCAGGCCTACGACGGCAAGACGGTGATCGTCGGCATCCGGCCGGAGCACCTGGAGGACGCCTCGCTCGCGACCGACGTTCCGGAAGGGCGCCGGCTCAGGGGCGAGGTGGCGCTCACCGAGGCGCTCGGCGCCGAGCTGATCGTCTACCTGAAGACGGACGCGAAGCCCGCCCGCACGGACGAGGTGAAGGAGCTCGCGCACGACGCGGGCGCCATCGAGCCGGCAGCGGGCCTGGGCGGCGGAGACGGCGCAACGATCGTCGGTCGCTTCGGCGCGCGGTCGAAGGCGCGTCCGGGCCAACCGGCCGAAGTCGCCGTCGACACCGACGGACTGCATTTCTTCGACCCCGAGAGCGGATTGGGGATCTACGACAAAACGACGGAGGAGGGAACGTGATCAGGAAGTACGCGCTGTCTTTCGGCGCACTCGTCCTCGCGCTCTCGCTCGCAGTCGCTGCGGCCGCATGCGGCGGCGACGACGGCGGCGGAAGCGAAGAGGGGACGGGCACCGTCAGCGTGCTGTCGCTCTGGGGCGGCAGCGAGCAGGAGGCTTTCCAGAAGGTCCTCACTGCGTTCACGGCGGAAACGGGAATCAAGACGAAGTACGAGTCGGCGCGTGACTTCTTGCCGGTGGTTCGCTCGCGGCTCGCGGCGGGCAACCCGCCGATGGTCGCGATCATCCCGCGGCCGGGCATCGTCGCCGACCTCGCGAAGGAGGGGTCGCTGATCTCGCTCGACGACCTCGGGCTGGATCCGGACAAGATCAACGAGAACTACAGCGAGGCGTGGACGAACCTCACGACGGTCGACGGCACGACGTACGGTGTCGTCGCGAAGGCGAACTCGAAGAGCGTCGTCTGGTATCGGCCCGACGACTCGAAGGTGCAGCCCGTCGATACGTTCGACGAGCTGAAGAGCACGACCGACCAGCTCAAGAGCGACGCGATGAAGCCGTGGGCACTCGGCGCGAAGGACTCGTGGACGCTCACCGACTGGTTCGAGAACATCTACGCGCGCTCGGCAGGCGCGGACAAGTACAACCAGCTCTTCAGCGGCGAGCTCGACTTCACGGATCAGTCCGTGAAGGACGCGCTGAAGATGATGACCGACCTGCTGAACGACGACACCGTGTCCGGCGGGATCGAGGGTGCGCTCGGGCTCGGCTTCGTCGACGGGATCGGGAAGGTCTTCAGCGCCAACCCGACCGCTCACATGTACATGGAGGGCGGCTTCGTCGGCGGCATCGCGCTGGCCGACGTCAACCCGGACCTCCAGCCGGGAACCACGATCGACTTCTTCCCGTTCCCGACGATCGACGAAGCGATCGGCGATCCGCTCGTCGGCGGCGGCGACATCACCGCGGCGTTCGTGAACAACAAGGACGTCGCGAAGCTGATCGAGTACCTCGCCTCGCCCGAGGCCGGGCGAATCTGGGTCTCGACCGGCGCGATCGTCTCGCCGAACCAGGGCGTCGAAGCCGACGCCTACCCCAACGAGCTCGTGAAGAAGGAGGCGGAGCAGGTGAAGGGCGCGGAGACGTTCGTCTTCGACGGCTCCGACCTTCTGCCCGGCGCGCTCGGCGAGGACTGGGGCACGCTGCTCCAGAACGTGATCAAGGACCCGGGCAGCATGGACAGCCAGCTGGAGCAGTTCCAGCAGCAGGCACAGGACGCGTTCGCCGGCTAGGCGAGAGCGAGGAACGCGAACGACATGAGTAGCGGCACCGTCGCCCCGGGAAGCAACGTTCAGGAGCCTCCCCCGGGGCGGCGGTTGGCCGCGCTCCGCGAAGGCGGCTTGCAGGCGATCCCGTTCCTCGCGCCTGCGGTCGTGTTCGTCATCTTCGGCCTGATCGTCCCCGTCATCTGGACGGTCGCGCTGAGCGTCAACCGCACGCGAGGCCTGAACTTCGGGACGGAGTGGATCGGCCTCGACAACTACCAGCGCCTGCTCACGCGCGACAGCCGGTTCCTCGATCGAGACGAGTTCCCGTGGTCGGGCGCCCTCGTCAACAACATTCGCTGGCTGATCGTCTATCCGGTCCTCTGCCTGTTCCTCGGCCTGGTCACGGCCGTCCTGGCCACGAGGGTTCGGTACGAGGCGGCGTTCAAGGCGATCATCTTCGTGCCGATGGCGATCTCCGCGACCGCCGTCGGCGTGATCTGGTTGCTCGTCTACAGTCCGGATGCCGACATCGGCGTGGTCAACGCGTTGATCGGCACCGTTGGCGGAGATCCGGTCTCCTGGCTCGGGCGGACGGACACCGCCAACTACGCGATCATCGTCGCCTACGTCTGGGCGTCAACCGGCTTCGTGATGGTCGTGCTCTCCGCTGCGCTGAAGGGCATCTCGCAGGAAGTGATCGAGGCAGCGCGCACCGACGGCGCGACCGAGTGGGACATCTTCCGCCGGGTTCAGCTGCCGCTGCTGTCTCTTCCGATCGCCGTCGTCGCCGTGTGGATGATCATCAACGTGATCAAGGTCTTCGACGTCGTGTACATCATGACCAAGGGCGGGCCGGGCGGCGCGACACGCGTGATCGCATACAGCTACTACGTCGAGACGTTCGAGAACGGCCTCGGCGGCTACGGGGCGGCTGTCGCGGTCGTCATGCTCGTGCTCATCATTCCGGTGATGATCTGGCAGATCCGCCGATTCCGGAGCGAGGCGGTGGTGTCTTGACGACCGCCGCCGAGACGATCGCCGTCCGCCCGCGCGAGTCGGTCTCGACGCGCATCGTGGGCTTCCTCGGACGGAGCCCGCTCCACATCGCGCTCGTCGTCCTCGCGGGCCTCTGGCTCGTTCCGACCGTCGGCCTGCTCGTGACCTCGTTCCGGCCTCGTCCCGACATCGCGTCCTCGGGGTGGTGGACGGCCTTCGCCCAAACGGACTTCACGCTCAAGAACTACGACCTCGTCCTGAACGCGAACCAGATGAGCTCCAGCTTCCTCAACAGCGCGCTGATCGCCTTCCCGTCGACGTTCCTGCCGCTCTTCATCGGCGCCCTGGCCGCGTACGCGTTCTCGTGGATCCGGTTCCCGTTCCGCGACACGATCTTCCTCTCCATCGTCGCGTTGATGGTCGTACCCGTGCAGAGCGCGTTCGTCCCGATCCTCGTCGAGTTCCAGGACCTCGGCGAATTCCTGACGGGGACGAAGACGGCGATCACAGGGTGGTACTTCGGGATCTGGATCGCCCACACGGTCTTCGCGCTCCCGTTCTGCATCTTCCTGCTCCGGAACTTCTTCATCACGCTGCCGCGCGACCTGATCGAGGCGGCGCGCGTCGACGGAGCCTCGAACTGGAAGATCTTCCGCAGCATCGTCGTGCCGCTCTCGGTGCCCGCGCTCGCGTCGTTCGGCATCTTCCAGTTCCTCTGGGTGTGGAACGACCTGCTGACCGCGCTCGTCTTCATCCAGGAGTCCGACCAGTGGCCGATGACGATTCGGATCAGCCAGCTGCTCTCGACCTATGGCGTCGAGTTCCATCTCCTCAGCGCCGGCGCCTTCATCCTGATGGCCGTGCCGCTCGCCGTCTTCTTCGCGCTGCAGCGCTACTTCGTGCAAGGCCTGTTGGCGGGCTCGGTCAAATAGCGCCGCCGCAGATCGTCAACCTGGTCCCGCACACGCACTGGGACCGCGAGTGGTACTTGCCGTTCCAGAGCTTCCGGCTGAAGCTCGTGCGGCTGATCGACAAGGTGCTCGAGCTGATGGAGGCGGACGAGCGGTTCGTGTTCACGCTCGACGGCCAGCTCCAGACGATCGACGACTACCTCGAGATCAGGCCCGAGAACGAGCAGCGGCTGCGCGCGCTCGTCGAGGAGGGACGGCTCGCGATCGGACCGTGGCAGGTGCTGATGGACGAGTTCCTCGTCTCCGGCGAGACGATCTGGCGGAACCTCGAGCTCGGGCTCGCGCGCGCGCGCGAGTTCGGCGGCGAGATGCGTGTCGGCTACCTGCCCGACATGTTCGGGCACATCGCCCAGATGCCGCAGATCCTGCGCGCGCACGGGCTCGACAACGCCGTCGTCTGGCGCGGCGTCCCCGCGGTGGTCGACCGGCACGTCTTCGAGTGGCGCGGGATCGACGGCTCGTCCGTGCGCGCCGAGTACCTGCCCGCGGGGTACGGGAACGCGGCCTACCTCCTGATGGCGCCCGACAAGCTCGGCGAGGCGGTCGAGGGGCTGATCGAGGCGATGCGACCGTTCTTCGGCGACGACCCCGTGCTCGCGATGTACGGCACGGACCACCAGGAGCCGTTGCCCGAGCTCGTCGACGTGGTCGAGCGCGCGAACGCCGAGAACGACCGTGTCGAGATCCGCATCGTCACGTTGAGCCAGGCCCTGGGAACTGTCCCCATGGGGACAGTCCCCGCGGTTGTCGGCGAGCTGCGCTCCGGCGCCCGCGCGAACGTGCTCATGAACGTGACGTCGGCTCGGATCGACATCAAGGCCGCCGCCGCCCGCGCCGAGCGGTGGCTCGAGCGCTACGCCGAGCCGCTCGCTGCGCTGCACGGCCCGGAGTGGCCCGCCGAGTTCCTCGAGCTCGCCTGGCGCAGGGTGATCGAGAACTCCGCGCACGACTCGATTTGCGGCTGCTCGACCGACACCGTCTCCGCGCAGGTCCTCGTGCGCTTCGCCGAGGCCGAGGCGCTCGGCCGCGACCTCGCGGCCGAGGCGCTGGCGCCCGCGCGGGCGGCCACCCCTCGGGACGCGGCCGTCGTCGCGAACCCGTCGCCGTACCGCCGCGACGGCCTCGTCGAGCTCGAGCTGCCCGTGCCCGAGGAGTGGGCGGAGGTGTCGCTCGAGACGGCCGACGGCTCGCGCTTCGCCGCGCAGGAGCTGTCGCGGAACGTGGCGCAGCTGCACCGCGTCGAGCTGCTCGGCCGGGAGATCCCCGAGCTCGTCAACCGGCGGCTGCACGGGCGCGAGCTGTTCGGCCGCTGGCTGAACGGCTTCGCGGTCGAGCCGGGGCCGCGGATGCGCTTCGAGCTCGACAACGTGCAGGGGCCGCCGGTGCTCGACCTCTCCGAGCTGCGCACGGCGATCCTGGTCGCCGCCGAGGCCCAGCCGGACGAGCGCTGGGAGGTGGTGTTCCGCACGCGCCCGCGCCGTCGGCTCGTCGCGCGCGTGTCTGCGCCGGCCCTCGGGTGGACGGGCGTGCGCGCGGTCGAAGGGCGCGCGGCCGCCGGCGCCGTCTCACTCGACGGCGGAGCGCTCGAGAACGGGCTTCTGCGCGTGGAGCTCGCGGACGACGGCACGTTGCGGGTCGGCGAGCTCGAAGGCGTCGGCCGGATCGTCCGCGGCGTCGACGCCGGCGACTCGTACAACTACGCGCCGCCCACGGACGACGTGCTCGTCGACCGCCCGGAGTCGGTGCGCGTCGAAGAGCTCGAGCACGGTCCGGTGCGCGCGGCGCTCGTCGTCCGCCGGACGTACAGGTGGCTTCCCGACGACGCCGTCGACGTCGAGACCCACGTCGAGCTCCGCGCGGGGGAGCCCTTCCTGCGCCTGCGCGTGTCGTTCGACAACCCGGCCGAGGACCAGCGCGTGCGGCTGCACGTGCCGCTCCCGCAGCGCGCGTCGCACTCGTACGCGGAAGGCCAGTACGCCGTCGTCGAGCGCGGGCTCGAGGCGGAGGGCGGCCACGGCGAGGTTCCGCTCCCGACCTTCCCGGCCTCGTCGTTCGTCTCCGCCGGCGGCGTCGCGCTGCTGCTCGAGCACGTCTCGGAGTACGAGCTGCTCGACGGCCGCGAGCTCGCGCTCACGATCCTGCGGTCGACGGGCTGGATCAGCCGCAACACGAACCCGTACCGAGAGGACCCGGCCGGCCCGGAGATCGCGATCCCCGACGCGCAGATGCGCGGCCGTCACACGTTCTCGCTCGCGCTCTACCCGCACGCGGGCGGGCGCCCCGGCCCGGACGTGCTCGAGCAGGCCGAGCGCTTCCGGCTCCCGTTCCTCACCGCCGTCGGCACGGGCGACGCAGGCGAGCTCGCGCAGGCCGAGGGATTCGAGCTCGAGGGCGAGGGCGTCGTCCTCGCGGCGCTCCGCCCGCACGAGGTCCGCGTCGCGAACGAGACGCCCGAGCGGCGCACCGTGCGCCTCGCAGGCGGGTCGCTCGAGCTCCGGCCCTGGGAGATCAGGACGACGACCCGCTGAGCTAGGCTCAGACGGGAGTGCCCGAGAAGCGCTACCTGATGACCCCGGGGCCGACGCCCGTGCCTCCGAAGGTGCTCGCCGCGATGGCCGAGCCGGTCGTCCACCACCGCAGCCCCGAGTTTCGCGTCGTGCTCGAGCGCTGCCTCGGACGTCTCGGCGAGGTGTTCCGGACCGAGGCGCCGGTCTTGATGTTCACCTCGTCCGGCACGGCGGCGATGGAGTCGGCCGTTGCGAACCTGCTCTCGCCGGGCGATCGCGCGACGGTCGTCTCCTGCGGCTACTTCGGCGAGCGCTGGCAGGCGATCGCCGGCGCGTTCGGCGCCGAGGTCGACGCGCTCGCGTACGAGTGGGGCGAGGTGCCGCCCGCCGACGACCTCGCCGTGCGGCTCGCCGAGCGTCCCGCGAAGGCGGTGTTCCTGACGCACTCGGAGACCTCCACCGGGGTCGTCGCCGACGTGCGCGCGCACGCCGCGGTCGCGAAGGAGGCCGGCGCGATCGTCGTCGTCGACGCGATCTCGAGCCTCGGCGCGGTGCCGCTCGAGAGCGACGCGTGGGGCATCGACGTCGTCTGCTCCGGCTCCCAGAAGGCGCTCATGACGCCGCCCGGGCTCGCGTTCGCCTCGGTCTCGGAAGCGGCGTACGCCGCGCGCGGGAGCTCGCCGCGCTTCTACCTCGACTGGGAGCGCACACGCACGGCGCAAGAGAAGCTCGACGCCGCGTACACGCCCGCCGTGTCGATCGTCGTGGGGCTGGACGTCGCGCTCGGGCTCCTGCTCGCCGAAGGTCTCGAGGCCGCGTTCGAGCGGCACGTGCGGCTGGGCCGTGCCTGCCGGGAGGGTGCGAAGGCGATGGGGCTCGAGCTCTTCTCGCCGGACGACGACGCCTCCGCGGTCGTCACGGCGATCCGTGCCCCGGAGGGGATCGACTCGGGCGACGTCGTGCTCGCGCTCCGCGACAAGTTCGGAATCACGATCGCGAACGGTCAGGGCCCGCTCAAGGGCCAGATCTTCCGGATCGGCCACATCGGCTGGTTCGACGTGTTCGACATCACGACCGCGCTCGCCGCGGTCGAGCTCTCGCTCGCCGAGCTGGGCGCGGACGTCGAGCGCGGCGTCGCGACGGCGCGCGCGCTCGAGATCTACGAAGGCGCGAGGGTCTAGATGGCGCGGCAGCGCGTCCTCGTCCGCGAGCCGATCGCCGATGCGGGCGTGAAGCTCCTCCGGGACCGCTTCGACGTCGACGTCGAGGCGAACGGCGACCTTGCCGAGCAGATCGGCGACTACGACGCGATCGTGATCCGCTCCGCGACGAAGCTGACCGCCGAGCTGATCGCGCGGGGGGAGCGGTTGAAGGTGATCGGCCGCGCGGGGGTAGGGGTCGACAACGTCGACGTCGAGGCGGCCACCCGCCGCGGGATCGTCGTCGCGAACGCGCCCGAGTCGACCGTCGTCTCCGCGGCGGAGCACGCGATCGGGCTGCTCGTCGCGCTCGCGCGGAACATCCCGCAGGCGCACGCGGCCCTCAAGCAAGGCCGGTGGGAGCGCTCGAAGTGGGGCGGCGTCGAGCTCTCGGGCAAGACGCTCGGCGTGCTCGGCTTCGGGAGGATCGGCCAGCAGGTCGCCCGCCGGGCAGGCGGCCTCGGGATGCGCGTCGTCGCGTACGACCCCTTCGTCGCGAAGGAGCGCTACCGCGAGCTCGGCGTCGAGCGCGCGGAGTCGATGGGCGACCTGCTCGAGGAGGCGGAGTTTCTGACGCTCCACCTCCCGCTCGGGCCGGAGACGCACGGCATCCTCGGCCGCGACGCGTTCGCCCGCATACGCGGCGGAGCGCGGATTGTGAACGCCGCGCGCGGCGAGCTCGTCGACGAGGAGGCGCTCGTCGAGGCGCTCGAGAGCGGGAAGGTCGCGGGCGCGGCGCTCGACGTCTTCTCGAGCGAGCCGTACTCGGGCCCGCTGCTCGGGCTCGACAACGTGATCGTGACGCCGCACCTCGCCGCCTCGACCGAGGAGGCGCAGGACCGCGCGGGCGTGATCGTGGCCGAGCAGGTCGCGGCCGCGCTCGAGGGCGGCCTCGTCACGAACGCGGTGAACATCCCCGCGATCCGCCCGGAGGACCTCGACGTCCTCGGCCCCTACGTCCCGCTCGCCGCGAAGCTCGGGCGGCTCGCGATGGAGCTGGCGGCGGGGCGCGCGGCGCGGATCGAGCTTTCGTACTACGGGACGCTCGCGCAGTACGACACCCGGCTCCTGACGGTGGCGGCGCTGAACGGGGCGTTCCAGGGCCGCGCCGACGTGCCGGTGAACTACGTGAACGCGCCGCTCGTCGCGGCGGAACGGGGGATCGAGGTCAACGAGGAGCGCCGGCGCAGCTCGCGCGACTACACGAACCTCGTCCGCGTGCGCGTGCGCGAGAACGGCGACGAGGTGACGGTGGCAGGCACGACGATCGGGCGCGACAACCGCTTCTGGCTCGTGAACGCGCTCGGGTTCGAGCTCGACATCGAGCTCGCGCGCCTGATGGTCTTTTTCCGCTACGACGACGTACCGGGTGTGATCGGACGAGTGGGCACGCTCTTCGGGCAGCAGAACGTCAACATCGCGAACATGGCCGTCTCGCGAAGCCGGAAGGGCGGGAAGGCGCTGATGGCGCTCTCGCTCGACACCGATCCACCCCCCGAGCTCGTCGAGGCCGTTCGCAGGGAGGGCTTCGACGATGCACGATTCATCGACCTCGGCTGACGATCGCGGCGGCCGGTGGGTCGTCGCGCAGTTCGTCCTGATGGTGCTCGTGCTCGCCGCGGGCTGGCTGCCCCCGGGGTGGCCGGGCTCGGTCTCCTCGGTGCTGCCGGCCCTCGGCGCTGTCGCGTCGCTGCTCGGGGCGCTCGCCGCGGTGTGGGCGTGGCGGACGCTCGACCGGTCGGCGACGCCGTACCCGCGCCCGCGCCAGAGCGGACGCTTGATCGACACCGGCCCCTACGCGTACGTGCGTCACCCGATCTACGCGGCCGGGTTGCTCTTCTTCGCCGGCTACGCGCTCGCGACGAGCCCCGCGGCGTTCGTTCCGCTCGCCGCGCTCGCGCTGCTCTGGCGGAACAAGGCTGCGCTGGAGGAGGAGCTGCTCGCCGGAGGCTACCCGGAGTACCGTGAGTACCGCGCCCGCGTGACGGGCGGCTTCGTCCCGTGGCCTCGTCGCGACTGATCGAGCCGATACCGTTTCGCCCGTGCTCCCCGAGGCCGTCCAGCGCGTCGCCGACTTCCTTCGCGCCGCGCAGGCCGAGGCCCGGCTCGAGGAGTTCCCCGAGGGGACGCCGACCGTCGAGGACGCGGCAAGGGCGCTCGGGGTCGATCCCGGGCAGATCGTCAAGACCCTCGTCTTCGTCTGCGACGGCCGGCCCGTCGTCGCCCTCGTGCCCGGCGACCGGCGGGCCGACCAGGCCAAGGTCGCGCGGGCCGTCGGAGCCGCCTCCGCCAGGGTCGCGACCCCGGACGAGGTCCTGGCGGCGACGGGCTTCGCTCCAGGGGCCGTGGCGCCGTTTCCGCTGCCCGTCGTCGAAGCGATCCTCCTGGAGCGGACGGTGCTGGCTCGGGAGCACGTCTGGGTCGGCGCGGGCTCCGAGCGCCATCTGGCGAGGCTCCGGCCGGCCGAGCTCCTGCGCCTCTCCAGGGCCCGCCAGATGGACGCTGTCGTGGACCACGCATACGATTCGGGTTGACCGTCGATCCAGAAGGAGGCGCACCCGTGCAGGAGACCGAGAAGATCTGGATGAACGGCGAGCTCGTCGACTGGGCCGATGCGAAGGTCCACGTCGGCGTCCACGCACTCCACTACGGCTCGGGCGTGTTCGAGGGCATCCGCTGTTACGAGACCTCGAAGGGCCCGGCGGTCTTCCGGCTCCGCGACCACCTGCAGCGCCTGCACGACTCCGCGCGCCTGCTCTCCATGGAGCTCCCGTACTCGATCGACGAGCTGCGCGACGCGTGCCACGAGCTGATCGGGGTCAACGGCCTGCCCGAGTGCTATCTGCGGCCGATCGTGTTCTACGGCTACGGCCAGCTCGGCGTCGCCGCGCGCGAGAACCCGGTCGAGACGGTGATCATGAGCTGGCCCTGGGGCGCCTACCTCGGGGACGACGGGATGGCGAACGGAATCCGCGCGAAGATCTCGAGCTGGCAGCGCATCGGGCCGAACGTGATCCCGCACGTCGCGAAGGCGACGGGCGTCTACCTCAACTCGATGCTCGCCGTCACGGAGGCGATCCGCGCCGGCTACGACGAAGCGATCCTGCTCACGGCCGAGGGAACGATCGCCGACGGCTCGGGCGAGAACATCTTCATGGTCAAGAACGGCACGATCGCGACGCCCGCGCTCTCGACGTCGATCCTCCCGGGGATCACGCGGAACACGATCATCCAGATCGCACAGGACCTCGGGTACACGGTCGAGGAGACCGACCTGATCCGCTCCGACCTCTACCTTGCGGACGAGGTGTTCATGTGCGGCACCGCCGCCGAGGTGACGCCGCTCCGCTCGGTCGACGACTACGAGCTCGGGGTCGGGCCGGTGACGCTCGAGATCCAGAAGGCGTACCTGGAGACGGTGCGCGGCCGGAGCGAGCGCTGGGCGCAGTGGCTCGACCACACGGCCACGCGCACGCCGACGGCTTGAGTCACGCCACGACGCGCAGTCCGCTCTCGCGCCCCTACCTGGGCGAGCGGGAGGAGGAGCTCGTGCTCGACGTGCTGCGCTCGGGCCGGCTCTCGCTCGGGCCGACGATCGAGCGCTTCGAGGAGCTGATCGCCGAGCGCACCGGCGCGCCCTACGCGGTCGCGCTCTCGAGCGGCACCGCGGGCCTCCATCTCCTCGCGCGGGCCGCGGGTCTCGGGCCGGGCGACGAGGCGATCACCTCACCGTTCTCGTTCGTGGCGTCGGCGAACTGCTTCGTCGTCGAAGGCGCGACGCCCGTCTTCGCCGACGTCGACCCGCGCACGCTCAACCTCGACCCCGCAGCGGTCGAGGAGGCGATCACCGACCGAACGAAGGCGATCGTCGCCGTCGACATCTTCGGGTACCCCTGCGAGCTCGACCAGCTGCGCGCTCTCGCCGAGGAGCACGGACTC
>Ga0214473_10008469_pt1 | contig 12157 bp, 11 predicted proteins | sample RVTome_7_FD_203509 | JGI IMG/M metagenome (GOLD analysis project Ga0214473, IMG submission 203509) | Soil microbial communities from uranium-contaminated site in the Upper Colorado River Basin, Wyoming, United States - RVT98D197 | ecosystem: Environmental > Terrestrial > Soil > Contaminated >... | reverse complement strand
GCCTTGAGGGCGACCGAGTCGTAGGCCTGCAAGACAGGGTACATAATCTCATGAATGCCCAGCGACTGCTTGTCTTTGAGCCGTTTGGCGAAGTCGTCGCGCTCTAAAATATTATTGACCGAAAAACTCGCCAGAATTTTGAGCCAGTCGTCGAGCCGCATCTTGGCCAGCCACTCGCTGTTGTAGCGAATTTCAATTTTGTCAATGTCAAGTACCAGCGCGACTTGGCTAAGGTATGTTTTGACATTAGCTTTTATCTGCGCCGCGGTAAGTGCTGGGCGCATCTTATTGCGCCCCGACGGGTCGCCAATCCGCGCCGTAAAATCGCCTACGAGAAATATGACCTTGTGTCCGGCATTGCTCAAGCGCTGCAGTTGGTCAAGCGCGACCAAGTGGCCTAAGTGAAGGTTGGGCGCGCTCGGGTCGGCGCCAAACTTAACGCGCAATTTCTTGCCCGCTTTGAGTTTTTTTTCTAAGCTCGGGCGGCTAATGACATCCGCCACCGCCGGCGAGAATAAGTTATCCATCTTGCTTTTATGCCTTTTCGCTTTTATGCCTTTTCGCCACTTCTATCCCTAGCTCCTTCAGCTGTTCGTCGTCAACAACGCTCGGCGCGTCCATCATAAAGTCGTGGCCGTCGCTGGCTTTGGGAAAAGGTATGACCTCGCGGATATTGGGTTCATTCATAAGAATCATGAGGATGCGGTCAAGGCCCGGCGCTATGCCGCCGTGGGGCGGCGCGCCGTAAGCGAACGCTTCCGTCAGATGACCGAATTTTTCTTTGACCGCCTCCGAACTATGTCCCATAATCTCAAAAACCGCCTGCAATATTTTCGGGTCGTGGCTTCGCAAACTGCCGCCGGCAATTTCATAACCGTTTAATACTATGTCGTACTGATGCGCCAAAATTTTATCGGGGTGCGCCTTGAGCTCTTCGACCGATTCGGTCTTCGGCTTGGTAAACGGATGATGCGTCGCGTCCCACCGCTTCTCGTTTTTTTGCCACTCAAACATCGGAAAGTCCTTAACGATGGCGAAGGCGAGCTCGTTCGGGTCTTTTTTGTCGCGGCGCAAATCCGGCTTGTCGGTACCATACTTCTCCATCGCCTCGGCGTAAGTCAGGCGCGGGAAGGGTTTTTGTTGGATTTTTTTCTCCGGCGCTATCTTCCCAACGAGCTCTATAAGCATCTCTTCGATGAGAGACAATACTGTTTCGTCATCCTCGACAAAACTCATCTCAACATCAAGTTGGGTAAACTCCGGCTGCCTGTCGCCGCGCATATCCTCATCACGAAAACAGCGCGCGATTTGAAAGTATTTATCGACACCGGCGACCATCAGGAGCTGTTTGTACTGCTGGGGCGATTGCGGCAGGGCGTAAAATTTGCCTTTTTCGACGCGGCTCGGCACCAAGTAATCGCGCGCGCCTTCGGGCGTTGATTTGCTAATATAGGGCGTGTCAACTTCCGTAAAGCCCTTATCGCTCATAAAGTCGCGGATAAAGCGGAACATTTTGGAGCGCGCCGCGAGAATTTTCGCCATCCGTTCACTGCGCAAGTCGAGGTAGCGATACTTCAAGCGCACCTCTTCATTAATTTTGACGGTGTTCTGCGATACGTCAAACGGCAGGGCTTTGGCTTTATTTAATATCTCAATGCTCTTCGTTTCAATCTCAATTTCGCCCGTCGCCAAATCTTTATTTACCATATTTTCCGGCCGCTTTTTGACCGTGCCGGTAATTTTGAGCACCCACTGGTCGCGAATCTGTCTAATGTTTTCTTCGCCCGATAGCGGCGGCACTACGACAACCTGGGCCATGCCGCTTCTGTCGCGCAGGTCAAAAAAAGTTACTTTGCCGTGCTCGCGGCGCGCGTTGACCCAGCCGCATAGCACAACCTCCTCGCCGACTTTCCTCGGCGTCTCCTCAACCATAATTCTCTTGTTCATAGATTTATGATACCACCCCCTTATAATTTATCCAACATCCTCGAGTTAGCTTGTTCCCCGTACCTGTTTCGCTGTATAATTGAGATGATTGAATATAAGGCACGACTTACGCACAAACCCTTGTCATTCCCGAGTCGGATGAAATCCGACATCGGGAATCCATGTTAGTCTGGATCCCCGGGTCAAGCCCGCGGACGACAAATGCGTAAGTCGTAATAATAAATTCATTAAGATATTGATAACATCGTGAGAGCAATTCAACTATACGCAAAACTTGAAAAGGATTTTATCACTCCTAAATTGAGCGACGATTGGGCTAAATATATGAGTTCGCACGTTGTCAAGTTTGTGAAGGGCTAATGGCCTCGAACAAACAAATTACTCGGTATATGGGAAAGTAAAAACAATAGTTATGGCGAATTCGCCATAACTAGAAGCCAAGCTGACCCCAAAAGTAGTGAATATAGCCAGTTTTTTAGGGATATTCACTACTTATTGACAATAATAAGTTAATATGGTATGATTCAATTATGGCGATAAATAAAATATTTAAAGATAAAATTAAAGAACTAAAAAGCGAATTTGACATTATTAAAAATGGCAAAGGATCTCTATTGGTTCTGATTGATCAAAACGAGATACCGGAAAATGTCTACAATTCCAATGCGATCGAAAACTCTACCCTAACGCTTAAGGAAACCGAAAAAATCCTACTTGAGCAGGACTTGTCGCGCAACGTCTCATTGCGTGAAGTATACGAAGCTAAAAATTTAGCACGCGTGATTGAATACACGCGAAACAAATCAAGGGGAAGCGAACTGTCAACGGAGCTGATGCTTTTACTCCACCAGATGCTTATCGGTGGAATTGACGATAGTTTTGCCGGAAGATTTCGGAAAAAAGGCGAGTATGTTCGTGTCGGTACCCACATTGCTCCGGCGCCGGAACACATAGAGAGCATGATCGATAGTACTTTAGTGGACTACTCGAGCGACCATTCAATATATTTTATCGACAAAATAGCAAAGTTTCACTTGGAGTTCGAACGAATTCATCCTTTTTGTGATGGTAATGGCCGAATTGGCCGAGTTCTAATGAACTACCATTTACTGCGACTCGGTTTTCCTCGGCTTATAATCCGCGACAAAGAAAAGGACCAATATTATGACGCATTCAAGGATTATCAGCAAAACAAGGGCACAAAAATAATGGAAAAAGTAGTTGCTTTAGCCCTGATTGAGTCGTTGAATAAGAGGGTGGTCTATCTAAAAGGCAATGAAATAGTTAATCTATCCGACTATGTAAAAGAAAATGGACTCAAAGCTCCAGCGGTATTTAACGCCGCTCGCCGCCAGTCGATTCCCGCTTTCCGCGAGAGGGGTGTTTGGAAGATAGATAAAGGTTATAAATATGGGAAATAAACATTAATCCCAAAATTCAGATTTAAGGAATTTTGCGGTGAATGTTACAAATAATAACACCACCTACGAGGTGGTGGTAAGTGGTTAAGCTCATGTTGGCTTGTTTCCCAAACCTGTTATGCAGTATAATTTAAGATAATTAGTATTCATTTCTTATTACCTTCAAATGAAAATTAAAGATACGCCGAAAGTGGATCGGCCACGAGAAAAATTAGCCAAATATGGTCCGGAGTTTTTGAAAGACCAAGAACTATTGGCAATCCTGCTTGGCACTGGCACAGAAGGTAAGAATGTAATCGAGATTGCCCAACAAATCCTTGCTAAATTCTCAAAAAAGAAATTGCTCGGCTTGTCTTTCGACCAATTGAAACAAATTAAAGGCATCGGTTCGGCGAAAGCTTGCCAGATACTGGCGTCATTCGAGCTTTCCAAAAGAGTATTAAAAGTTGACGCCACCAACACTAGGCCCACAATTCAAACCCCAAAGGACGTTATCGCCCAAGTATCCTACCTAAAGAATCACAAGAAGGAGAACTTTGTTGTTTTATATCTTAATGCTCGCAATGAGCTACTCAACAAAGAAACTATCTCTATCGGAACCTTAAATACCAGCCTTGTTCACCCCCGCGAGGTCTATGAGCCAGCGATCACCGGTTTTTCATCGTCAGTGGTCTTTATTCACAACCACCCTTCCGGCGACCCCGAGCCATCAGAAGAAGATAAGAAAATCACCAAGCAACTTATGGAAGCCGGCAAAATCCTGGGTATTGAAGTACTTGACCATATAATAATTGCCAATAATAGCTATTGCAGCTTTAAGGACAAGGGCTTGATCTAGGAAGATTTATAATGAGCCCCAGTGAGGTCAAACCACCTGTGGTGAGCTTGTCGAACCATTGACATAATTGCGTACATTGCCTATAATAAAATTAGGAGGAACTCGTGAATATAAAGACAACGAAATCAGCTACCGAAGTCCGCAAAGACTTCTTTGATATCCTCGACCAAGTCGAGTGCTCTGGCGTGCCCTATACTATTACCAAGGCGGGAAAACCGGTTGTGGTGATGATGAACGCCGAGGAATACGAATCTTGGCAGGAAACACTCGATATTATGAGCGACCCAGAGCTAGTAAAAGGAATCGAGGCGGGCAAAAGGGACTTACGCGAAGGAAGATACTCAACCTTTGAAGAAGTTTTTGGTATGACGCCCGAAGAGGCACTTGCTGACAAGGGAAAGAAAGGCTACAGCACTAACAAAAAGAAAAGAAAGTGATGTATCAAGTCAAATTGGCACGTCAAGCAAGAAAAATTTTACCCAGGTTGCCTGTAATTTATCAAGAAAAAATCAGAAGGGTGCTTGCTGGCCTAAAATTCAATCCCCATATTGGCAAAAAGCTTGAGGGTAGATATAAAAATGATTATTCGATCCGTGTCTGGCCGTACCGAATAATATATACAATCAAGAGAAAAGAGTTAACAGTAGAAGTTATCGAAATCGAGCACCGCGGCCGCGCATATAGACAATAAATAATTAATCATGTCAAATAAAAACCTGTCAGAACAAGATATAACTACAAAATATGTGCTTCCAGCCCTGCAGAAGGCCGGTTGGAATTCCGATACTCAAGTTAGGGAGCAGTTTTCATTTACGGCGGGGCGTATCATTGTTCGTGGAAAAACCGTCAGACGTGGCGAGAAAAAACGAGTCGATGTTCTACTTTTTCATAAAAATCACTACCCTATCGCCGTTATCGAGGTAAAAGATAATTCTCACGCCGTCGGAGATGGCATGCAACAAGGGCTTGGTTATGCGGAAGCGCTAGATGCGCCTTTTGCATATAGCACAAATGGTAATGCTTTTCTTGAGCATGATAGGCTTCTCAAAGAAGGAAATATTGAGCAAGAATTATCGCTAGATCGTTTTCCCTCGCCCTTAGAATTATTTTCCCGATGGACAAAAACAAAAAAAAACCCACAAAACGTTAAAGAAATTATCGACCAAGATTATTTCGAAGAAAAAGGCCGAGCGCCGCGTTATTTTCAAGAGGTCGCCATCAACCGCGCTACAGAAGCAATCGTCGCCGGCAAGAACCGCCTTTTGTTAGTCATGGCGACCGGTACCGGTAAAACCTACACTGCATTTCAAATTATCTGGCGCCTCTGGAAAGCAAAAAGGGCTAGGCGCATTCTTTTTCTTGTTGATCGCAATATTCTTGCCGATCAGGCTATAATCAATGACTTCAAGCATTTCGGTAATGCGATGACCAAAGTTGAAGGTCACAATGTTGATAAAGCATATGAGGTTTATCTCGCTCTATATCAAGGGCTAACGGGCACAGCGGAAGAGCAGAATATTTTCAAACAATTCTCCCCGGACTTCTTTGATCTGATTGTTGTCGATGAATGTCATCGCGGAAGTGCTAAGGAGAATAGCAAATGGCGTAATGTGCTTGAATATTACAAGAATGCAACGCAGATCGGCCTGACCGCCACACCCAAAGAAACGAAAGATATCTCAACGCAAAATTATTTTGGGGAGCCAATTTATACCTACTCACTTCGTCAGGGAATCGATGATGGATATCTCGCTCCGTACAAAGTTATTCGCGTCATCCTTGACCGTGATGTTGAGGGGTATCGGCCGGAAGAAGGCACGATAGATAAGTATGGCTACGAGGTGCCGGACGAGATATACAAAAGTTCTGATTTTGATCGTAAGGTTGTTCTCGATGAACGCACAAAACTTGTGGCCAAGAAGATTTCTGAATTTCTCAAAGCTACGGATCGTCTACAAAAAACGATTGTTTTTTGTCAAGACATTGAGCACGCCGAGCGCATGAGGCAAGCACTTGTGAATGAAAATGCCGACCTTTTTCACGAAAATAACCGCTATATTGTCCGTATCACCGGCGATAATCCAGAGGGGAAGAAGCACCTCGACCATTTCATTGATCCGGAGAATCCTTATCCGGTTCTCGTCACTACTTCGAAGCTGCTTACGACCGGGGTGGATGCGCAAACCTGCAAACTCATTGTTCTTGACTCAAACATTAACTCCATGACCGAATTCAAGCAGATTATCGGGCGCGGCACGCGCGTGCGCGAGGATTACGAGAAACTCTTTTTTACGATTATAGATTTTAGGGGCGTAACGGAGCTTTTTGCCGATCCGGCGTTTGATGGGGATCCGGTCGTTATTTATCGCCCCAAAGAAGATGACCCCATCATTCCTCCAGGGGAAGATAAATCGGGGTTAATAAAGGAAGAATGGCCTAATGCTTTGCACGACAAGGGTGATGAAGAATATGGGGTGGATATGTCAGATAATAAGGATACGGGAGCGCCGCGCAAATATTATATTTCCGGTGTTCCGGTCACAGTTATCAACGAGCGCGTCCAATATATCGGCGAAGACGGCAAGCTTATTACCGAAGCGCTCAAGGACTATACAAAGCGCAATATTTTAAGCGAGTACCAATCTCTTGATGACTTTCTTACCGCCTGGAATGGCACTGAACGCAAAGAAGCGATCATTGAGGAGCTTGAATCTCGCGGTGTGTTTCTTGATGCGCTGGCCGAGGAAGTCGGTCGCGATCTCGACCCATTTGACCTTATTTGCCACGTTGCTTATGGCCGTGAACCGCTGACTCGTCAAGCACGGGCGCAAAGAGTCAAACAGGCAGCTTATTTCAGAGAATATGAAGGCAAAGCGCGTGAAATTATTGATGCGCTGATTGAAAAATATGCCGATCAAGGAATTACTGCCATTGATGACATCGGCGATCTTACAGTTGCGCCGTTCAACGAGTTTGGCACGCCGATAGAGATAGTTAATCTTTTTGGCGGTCGAGAGGAATATATGGAGGCAGTGAAAGAAGTTGAGCATGCTCTCTATGCAACAGCTTAAAATAATACTATGACCTTACAATCAGCCGTTAAAAACATGCAAAACATTATGCGTAAAGACGCGGGCGTGGATGGCGATGCCCAGCGTCTTTCCCAGCTTGTCTGGATGTTGTTTTTGAAAATTATTGACGATGCAGAGAAAAATCAGGAGATGATTGACCTCAAATATCGCTCGCCTATCCCCGGAAAACTGCGTTGGCGCAACTGGGCTCAAGATCCGGAGGGCATAACCGGCGACGAACTGCTTGATTTTGTTAATGATAAGTTATTTAAGACACTCAAGGGTCTTTCGGTTGATCCCGAGCAAAACCCGCGCGGTTTTTTGGTTCGCGAGGTCTTTGAGGGAGCGTTTAATTATATGAAGGATGGTACGCTCATTCGTCAAGTTATCAACAAGCTCAATGAGGTTGATTTTAATAACAAAGACGATCGCCACCACTTTAACGAGGTTTACGAGCATATGCTCAAAGAGCTGCAAGGTGCGGGCAATGCGGGCGAATTTTACACGCCGCGACCGCTGACTCAATTTATCGTTGATATAGTTGCGCCCAAACTTGGCGAGAGTGTACTGGACCCAGCCTGCGGCACCGGCGGATTTTTGGTCAATACCTTGGAATATGTGCGTACCCATGAGGTTAAAACCGCGGTGGATGAGAAGGCACTTCAAACTACGGTACGCGGCGTGGAGCTTAAGGCGTTGCCGTATCTTCTGGCGACGACCAATATGATTCTTCACGGCGTTGAGGTGCCGGACAATATTAAACATGGCGATTCGCTCTCGCGGCCGCTGCGCGATATCGGGCCTGGCGAGCGAGTTGATGTCATAGTTGCCAATCCGCCATTTGGCGGCGCGGTTAAGGACGGGGTGGAGAAAAACTTCCCGTCGGAATTTCGCACCAAGGACACGGCGCTTCTATTTCTGGTCTTATTTATTCACTTGCTAAAGCCAACCGGACGGGCAGGAATAGTTCTGCCGGATGGTGTTTTGTTTAGCGAAGGCGTCGCAACTGCCGTCAAAAAGAAATTGCTTGCCGAGTGCAACGTCCACACCATTGTGCGGTTGCCGCAGGGGGTTTTCAACCCCTACGCTGGCGTAAATACCAACTTGGTATTTTTCGAGAAAGGCAAACCCACCAAAGAAATTTGGTATTACCAACTTCCGCTGCCCGAAGGCCTAAAACAATACACCAAAAACCGCGGCATCACTCACGAGGAATTTGATGCTGTGCGTAGCTGGTGGCCAGATCGCAAAGAAAACGATCACGCTTGGCAAGTCCCCATCGCCGAAATCGAATCCCGCAACTACAACCTCGACTTCAAAAACCCAAATGGAAAAACGGATTCTGGTCATAAAGCCCCTGATGATATCTTGACTGATATTATTTCAGCAGAAAAAGAGATTGAAACCATCTTGAATAATATAAATACAGATTTATCGAATGACTGAAAACAAATACTATTTATTTTTGGATGAAACCGGGGACCATGGTCTATCGTCGGTAGACCAGAATTTTCCAATTTTCTTGCTTTGCGGGTGTTTGGTATCGCAAGCTGATTTAAAAAAACTAGAGTCGGACGTCAAAAAATTCAAAATAAAATATTTTAGTTCGGAAAACACTATTCTACACTCAAGCGATATTCGCAAATGCGAGAAAGAATTTCAAATTCTATTCGACATAGAGTTAAAGAAAAACTTTTATAACGATCTTAATTTAATCCTAAGAAGCTCGAATTTCATAACTTTTGGCAGTGCGGTCAAAAAGGAAGAACACATAAAAAAGTATGGCAAAACAGCTAAAGATCCATACGCTCTATGTCTTTCATTTGTATTAGAAAGAATGATTTTTTGCCTTGATTTACACAAAAACAGTATTGTTAAAATTATAATTGAGAAAAGAGGTAAGAAAGAAGATTTGCAGTTGCTGGCGCAGTACAACGCAATCTTAGATTTAGGAACCTACTATGTTAAATCCAATCGTCTTAAGAAAAAAATTCAAAGTATCGATTTTAAGTGGAAAAAGGAAAATGTAATTGGCCTTCAACTCGCCGACCTAGTTGCATATCCTGTTGCACGGTCAGTTTTACAACCAGATGTCAAATACCCGACCTATGAAATAATAAAAAGCAAAATCTATTGTAGCCCAAGGGGAAAAATTGATGGTTATGGAATCAAAATATTCCCATAAAAAACAACAAGTCCCTTTCGGGACCTATTGCCGACCGGGGACACCCCGATCCAATTACATTGTATTACGAATGGGCAGATTATGTCAATAGAAAATCAAAAAGAAGAGATTGTGCTCAATAATTCTGCCCTGCTGTCTTGTGAACTGGATGATCTATTAAAATAAATGAGTCAAGAATCGCGAAATGCAGAATTATGAAATTACTCTACTACACAATAAAAAATTATAAATATGATCTGATCTCGGTAGCTGTCGCAACTATCCTTAATCTTATTAATTTTCAATATTACGAAGATCCTAGGAATAAATTGATTGTTTCTGTCGCTATTATTTTCCTATCCTTAACAGCGATAATTTATTTCCGCGTTAGAGATAAGGGCTTTTATTATGTTTCACTAAGGAGTCGCAGAGATAGAGACGGTTGGTTAGGACAGGGAAGATTTGATTATATTAAAAGCGAGAAGTGTTATGAAGTTACTGATGCTCACCCTGGCTACATTTTTTCAAAATGCTTAACGTGGAGCGATTATCGTCTGTCTTGTGATTTTAAAATTATCAATTCATGTCTCGGATATCTCGTCAAGGCAATTAATCTTTCTGATTATGTTCTACTGCAAGTGGGTTTAGTTGGTATTCGCCCGCATGTTTTCGTTAATGGTGCATGGCAGGTCTGGGAGTATAAAGATACGGGGCTGGCTTACGAAACACCATTGTCAATGGATAAGTGGTACAAAATCGTTCTATGTATCGAGAATCGAAATATTAATATTAAAATACTTGAAAGAAGAAAAAAACTGTTCGATAGAAATTGGGAAATTCCAAAAGGTGCCTTAATTTTTCAATTTAAAAAGGACGAGAAAGATATAGAGCCGGCCAGCATACCCTTTCAGATAAATCTCGAGTATGGTTCGGTTGGTTTTAGGAATGCTGGTAGGGAAAGGGGTTTTGTCAAAGAATTTTTAATTGAGAAGATTTGATAAATAGAAAACCAGAAGAGATTTTATGGACACATTGTACTCAATAATATTAGTTGCTGCACTTGGAGTGGTTGGAAATATTGTCTATTTTGAATACCGGCTAAGGAAGGAGCGGCATCGAGAGGTGCTTGAAAAAAGATTGACTAATTTATTATTGCCACTCTATTACACACTAAAAGACGATGAGCTCACAATTCATGCATGGCTCAATAGCGAAGCTGATCCCTACGAGTATGAATCAGACAAGCCGAAGCGTTTATTACGCAGATTGCGAAAGATTATTAAGCACAATCTCTATTTAGCCGATCATGAATTACACAAAGCATGCATTACGTTTATGGAATGGGCTTATAGAGCCGATACCAATGAAAGATTCCAAAGGATTCATGACGGTGAATTGGTAGAGGATAAAATTTTCCAAAAATTCGTATGCGAGGTTTATAAAAAATACAACGAAACAAAGAAAGAATATATTAAATAAATATTTATGCCCTGGCCGACAAAAAAACTAGGAGAGATTGTAAATATTTTAGACAATCTCAGAAAGCCCATCACAAAGCGAGACAGAGTTGCTGGCCCTTATCCTTATTATGGCGCAACCGGTATTCAAGATTATGTTGCAGATTTTATTTTTAATGAAGACCTTGTTCTGATTGGCGAAGATGGTGCACGGTGGAAAGCCGGCGATAATTCTGCATACAAAATTTCAGGAAAAAGCTGGGTGAATAACCACGCCCATGTTTTACGTCCCAATAGAAACATTTTGCTTGATGACTGGTTAATATATTTTTTAAATTCTTTAGATTTATCCGAATATATCACCGGAACAACTGTTAAAAAATTAAATCAGGAAAAATTAAGGTCTATCAAAATCCCACTTCCGCCGATTGGGGAGCAGAAGAGGATTGTGGTGAAACTGGAGAAATTGCTGGCGAGGGTGGATGAGGCGAAGCGGCTGCGGGCGGAAGCGCTGGAAGCGACTAATAATCTCCTCTCTGCCGAACTTCACAAAATTTTCGATGAAGGAAAAAAGAAAGGATGGGAAGAAAAAGAATTGGGATATTTGTTTGATATAACCTCAAGCAAGCGAGTTTTTAAATCCGAGTGGACAATGGACGGGATTCCGTTTTATCGAGCGCGGGAGATTGTCAGTATGGCAAGGGGTCATGCGTTTAAGAGCCCAATTTTTGTAAGTGAAGAAATGTATGAGAAATATAAAGAGAAATACGGGGTGCCAAAAAGTGGGGATATACTAGCTACCGGAGTCGGGACACTTGGTGTCACATACTGTGTTAAAGACAATGATAAATTTTATTTTAAGGATGGAAATATAATATGGTTAAAAAGAAAATACGATGTTAATTCGGCATTTGTTGATTACTTTTTTAAGTCCGATGTTTTCAGAGAGCAAGTTGATGCAAACGCAGGTGGTGCAACTGTGCGAACATTTACAATCAAAACCGCAAATAAAATAAAAATCCTGCTGCCGTCTCTTGCCGAGCAGAAAAAGATTGTGGCGCGGATGGATGCGCTTTCGGAAAAAGTTGGAAAGCTTAAGAAATATCAGCTTGAAACCGCGCGAGATCTCGAAGCCCTCTCAAAATCGATTTTGCATCAAGCATTTGAAGGTAAATTATAGAGATAAAAGAAATGAAGAAGAAAGTAATCATCTTATTGGCTGGTATCGCGATTTTATCCGGGGGTATTTTTGTTTATCA
>Ga0214473_10008468_pt1 | contig 12158 bp, 9 predicted proteins | sample RVTome_7_FD_203509 | JGI IMG/M metagenome (GOLD analysis project Ga0214473, IMG submission 203509) | Soil microbial communities from uranium-contaminated site in the Upper Colorado River Basin, Wyoming, United States - RVT98D197 | ecosystem: Environmental > Terrestrial > Soil > Contaminated >... | reverse complement strand
GTAGCCAAATAGGTCCGAGTCCTCGGTCCAGCGGTTTTGCCATCTGGTGGGACGGCGATCTGCTCCGCGAGCTGATCTCTCGCTCCGCTGTGACCAAATGGAATTGGCAGACGGGAGCTGAAGAGACTCTCTTCGACTCCGGCGCTCGGGGCGGAGGCCGAGGCCCCAACCTCATGGGCGATCTTCTGGGCGATTGGCGCGAAGAGCTGCTCATGACCGCCCCCGACGGTCAGGCCCTGCGGCTCTATACCACGACGACCCCGACCACGCACCGCCTCTATACGCTGATGCACGACCCGCAATATCGCCTGGCGATTGCATGGCAGAACGTCGTATATAACAAGCCGCCGCATCCGGGTTTCTTCCTCGGCGATGGGATGGCGCCGCCCCCCCGCCCCAACATCCGCCTCGCTGGCAAAGGCGAAGCGATCGTTGTTGCTGAGGCGGACCCCGCGAAGAAGTAGCAAGGCTCATGGTCGTCCAACGTACAAGGGCTGCCGCTTATGCCAAATCTGAGATTTCTCTATCCATCGACCTTCTTTTCCACGCGCCGGCCTAACACATCATGCTTATAGGTGATTTCTCCCGTAAGGGATCCCCCAGGGACTGCCAGTTAGAGGGGTCCTGGGCGGGGGAAGGCCCGCTCCATTGCACGAAGTCCACCCAGCCGCAATCGTCGCCTGCCTCCTCGCTGGAGTCTTTGACGTAGCGCCACTTGAGGATGTGCGTGCCTGCGGTGACGCTGTAGGATTTCTGTCCCGTAAGGGATCCCTTATGGACTGCCAATCCACCTCGCCGCTGATCTGGTCCTTGAGGGTCTCGTCGATGTAGAACTGCAGGTAATCGCCGTCTTGTTCGGAGGAGACCTTCCAGTAGAACTTGATGGTTTCGGCGCTGTCGGACTCGACAATGGTCTGCAGGCAGGATTCGTTGCTGTCGTCGAGGCTGTCGTAACTCTGGGCTGAGTCGCCGTCGAGGTAGTATTCGGCGGCCGAGCCATTGTCGACGTACCAGTCATCCCCGTTTGTAGTTCCGGTGCTGGTGAACTTCAAGTCGCAGTCCAGGACCTCGCTGTACTCATTGGGCGGGCCGACCAGCGAGCCCGAGCCGATGACCAGGCCATCCACCCAGCCACGATCTTCTCGTTTCAAACATGGAGCAAGCCGATGATAGAGGGAGAAATGTCAAGCAATAAATAGGTGGCTGTCCCTAATAAGTACAGGATTTCTTAGTATTCTCGACGCCGGCTACCGTCGTCCTTTCAAAATCTTTCGCGCGAGGTCACCCCAATATGGGTCGTTGGACAGAATTTCCAAGAACTTCTTGGCCTCCTCATTCTTGCGGAATCTGCGCAACCCATGAATGAGAGGGGCCCGGCCGCCACCGTGCCTCGGGTCCCTGATGAGATCAAATACCTGCGGCAATCTCTCCTCAGTGCAAAGCGCGGAGAGAGCCACGGCGAGACCTTCCTTGAATCCCCGCATCTCGGGTTCCTGGACAAGTTCGTCCGCCTTTGTCCTGAGAAAAAGATCGAGAGCGACAGGCCACGCGTGCTCAATGGCGAATGGATCGCGTACAGCGAGTGCACGCGCAATTCCCGCCAGGGTCTTCGGGTGATAGTTGCCCGAGAGATGTTCGATTAAAACGGGTAATGCCGCCGGATAGGGAACGCTGGTATTCACAAGATCCCACACCGAACTGACACTGACTCCCACCTTTTCTAACGCCTTGACCAACGGTTCCTCATCTCGTGTTAATTTCTCTTCGTAGGCTTTCTGTTTCTCTTCGGGCCATTTCGCCATTGGAACAATGTTGTCCCTTGCCAGTTCCTCCAAGAATTTCTGGATTTTCTTCGGTATCTGTGCCATACTTACATCCCTATTCCCGGTACACGGATGACATTCACGACGCCCGCGTCCCATGCTGCTTGGGGCGATAATTAGGGACAGTCACCTATTAAAGGGCAGTATCTTTTCGTTTTTTGACTCCTTTACTTTCTGTTGGTCTGCCCACAGGCAGCGCCCGAACCCTACGGCCAAGCAGCTTTTCGAGCTTGCTTAGAAAACTGTCGCTGCCTAAAGGTCTTCCCGTGTGCGTGCGCGAGCGCAAACGCCGAAGCTCGGAATCCGACAGCCCGTCCGCAAGCTCCTTTCGCCATTGCACAGCCGAGATCCTATCGTACCAGCGCGACAAGTTCAACATGTCCGACCTCGCCCCGGCATCGACGTGCGCCGCCGCACTTGACCAGGCATACCGCCACGCCTGCCTGCACAGCCTCGCGCGAACGGGATTCAGCTCCACGTACTTCATCGCCAGCCAGAAGTGCGGCTCATCAAAGGCGCAGGAATAGAATCGCCCCTGCCACAAATGGCCGCTGCGGCGATGGAAACGATTGATGTACTGCGTATAACGAAAGTGCGTCCTGCCGATGGCCTTGGCCAGTGAATCCTCGGCGTGCGGGATCGCAACCAGGTGAACGTGATTGCTCATCAGGCAATAACCGATCAGTTCCAAAGCGTATTTGTCCGCCTGCTCCTTCAACAACTCCAGGTACACGCGGCGGTCATCGTCCACAAAGAACACGTCCTGGCGGTTGTTGCCGCGCTGCGTGATATGATGGGCAAATCCGACCGCTATTGCTCTGGCTAATCTTGGCATAACAACAAATTAGCAATAGAAACGGCTCGTGTCAAGACTAAAATAGGTGGCTGTCCCTAGTATCGTCCCTAAAATAGGTGGCTGTCCCTAGTATCGCCTAGTATCGTCGTCCATAGTATCGTCCTAAACTTCAAAATAGAATAATGCCTGGAAAGCAACAGTTGACAAGAATCGTTGCTACAGAATGCAGGCAGTTGCATAGCAATTAGGGAACTGCCACACTGTCCAGGAGTTCATGTACGGCCTCAAGCAATTCTTTCCGCCCGAAGGGCTTAGTGAGCACGTACAGAGCACCTAACGCCTTCATGGCAGCGAGGCAATACTGGGCGTCCAGAGTCCGACTGCCGCCGGAAATCGCAATGACTCTTACATCCAGGAAATCACGCTTCAATTCCCGGATAATCTCAACGCCGTCTTTCTCTGGCATGACAACATCCGTGATTATTAAATCGGCCGGTACTTGACGGTAAAGCTCTACTCCTTCTTTGCCATCTGCGGCTTCTACTACCTCATAACCTTCCCGTTCGAGGATTCGCCGGAGCATCTGCCGTAGTGCTGTATGATCATCGATAACAAGGATACGCTTCATACTACTATCCATATATGTCGGACAAGCTCATAGGCATCGGCATGGAGAAAAGGCCCGCTTTTCACAAGGAAAAAGCCCATAATCGACGAGTCAACCCCTTGACCCTGAACGACTTCTCGGAGCGTCCGAATTAGTCAGCGGGATTGTCATGTTGAGCCGCCGAGAGAATGTGCTTGACTTTTCACGCGGAACATCGTAGGCACAAGACGCGATGCCTGCCCCGAAACGGGAACGGCTGCACTGATGCCCGGCCCTTGGCCTGGGAAAACGAAAGCACGGTTGGAAACGGTCATCTTTGGGAGACGGAACGATGCGGGGCTCGGAGGCAGGCGGGAAATGCTACACTGAAGAAATCGCGGCTTTGCGCGCCCGCGTGGCGGAACTGGAACGCGTGAATCGCAGGTTGACCAGGGGCAGCGGCGCGGACGAGGATTTGAACAAAGATTGGGCCGAGTGGAAGAGAACTTTTGACGCCACAAGAGACTCAGTGATGATCCTCGATGGCGATTTCAGAATTGTCCAGGCCAATCTTGCAACATTACAGCTCTTGGGCAGGCCCCTTGAAGAGATCATCGGACAAACTTGCTGGAAGATCGTTCATGGGACAGAAGCCCCCTACAAAGAATGCCCGCTGAGAGTGGCACAGAAGACCGCCAAACATGAGGAAGCGGAACTCTACGTGGCGGAAAGGAATATGTGGGTAGAGGTCTCGGTTGACCCCATTCTGGATGACCAGGGCCATACCGACAGGGCAATCCACATCGTAAGAGATGTTACCGAGCGAAGGCGGACGCGGGAGAGGGAGAAACAGCATATTCGAGAGCTGGAATTCCTTTCTGAGTCGGCGGCGGCCTTCGCCCAATTTCCCCTCGGGGCGGACCTTTGTGGATATATCGCGGGTCGATTGAAAGAACTGGTACCCGATGCAATTGTTGCCGTTAACTCCTATGAAAGAGAATCGGGCGGCCTTCGCGTGCGCGAGCTTCTGGGGCTTGGAGGTCATACGGAGGCCGTAATCAAATTGATGGGCGCAAACCCCGTTGGCAGATGTTTTGAGATAGATGACCAGGCAAGAGAAGGTCTGGCGCGCGGCGAGCTGGTGAAAGTACCCGGAGGCATATATGACCTCTCGCCTGGGATCCCAAAGGTCGTCTGCCAGGCGATTGAGAAGCTCCTGGGGCTGGGTGACGTGTACGGCACGGGCTTGAGCTGGAAGGGGCAACTTCTTGGAAGCATCATCATCCTGACGCGCAGCAGGGACGAGTTAAGCAATAGAAGCTTCATTGAGACTTTCATCAGGCAGGCCGCCGTGGCTTTGCAGCGCGCGGAGGCCGAAAGGGCGCTTCGGGAGAGTGATGCTCGGATTGAGGCGGCCATCGACGCGGCTTGCCTTGGGACCTGGGACTGGAACTTGACGACGGGGCAGATTGTGTGGGCGGGCCATCACGAAAGGCTCTTTGGTTTCGCACCAGAGGAATTCGACGGCAGGTATGAGACGTTTGAGAGCCGGATTCATCCGGATGATGTGGACGGATTAAGACAGGCGGTCGAGCGGTCGTTGCGTGAGCGCGCCGATTATGCTCACGAGTATCGGGTCGTATGGCCCGACGGGACGATGCACTGGATGGCCGGTCGGGGGCGCTACCGCTGGGACCAGATGGGGCGGCCGACGCGCATGCTGGGGATCGTCAGCGACATCACCGACCGTAAGCGAGCGGAAGAAGCTTATCGCTCGCTGGTGGATCATTCGTTGCAGGGCCTGGCCATCTTTCAGGACGGCCGGATTGTCTTTGCCAACGAAGCTATGGCGGAAATCACCGGCTACACGGTGCAGGAGATGCTGGAGGCACCGCCGGAGCGAGTGCAGGCATTCGTGCATCCCGAGGATCGAGAGATGGTTTGGCGTCGGCACGAGCAGCGGTTGAACGGGCAGATCCTACCTGAACGGTATGAAATCCGCGGCATACGCAAGGATGGCTCGGTCTGCCGGCTCGATATTCAGGCCAGTACCATCGAATACCAGGGGATGCCTGCCATCCAGGCGGCCTATGTTGACGTCACCGAAAACAGGAAAGCAGCGGAATCGCTGAGGGAATCCGAGCAGCGGCTGAAAATCCTGTTTGAGTCTGCGCCCGATGGGATTTATCTCACTGACTTGGAGGGCAACTTCATCGACGGAAACAGGATGGCGGAGAAATTAGCCGGATACGCGAGGGAAGAACTGATTGGCAGGAACTTTGCCGAGGCCGGCTTACTCTGGCCCCACGAGATTCCGAAGGCCATAGCCAGTCTGGGCAAGGTAGCCGCCGGCGAGCCCGCAGGGCCTGATGAGTTTACCCTGAGGAGGAAAGATGGTACGCAGGTCGTGGTCGAGATACGAACCTACCCCGTGCGGATCAATGATCAAGACTTGTCTCTGGGAATTGCCCGTGATATCACCGAGCGCAAGAAGGCGGAGCACTTGCTGCGAAAAGAGCGGGATAAGGCTCAACAATATCTGGACATTGCAGCGGTCATGATGATCGCGATTGACTCTGAGCAAAGAGTGGGTCTGATAAACGACAAAGGCTGTGAGATTCTGGGCTACGCCGAAGAAGAAATCCTCGGGAAGAACTGGTTCGACCATTTCCTGCCGGAGAGGGTCAGGGCGGAAGTTAGGGCGGTCTTCGAGAAGTTTGTGAGCGGGCAGACTAACGCCGCCGAATATTTCGAGAATCCAATTTTGACCAAGGATGGCCGAGAGCGGCTCATCGCCTGGCATAACACGACTCTCAAAGATGGCCAGGGCGGCTTCGTCGCCACCTTAAGCTCCGGAGAGGACATTACCGAGCGCAGGCGAATAGAGGAGGTCCTACGCCAGAGTGAGGAAAAACACAGAGACCTTTTTGAAAACGCGAGGGAGGCGATCCTTGCGTTTGATCCCAAAGGAAATATCACGGATGCCAACAAACTGGTCGAAGACTATGGGTTCAAGCGGAAAGAGCTTATCGGCAAATCGTTCCTTGATTATACCAGCGAGGCCCACAGGACCAGGGCGGTCGAGGATTTTGAAACGCTGATCAGCGGCCGTCCCGTGAGAGGCGAGATGGACGTGGTCACTCCCAAAGGAACGATCACCGTGGAGTACAGTGACAACCCGATCTTTCGGGAGGGAAAAGTCGTGGGCGTCCAGGCCATTTTGATGGACGTCACCGAGCGCAAGAAAGCGGTCGAGGCGCTCAAAAGGCAAACGCTGCTGTCCCAGGTCTTTCTGGACAGTATGCCGTGCGTAGCCCTTCTTCTTCGGTCGCAGACGCGGGAGATCGTGGCCGCGAATCGACAGGCGGAAGAAATTGGAGCCGTACCCGGCACGATGTGCTATGGCGCCTGGGCCAAGCGGGAGTCTCCTTGTCCCTGGTGCCTGGCGCCGGAGGTGTGGAACACAGGTGAGAGTCGGCACCTCGTGGTCGAATACGAAGGAATCATCTGGGACGCTCACTGGGTCCCGATAGAAGAGGACCTGTACCTGCACTATGCCTTTGACGTTACCGAACGCAAGAAGGCGGAAGAACAGATAAGAAACCTGGCGAAGTTCCCCGCGGAGAATCCATATCCCATCATGCGTATCTCCGGCGGCGGCACAGTCCTGTTTGCGAACCCGGCCAGCACGGCCCTCCTGCGAGACACCGACAGCGGAGTCGGCCGGCCCGTCCCTTCGGACTGGCGGCAAGCGGCGCAGAGTGCTCTGGCTTCGGGATCAGTAGGCAGGATGGAGGTGAAGCACGCAGGGCGCATTCTTGCCTTCCGGGCCGTGCCAGTGATAAACACCGGATACGTGAACTTCTACGGTACCGATATCACCGACCGTAAGAAGGCGGAAGAGAGATTGCTTGAGTATCAGGCAAAGCTCAGGGCCATGGCCTCTGAAGTCCTGCGAGCCGAAGATCGTGAGAGGAGGCGTCTGGCGCTCGAACTGCACGACAATATATGCCAGAGACTGGCCTTGACCAAGCTCGCCGTCGAATCGTCACTGCCTCTGGTGTCGAATGCCAGGCTGGCGGCGTCATTGAGAATCGCCGCCGGGGCAATCGGCGAAACGATTGAGGAAGCTGACTCGCTGACGTTTGAGCTGAGCAGCCCGGTTCTGCGCGAGTTCGGATTAGTCCCAGCGCTGGAGGAATACCTTACTGAGGAGGTCCGGCGCAAACATGAGATCGCGTATGAGCTGGAGAGCGACGAGCAAATCGGTGCGCTGCCTGAGGAGACCAAGAGCTGCCTGTTCCGCGTGATGCGCGAGCTGCTTATGAATGTCGTCAAGCATGCTCGCGCGAACAAAATCAAGGTCTCCGTCCGCAAGAGCCAGGGTCAATTACGCCTGAGCGTTTGTGACGACGGAATCGGGTTCAAGCGCGAGGAAGTCAACTGGGAAGTCTCAAAGAAAGCAAGATTTGGCCTTTTCAGCGTTCGGGAACAGTTGGAGTATTTGGGCGGCTCTCTTGAGGTTGAATCCGAACCCGGCCGGGGCACAACAGCCATAGTCGTCGTGCCGCTGGCGGGTGAAACGACTCTCTAAGTCCAGGTGCAAAGGGGACGTGAATGAAGATACTGATTGCAGATGATCACGGAGTGATGCGCGAGGGGTTGAAGGTCTTGATCGATAATCAGCCCGGCATGGAGGTGGTGGGCCAGGCCGAGAACGGGCACAAAGCGATACAACTGGCGGAGCAGTTGTCGCCCGACGTGATTCTCATGGACATCGCCATGCCCGATCTGAACGGGGTTGAGGCCGCCCGGTTCATTCTCAAGGCCAATCCGGAGATTCGGATTATTGCTCTGTCCGTTCATTCTGATAAGAATTTTGTGACCGAAATGCTTAAAGCGGGCGCCTCGGGGTACGTTCTCAAATCCTGCCTTTTCGATGAGGTGCTCAGGGCGATTCAGACGGTCGGCGCCGGGGGCCATTACCTGAGTCCCAGGATAACGGACGTTGTCCTGGAGGACTACGTCCAGTACGTGACTGCGGCGGAAAAATCGACCGAAGGCCGCCTCACGGAACGGGAACGCCGGGTCGTCCAGCTTCTGGCCGAGGGCAAATCCACCAAAGAGATTGCCTTGAGTTTTCACGTGAGCCCAAAAACGGTGGACTCAAATCGGCGGCAAATCATGAACAAGCTGGGCATCTTCAATATCGCCGAGCTCACAAAGTATGCGATCAGAGAAGGACTGACGTCGCAGGAATTCTGATTGCCCTCGGAAGAGAATCAAATATCAAATATCAAAATAGCAGAGGCCCTTCGGGCTGACTTCCTCAATTTCGCATTCTGCACTTTGATCTTTGCATTTCCGTCAGACTTCAGACTTCGGTCTTGTGTCTTGCTGTGGAGATTGACTTAAGGTCCAATAGGCGTGGATTGTCCCGATCATGTTGATGAGCTGTTTGTGATCGGACGGCTTGACCATGTAGCCGGCGGCGCCGCACCTGAAACATTCGGCGATGTCCCTTTCGTCCCCGGAGCCGCTCAGAACGATAACGACGGTTTGCCTCAGTGACTCATGGTTCTTCACTGCCCTGAGTAACTCAATGCCGCTCATCTGCGGGGTGTTCAAGTCCGTCAGGACGATCCACGGCCTGGCATTGTCCGAGTTCATCAGGTACTCCAGAGCCTGCTGGCAGTTCGATGAACGGACCAGCGGATTGGCAATCTTCAAGTGATCAATCGCTCGCTTAAACAGGAGGGCATCGGTGCTGTCATCGTCAACCAGCAGTATTGGCGGCAACTCCTTCATCTTCAGACCCTTTCCAGGTATGACAAATTCATGTCCCGCAGGTGTATCCGCGTTTACAATTTAACAAAAGAACTCGCGTTTCTGACGGGTACGAACGCCTTATGCCGGACCCGACCTGGCCGTCAGTCGGGGCTCTTCGGTCCTGCGAATTCCCACAAGACGTGCCAAACGAATCTCGGCCCATCAACCAAGTCACGCTTCCAGAGTTTCTTAGGTTCCTGGGTAAGCCGCCACAGCCATTCCAGCCCAAGGTTGCCGAGCCAATTGGGTGCGTGCTTCACTTGGCCGCTGAGAAAGCCGAAAGCCGCACCGACACCCACGGCCACGGGCACATTAAGGCGGAATCTATGTTCAAATATCCATCGCTCTTGCTTCGGCAGACCTAGACCCACCCACAAGACGTCGGGCTTGGTTCTATTGATCATGTCTATAATCTCATCATCCTCTTCCTGCGTGAGAGTCCTAAAGGGGGGTGAAAATGTTCCAGCTATCCGATGCATGGGGTATTCTCTTTTGAGATTCTCCCGAAGTCCGGCCAACGTACCGTCCGTATCACCATAGAAAAAACTGCTGTAGCCTTCTTTAGCAGCCGTCTCAAAGAAGGCTCTCATCAGATCCACCCCCGGTGTTCGCATGGCGTTGGAAAAACCCTTCCAGCGTGCTACCCACACAGGAGCAATACCATCGGGAATCCAAAGGTCCGCTGAATTGAGGATGGATCTGAAATTTGTATCCTGGTATGCCTCCCATATCCCATGAAAACCCGTGACGACAATACGTCGGCATATCCCTTCATTTTGTTGTATCCACTTGCGCATCTGACATACGACATCACGGAGTTGAATCAGATGAACCCTGGATCCGAGAACCTTGACAGTTGGCACAGTTTGACATGCAGCAGACATGGTAGAATCCCTTCAAGTCATAATACCGTTGTCGGGAAATCACGTTCTTCAACACACAGTGAATAGACAGTTGAAGTGCGGATTGCAGAGAATACGTATATCAGCAGGAAGAATCTGACGAGCAGCGTTACCCGCTCTTTTCTTAACCGTCCAGCGGCTTGACCTGATCCGGGCTGTTGACATAGCCCGGGTCCTTGATCAGCAGGATTTTACTTCCAACGATTGTATCTTTTCGATTGTCGCGGTCGAGCTTCTGCCCGCCACGAGCGGCGACAAAGCAACTTTACCGCCGTACGATTCGACAAACTCACGGCCCACGACGCCTTTCTCCGCCCAGTCTTGCCCTTTGACCAGCACGTCCGGCCTTATCTCCCTAATCAAATCGAGCGGCGTCGGCTCATCGAAAATCGTAACATAATCAACTGCTTCCATCGCTGCTAAAATCGCGGCCCGATCCTGTTGGTTATTGATCGACCGGCCGGGGCCTTTGATGGTCTTGACTGAACGGTCGCTATTCAAACCCACCACGACCACGTCACCTTGCCGCCGGCAGAATTGAAGATATTCCACGTGTCCCCGGTGCAGTACGTCGAAGCAGCCGTTTGTAAAGACGATGGTCTTGTTCTGTCTGCGGTGCCTCTTAAGCTCGCTGAGCAGCGAATCCTCCGGACATATTTTGCCGCCGGCGCCTCGGCGCTGACTGGCAATCTCATCAGCTAACTCATCGATAGAGACCGTTGCCGTGCCGAATTTCTCCACCTCTATTCCACCGGCGATGTTGGCGAGCTGTACGGCGGTTTGGTAATCATAGCCGGCGGCCAACGTCGCGACCAGCGTGGCCAAAACCATGTCTCCCGCGCCGGTGACGTCGTACACGTTGCGCGGCCTGGTCGGCATCATACGGCTGATGTCCCTTGTCCGCAGATAAGCGCCTTGCTTGTCGAGTGTGACGACCACCGCCTCAAGCTGAAGCTCGTTTAGCAGGGCGTCGGCCGCGGCGGCCGCGGTCGCGGCATCCGTCACTTCGAACCCCACCGCCGCGGAAGACTCCTTGCGGTTCGGTGTAATCGCGGAGGCCCAGCGATACTTTGAATAGTCGCTTGTCAACGAAGGATCCACGAGAACCTTCCTGCCCATCTGACGGGCCAGTTGAATCATCTGCTGGCACAGCGAAAGACCGAGCAGGCCCTTATCATGATCCTGCAGGCAAACGATGTCCATCTGCGACAGTCTGTTCCTGTACGCATCCCAAATCGCATTGCTCAATTCATCACAGAGCGGCTTGGTGCACTCCCGGTCCATTCTGATCAACTGCTGGCGATGCAGATGCTGGGCCAGACCGATCAATCTCTGCTTGCTGATGGTGGGGCGGGTCGCCGTCTTGACCAAACCGGCAATGTCCGCCCCCGCTTCGAGGAGCGTGGCCTTGAGGGTTTCTCCGTCTTGGTCATCCCCGATTATGCCCACACAATAAGCCTCCGCGCCAAGAGCGGCAAGATCGGCCGCGACTGAGCCGGCGCCGCCGCAGCGCTGTTCAGTCTGGGCGATCTTCAGCACAGGCACCGGCGCTTCGGGACTAATCCTCGCCGCGTCGCCGTAAATATAGACATCGAGCATAAAGTCGCCGACAACCAGCACTTTCGGCGAGCCGATATCCGTCACAACTTGCAGCAGGTTTTCATACATACCTGGATTTCCCCTTGACTGTTAATAACCGAAACTGCGGCTCGACGCAAACCACCACCATTGAGCCGGACAGCGATGAGGCGATGGCTGACGCAGATACTTTTCGAAAGAAGAAATCTCTTTTTCGATTCTCCAAAGGTTCACTTTTCAACTGACGGTGCGTCTGCCCGCTTTGCGGTCCTTGTATTGCTGCTCGATCCAGTCGTACGTCTTTTTCAAGCCCTCTTCCAGGGGTGTGCTCGGCTGCCAGCCAAGAACCTGTTGAATGAACGTGTTGTCGCTGTTCCGGCCCGCCACTCCCTTGGGCGCATCCAGATCATACTTGCGTCTCAAAATGATCCCGCCGATGCGTTCGGCTAACGAGACCAAGTCGTTGATGGAAATCAAGCGGCTGGACCCCAGGTTGATGGGCGTGGCGATCAGCGCTTCGCAGTGCATGATCATGTCGATGCCCCGCGTGCAGTCGTCAATATACATGAAGCTGCGGGTCTGATGCCCATCGCCCCAGATGGTAATCTCATCTGAACCTTCCTCCTTGGCTTCGATGACCTTAC
>Ga0214473_10008467_pt1 | contig 12159 bp, 10 predicted proteins | sample RVTome_7_FD_203509 | JGI IMG/M metagenome (GOLD analysis project Ga0214473, IMG submission 203509) | Soil microbial communities from uranium-contaminated site in the Upper Colorado River Basin, Wyoming, United States - RVT98D197 | ecosystem: Environmental > Terrestrial > Soil > Contaminated >... | reverse complement strand
CCCCCACGCCCACGCCCGCATCCTCTCGGTGGACGTGTCGGCCGCCGCCGCCCTCCCCGGCGTCCACGCGGTGCTCACGGGCGACGACGCGCGGCGCCTGTCGTCCCCGATGAAGCCCATCATCCCCATCCCCATCGATCCCCAGAACTACTGCCTGGCCACGGACACCGTCCGGTACATGGGCGAGCCGGTGGCGGCCGTGGCCGCCGTCACCCGCGCCGTGGCCGAGGACGCCCTGGACCGCATCGCCGTCGCCTACGAGCCGCTGGAGCCGGTGGTGGACCCGGAGGAGGCCCTGCGGCCCGGCGCCCCCCTCCTGTATCCGGAACTCGGGCACAACGTGGTGTGGCACGACGCCTTCACCTACGGCGACGTGGAGGGCGCCTTTGCGGGCGCGGACCTAGTGGTCTCGGAGCGGTTCACCATCCACCGCTACAGCTCCACGCCGCTGGAGACTTTCGGGGTGATGGCGCAGGAGGACCGCGGCACCGGCGTGATGACCATCTGGAGCAACGACGGGCGCCCCGGCCTCACCAGCGGCACCGTGGCCGCCGCCCTGGGCATCTCCCAGGGCTCGCTCCGCCTCATCGCGCCGGAGGTGGGCGGGGGATTCGGCAACAAGCGGCGGGCGGCCTACCTGATCCTGGCGGCCCTCCTGGCCCGGCGGGCCGGGCACCCCGTGAAGTTCGTGGAGGACCGGCGCGAGCACCTCATGGCCCTGATGCACGCGGCCAACGGCGTGATGACCGCGGAGGCGGCGGTGCGCCGGGACGGCACGGTGCTGGCCCTGCGCGTGCGGGATGTGGTGGACGAGGGGAACAACCTGGTCAACCCCACGCTCCACAGCCTGCTGAAGCTGGGCAACATCGTGAACGCCTACGGCATCCGGGCCGTGGCTTTCGAGGGCTTCTGCGTCCTCACCACCAAGTGCCCCTCGGGGGCCAACCGCGGCATCGGCAAGCCCTTCATGTGCTTCGCCATCGAGCGCGTCATGGACCGGGTGGCGGAGCGCCTGGGGATGGACCGCATCGCCCTGCGCCGCCACAACCTGATCCCCGCGGGCGCCTTCCCCTACGAGACCCCCACCGGCGCGCTCTACGACAGCGGCGACTTCGGCAAGACCCTGGATCTGGCCCTGGCGCGGGCCGGGTACGACGACCTGTGCGCGCGGCGCGACGCGGCGCGGGGGGAGGGCCGCTGTGTGGGGGTGGCCCTGGCCATGGCGGTGGAGCCGGGCACCTCCAACCTCTCCTCGTACATCCTCACCACGGGGCGGAAGATCACCTCGGGCGCGGGCGAGGCGGCCATGGTGCGCGTGGAGCCCGACGGGCGCGTGCGGGTGGCCACGGGCAACGTGGGCAGCGGGCAGAGCTACGAGACGGTGATCCCCCAGGTGGTGGCCGATGAGCTGGGCGTCCCGCCCGAGACGGTCTCGGCGGCGCCGGGGTTCGACTCCTTCTCGCACCCCTGGATGTTCGCCTCGGGGAACTACTCCAACAAGTTCTCGGGGATGGACATCGGGGCCATCGTGGGGGCCGCGCGGAAGGTGCGGGCCAAGGTCCTGACCATCGCCGCGCACCTGCTGGAGGTTCCGGAGGAGATGCTGGAGCTGGCCGGGGGCGCCGTGGCCGTGCGGGGTGATCCCCGCCGCTCTCTCACCCTGGCCCAGGTGGCCGATGTGGCGTACAAGAACCTGGTGGCGCTTCCCGGCGGCAGCGAGCCGGGCCTGGAGGCCCGCCACTACTACCTGAGCCCGATGGCCACCAATCCGGACGCCCAGCGGCGCATCCGCGCCCAGCTCATCTTCACCAACTCCGCGCACGTGGCCATGGTGGAGGTGGACCCGGAGACGGGGGGCGTGACGATTCAGAAGTATGTCGTGGTCCACGACTGCGGGACAGAGATCAACCCGCTAGTGGTGGAGGGCCTCGTGCACGGCTCCACCGTGCACGGGATCGGTGGGGCGCTGCTGGAGGAGTTCGTGTACGATGGGCGGGGGCAGCTCCTCACCACCTCCTTCATGGACTACCTGAAGCCCAGTGCCGCCGACATGCCGGACATCGAGGTAGACCACCTGGAGACTCCCTCGCCCTTCACGGTGCTGGGGGCCAAGGGGGTGGGCGAGGGGGGGTCCATCCCCGCGCTGGCGTGCCTGGCCGGCGCCATCGAGGACGCCCTGGGCCCCCTCGGCGTGCGCGTGAACGACCTGCCGCTCACCCCGCGCCGGATCTGGGAGATGATCCAGGCCGCCCGGCTGGCAAGCCGCTGAAAAAGGCCCATCTGCGGCGTTGGCGCGCTCGCGCGCTCGCTGCGGCGTACCCGGCGTACGCCTCACTCGGCCCTTCGCGCGCCGCCTTGCATCTGGGCCTTTTTGAGCGGCCTGCAGGAAAGTGTTGTATGACAACCCCGTAGAACCGCTTCAGGAATTGCGTTTTATCGGACTGTTCGATAGTGTGAGCTCTCCAAGTCCGGCCAGGTAGTCGGGACCAGGGACCCGGAACGGTGTGGAGGGGAGGGGCGGATGCGACTCAAGGACAAGGTGGCGATGGTGACGGGAGGAGGCAGCGGGATCGGGCGTGGGATCGCGCTCTGCATGGCCCGGGAAGGGGCCGACGTGGTGATCCCCGACGTCAACCTGGCCGGGGCGAAGGCCGTGGCGGCCGAGGTGCAGGGCCTCGGATTGCGCGCGCTGGCCCTGAAGGTGGACGTCACCAACGAGAGGTCGGTGGATGCCATGGTGGCCAAGGCCCTCAAGGCCTTCGGCCGCATCGACATCCTGGTGAACAACGCCGGCATCCAGGCACCGCCCGGGATGCCCTTCACGCGGAACACGCCCAAGGACTGGGACCTGGTGTACGACGTGAACGTGAAGGGCACCTTCATCATGACGAAGGCCGTGGCCGCGTCCATGATCAAGCGGAAGTCCGGGAAGGTCGTGAACATCGCGTCCATCGCCGGCCAGCTCCCCAGCCCCACCAGCCCCCCCTACAGCATCTCCAAGGCCGGCGCCATCGCCATCACCAAGATCACGGCGCGCGATCTGGCCGCGCACAACATCAACGTGAACGCCATCTGCCCCGGCTTCCTGTGGACCCCCTTCTGGCACGTCCTCTCCAAGGAGGTGCGAAGGGTGGACCCGAACTACGCCAAGATGACGGACCGGCAGGTGTTCGACGCGCGCCTGAACGGCGTGACGCCGCTGAAGCGCGAGCAGACGCCCGAGGACATCGGGTGGGCTGCCGTGTTCCTCTGCTCGGAGGAGGCGCGGAACATCACGGGGCAGTCGTTGAACGTGGACGGCGGCGTCTACATGCACTGAGGGCAGGGGCCGGGGGTCGGGGGCCGGGGACCGGAAAGGGCGTTCGAATGTTCGAACGTTCGGGCGTTCGGAAGGCCACTCGCACACCACCGAACCACTTGGCGTCTCGGTCGCCGCCTTGCAGATGGACCCTTTTGAGCAGCCTGCGGGACGGCGCACGGGGCCAGGGGTCTGCGGATCTTGAAGGGCGTTGGAAAGTTCGAACGGTAACGGGCAGGGCGGAGGTTGCGAGATGCGTACCTGCAGGGCCTGGGTGACAGTGATGCTGGGGATGGTCGTGGCCGGGTGTGCGGCGGGGGGGCGCCTGGCGGCGCCCATTTCCACCGACGTGTCGCCGGTGATCATCGGGACGGGGATGCCCACCGCGCCGGCCGAGCCCTGGATGGAAACGCCCGCCGTGGCGGCGAGCGTCGTGAGCGCGCCGCTGCACGCCCTGGGGTGCGCCGGCAGCGCCCTCGTGGGCGGCGTCTTCTACGCCTTGTTCTTCCCGGGCGATTTCTCCGACGACTTCAAGGCGTGGATCGGCCAGAACTGCGCGGGCCCCTACCTGGTGACCCCGGCCGAGGTGGCCCGCGTGGTGCAGCCCTTCCCCATCCGCACGCCCCGCATGGGGGAGCTCCCGGTGGAGGAGGCCGTGCGCGGGGCGGCCCCCCGGCGCTGACGCGCCCGCCGCGCGCGACAACCTCCGGAACGCATCCCGAGTTTTTCAAGGGGTCCGATCATGCCTGATGAGACTCCCGGCGCGACCGCGGAGCGCAAGGAACTCGACGTCGTCGGGCAGCGCCTCGTCCGCAAGGACGGCCTGCCCAAGGTGCTGGGCACGGCCCAGTTCTGCGCCGACATGCAGGTGCAGAACCTGCTCTTTGCCACCCTGGTGCTGCCTTCCGCCGTCCCGGCGCGCGTGCGTTCGGTGGACGCGGCCGAGGCGCTGGCCATGGAGGGGGTGGCGGCCGTGCTCACGGGGAAGGACCTGCCGGCGGCGCGCCTCTTCGGGATGATCGTGGCGGACATGCCGGTGATCGCCGGGGACGTGGTGCGCCAGGTGGGCGACCCGGTGGCGCTGGTGGCGGCCGAGACCCAGGAGATCGCGGACGCCGCCGCCCGCGCCGTGCGCGTGGATCTGGAGCCGCTGCCGGGTGTCTACTCCCCGGAGGAGGCCATGGCGCCGGGCGCGCCGCTGGTGCACGAGGAGTACCCCGACCGCGTGGGGGGCAACGTCTACTCGCACTACAAGATCCGCAAGGGGGACATGGCGCGGGGCTGGGCCGAGGCCGACGTGGTGGTGGAAGGCACCTACCGCACCCAGCACGTGGACCATGCCTACCTGGAGCCCGAGGCCGGGCTGGCCGTCCCCAACCCCGACGGGTCCATCACCCTCTACGGCCCCATGCAGGCCCCCTTCCTGGCCCGTAAGGCCCTGGGACCCGTCCTGAACCTTCCCCTGAACAAGATCCGCGTCATCACCACGGTCACCGGCGGCGGCTTCGGCGGGAAGGAAGAGACCTCGGTGGAGACGCTGGGGCGCGCCGGGCTGCTGGCCCTGAAGACCGGGCGGCCGGTCCTGCTGCAGTACTCGCGGCACGTCTCCCTCCTCATCCACGGCAAGCGCTGCCCCATGCTCTTCACGCACCGCCTGGGGGCCAAGCGGAACGGGAAGCTGTGCGCCCTGGAGGTGGAGGTGCTGCTGGACAAGGGGGCCTACGGCTCGGCCGGGGGGCGCCCGCTGCCCAACTCGGGCGGCATCATCAAGAAGATGATCGTCCACATCTCGGGGCCCTACCAGATCCCCCACCTGAAGGCGGACGCCTACAACGTCTTCACCAACAACCCGACCAGCGTGCCCATGCGGGGGCTGGGTGTGCCCCAGGCCCACTTCGCCATGGAATGTGCCATGGACGAGCTGGCGCGCCGCCTGGGGATGGACCCGTGGGACCTGCGCATGCGCAACGCCTTCGAGATCGGGTCCACCACGGGCACGGGGCAGGTGCTCACCCACAGCGTGGGGCTCAAGGAGTGCCTCTACAAGGTGAAGGATCTTGCCGGCTGGGGCGCGCCGCGACCGGCAGGGCGGCCCCCCGCCGGGAGCGCGGCCGCGGGAGACCGCGTGACGGGGCGGGGCCTGGCGGCATTCTTCTACTCCACGGGCTCGGCGACCTTCGTGGACGCGGCCACCGCCAACGTCTACCTGACCGAGGACGGCACGGTGCAGGTGGCCGTGGCCATCGTGGACTACGGGCAGGGGGCCAACACCGTCTTCGCCCAGTTGGTGGCCGAGGAGCTGGGGGTCCCCTACGAGGCGGTGGAGGTCCTCCAGCCGGACACCTACGGGATGCCGGATGCGGGCATCACGGCCGGGTCGCGGTCCACCACCGTGCCCGGCAACGCCGTGGTGGACGCCGCGCGCCAGGTGAAGGGGATGCTCCTGGAGGTGGCGGGCGAGGCCCTGAAGGTGGAGCCGGCGCGGCTGGTCATCAAGCGGGGGCGCATCTTCGAGCCGCGGAACGAGGCCGTGGCGCTCTCGCTGAAGGAGGCCATCGGCCTGGCCATGCGGCTGGGGCGGCCGCTGGCGGCGCAGGGATACTTCGCATCGCCCCGGTCCACCTTCGACCCGGAGACGGGGCAGGGGAACCCTTTCCCGGTCTATTCGTACGGGGTGCAGGTGGCGGACGTGGAGGTGGACACCCGCACGGGCGAGGTGGCGCTGCGGCGGGTCTATGCCGTGCACGACGTGGGGAAGGCCGTGAACCCGGCGGGGGTCGAGGCGCAGATCGAGGGGGGCGTGGTGATGGGGGCCGGCATGGCCCTCACCGAGGAGGTGCGGATGCGCCGGGGCATCCCCTGGAACGCCAACTTCACGGACTACATCCTGCCGACCACGGTGGATTCGCCTGAGATCCTCACCGAGATCGTGGAGAGCCCGAACGCCATGGGCCCCTTCGGGGCCAAGGGTGTGGGGGAGTCCGCCCTGGTGCCCACGGCGGCGGCCATCGCCAACGCCATCCGGGACGCCACCGGCGCCCGGGTGACGCAGCTCCCCATGACGGCCGACCGGGTGCTGGCCGCCCTGCGCACCCCATCCCCCCCTCGCCCCCATGGGGGAGAGGGAAAGGGGGAGGGGGCCTGACCACCGAGAGGGAAGAACAGAGCGACGGCGAGCGCCGGGTGACGGAGACCATGGAATTCTACCGACCGACGACCATCGAGGAAGCGGTGGAGCTGCTGGGGCGGCTGCCCGGGACGGTGAAGGTGCTGGCGGGCGGGACGGACCTGGCGGTGGAGCAGGAATTCCTGCACCCGCGCTGGGATGCCCTGGTGTCCCTCGGCAACGTGGCGGGCCTGCGGGGCATCCGCGAGGAGGGCGGGGCGCTGGCGCTGGGCGCGGCCACGACCTTTGCCGAGGTGATCCGGTCGCCGCTGGTCCAGCGGCGCGCGCGCTCACTGGTGGAGGCGGCCCGCACCGTGGGGTCATGGGCCATCCAGGTCCAGGGGACCATCGGGGGCAACCTCGGCACCGCCTCGCCGGCGGGTGACGGGTCCGTGGCCCTGCTGGCGCTGGGGGCCGAGGCCGTGCTGCGAGGCCCGAAGAGCGAACGCCGGGTCCCGCTGCACGAATTCTTCACGGGGCCGAAGCGAAGCGTTCTGGCCCGGGACGAGCTGATCACCGAGGTGCGCATCCCTTCGGCGCCGGCCGGGGCGCGCCTGCGGGGGACGTTCCTGAAGGTGGGGAAGCGGCAGGCCATGGCCATCTCCATCGTATGCGCCGCCGTGGAGGTGGCGCAGGCGGAAGGGGGCCAGGTGCTGGACGTGGGGATCGCCTTCGGTTCCGTGGCCCCCACGCCCCTCCGGGCCCGGGAGGCCGAGGCGATGCTGCGCGGGCGGCGCCTCACGTTGGACCTCATCCTGCAGGCCGCCGCGGCCGCCGCGGCCGAGACGCGGCCCATCGACGACGTGCGGGGCGAGGCCTGGTACCGCCGCGAGGTCGCCGCGGTGCTGGTGGAACGGGCCTTGGCAGGCTGCCTGAACGGCGCTGCCTGAGACCCGGTGAGCCCCAAACGGGAATGTCGGATATCGAACTGCCGATATCCAATGCCGAACCGAGGCCCTGCCGTCGTTGAGGGGTTGGGTATTCGACGGTTGGATATTCGGAATGCGTTATTGGTTTCGGTCCACCGTAGGCGGGAGAGGAAATGGACTATCCGATCGCGGTGACGGTCAACGGGAAGCGGCGGGACCTGAAGGTGCCCGCAGGCGAGATCTTTCTGCACACGCTCCGGAACCGCCTGGGGCTCGTGGGCGCCAAGGACGGGTGCCGCGAGGGGGAGTGCGGCGCCTGCACCGTGCTGGTGGACGGGGAGGCGGTGCGGTCCTGCCTGCTCTTCGCGGCCGCCATGGACGGCCGGACGGTGACCACCATCGAGGGGCTCGGCGCCCGTGAGCGGTTGGATCCGGTGCAGCAGGCCTTCCTGGATGAGTGGGCGGTGCAGTGCGGGTTCTGTATCCCCGGCTTCGTCATGGCGGGGCGGGCCCTCCTGAATCAGAACCCGCGCCCCACCGAGGCCGAGGTGCGCGAGGCCCTCTCGGGCAACCTGTGCCGGTGCACGGGTTACACCAAGATCGTCGCCGCCGTCCTCAAGGCCGCCGAGGCCGAGGCGGCCGCGCCCGCCCCCCGCTGACCCCGCAGACGGTCGACCGTTCGATTGGTCGACCGTTCGGGTGTTCCTTGAACCCGAGGAACGAACAGCCCCGAGGAGAGCGTTCAGCAACGGGGGCCGCCCGCGCGCCCCGCTGAACCGACGCTGTGCTGGCGCCGCGCGCCCCCACCGACCCCAGTGCCGTTCAACCGTTCGATTGTTCGACTGTCCGGGTGTTCATCGAACTCGGAATGGAGGTTTGGATGGGTGATGGTCTGACGACCGAGGAGATCATGCGGGTCGCGCTGGACCTGGTGGGGTTCACGGCGGTCCCGCCCGATTCGGCGGTCCACGTGCCGGGGGCGGGGATCCGCCGGATCCTCTTCGGGCTGGACATCGATCCGGGCACGCTGGTGATGGCGAAGCAGATGGGCTACGACTGCGTGATCTGCCATCACCCGCGAGGGACGCTGCTGGAGCAGGGCCAGCTCTTCCGGGACCACTACCGGATCATGGGCCTGTTCGGCATCCCCGAGGACCGGGCCCGGGCGACCGTGGGCGAGTTCGTGGAGCACACCGTGCGCCACCGGCGGACCATGCGGATGCGGTCCCTGATGCACGAGGCGTGGACCCAGACGGTCATCGAGGTAGACGTGGCGCGGATGCTCGGCATGCCCTTCCTGAATATCCACCAGCCCACGGACGAGCTGGGCCGGCGCGTGGTGCAGCGACACCTGGACGAGGGGCTCGCCGGCCGCCCCGGGGCCACCGTGGGCGACGTCGTGGACGCCCTCTACGAGCTGCCCGAGACCCGGATCGCCCGCGCCCACTTCGACATGCCCTGCGAGGTGGCCGTGGGCGCCGAAGAAGCGCCGGCCGGCCGGGTGGCCTTCGTGCACGGAGCCTACTTCGGCCCCAACTACGACCTGGTCCGCTTCTACTGGGACAACGGCATCCGCACGGTGGTGGCCCTCTTCACGGACTTCGCCTCCGTGGAGCGCCTCCGGAAGGAGGCGGCCGGCGCCCTCATCTGGACCGGGCACTACACGGGCGATTCCTACGGCTTCACCCCCTTCCTCACCGAGCTGCGCCGCCGCGGCGCCACAGTGGACTGCATCGCCGGCGCCATCGACGTGGCCGCGCACCCCGCTGCGCCAAACCCGCGGCGTTCCGCGTGACGGCGGCGGCCATGGCCACCGCGGCGGCGGCGACGGCATCCGGGGTCGAGGCGCCCCATATCTCGCTGCGCGAGAACTGGTGGATCGTCGTCCCCATCGGCATGCTGGTGGCGCCGTGGAGAGCGACAGCCGGTGGTTCCTCAACTACGTCCACGTCTTCACGGCCATCCTGTGGACCGGGACCGATATCTTCATGGGCTTCATCCTGGGTCCCATCCTGCGGCGGGTGCCGGTGGCGGCCCGGCGCGAAGTCATCGTGCGGCTGATGCCGCGGATGATCTTCTACATGCCCACGGTCTCGGGCGTGACCATCACGGCCGGCTGTATCCTGGCCTCCCGGATGGGCTTCTTCGACTGGCCCGCGCCGCACGTGTACTGGGTGTGGGCGGCCGTGGCCATCGTCGCGCTCATGACCGTCCAGGAGTTCGGTTTCCTGCTCCCGGCGAACCTGCGCGTCTATTTCGAGATGCGCCGGCCCCAGCCCGACATGGGGAAGATCCAGCGCCTGATGCGCCTCTACGTGCGGGTGGTGGCGAGCCGGGCGGTCCCCAAGTTCGCCACCGGCAGTTGGGGGTAGGGGTACGAACCCCGCGTCATTGCGAAGGAAAACGTGCGAGGGAAAAGCCTCTTGCAACGGCTCGGGCAAATCGGGTATGCTACGCCGTCGGCAGCGCTTCGCCGACGGGGGAAGGTGGGCCGCGATGACCACGAAGGTCGCGATGGATGATCTGGATAAGCGCCTCCTGAACAGCCTCCAGTGGGAATTCCCCCTGGTCTCCCGGCCCTTCCGGGCCATGGGCGAGGCCCTGGGGACCACCGAAGACGACGTCCTGGCGCGAGTCGGCCGGCTGAAGGCCGACCGGGTCGTCCGCCAGATCAGCGCCATCTTCGACACCCGGAGCCTGGGGTACAAGAGCAGCCTGGTGGCCATGCGCGTCCCCGCGGATCGCGTGGACGAGTCGGCCGCCGTCCTGAACGAACACCCCGGCGTGAGCCACAACTACAAGCGCAACCACGAGTTCAACCTCTGGTTCACGGTGGCGGTGCCCCCGGCCACGTCCCTGGAGGAGACGGTGAATGTCCTCCACCGTCTGGCCGGGGCGGAATCCACGCGCATCCTGCAGACGCTGCGGCTCTTCAAGATCGGCGTCAAGCTGGACATGACGGGATCCGAGGATGCCGCGGCCCAGTCGGACGGCGGCTACGGGGAGGACCAGCGCCCCTCGGCCGGCCCGGCCGGCATCGGCCCCGCCGAGATCGCCTTCATCCGCGAGCTTCAGAAGGACCTGCCGATCCAGGCCGAGGCTTTCGCGCCATGGGCGGCGGCCCTGGGGATCCCGGTGGAGGCCCTGCTGGAGCGGGCCGCCAGGTTCCAGGCGCAGGGGTACATGCGCCGGTTCGCCGGCGTCCTGCACCACCGCGAGGCGGGGTTCCGGGCCAACGCCATGGGCGTCTGGAAGGTGCCGCCCGAGCGGGTGGACGCGCTGGGTCCCACCTTCGCCGGGTTCAACGCCGTGAGCCACTGCTACCAGCGGCCCATCTATCCGGACTGGCCCTTCAACGTGTTCACCATGATCCACGGGCGCACCCCGGCGGACTGCCAGAAGGTGCTGGAGGCCATCGCGGCGGCCACCGGCATCACCGAGTACGCGGTCCTCTACAGCACCAAGGAGTACAAGAAGACCCGCGTCCCCTACTTCACGGCGGCGGAGGAGGCCTGGGAGCGGAAATACCTGGCGGGCGCCGGCGCCCCCGCGGCGTGACGCCGCGCGGCCGGCCCGGGCGCCCGTCGGCGAATGGATCGGGGGCAGTTCTGGTTCCTCCTGGTGCACCTCACGGCGGCCGGCCTGGCCCTGGGCGGGATGGCGTTCTTCGCCGGCATCTTCATCCCGCGCCTGCGGCGGGCCGCCCCCGGCGGGCCGGAGGGCGCCACCCGGCTCATCGTGGCCGGGATGCGGGCCTTCCATCCCTTCTACCTGGCCTGCGTGGGCGTGCTCATCGTCTCCGGCGGGTTCTACCTGACGCGCCTCAAGGTGGGGTTGGGGGCCGCGTACTTCCCCCGGCTCCTGGCGGTGCTGGGCCTCAAGCTCCTGCTGGTGTTCGTCCTCGCCATGCTCGCCAGCTACCAGTGCTTCGGCGTGGGGCTGCCGCTGGAGCGGTCGCTGCCGGCGCCCGAGGGGAACGGGGCGCCGCCGGCCGCCGACGACCCGGCGCTGGGCCGGCGGCAGGCCGGCATGGTGCGGCGGCTGCAGGGCTGTGCGTGGGCCGGCGTGATCCTGCTCATCCTCATCATGTACCTGGGCCTTTCCATGGGTCGCTTTGGAACGTGACCATGCGGGGAAGGGGGGATGACGTGCGATGAAGATCTTCCAGGATTCGTTCCAGATCATGACCCGACAGCGTCTGGAATTCCAGGACATCACCAGGAAAGTGAAGGACGTCCTGAAGCGGCACGACATCCAGAACGGGCAGATCCTGCTCCGGTCCCTCCACACCACCGTGGCGCTGTTCATCAACGAGTTCCAGGACGCCCTCATCGAGGACATGAAGGCCTTCGTCGGCCGGCTGGTCCCGGAGCACGGCGGGTACCGCCACGATGATCCCCGGCTCTCGGACTGCGAGCGCGGGAACGCCGATTCCCACCTGCGCAGCGCCTTCCTGAACCAGACGGTGGCGGTGCCCGTGGCCGGGGGGGAGATGCTGCTGGGCCGATGGCAGAGCATCATCATGGCCGAGCTGGACGGCCCGCGCGAGCGCACCTTCCAGGTCCATTTCATGGGGGAGTAACCCCATGATCGAGGCCTCCGGCCTCACCAAGGCCTATGGGGCCACACTGGTGCTGGACGAGGTGGATGCGGGCCTGGGGCCGGGGGAAGGCCTGGCCCTGCTGGGACCCAACGGGGCCGGCAAGACGACCCTGCTCCGCATCCTGGCCACGGCGCTGCGCCCCACGGCGGGCCGGGCCACGGTGCTGGGGCACGACGTGGTCCGGGAGCGCGAGGCCATCCGCTCCCGCATCGCCGTCATCGCG
>Ga0214473_10008466_pt1 | contig 12160 bp, 7 predicted proteins | sample RVTome_7_FD_203509 | JGI IMG/M metagenome (GOLD analysis project Ga0214473, IMG submission 203509) | Soil microbial communities from uranium-contaminated site in the Upper Colorado River Basin, Wyoming, United States - RVT98D197 | ecosystem: Environmental > Terrestrial > Soil > Contaminated >... | reverse complement strand
CCTCCGCTCCGGGGAAGGCAGGAGGATATTCCCCTCCTGGTTCGGCATTTCATGCGGAGTGACGCCAAGAAATTCGGGAAGGACATCAAAGGATGCTCCCGGAACGTCCAAAAGCTGTTTCTCTCCTATTCCTGGCCGGGGAATGTGAGAGAACTCAAAAACGTCGTCGAAAGCGCCATGATTCAGTGTCAGAAAGATTTTATTGACGTGGCGGACTTGCCCAAATATCTCCAGACTTATGCCGCCTCAAAGACCCGCGTCCCTTTTTTCAATCGGGCGGACTTTTCCAGCCTAAAGCAGTTGGAGGTCGAATACATCGCTTCCATCCTCAAGGCCAATAACAACAACATCCGAAAGGCGGCTCAAATCCTGGGCATATCCCGCTCGACGCTATATGAAAAGATCAACAAATTTCAAATCCGCGTTGAGCACCGGGAAGGATGACGGATTCAAAAAATCCCGGCATCTTCCGGCCGAGAAACCAGCGAGACCTCGGACGCGCTCTCCTCTCGTGCCACGAGTCTTGTCACGAGCAGGTAATCAGGATGAACCTCACCATTTTCAGTTGATTTTAGGCCTCTCTTGGTATAAGCATGACATATCTTAAGAGGAAGGAGGTCATCGGAAGGTGAATCGCAGACATTTCGTAAAACAGGGATGCGGCGCGGCCGCAGCTCTGGCGCTGGCCGGGCCGGGTCGGGTCTTGCCGTCGCCCCAAACCGCGGCCAAAACCGCGGCCAAGAAATTCAAGCTGAAATACGCACCGAGTTTCGGCCAGTTCAAGAACCACGCCGGCGACGACCCGATCAATCAAATCAAATTCGCCGCCGACGCGGGATTCGGGGCGATGTTCGACAACGGCATCATGGGCCGTCCGGCCGCCGTCCAGGAGGCCATCGCCGGGGAAATCGCAAAGCGCGGCATGACCCTCGGACCGTTTGTTCTTCTCGCCGATTTCACCAAGAAGAATTTCGTCACCCGCGATAAGGATGTCCGGGAGATGCTCTTCGAGAAGATGAAACAGGGCGTCGAAACGATGAAGCGGACGAATATCCCCTGGGCGCTGGTCGTGCCCGGCCGATTCGACGAAAGCCTGGCCTGGGATTATCAGACGGCCAACGTCGTCGATAACCTCCGCTTCTGCATGGAGGTCTGCGAGCCGGCCGGCCTGATTATCGTTCTCGAGCCGCTCAATCCCAGGGACCATCCCGGCTTGTTCCTGACCAAGATCCCGCAGGCCTTCGCCATCTGCCGAGCGGTGAAAAGCCCGTCGTGCAAAATCCTCAATGACATGTACCATCAGCAGATCACCGAGGGCAACCTGATCCCCAATATCGATGCAGCCTGGGATGAAATCGCGGCCTATCATATCGGTGACAACCCGGGGCGCAAGGAGCCGGGGACGGGCGAGATCAACTATAAAAATATTTTCGGCCATATCCATCAAAAAGGGTATCAAGGCGTTCTGTGCATGGAGCACGGCGCGAGCAAGCCCGGAAAGGAAGGCGAGTTGGCCGTGATCAACGCCTACCGCGCCGCGGATGATTTTTGAAAGGTGTGATTGCCGCAGAAATGCGTGATCGCTACGTCGCCGCGCTCAAATCGTCGCGAGGCACCGAAGGTGCCGTGGCGATCACACATTTTCATATGGAGTCATTGCGAGCCTCCGGGCGTGGCAATCACTCTTGTTTCTCATAACAAGGAGGATCATTTGACTAAACGCACGAATTTAAACGACTCCCTGACCCGTCGCGATTTCTTGAAGACGACGGCTGCCGCATCGCTGGCCGCGGCCATTCCCGGAAACCTCGGCCTCTATGCCGGCGGAACGGATTCGTTCCGCGTCGGCGTCATCGGCTGCGGAGGCCGGGGAACGGGCGCGGCGATCGACTGCGTCAGTTCCTCGGAAGGCGTCGAGGTCGTCGCCCTCTTCGACGCGTTCCGGGACAGGGTCGACAGTTCCCTGAAGAGGCTTCAGGAAAAAATTCCGGGCAAGGTCAAGGTCACGACCGAGACCTGCTTCACGGGACTCGACGGATACAAGAAGCTTCTCGCCCTGCCCCAGGTCAACCTGGTCGTCATGGCCGCTCCGCCGGGCTTCCGGCCTATTCATTTGAAAGCCGCGGTCGAGGCGGGAAAGCACGTCTTCATGGAAAAGCCGGTGGCGGTCGATCCCGTCGGCGTTAGATCGGTCATCGCCTCCGCGGAACTCGCCGGTCAAAAGGGCCTGGCCATCGTTGCCGGGACACAGCGCCGCCATCAAATAAAATATCTCGAGATGTTGAAGCGGATCCACGACGGACAGATCGGCGAGATCGTCGGCGGGCAGTGCTACTGGAACCAGGGCGATCTCTGGGTGAGGCAGCCGGAGCCGGGGATGTCGGACATGGAATGGCAGTGCCGGAACTGGCTCTATTTTTCCTGGCTTTCGGGCGACCACATCGTCGAACAGCACGTCCACAACATCGACGTCATGAACTGGGCTTTCCGCGGCCTTCCGCTGAAAGTCATGGGCATGGGCGGCCGGCAGGAGCGCACCGCTCCCGAATACGGCAACATCTATGACCATTTCGCCGTCGAATTCGAATATCCGAACGGAGTCCGGGTGATGAGCATGTGCCGCCAGATCAAAGGCTGCGCCGAGCGAGTCGAGGAGAAGATCGTCGGGACGAAGGGCGTGGCGTTCGGATACGGCGAAATCCAGGGCGCGAACCCCTGGAAGTTCGAAGGCGAAGAACCCAATCCGTATGTCGTCGAGCACGCCGACCTCATCGCCGGGATCAGGAGCGGCAAACTGCTCAATGAAGGCAAGCAAATCGCCGAAAGCACGATGTGCGCCATCGTCGGCCGGATGAGCGCCTACACGGGCCGGGCCATAAGCTGGGATTGGGCGATGACGAGCTCCAAGCTCGACCTGTCGCCGAAAAAATACGAGTTCGGCCCGAATCCGGTCGACCCGGTCGCGATCCCCGGCCACACTCCGCTGATTTGACGACATGCACGAGGGATCGCGACGGCGCTCTTGGCGCTTCGCGACGATGAAAAAAATGACGTTTTCTTCATGAAAGGAGCCCCTATGCGCCGCAGAGAATTCATCAAGACTCTATCCGCCGTCACCGCGGGCATCGCCGGTTTCCCGGCGATCGTCCCGGCCAAAGCCCTCGGCAGGGACGGCGCGGTCGCGCCCAGCGATAAAATCGTAATGGCCGGCATCGGTTACGGAATGCAGGGCATCCCCAACATGAAGGCTTTCCTCCAAAAAGACGAGGTCCAGTGGGTGGCCGTCTGCGACATCGATAAAAACCATCTCAAGGAAGCCCAAGCCATCGTCAACCAGGCCTACGGAAACGAGGCCTGCGCGACCTACCACGACTATTGCGAGCTCTATGCTCGCGGCGACCTCGACGCCGTGTCCATCGCCGTGCCCGATCATTGGCACGCCATTCTCTCGATCGAAGCGGCCCGGGCCGGGCTGGATATCTACGGCGAAAAACCCTTCACCCACTCGCTGGTTGAAGGCCGGGCGCTGTGCAACGCTGTCAAGCGCTACGGCCGCGTCTGGCAGACGGGAAGCTGGCAGCGGTCCGTAGATAATTTTCACCGGGCTTGCGAGCTTGTCCGCAACGGCCGCATCGGCAAAATCCTCAGGGTTGAGGTCGGCCTGCCCCAAGGCCATTACGATTTCGCCCGGACCTTCGGCCAATGGGAAATCAAAGCTCCCCCGGCCGAGCTGGACTACGAGCGCTGGGTCGGCCCGGCGCCCTATATCCCCTACTGCAAAGCCCGCGTCCACATGAACTGGCGCTGGAACATGGACTTCGGCGGGGGCCAGCTCATGGACTGGGTCGGCCATCACCTCGACATCGCTCACTGGGGATTGGGCTTCGATTATGCCGGCCCGGTCGAAATCCAGGGTCGGGCGGAATTCCCGACAAGCGGGATCTACAACAGCGCCCTCCGCTACTGGGTCGAGACGAAGTACGCCGACGGGACGCCGATCATCCTCGCCGGCGGCTACGACGAAATCCAAAGCGGGACGAAATGGATCGGCGAATACGGCTGGGTTTGGGTGGACCGGGGCTGGTTCGAGACCCAGCCCGCGTATCTAGTCAACGAGATCATCGGCCCCAACGAAATCCGGCTATATAAAAGCCGCGACCATTATCAGAACTTTCTCGATTGCGTCAAAAACCGCGCCCTGACGATCGCGCCGTGCGAGGTCGCCCACAGGTCGGCGAGCGTCGGACATCTCGGGGTCATCGCCATCGAAACGGGGCGGAAGCTCGCCTGGGACCCGGCCACGGAAACGATCTTCGGCGACCCGGAGGCTGAACGGTTGTTGAACCGGGCTTACCGGAAACCCTGGCAGCTTCCGGTATAGAGGTGCGACCATGCGGAAAAATCGCTCGACAATTACGGCCCTTGCGCTCCTGATTTTGACCGCGTTCGCGCCGTTTATCGCGGCCGGCCAAGCCGCTGCCCAGACGGGACCGGCCGCGCTTCCAGACATTAGCGACATCCTCAAACAATTAGCGACCTACGAATTTGGTCAAAAAGAAAACATCCTCTGGCAGCTCCGGAATTATGTCCGCGCCCACAAAGACGACCCGGCGGCAAGGCTGGCCTGCGAGGAAAAGCTCGCCGGATTTCTCGAGTCGGACGCGACGCTCGCCGGAAAAATGGCCGTCTGCCGCGAGCTGAGACTGATCGGCGGAGAGAAATCCGTGCCGACGCTGGCGAAAATGCTAGTTCAAAAAGATACGAGCGATATGGCCCGCTACGCCCTCGAAAAGATCCCGGGCGATGTAGCGGAACAAGCCCTGATTCAAGCCCTGGCGGCGGCCGAGGGCGAAATCAGGCTCGGGATTATCGCCACGCTCGGCGGAAAAAAATCCGCGAAAGCCGTCCCGGCGCTCGGCCCGATGCTCAATGGACTCGGTCCCGAAGTCGGCGCGGCCGCCGCCGATGCGTTAGGCCGGATCGGAGGCCAAGAGGCGGCCGATGCCCTCCTCAAGGCGCTTCCCGCGGCCCAGCCGGACGTCAAGAATGCGTGCTCCTCGGCGCTTCTCAAAATCGCCGATGAATTCAAGGCGGCGAAGAATTTCGCCGCGGCGTCTCCCCTCTACGCGACAATCGCTTCCGAAAGCGCCCCGCCTCTTTTCCGCTACATGGCGATGGCGGGGAAAATCGGCTGTGCGGGCAATAAAGCTCCGGGCCTGATCCTGGAGACTTTATCCGGCCTTGACGAAAACTCCCAGGCGGCGGCCATCGCCATGGTCAAGGAATTTTACGACTCGACCGCGCTCGGTCCCATTTGCGCCGCGCTTCCCGCTCTGCCCGAAGCCAACCAGGTCAAACTCCTGGCGGTGCTGGCCGAATATCCGAACGGGGCCGCTCTAAAAACGGTGCTGGAGACGGCAAAAAGTCCATCGAAAGACGTCCGGATCGCCGCCTTGAGAGCGCTCGAAAAAACGGGCGACGCCACGACCGTGCCCTTCCTGGCGGAGAGGGCCGCGGCGACCATGACTCTTGAACAGACCGCCGCACGAACGGCTCTCTGGGGATTGAAGGGTAAAGAGGTGGATGCGGCGATCCTCTTGTTGCTCGAGTCGCGGCCCGACGAAAAAATCCAGGCCGAACTCGTCCGGAGCGTCGGCGAGCGCCGCGTTTTCGCCGGAAAAAGCCTTCTCATGAAAATTGCCGATTCCGACTCCGCTCGAACCCGCGGCCAGGCGGTCAGGGCGATGAAAATCATCGGCACGCCTTCGGACGTCTCCGGAATGCTGGATCTTCTCTTTAAATACGACAGCGAAACCGACCGCCAGGACATCGAAAACACGATCGCCGGACTGGCCCAGAAAATGTCGAGGCCGGACACGAGAGCGGGCGCGGTCGCGTCGCGGCTGGCTGCGGAAAAAGATCCCCAAAAAAGGACGATCCTCTATCGCGTTCTCGGCCTGATCGGGGACGACAGCTCACTTGCTCTCCTGCGCGCGGCTTCTCAAGATAAAAACCCCGATGTCGCCGACGCCGCGACCCGCGCGATCATCAGTTGGCCGACGTCCGCGGCCAAGGATGATGTCTTCGAGATCGCGGTTCAATCCGCGAACACGACTCATAAAATTCTGGCCTTGCGGGCTTTCATCCGGATGACGGGCTTCGAAAAATACCGGTCGCCCAAATTCGCGGTCGACGACCTCCACAAGGCGCTCAAGATCGCCAAGCGCCCCGAGGAGAAAAAACTCATCCTCAGCATTCTGCCCGATTTCGCCGGACCGGACGCGCTTCGCCTCGCGGAAAAACTTCAAAAAGACAAGAACGTCGGAGCCGAAGCCAAGGTCGCCCTGGCAAAAATCAAGAGCGAGCTGAAGAAAGCGTTATAACCTGAACTGGTGTGATTGCCACGCCAAGAGGCTCGCAAAGACTTTTTTTATCATCCCCGGCCGGATGATTCCGTAATCGCGCGGAGTTCATCGGCAAGGGGCGGTGACAGTTCGGACAAGCGCAGCCGCCAGCGCCAATTCCCGGAAACCGTTGACGGCCGATTCATACGGGCTTCGGCGCCGAGCCCGAGGACGTCCTGGGCGGGGATGATGACCCGGTCCGCCCGCGAGGCCATGACAAGCCGGATCATCTCTTTGGAAATGAGCTCGGCCGGGACTTCTCGCCCGATATAGCGAAAAAGCCGGTCCCTGACAGCGGCCGACGTTTCCTGTTCAAACCATCCCCGGATCGTATTCGTGTCGTGGGTCCCCGTATAAGCCGCGCAATTCCGGATATAATTATGAGGCAGATAGGGGTGCCCGGGATCATCAGAACCGAAGGCGAAAAGGAGAACCTTCATCCCCGGGAATCTGAAGCGGCGCATCACGGAACGAACATCGGGAGTGATCACCCCCAGGTCTTCGGCCAATAGAGGCAGGCGGGAGAACCGCCGCCGCAGCGTTTTAAAAAAATCGTCGGCCGGGGCCTCGACCCAGCGGCCGTTCGCGGCCGTGGTTTCAGCGGCCGGAACCTCCCAGCAGGCGACGAACCCCCGGAAATGATCGACCCGGACGACGTCATAGAGATTCAGGTTGAAGGCCATCCGCTTCATCCACCAGGCATATCCCGTTTTCCGGTGCGCGTCCCAGTCATAGACGGGATTCCCCCAGCGCTGTCCCGTGGCGCTGAAGTAGTCCGGCGGGACTCCGGCCAGGACCGCGGGTTTGTGGCCGGAATCGAGCTTGAATAGTGATTTTTGAGACCAGACATCGGCGCTGTCGTAGCTTACGTAAATCGGAAGATCGCCCACTATGCGGATGCCGCGCTTTCGGCAATAGCGTCTGAGCTTCGTCCACTGCCGGAAAAACAGGAACTGAAAATATTTTTGCTTGGCCAGTTCTCCCGAATATTCGGCGCGAACCCGGAGGAGGGTCGCTTCTTTCCGCGAGGCCAGCTCTCGGGGCCAGTCGCTCCACGCTTTTATGGAAACAAAGCGCTTGATCACCGCAAAAAGGGCGTAGTCGTCGAGCCACGAGGCGTTTCCCGTGCAAAAATCGTCGAATCCGGGGGCGATGCCCGGCTTGTCCCGGACGATTTCCCAAGCCCTGTCCAAAAGCTTCGAGCGGACGGCGGCGGCCTGCCCGTAGTCGCACCTGTTTTCGCCCAACGGCGGAAGATCCCCAAAATCGTCCGGAGAGAGAATTCCCTCTTCCGCGAGAAGGGCGGGGCTGATGAAGAGGACATTCCCGGCGAAGGCCGAAGACCCGCTGTAAGGCGAGAATCCCAGGGCGGGATCAACCGGGTTCAAGGGAAGAATCTGCCAGAGGCGCTGCTTCGCCCGCGATAGAAAATCGGCGAAGGCATAGGCCGATGGACCGAAATCGCCTATCCCGAATCGCGAAGGAAGGGAAAATATGGGAAGGAGAATGCCGGAACGCCGTTGACTCATTTTTTTTGAGTCGCGTTCCGGAGATCATCGACGCAGAAGGCGGCTTCAAACGGGATTCCGGATGTTGCCCTCAACATGGCCAGAACGGTCGGCCGGACGAAGATCTCGTAGACCCGGGCTCCGTCTCCTAACTCCGGGATATTGCTCGGCGCCCGGCGAAGAAGCCGGAGGAAATCATCCTCGAGCGAAGCTTCGCCGGCTTCCCCGGCCAGCTGCATCGCCCGGGCGGCGTAGAGAAGGATCTGCCTGGTCTCGATGCCCGAGATGTCGTCGAAAAACCAGCCGCAGCTCGTGAACATAAGAAGGGCGTTTCTCTGCATCTCCAGGAGTTTGAGGGCCAGTGCCTTCTCATCCATGTCGAGCCCTTTCGCCGCATGACGCGCTAAAAAACCGTCGATCGCGGCCCGCGACCTGTCGAGGATCACGGAAATATAATCGTCTCTCGCCGCCCAGGGATCGCGGAGGAGCGCGCCGGCCCGGCTCTGGTAGAGGATGACGACACGATCCCTCAGCCGGTCCAGCGCTTCGCGCAGAGGAGCCCGCCAGCGCTGATGCCAGCCGGGGTGGCGGCCGGTCGAACAGTCGCAGTCGTTCCGCCAGCGCTCGACTCCGTGGACGCAGCTCCAGGACGAGTTTTCGACGATCTCGACCTCATACGAGGGGAGAGACGCGGCCAGGTGTTCACCGTAGACCGTAAGCCGGGCCAGGCCTCTCGTTTGAAGAGAGTGAAGCGCAAAGGCGAGGGCCATGTCGCCGAAGCGGTGATGGTGGCCGAATGTTTCGCCGTCGGTCGCGACGTGCGACAGCTGGGTTACCGGGGAATCTTCGAAAGCCCCGAGAAGACGCCGGGCGAAGGACTCGCCGTCGTTCAAAAGATCCCCGAAAGCGATATCGTGGGCGATAGGACCGTTATAAAAGAAAAGGCCGATCTTTCTCCCCGAAGGCAGGATGCAGGCATAGGATTGTTTCGGGTCGATTCGTCCTTCGGAGACATCCGTCCATTTTGTTTCTCCGATCCGGCGGACGCGCCGTGCCTGGACAGGGGCAAGGATCGTGAAACGAATCCCGCTCTCGGCCAGAAGGTCGAGAGTTTCCAAGTCGACCGCGGTTTCGGCCAGCCACATCCCTTCCGGCTGACGCCGGAACCGGCGCTCGAAGTCCCGGATCCCCCAGACGATCTGCGTTCGCTTATCGCGGAGGTCGGCCAAGGGCATGATGATGTGGTTGTAGGCCTGGGCTATGGCCGATCCGTGGCCGCCGAAATTTTTCCGGCTCTGCCGGTCCGCTTCGAGGACGGCGGCGTATGTCTCCGGCGCATGGCGCTCCATCCAGGAGAGAAGCGTCGGCCCAAAATTAAAACTCATCCGGGAATAGTTGTCAGCGGTATCGATGACCTTCCCCTCGCCGTTCAGGGCGCGGGGGGAAGCGTTGGGGGCGTAGCACTCGGCGTGGACTCGCTCGTTCCAATCATGATAAGGGAAAGCGGATTCCTGGACTTCGATTTCCTCGAGCCAGGGATTTTCGCGCGGCGGCTGGTAGAAATGGCCGTGGATGCAGATGAACCGGCTATTTAAAGTCATCGCGAGCCACTTGGCGTGGCGATCACACCTGCCCCCTTGAAGATCACCAGGCTGAGGGGCGGGAGGACAAGCGATATGGAATAGGGCATGCCGTGCGCGGCGATGGGCTCGGCTTCCCGGCCTCCCATGTTTCCAAAACCGGCCCCGCCGTAGAATGGAGCGTCGCTGTTGAGGCATTCCCGCCAATAGCCCGGAAATGGAACTCCGATTCTATAGTCGAGCCGGGGAACGGGAGTGAAATTTCCCGCGACCAAGACCGCCTCGCCGGGGGAAATCCCGAAGCGGAGGAAGCTGATCACGCTCTGCTCGTAATCTCCGCAGTCGACCCAGCGAAATCCCCGCTCTTCGAAGTCAAGCTCATGGAGCGCGGGCTCGGCCTTGTAGAGGGCATTCAGGTCGCGGACCCAGTCCTGGAGACCCTGAAAGCCCGGGTCCTGGAGAAGATGCCAGTCCAGACTTTTCTCGTGGTCCCATTCGTCCTGCTGGCCGAACTCTCCGCCCATGAACAACAGCTTCTTTCCCGGATGGGTGAACATGTATCCCAGGAGAAGCCGGAGGTTGGCTCGTTTCTGCCAATCGTCGCCGGGCATCTTGGAAAGAAGCGATCGCTTGCCGTGGACGACCTCGTCGTGGGAAAGAGGAAGGACGAAATTCTCGAAAAAAGCATACCAGATACTGAAGGTCATCTGGTTGTGGTGAAATTTACGGTGGACGGATTCCTTGGACATGTACTCAAGGATATCGTGCATCCAGCCCATGTTCCACTTCATCCCGAAGCCAAGGCCGCCGAGGTACACGGGCCGAGAGACCGATGGCCAGGCCGTCGATTCCTCGGCGATGGTTTGGACATCCGGGAAGCGCTCATAGACCGCTTCATTGAATCGCCGGAGAAAAGCGACCGCTTCCAGATTTTCGCGTCCCCCGTAGGGATTCGGCACCCACCCCCCCTCTTTCCGTGAATAATCCAGGTAGAGCATGGAGGCGACCGCGTCGAGGCGGAGGCCGTCGGCGTGGTATTTCTCCAGCCAGAAAAAAGCGTTGCTGATGAGAAAATTCCGGACTTCGTTCCGGCCGTAATTGAAGATCAGGCTGTTCCAGTCGGGATGGATGGCCAGGCGCGGGTCGGAATGTTCGAAGAGATGGGTGCCATCGAAAAAAGCCAGCCCATGCTCGTCGGCGGGGAAATGGGACGGGACCCAATCCAGGATCACGCCGATTCCGTTCCGGTGGAGGTAGTCGATAAGGAACATGAAATCCTGCGGCTCCCCGTAGCGGGCCGTCGGAGCGAAAAAACCGATGATCTGGTAGCCCCAGGAGCCGTAGAAGGGATGTTCCATGACCGGCATGAACTCGACATGGGTGAATCCCATCCGCTTGACGTATTCGGCGAGAGGCGCGGCGATCTCCCTGTAGCTTAAAGACCGGTTATGTTCTGCGGCGACGCGGCGCCAGGAGCCCAGATGGACTTCGTAAATGGACATGGGGGCCTTGAGGCGGTTGCGTTCCCCGCGATCTCTCATCCAGGCCTCATCCCCCCAGGCGTAATCCAGGGCGCAAATCCGTGAAGCCGTCCGGGGAGCAACCTCCCAGGAGAAGGCGAACGGGTCCCCCTTGTCCACGGAGTAATCATTGCGGTTCGAGACGATATGATATTTATAAAGCTGGCCTCGGCCGAGCCCCGGGACAAAGCCTTCCCAGATCCCCGAGCCGTCCCAGCGGACCGCGAGAGGATGAGTTGTTCGGTCCCAGGCGTTGAAATCTCCGATGACTGAAACGCTGACGGCGTTGGGCGCCCAGACCGCGAAATGGACGCCCACGATCCCGCCCGCGGTAACCCGGTGAGCCCCGAGCTTATCGAAAAGCCGGAAGTGGCTCCCCTCTTTGAACAGGTAGATATCGTAGCTCGTCAGCGGGCTGAATTCTTGGGCAATATCAGGAATAGGAGATTCCGAAGGGGATGCTATTTTCGCGCTTTTGTCCGCCATGCCTGTCCTTTGTTGCAGGAGTGATTGCCACGCCAAGAGGCTCGAAATGACAATAATGACTCGCCATGACAATAATCATATGTCATCGCAAGCGGTGCGCGGCGATCACTCATTATATGTCATCGCGATTTTTTTGCGCAACAAGCGATCTCGCATCATCGAGAGCCGCTCTTGCGGCGTTTCAATTATAAATCATCGCGAGCCGAAGCCGCGAGCGAAGAGTGGCGGGAAGCGACATGGCGGTCACTCCTGCTGATGTGATTACCACCCGGGAGGGCCGCAATGACTCAATATGAAAATGTGTGATAACCACGGCACCTTCGGTGCCTCGCGACGATTTGAGCGGAGCGACGTGGCGATCACTTCTTTAAAAGCGTTCTCCGCTTATTTTTTCCGGGTGCAGCGATTCTCCATAGTTTTGAATTCTTTCCCGTCGGGCATGACATTGAACTGCTCGTAGATGAACTCGTCCGGGCCGATATATTTCGTCGTCATCCTGACCTTCGACGTTCCGCCGGTCATCGCGTCGGCCCACTCGCCGCTCTCGGTCAGGACCTTCTTCGCCGCGTCGAGCGTGCCCGTGGTCAAAAAGAACGAGGTGCTCGTGTTGTCGATCCAGAACGTCGCGTATTTCTTGGCGAGATTGTCGTAGCCGATGATCT
>Ga0214473_10008465_pt1 | contig 12161 bp, 9 predicted proteins | sample RVTome_7_FD_203509 | JGI IMG/M metagenome (GOLD analysis project Ga0214473, IMG submission 203509) | Soil microbial communities from uranium-contaminated site in the Upper Colorado River Basin, Wyoming, United States - RVT98D197 | ecosystem: Environmental > Terrestrial > Soil > Contaminated >... | reverse complement strand
ATCGGACCCTTCATCGCACCGGGTCCGCAACCGGTGCAGACGTTGAGCGCTCGCAGCCCCAGCTCGTAGCCGACTTTCTTGGTGTAGTCGTATTCCTCGCGGCTGATCGAATGCCCGCCCCAGCAGACGATGAGGTTGGGACGACCCTTGATGTCGAACAGCCGCGCATTGCGCAGGATATGGAACACCGCGTTGGTGATGCTGGCGCTTTCGCGCAGGTCGAAGCGGCCGCTGTCGATGATCTCGTTGGCGGTGTAGACGATGTCACGCAGCACCGAGAAGAGGTGCTCCTGGATACCGCGGATCATCTCGCCGTCGACGAACGCAGCGGCCGGTGCGTTGCGGATCTCGAGCTTGATGCCCCAGGCCTGGCGAATGATGCGGATATCGAAGTCGCGGTAACGCTCGAAGACGGCCTTGGCGTTATCGGTCTCGCTGCCCGAATTGAGGACGGCGAGCGCGCATCTGCGAAACAGGTCGAACATTCCGCCGCGATCACTGGCGAGGAGCTGATCGATCTCCGAGTGCGAAAGGACGTCGAGGCTGCCTTTGGGCGTGACGCGGGCGTCGACGACCTCGGGCATGACGATGCTGGTTTCCACTTGCAGTCTTAGGGCAGGATCTCGATCGGCGTATCTTGACCTGTCAACATCCAAATCTCGACCATGTCGGAGTTCGACACCGCGATGCAGCCGTCGGTCCAGTCACGCTGCGCATAATATTCGGGTGGGTACTTGGGCCAGTTCGGGGCGCCGTGAATCATGATCTGGCCACCGGGAGCCGCTCCCAGCCGGCGGGCCCGCGCGATATCCCTCCCATTCGGATACGAGATCTGGATCGAGAGGAAGAAGTCGCTGCGCGCGTTGCGGCGGATCAGCCGGTAGCGGCCTTCGGGCGTGCGAAAGTCGCCTTCGCGCAGTTTCGGCCCGTTCGGTTCCAGTCCGAGCGAGACTCGATACTGGCTGATGACCGCGCCGTCTCGCATCAGCAGCAGGCTACGCTCCGACTTGCGCACGACGATCGCATCCGCGGGCTGCAGTGAGGCCGCCGGAATCGCGGGCTGCGCCCCGATCGACAGCAGTACCGCCGCCATTACCACCGTGCATACGGTTCGCATGCGCACCCTACCGGCTCCACTCTAGTCCGCAGACGCGGCAGATTATAGAAGGCCCGACCGATACGTGTGACCAGAAACGCGTCACATCTGCGCCTGACGTCAGCCCAGCTCGATACGAATGAGTTCGACGGCGCGCTTGAGCGCCTGTTCGACGACCCGTGTTTCCCGATGGCGCACGATGATGAAGCCCGCGCCCTCGTAACCTGAAGACTGCGCCTGTCCAGGCCGCGGCAGACGCGCTTCGACCACCAGCCCTCCCAGCTCCCTTTGCGCCTGAGCGACACCATGGACGGCCTGTACGCGACCTTGACCCATGCCACGCAGGTACGCGGCTCCCGCTGCATGCGTGCGCCGCGGTGGCGTGAATTCTCCGTACACCATGAGCTCAGGCCAGGCGCGGTAGAAATCACAATCGCATGCGTACGACAACAATGTCGTGAACTGCGCGCCCGGTGGACGCGCGGCGATTTCCGAGATCGCGATTCCGCCGCCGGGGCGACGAAACCATTCCATGTGCGTCATCCCGGTGTCGAGACCCAGCGCGCGCAGCGCGGGTTCGGCGGCCGCGCGGATGTCGGCGTATTCGGGTCCATCCACCTCGCGCGGCAGAAGCACACACCACTGGATCCAAGGATTCGTGAGCACCGTGAGTGGCGACGGCAGGTAGCGCGAGATCGAGTACCAGACGATGCGCCCCGCAATACAGACGCTGTCAAAGGAATGTTCTTCGCCTTGCAGGAACTCCTCGAACAGCGTCGCGCGCGCCGGGTGAGGCGGGTGTCGTACGAAGTACTCCTCGAGCTGCGCCGCGTCGTCGAGCCGAAAGGTATTGATGGCGCCGGCACCGGCGGGTGGCTTCACGACCACCGGAAAGCCGACCTCGCGCACGAAATCGAGCGCCTCGGCCGCGTTGGTCGCCAGACGGTGCCTGGCGCACGGCAGTCCCGCGGCGTCGAACACGCGCTTCATGAGCGATTTGTCGCGAAAATTTTCCGCCGCCTGGACGGAGAGCCCTGGCAGCCCGAAATTCTCGCGCACTCTGGCCAAGGGCACCTGCAGCTGCTCGAGCGAACCGATGAGGTGAACGGGCCGGCCGATCTGCTGCGCAAGCCCGTCGACCGCGACGGCGATCTGTTGCGGATCGAGCGCATCGGAAATGCGCCAGTGCGCCGCAACCGGCCCCCGCAGCTCGTGCGGAAGCCGTTCGAGCGGATCCTGGCTGATGAGCCCCAATCGAACGCCGGGAAGCCGCGCGGTTCCTGCCATGAATCGCAGCGTCGCTTCCATGAAGAACGGCACGACGAAGATGACGGTGCGCATGATCCTTAGAGAACCGCTGGGGCTCTCCCACCAGCGCGCACTTTGCCATTATGCTGCGCGTCGGGACAGGGCAGCACCGCTCTGCCCGTGCTCTCACGGCTGGCTTCGATGAAGCGGGGGATGTCATGAAGAAGAGATCGCTGCTGTGCGCAGCAGTTGCCGTGTCGGCCGTGGCCGCCTGCGCTCCCGTGAGCACCGAAATCGTGCGCGAGCAGCTCGATGAGCGCACGGGCGTCACGGTTACCAGCATGAGTGCGCCACTGGAGTTCTTCTCGCCGCAACCCGAACGAGGTTTGCAGGCCGCGAGCTTCGCGTACCTCGGGCCCATCGAGATCAATCGCACTGGGCAACGGCAAAGCTATCTTTGGTTGAGCGTGCTGCTCGGAGAGGATGAACGCCGTCGCAATCCTGCTGGCACGCGCAGCGCTCCACAGCTGCGCATCACGGCCGGCGGCGTAACCCTCGAGCCCAGTCCTGTCGGCACTGATGCAAGGCAGGTTGGCCTGGGGCACCGTGTCTACGAACGACCGGCGGACTGGGTCGGTGAAGCCTTCTACGCCGTCACCGACGAGCAACTGGTACAGCTGGCCGCAGCGGATACGGTGACTCTCGAGATCAGCGCGCCGAATGAGGAACCGCGCCGCTACGAGGCGTGGAAGGCGGATCGGTCAGGGCTGCGCAGTTTCGTCGAGCGCATCGGCGCGGGGACGCCGTAGCTCGCTTCGATCACGAACGAATGCCATCGGTGGGACGCGAAGCGAGCTGAAGCTACTTAGGCTCAAGCTCAACGCTCGCGCAGGAGCGATTGCCCGGACGCATTGCTGCGGTCAATCGGTAGCGCTCGCCCGCCCCGACATCGACATCGATCGAATGGCGGCTCGCCGTGCCCGCCTGTTCGCCGAGCTGGCAGTCGACCAGCAGGCGGTGCCTGCCCGGGGTGAGTGCGACAGTGCTGTAGCCCACGTCCACCGAGCGATCGTCGACGGCCCGAATGACCAGTGCGAGTGGCGTCGCCGCGCGCAGCTTCGAAGAACCGCTGATCACCGCGAGCTGCGCTGCGGGCCTTTGCGGCCCGTCGTAGGCGTGATACGTCGCGCACGCGGCCACGAGGAACTCAATCGCGAGTACGGCGGCAATGAATCGTGATCCGCTCATGCTGGATTCGCGCCGGATGCCTGTGACGTGCCTGCCGATTCGATGCGCGGCATTACCAGCTGGGTGCGTGGACGGACGTCGCCGAAATCGACGTCCGGGTTGTATTGACGCAGCAGCCAGATCGGCACGTTCTGGTACTTCTGCGCGATCGTCCACAGCGATTCCCCACGGCGCACGACGTACACTTCGGTGCCCACGATGCGGTTGGCGGCGAAGAACTCTTCCTGGAGGCGTTGATGATACTCGCGCCGCCGCTGCTCGAAGAGCTCACCGCTCACCTGGGAAAGGTCGATCCTGAGGCGCCGACCGATCACCACGGGCGCTCCAAACCGCATGTTATTGAGTTCGCGAAGCTGGCTCGCACGCAGTCCCAGCCACTCCGCGTAGTGACCGAGTGTTTCCGTCGCCTGAACTTCGATGGTGCCATCATCCGCCACCGTGTAGTCACTGGGATCAGCCGCATTGGCTACCGCCTGCGCGCCGGTGATCAGGGTCGGCCCCAGGGCCTGTGCCTGCGCCGCCGACACCGGTTCCGCGGCCTGGGCGAGCGCGATCTCACGTTCGCTCGCCTGACGTTCCTCCGGTTGCGCCTCGGCATCGACGACGATGTAGGACTGTGGCGCGACTTCAGTCACCGTCACGGTTCCGGTTCGCAGCGGCTCGGCCGGTGCGCCAGCGGCTGCCACGCGCAGCTTCTGGCCCTCGTAGATAAAATTGCGGTCGCTCAGGCGGTTGAGTTCGAGCAGTTCCTGCTCCGCGACCCCGACGCGGCGCGATATCTCGGAGAGAGAGTCACCGCGCCGCACGACATAGACCTCCTGCTGCGCAGCCGGAGCGGCCGTCGGCGGAGCCGCTGCCGCCACCGCGACCGGGCGCGGTTCGGCGCCCGGCAGATGGAGGAGCTGACCCCGACGGAGCTGGTTCGCTCTGCCGATCCCGTTGAGCTGCATCAGCGTAGAGACGGTCGTGCCGTGAACGGCTGCGATACCTGAAAGCGTATCGCCGCTGCGAACCCGGTACAGCCGATCGACTTTCTGCCCTTCGAATCGTTCGTCTGCAGCGAGGGCAGCGAAGCGCGTGGCCGGCTCGGTCGCTGCAACCGCGGACTCGGGCACCCTCAGCACGAATCCCCGCGGCACATAGCGATCCCCGTTCCAGACCGCCGCTGTGAGCGATGGATTCAGGACGCGCAAGCTGGCGCGCTCGAGCGCGAATACGCGCTCGAGCGCGTTCACGGGAACATATGCCGGGATGACCACGTCGCGCGCCTTGACCTCGACCTGGCGTTCCAATGGGCCAAAGTACTTCTCGGCGTTGCGATCGACATCGAGCGCGGCAAGAAATGCAACGTAGTAATTGCGCGAGGCGAAACCGAAGGTGCGGCTCTTGTGTTTGCGAATGATCGTGACAATGTCATCCGTACCCTGCTTTTCCTTCGCCCGGCGCATGCCAGCGGCGCCGTGGTTGTAGGCGGTGAGCGCCAGTGGCCACGTGCCGAGAAGCTTGTAGTTGAACTCGAGCAGCTGCGCGGCTGCGACCGTGGCGCGATACGGATCCATGCGTTCGTCCACGACGGCGTCGATGCGCATGTAGCGGCGCCCGGTGGAGCGCATGAACTGCCAAAGCCCCGCAGCTCCGGCGCGCGAATACGCGGTTGGATCGAACGAGGACTCGACGTGGGGAAGTGCTGCGAGCTCGGCCGGCAGCCCCATGTTGGCGAGCGTCTCGGCGATGTGGGCCTCATAGGCGCCGGCACGAATTACGCCATCGCGAAACCGGTCGGCCTGCCCGAGCTGGAAGCGAACGCGCTCGGCGGCTTCCTCAAGAGCCCGTGCGCTCGTGTGTTCCGTCCACAAGGCGCGCACGCGCTGATCCTCGGGATCGCTGCCTGCTCCGCCGCGGGCCAGGCGCTTGAGAACGGCGCGATACTTGTCCTTGGCGCGCTCCACGCGCTTCGCGCGCTCATTCGGTGACAGGTTCTGTCCGAAGGTAATGACTTCATAGACGACGCCCAGGTGGCGGTCGTCGTGGACGAAACCGCTGTTCACCGTGACTTCCGTGTACACGCGCGTCCAGAAATGGACATCGGGCTCGAGCTCGGCCGGCCGCACGAAGGGATTCGTGGCTTCGGCCGCACCCATCGATCCGATGCATAGCGCCACGATCGAGGCGGCGCGGAATGACTTCAGCGGTCTGCTTCTCATCGACCCTCGTCTCATGCCCCGGGCTCCCCCCATAGATTTCCTGACCTGAACGGAGTTCGCCGTGACCGAATGCCACGAAAAACAAGGCAGCCCGAAGGCTGCCTTGAAAGGGGGCACATCACCTCCCTGGCGGGGGAGTCACCGGGCGGGGAACCCGGATCCGACATGCCTGCAAATCGGTTGGCGATTGGCTTTACGGGGGAGTCGTCCACCTCATCCGCATTTAGAGTCACCGCAGGCCAGACACGTCATGCAGCCGTCCATCATCACCACGGCGGCCGTGTTGCACTTGGTGCAGAGCTGCGCTCCTTCCGGGTAGTGCGATTTCGCGAAAGCATCCTGCTGCTTGCGCCGCGCCTCGAACTCGGCGCGCTTCTCGTCGATGAGCTTCTGGCGATGTTCGTCGAGCCGCGACTTGGGGATCAGCCCGATGGTCTGCAGGTGCCGCTCGATGACGTAACCGAGCTCCGCGATGATCGAGGGCATGAACTTGCCGCCCGACTGCCAGTAGCCGCCGCGCGGATCGAACACGGCCTTCAGCTCGTCGACCAGGAACGTGACGTCGCCGCCCTTGCGGAACACCGCCGAGATGATGCGCGTCAGCGCCACGATCCACTGGTAGTGATCGAGATTCTTGGAATTGATGAAGATCTCGAACGGGCGTCGCTGCTGGTATTCGGTGCCCTCGTTCAGCACGATGTCGTTGATGGTCAGGTACATGGCGTGATCGGAAACCGGCGTCTTGATCTTGTAGGTCGAGCCGATCAGCACCTCCGGACGCTCGAGCTTCTCGTGCATCCGGATGACCTTGGCCTCGCGCCCGTCGCGCGTACGCACGATCTCCGTGCCGCGCTCCTTGTCCTTCAGAGATTCCCGCGCCTTGTCCTCGGGCTTGTGCACCCGGTACTTGGCGATCTTCTTGTCGATGCGAATTGCGCTCATGGCTCAGAACTTGCCGTAATAGCCTTCTTTCAAGGCATCGAAGAGATTCGCTGCGGTGTGCTTCTCGCCGTCGTACTCGATTTCCTCGTCACCCTTCGCCTGGATTTCGGTGCCATCCTCGAGCGTGAATACGTAGGTCGTGTTCTTGAGGTCTTCCTCCTTGACCAGCACGCCCTGGAACGCCTCGGGGTTGAAGCGGAAGGTGGTGCAGCCCTTGAGTCCCTTCTCGTGGGCATATAGATAGATGTCCTTGAAGTCCTCGTACTTATAGTCAGTGGGCACGTTGGCCGTCTTCGAGATCGATGAATCGACCCACGTCTGTGCCGCCGACTGGATATCGACGTGCTCCCGCGGCGTGACTGTCTCCGCCGTGGTGAAGTAGTCGGGCAGCTTCTCCGCCGGGTTGTTCGAACCGGGCATGGCACGCGGATTGACCAGTTCCCGGTACGCCAGCAGCTCGAAGGAGAAGACGTCCACCTTCTCCTTGGTCTTGCGGCCCTCACGAATCACGTTGCGGAAGTAGTGATGCGCGAACGACGGCTCGATGCCGTTGCTAGCATTGTTGGCCAGCGACAGCGAAATGGTGCCGGTGGGTGCGATCGAACTGTGGTGCGTAAAGCGGGCACCGACTTCCGCGAGCTCGTCGACGAGCTCGGACGCGACCTGCGCAATGCGCTGCATGTAGCGGCTGTAGCGAGCGTGCAGAACGCGGCCGGGAATCTTCGCTCCCACGCGCCAGCCGTCGGCTACCATTTCGGGGCGCTTGCGCAGCATCTCGCGCGTGATGGTGAATTCCTCCATCATGATGGGCGCTGGTCCCTTTTCGCGCGCCAGATCGAGCGCCGCCTGCCAGCCGGCGAGCGCCAGTTCGCGCGACACGCGCTCGGTGAACAGCACCGAGGGCTTGGTGCCGTACTTCATCCCCAGCATGGTGATGGCGGAACCGAGGCCCAGGAAGCCCATGCCGTGACGGCGCTTGCGCACGATCTCTTCGCGCTGGCGCCCGAGCGGCAATCCGTTGACTTCCACCACGTTGTCGAGCATGCGCGTGAAGACCTGCACCACGCCGCGGAACTCTTCCCAGTCGAACTCCGCCGAGTCCGTAAAGGGATGCCGCACGAAACGCGTCAGATTGATGGAGCCCAGCAGGCAGGACCCATACGGCGGCAGGGGCTGTTCACCGCAGGGATTGGTGGCGCGGATGTTTTCGCAGAACCAGTTGTTGTTCATCTCATTGACGCGGTCGACGAGCACGAACCCCGGCTCGGCAAAGTCGTAGGTCGAGGACATGATCACATCCCACATGCGCCGCGCCGGCAGCGTCTTGTAGACCTTGCAGGCGACCTGTCCCAGATCGTTGACGACGTAGTTGTCCTGCGTCGGCCACTCGCGCCACACGTACTTGTCGGTATCCGAGAGATCCGGCTGGTCCGCCTCGTACGCCTTGCGATTGAGCGGAAACGCCAGCTTCCACTCACCATCCGCCTTGACGGCGCGCATGAACTCATCGGTGACGAGCAACGACAGGTTGAACTGGCGCAGCCTCCCTGCTTCGCGCTTGACGCGGATGAATTCCATCGCGTCCGGATGGCCGATATCGAAGGTGCCCATCTGCGCGCCGCGGCGACCGCCGGCGGAGGACACGGTGAAGCACATCTTGTCGTAGATATCCATGAACGACAGCGGCCCGGAAGTGTAGGAGCCCGCACCGGTCACATACGCGCCGCGCGGACGCAGCGTCGAGAACTCATAGCCGATGCCGCAACCGGCTTTGAGCGTGAGCCCGGCCTCGTGAACCTTGTTGAGGATGTCATCCATCGAATCATGGACGGTTCCCGAGACTGTGCAGTTGATGGTCGAAGTCGCCGGTTTGTGATCGAGCGCACCGGCATTCGACATGACGCGGCCCGCCGCGATCGCACCCTTGCGCAACGCCCACAGGAAGCGCTCGTTCCACTGCTCGTGCACTTCCTCGCGTTCCACCTCGGCCAGCGCGCGCGCGACGCGCTTGTAGGTGTCGTCCATGGTCTCGTCTATCGGTGAACCATCCTTGGCCGTGAGACGGTATTTCTTATCCCAGATGTCGAGCGACGCCTCCTGGAAGGCGATGCTGTCCAAATCTTTCGGTTCGATCTTGACCACCGTATTCATGGGCTTGACTGGTGCTCCCCTTGTTTCGGCAATACGGGTGGATGGCGGGTTCTTCTGATCAGGCGCGTGTTCTTGCAGCAGGTGAACACAACATCTTGTGTCAGGGGCGCAAGCCTATGCCTGCGACTCGCGGCTCGTCAAGAATTTTCTGGGTCAAAACAGCGCTAATAAAACATATGCTAATCAATTAGTTATTTGACCTACCTACGGAACGGCTTGACGGCCGCGGCAAAACCCCCAAAAAGCCCAGCACCCCATATCTTGTGTCCACCGGAGAGTCACAGAACGCCCACAGGTTATCCACTGACGGCGCCAGGAAGCGCTCGGCACGCGTTGTGAGCGACGTTGAAATGCGCGCTTGAGTCCACAAATCGCAGCCTCGTGTGCGAAGTGACCCCGTTGCGAACCTGGGTATGGAGGAAATCGAGATGAATGTCGTGAGATATGAGCCGTGGGTGCTCGTGAATCGCTTGAGCCGCGATCTGGAGCGTCTTTTCAATGCGCCCTACGAGAATGGCGATGAGTCGCGCAGCTCGGTCGTGGACTGGGTTCCCGCTGTCGACATCATGGAAGAGGACGAGCAGTTCGTACTGACCGCCGACCTGCCGGGCGTGGATCCAAAGGACATCGAAGTGACGTTGGAGAAAGGCGTGCTCACCCTGCGTGGACGCCGTGAAAGCGAGTCGCGCGACGAGAAGGCGGGCTTCCGCCGCGCAGAGCGCGTGACCGGCGAGTTCTCCCGCCGCTTCAGTCTGCCGGACACGGCGGATTCGCAGGCGGTCAAGGCGAAGCACGTGAATGGCGTACTCGAGATCGTGATCCCCAAGCAGCCAAGCGTTCTGCCGCGCAAGATCAGCGTCGACAGCCGCTGAGCGGCGCGCTGAAAGATCGACTCCTGTGAGGCGGGCGGAACTTTTCGCCCGCTTCTTCTGTCGTGTACGGCGTGCCGGGATCGCCATGTAGAATCCCGAACCCCAATGCGAGGATTCCAACCCCAATGACGAGAATTCAGCTGCATGCCGTGTCCGTGCTGAGCGCGCTCCTGCTGAGCATGGCGACCGCGCAAGCCGCCCTGCCCGCCCAGGTGGGCGAGACCCCGGTGCCCTCGCTGGCGCCGATGATCAAGAAGGTTTCACCGACCGTCGTGAACATCGCGACGCGCGGCACGGTTCAGGATCCGTTTATTCACCGCTTTTTCGACGTGCCGCCCGACTTGGGGCCGCGTGAGCGCCAGTTCCGGAGCGCGGGTTCCGGGGTAGTGGTGGATGCCAGGAACGGCTACATCATCACCAACGCGCACGTGGTCGAAAACGCCACCGAGATCACGGTGACGACTCAGGACAACCGCAATTTCACGGCCAAAGTCGTGGGCGCGGATACGGGCTCGGATGTCGCGGTGCTCAAGCTCAATGAGCAGAATGGCAAGATGGCGCTGCTGCCCTCAATTCCACTCGGCGATTCGAGCAAGGTCGAAGTCGGCGATTTCGTCGTCGCAATCGGCAACCCCTTCGCCCTGCAACACACTGTCACGTCCGGCATCATCAGCGCGCTCGGCCGCTCAGGGATCAACCCGGACGGCTACGAGGACTTCATCCAGACGGATGCCGCGATCAACCCGGGTAATTCCGGCGGCGCGCTCGTCAATCTGAGAGGCGAGCTGGTCGGAATCAATTCGGCGATCCTGTCGCGCACCGGCGGCAACATCGGCATCGGTTTTGCAATCCCGGTGAACATGGTCAAGAGCGTGATGAATCAGCTGATCGAGTATGGCGAGGTCAAGCGCGGCCTGCTGGGAGTCAACATCTATACGCTCACCCCGGACCTGGTGCAGGCCGCCGGCGCCCCCGCGGACATTCAGGGCGCGCTCGTCTCGCAGGTAGCCGAGGGTTCGTCAGCGGATAAGGCCGGGATCAAGGTCAACGACATCATCACCTCGGTGAATGGCCAGGTGGTGAAAGGCGCGCCGGAGCTGCGTAATGCCATCGGGCTGCTCCGCATCGGCGACAAGGTCGAGATCGGGCTGGTGCGCGAGGGCAAGCCGCGCAAGGTCACCGCGGTCATCGGCGAGCGCAGCGACGTGACGACTGCCGCGGCCGATGTTCATCCCGCGCTCGAGGGTGCGGAGCTCGCCGACGCCGACAACCAGGCCGGCGTCGTGGTGCAAAGCGTCGAAGCGGGAAGCCGCGCCGCGCAGGCTGGTCTGCGGGCGAATGACATCATCAGCGGCGTGAATCGCTCGCGCGTCACGACCGCGGCTGAGCTGCGCGAGGCCGCGGCGGGCCAAAGCGTGCTGCTGCTCAGTATCCGGCGCGGCAACACCCCGCTGCTGTTACAGATCCGCTAGGCCGACTCACGAGCCGCACCGGTATAGGCCCCTCGCACGAGGGGCCTATAATCATGCACCGCTCATGGGGATGCATTCACGGTGAATTCTCTCTCGATCTGTGTGCTCGGTGGAACGGGTTTTGTCGGCAGCCGGCTGGTCACGCGGCTGATCGCCGCCGGCCACCGCGTCAAGGTGCTCACGCGCAACCGCGAGCAGCATCGGCACCTGCTGGTGTTGCCGGAGCTGCAGTTGGTAAACGCCAACGTTCACGATGCCGTGCAATTGGCGGTGCAGTTCGCCTCGATCGACGTGGTCGTCAATCTCGTCGGGATCCTCAACGAACGCGGGTACGGCGGCGCCGGGTTTCGAGCCGCGCACACCGAGCTTGCGCACAAGGTGACCCAGGGCTGTCTGTCCGCAGGCGTAACGCGGCTGCTGCACATGAGTTCGTTGCGAGCCGACGCGCGGACGGGACCCAGTCACTACCTGCGCAGCAAGGGAGAGGCCGAGGACATCGTGCGCCGCGACTGTGGCAGCGCGATCGATTACACGATCTTCCGGCCGTCGGTGATCTTCGGGCCCGGTGACTCGTTCATCAATCGCTTCGCGCAGCTGCTCGGCATGCTGCCGCTGATTTTTCCGCTGGCGCGCGCATCAGCCCGCTTTGCACCGGTGTACGTGAGCGACGTCGTCGAGGCGATGATGCGCTGCCTGCATGGCGGCGCAGCCAGCAGGTCGAGTCTGGAGCTGTGCGGCCCCGAGATATTCACGCTACGCGAGATCGTATCCTTCACCGCGCGGACTCTGGGTCTCAAGCGCTCAATCGTCGCGCTGCCCGACTTCATTGGACGCACCCAGGCATTCATCTTCGACTTCGTACCGGGCAAGCCATTCTCGAGCGACAACTTCCGTTCACTGACCGTGGACAGCATTTGCTCCGAAGACG
>Ga0214473_10008464_pt1 | contig 12163 bp, 21 predicted proteins | sample RVTome_7_FD_203509 | JGI IMG/M metagenome (GOLD analysis project Ga0214473, IMG submission 203509) | Soil microbial communities from uranium-contaminated site in the Upper Colorado River Basin, Wyoming, United States - RVT98D197 | ecosystem: Environmental > Terrestrial > Soil > Contaminated >... | reverse complement strand
CGGACCCTTGATGACACCCGCCTCACGGAGCGCCCAGTCGGTGACGTCCGCGACGAACGGGAGCAGCAGGCTCGTCCCGAGGCCGAGCGTGAAGCTCGACCGCGCGATGAGGTGCAGGAGAACGCCGCCGAGACCGGTGACGCCGTCGCCGACCATTTCCTTCGCGCCGAGCACCTGCTGGAGCAGAAGCTTCGACACGAGCTGCTGGACCGGCACGCCGACCACGGCGCCCGCGACGATGTGGACCGGCTTCACTTCCCCGTTGACGAGCCGCGCCATGCCGAGCCCCGTGCTCGGGTTCATGGGCACGTACCCGGGCCGGTAACCGGGCCGGTAACCGGGACCGGCCAGATCCGTCGAGCGCTTCCGCGCCAGCTCATCGGCCAGCTCACGGGCGCTCTGTCGCAGCTCGTGAACGATGTTGCCGTTCGCCGCCTTGCCACGAATCGGCGGCGAGTGGACGCTTGCCTGCGTCATGATTGCCTCCTTGAATTTCGATCCCGACGAGGAACCACTCCCCGCCGCCTTTTCACTCTCGATCACTTCCACGGTTCCAGCCTCTCCCAATCCTGAAAGCCCCTTCCGCGACGGCCCTCTCGCCAAGAGCGACGCGATCAGCGCGCTCACTCCCGCGACTCCGATCATTCCCGCCACGATGGCGAGCGTCGCCTTCGGCATCACTTCCTCGCGCACCACGGTCCGGATCATCGGTTCCGATGCCACCGCTGCCTGCGCCGTGATCTCCATGAGCTTCGGGAGACTTGCGTCAAACACCTTGTCAACGACGGCCTTTACGACCGGTTCAAGATACTCGTACTGACCTAGTTTGACCATCGCGGACTCTGTCACCTTTCGCTCCGAAAATCATTCTTCAGGCGTGGGTTTGATCTACAAAATCACACCGAGCAGCGAACCTGCGAAGCTCCCCACGATCAGCTCGAATGACGACTGGTGCGACATGCTGAACACGAGCGCAACCATGGTGGCGGCGACGACGGGAATGACCACCGACGTCGGCCGCGAGAGCCTACCCGAGGTCGCGAGCGTCCGCGAGAGCCACATCGAGCCGCCGAAGCCGAGCACGGGGTAAGCCACGTCCCACTGGCGGTCCGAGATTCCGAGCGAGCCACCCATGCGGGACTGAGCGAGCGCCTGACTGGGGTTCATCGTTTTTCTCCTCAAATTACAAAATCAAAAAAGCTCCGATGGCCAGCACATTTGCTGCAGCCACCGCGATCTCACCGTAAGGTGTTTCGTCTACCGGTGCCAGCGACCCCGGCGGCGGGGCCGCCGCCAGCTTCTGCTCAACAGCCGCCTTGTGCTCGGGAGGCGCGGCGTCCACGAGCAGGGCGATCGCCGCGCTCGTGAACGAAGCCTGCTGCTGGGGCGACAGCGTTTTGAACGCCATCCCAAGATTCCCCGCCCACTTCAGGATCTCCTCCGGCAGGTCGAGCACGGCCTGCACGATCGCGTTCACCGCCAGAAGCACGGCTGCCGCGATTTCTCCGATGATCGGGATCTCGCCCACGATGCCAGCGAACGCGGTGATCACTTCACCCACGCCGCTGCTGATCAGATCGAGCGGGATCTTGATGATCGTCGACAAAGCACCCGTGAGCTTCGTCATCGTCTCGCCGACGAAGCCGAAGAAGTAGCCGAAGATGTTCGGGAACGACAGACCGAGCCTGTTTCCGAACAGCTCCTGACGACGGGCACTGCCCAACTCCAGAAGCTCCAGCGCGCCTTCGGTCTCGGCCACCGCATCCGCTGTCGAGAGCGGCGCTTCGAGACGGTCAGCGAGATAGGTGAAGTTCGGCATGGCTAATTATTTCGGAAAATGAAAACCGGCTTCCGTAGTCCGAAACCTACCCGTTTGGCATCCACCGAAACAGCGTTCGGTTCCTGCTTCACAGACAGGCACTGACCCTCACGGGTCTGTAACTTCCCGTCTCCACAGGCGTTTTCCGTCTCCGTGCAACTCACGGCGACTTGCCTAAGATTTTCGGCTGCGTTCACGTCACGATCTTCAACGAAACCACAGGACTCACAGCGAAAAACGCGCTCCGAAAGCGACATCGATTCCTTCACGACGCCACAACTCGAACAACGCTTCGTCGACGGGAAGAAGCGATCGGCGAGCACCACTCTCCCGCCGGACCACTTCAACTTGTACTCGATCTGGCGACGAAGCTCACCGAAGCTCGCATCGCCAAGTGCTCCGGCAAGCCTGTGATTCTTGAGCATTCCAGCGACATTCAAGTCTTCAAGCCCCACCAGACCGAACCGCTTGGTTATCACGGCGCTGACGTGATGGAGCTGGTTGAGCCGAATATCGGCGATGCGCTTGTGAGCGCGAGCGAGCTTGAAGACTGCTTTGCGGCGATTGCGGGAACCCTTCTGCTTGCGGGAAACGGCGCGCTGAAGACGCTTGAGCTTGCGCTGTGCCTTCTTGAGCGGCTTCGGATTCTCGAACTTCGTGCCGTCGTGAAGGGTTGCGAGTGAGTTGCTTCCGAGATCGACGCCGGTGGCTTCCTGCTTGGGAACCGGATCGACAATCGTTTCTTCAACGCGGAGAATCGCATACCAACGACCGGCGTGTTCCTTGACCGTGGCTCCGAGGATGTGGACCTTCGGATTATTCACCGGCAGGTAGCCGTGTTCCTTGAGGCGGAGTTTGCCGATCTTGGGGAGCTGGATGTGAGTGGGAAAGGCATGAATACGACCAACCAACGAAAAACCCCCAGTACAATTCTTCTTCGCCTTGAACTTCGGGAGACTGTGTTTTGTACCTTTTGCGAGTTCAACAAAGAAATTACTATACGCAGCATCAAGATTCCAAAGCGCCTGCTGAACCATGACCGCAGATACTTCTCGCAACCACGGCAGTTCCACTTTCTTGACGTGATTAAGTTCCTTGTCGAGATCGCCGGTCGAGATGCTCTTTCCGGTCGTCTTGTATGTTTCGATCTTCCGTGCAAGACCCCAGTTGTAGACCCAGCGAGCAGCACCAGCGTGCTTCTTGAGAAGCGTGCGCTGGCGGTTATTCGGGTCCAGCTCGGTCTTGTAGGCGCGGAAGATTTTCACGTTAATTGTTTCGGAAAATAAAAACTGGTTTGTACCTGTCCATCGACGCGTACTTGCCGACGTCGTCGAACTCCGGCTCGGTCACGTCCATGGCGCCCATGGCGAAACTCTCGTCGGTGCCGGTGCCAAGAACGTCCGCTTCCGCCCAGACGTGATGGAACCACTCGGAGCCCTGAAGCGCGCCCAGCATGAAACGGGTCTCCATTCCACATGCCGCGCACATGGTCGCGAGAACAGTACAACCCTCGTCGCAATCGCCCGAAACTTTTGTGACCAACGACGGCATCGCGTCCCGCATCGTCTCCAACGATACTTCGGACAAATCGACACCATTCAAGCTGGCGTAGATCGAAGCCGTCGCGGCCATGATGATCTCACGCGGAACCTTGCTCATCCGTACCGCGCGATTGGTCGTCTGAACCTTTTCCATGCGGTGCGGATCGGGCACGTACTGAAAACAACCGCGCAGCCAGTGGAATTGCGCCCGCGCCATTTCAAGATTGCTCCGGCGCTCGGCGTCGGAAAGACCGCGAAGCTCGGCCCACGTGTTGATGTTCCAGCCCGCCTGATCGTTCACGAGCGCGTCACCGCGCTGATGCAGGACCGTCTCCCGCATGCGGCCGATTTCGAAGATGATCCCTTCCTTTGAATCGGCGATGCGCGTCCTGAATTGCTCTCCGATCCCGGGCGGACGTCCTTTGACGTGAGACGCTCTCCCCAACATCGGGCGCTGCATGAAACGCATTTGTTACTGCTGTGCGGGTGCAGGCTCCTGTGCGGGCGTCTGCGCAGGCGATTCCGGCGCGGGCTGACTCGCCTCCGTCTCCGGGACCGGCGGCACCGGCGGCGCCACGCGCTCGGTCTCCCACTTCGTCCACTGCTTCATCGAACTCGACTTCAGGAGCGTGACGAGCCCGCGCATCTTCACGTAGTACGGCTCCGCGTACTCGCCCGACAGGATCTGCGCCTGCTCCTGCGTGAGATGCTTCGAGATCATCGCCTTCGCCTTCACCCACCGGTATCCGGCGAGGAAATCGACCAGCTCGCCGACGCCGGATTCGTTCTTCAGGTAACGACGCTGGAGGCTGTCGAAGAGCACCTCCGGATCGAGACCATCCTCGATCTGCGTGCACCACTGCTCCATGAAGTCCTGAAACTCGGACGTGTTGGCGATCTCGTCGAGTTTCGACGTCATCTCTTTGTCTCCCGGCTTGGAGTGGTTGGAGTGTTTGGCGATCTGACTCATGACCGCCGGATTGTTCATGACGTTGTTGAGCATGCCCGGATTGTTCTGAAGCGACGCCTCGACCTTCTTCACGTCAAGGATGTCCTTCGTGCGATCGTTGACGGCGTTCAGCAGGCGCTCACCCAGCTCGTAGAGCTTCGACTCCGTGCCGACGTTCGCCTGCGCCTTCTTGATCTCGATGAGCGATTCCTGAAAGTCCCTTTCGAGCTTGAGCGTGTCCCTCTCCTTCTCGATCAACTTGTGCGCGTACTCGCGATCCTTGGTCTGCTCCGCATCGCGCCGCACCCGGTCCTTCTCGGCCTCCGCGTTCAGCTTCTCGACCTCGGTCGCGAGTTTCGCGCTCGACGCATCCAGCGCCTCGGATGACGCATCGACGGCTTCCTGCATCTTCTTCATCGCCCAGTCGGTCTTCTTGCCATTGATCTCGGCGAGCGCCGTCTCGTGCTCCTTCTGGAGCTTCTCGCGCTGGGTGGCCTGCGTCTCGATCTCCTTGAGACGGGCAGTGGCTTCCGTCTCGATGCGCTCCATGTCGAGCTTATGCTTGGACTCAGCCTCCGCCATCCGGCGCTTGTGATCCTCGTCGCGCTCGGTCTTCTCGCGCTTGTACTGCTCGTCGCGTTCGGTCCGCTCGCGCTTGCGCTCTTCTTCGCGGTCGTCGCGTTCGCGCTTGAGACGCAGTTCTTCGTCCTTGCGCTCCTGCTCACGACGGGTACGTTCCTCGCGCCGCTCGTCTTCGCGGAGCTTAGCGTAGTCCTCCCATTTGAACGCGCTGTTCTGAACGGGAGGATTGGTCATGTTGTCAATCGACTTCTCCATGAGTTTCTCCACGACTTTGTCGATCGGTTTCGACTCAACCGGCCTCTGCTGCGCAGTCACAATGTCGGCACCGGTCTTCATCGCGGCCGTGATGGCGGTGGCCATCTGGCTAGCGGATTCGACGGGCTGTGGAGAATTCATTGTTTGTGCCTCGTAGCCACCGGAACGGGGAGGACCAAAATTCGCTCCGAACGTGATGCTCTGGACCTCGGGGGGGAGCAGACGACCGGGGACGTGCCGCTCGATGCGGAAATCCCCGCTGCCGAACTTGGCGCCGATGGCATCGACGGAAAATGGCGGCGTGAAAATGCCTTCGAGCGCCTGCCACGGCGTCTCACGATAGACGAAATATTTCTCGGTCGCGCCGTCGCGGCGGAATCCAAGGGCCGTGGGAGCTGTTGCGATCGCAGGCCCACCCGGAACTCTCGGACCCAAGACTCTCGGCAGAGGATCGATGTTGCCGCCGTTGGCGACAAGCGGCTGGACCTGAGCTGGCGGCATCAACGCCGACAGCGCATCGGGTTTCGGCTGCTCGGAAGTTGAAAGCGGCTTTTCGTCTTCAACCGCCTTCGGCGCTTTCGGTGGCGGAACAGAAGGCCCCGGGAGACCCGCTTTCTTGAGCAGGTACTGGCCGGTCGGCGTATGCTGGCTGGAAATGACGCCCGAGATCTGGCGTCCGTCCTTGATCCCCATCTCCTTCTTGATTTCGAACCGCGTCTGATGGTTGGCGTGACGGGTCAGGATCTCGATCTTCTGATCTTCGGTGAGCAGTACCTTTGCCACGCACCTAAGATTGCGCCGAAAAACAGATTACCGCAAGCAGGATGCGTGTCACCTTTCGGCGGGAACTTCAAAGCGCCTTGAGAATCGTCGGCCCGAACTTCAAGAGCACGTTGAAAAGTCCTTCCAGAATGCCGTCGTCCGAAACTTATCACGATTGCGCCTGCGAATCGGTGTTCGGTTCCCGCTTCACAGACAGGCACTGACCCTCACGGATCTGTAACTTCCCGTCTCCACAGGCGTTTAGAGTCTCCGTGCAACTCACGGCGACCTGCCTCAAATTTTCGGCGGCGTTGGTGTCGCGATCCATCATGAAGCCACAGAACTCACATCGGAAGACGCGCTCCGAAAGAAGAATTGATTCCTTCACGACGCCGCAACGAGAACAACGTTTCGACGACGGAAAGAAACGATCCACTTTGACCGCTCGCCCACCCTTCCACGCCAGCTTGTACTCGATCTGGCGGCGAAGCTCGCCGAGTCCAGCGTCCACAAGCGCTGCTGCCAGCTTGTGATTCTTGAGCATTCCAGCGACATTCAAGTCCTCAAGCCCCACCACGCCGAACCGCTTGGTTATCGCGGCGCTGACGTGATGGAGCGTGTTGAGACGAATATCGGCGATACGTTTGTGAGCCTTGGCGAGCTTGAAGACGGCTTTACGACGATTGCGGGAACCCTTGACCTTGCGAGCAACGGCACGCTGGAGACACTTGAGTTTCCGCTGTGCCTTCTTTAACGACTTCGGATTCTCAAACTTCGTGCCGTCGTGAAGAGTAGCCAGAGAAGAGATCCCGAGATCGACGCCGGTGGCTTCCTGCTTAGAAATCGAATTGACGATCGTTTCTTCGACGCGGAGAATCGCGTACCAGCGGCCAGCGTGCTCCTTGATCGTGGCACCGAGGATGTGAACCTTGGGATTGTTCACCGGCAGGTAGCCGTGCTCCTTGAGACGGAGCTTGCCGATCTTGGGGAGCTGGATATGAGTGGCGGTAACGTGAGTTGGTTTTACACAGCAAACACTGAAACTACCGATCCCGCGCTTCTTGGACTTGAAACGCGGGAAGCCGGGCTTACGGCCAGCCTTCACGTTGGCGAAGAACTTGTCGTAGGCGACATCGAGATGCCGAAGCGCTTCTTGCGGTGCCCACTTAGAGACTTCGCTCAACCAAGTCACTTCGGTTTTCTTGAGCTGAACCAGTTCCTTGTGAAGATCAATCGCCGAAGGGCTCTTGCCGGTCGTCTTGTAGCTCTCCACCTTTCGTGCCAAACCATAGTTGTAGGCCCAACGAGCCGCGCCAGCGTGCTTCTTCAACTGCGTCCGCTGACGGTCGTTCGGGTCCAGCTCTGTCTTGTAGGCGCGGAAGATTTTCATCAGACCAGCTTCCCAACAATGTCAGGGCCGTACTTCAAAAGCACATTGAACAGCCCTTCGAGGATGCCCACGAGACGCGATTTCTTCGTGGCATCGAGCGCGACTTTGGCCAAGAAAGACTCAACCTGCGCCGTGCGATGCTTGAACTCGTCCTCGGCCAGCGCCTTCACGGCCGGATCGGCGGTCGTCTGGATTGTCCACTGCGCACGTGCGGCGTACTCCACGAGATCGCGAGCGACGGCTTTCACGTTGTCCTCGGCGATCAAGTCCTTGGCGGCGCCGGTGAAGACGCTCCAGAGGTCGGAGATCCACTCGTCTTGAGTCTTGGGCATTGTTCTCTCCTACTGTTTTTCATCTTCCATCGAGAAGATAAGTCACTCAAGCTCTCCGCTTTCTAGTCCACGAAGGATCACCTCGATGTCACCATCGTTGGCGTAGACCTGCTCAATCCCAGAGAACCGAGCCCAGAAAATATCACCATACCTGTAGTAGTCGATGTACTCATCCTTTGGAAACTCTTCTGGGTGCGCCTCAGTGTTCTTCAAGAAGAGCCTTCGCGAGATCTCCTTCTTGTTAGAGAGCAGGAAGGTAAGCACAGCAATGCGGTCGCGCGGCCAATTGACGCAGTCGGCATAGAACGGCTTCATGGTCTCCCTTTATCTTCGATCAAGAAGATAAGTGCTACTCCTGTTTCAAGGACTCAACGACCTTGCGCAGACTGTCCGCCGACGAGAGCTTCGCCTGCTTCGTCTTTTTCCGCTGCGCCTTCAGCTCTTCCGTGATACCCGCTTCGTTTTCGTTCAGCTTCGGGTCGGCCTGCACGTAAGCCTCGTAGTCCGGCAGGACCACATTCGTGAGTGGCTCAATGGCCTTGGCCGTCAGGAGACGGTCGTTCGAACAGCAGCCCACGACGACGAGCGGGATGACCAAAAGAAGCAGTGTTTTCATGGCGCGCATCCTATCAAGGTATCGGGTGAACGATTAAATCCTCTTCGTACCGCCACAGTGACGCATAAATGCTGTGTTTGTGCCGGAAATGACGCACGACCTTCGCTTCCGCCAGTTCATAACTTGCCTCAACGTAGGTGACGCCGCTGCAAATCCGGCAGGAAGAAACGACGTAATCACGCAGCGACACGATGAATCCCACAAGGCACTTGAGATCTGGCGCGTCATCGAGCGACAGCGTAGCGCCGTCGCGCAAGTCGATCCGCGATGCCTCGGGAACCTGCGAGGAATCAACGATGACAATGGTATCACTCACGCGCGCTGCGCCCTCTTCACGAGTCGCGCCAGCCCGAGCTTCGTGCGCGGATAGCCACGCGCGACTTCGCGGCCATCCCTGATGACGATCAAAGTCGGCGTCCGGTCGACACCGCAGCGGTCGGCGGCGCGGTCGAAACACTTCACCTTCAGATCAGCGGCGACGACGGGAATCCCCGTCTCCTTGGCGAACGCGGCGAGCACCGGCGCCATTTTTTTGCACGGCGGGCAGGATGGCATGTACATTTTGATGATGGCCAACTCGCCGGATTCAAGAATCTTGAGCGCGTCGGTCATTTCTTCCTCAATATAATCTCGTCCCACGGCAGCGTGTCGAACTGCGGCAGGTGCACGACGCCGACGAAGAGATCTTTCTCTCCGTTCTTCAAGAAACACTCCGGGTCCGGCCTGCCGCCACAGAAGATCGCATTCGCTTCGGCGAGTTCCTGCGGATCGTCCGAGGTGCTCTGCCAGATATCGTCTTTGACGCGCTTGAACGTGACCATGGTGTACCTCCGCTGGATTCTACATCACAAATCCAGCGTGCCAAGGTTCAGGAACGGCACAACGTCGATAAATCTGCTCGTCGGCATGACGCGATTTTTTGACACGAAGATTGCCTCAAATTTCTCCCACGCGGAATCTTCGATGGTGACCTGTTCTCCCTTGTGACCGCCACACAAGAAAACAAGCGTGTCGGCCTCCAAATCGCATCGGACGCCGCCAGAAAGCCGGACGAAGATCCGCCAGCGCGCAGGATTCTTGCATGTCGGCACAACCGACGTATCGGCCGAGACGGGCATCGGCCACGTGCAGCGGATTGAGTCGACGATTGTTTGCATGACAACTAATATTTGGGGATGACCGTCCGGGAGAGACGGCCACCCCGGAGAGAGCGCGGGGCTGCACCCCACGCTAGAGAACAAACACACCGCTACAGGCGATGTGCAACATCTCAGAATGCTGATTCCGGAAGTACCTTCGGCGTTTCTGCCTTCAGCGCCTCCGGCTCTACGGCTTTCGGCTTGACGCACTTGCAAGCCAATGCGATCGCCGTTTCATCCGGTCGACCGTTCTTCAAGACCGCCCGCCTCACGAAGCCGAGGCGGCCAAGACCATGACATTTTTTGCAGCGTGGGTTCGCGAGCTTCCTCAGATTCTCCGGACTGCCGTCGATCATGGGTTCCTCCAGTGGACGATACTGGTTTTGCTCCAGTTACCTCCTGCGTGTAAGGCAGGTGCTCTCCTGATTGAGCTAATCGTCCAACCCACTTCGCCGAGCAACTACCCGGCTAGGGAATCGACGCCGGGTCCATCGGGTCCAAATGCTCCGTGAGCGAGTACAACAGATAGCTCACGGCGCTCGCGGCTGCGCCGTCGACGAGCACCGTCTTCCATTGCGGCAGTTGAATCGAAAGCGCCACGAGCGTCAACGACGTCGGCGAATAGAAAACGAGCGACACGAGCACGCCAACCCAAGCGGAGCAGCATGCCACGCATTTCACGACGTGCTTGACAACCGGAATCCGCGTGGCCCAAGGGTGGATATAAAACACGCCGAAATTGAGCACGGCGACGGCATTGGCGGCGCCGTAGACCGCAAAAAGGTAGAAGACGCTCGCGAAGAAAATAAGAAGCGCGGTCATCGTCCCTCTCTACCGTTTGCGCTTGAAAACTTCTACCGCTTTCGTCGCCGTGCGGCACTTGCCGGTCTTCAAATTGTACTGCGAACGCGGGCAGCATACGAGAACTCTCACACCCTTGCGCTCCTTCGTGAAGCCATAGCTGCTCTTGGCGCACGTGCGCTTGGCCTGCCCGCGCCGCATGAGCTTCTTGATCGATCGAAATCCCTTCGGCGCTGGCATCAAACATCCTTCTTCTGGGACTTTTCGACGAGCTTCTGCAGGTGAGTGCGCATCTCGACCTTGTCGGCTTCGGGAACAGCCGGATCTTCGAGCATCGCCTTCAACTGAGCGATCCGAATTGCGTAAAGAGCGTTGGCGGACTTCGTCTCATCCTGCATCTGGCGAATGGATGTCTTCACGTCGCTCATGACCGTCGCTTCAGAAGAAGCGCCTCCAGATCTTTTATCTTCTGCTGCGCCTCCGCAGCACGCTCATGTTCTCAGTTCATCCAGCCCGCTTCCGCCTTCGCCTTGTCACGATACAACATACGGAATCCAGCAATGGAAGCCGTCACGATCGTGCCGACGATCCCGATCACAGCCATCCATGCGTCACCACTCATGTTAGAACGACTCGTAGGCGCTGGCGAGCGCGATCAGACCCAGCACGGCCGTGGAAACGCCGAAAAGGATCTTCTGCGCAGGTGTGTTCGCCTGCATGAGCAGACCCACCGACATCGCCGTCACGCCCGCCTTCAAGCCGAAGTCCGCGTACTGGCCGTAGGCGATATCGCTCGTGACGCGTTCGCGGATCTTGTAGTCAGGACGCCACCCGAGGCTGGCACTGCGATCCAGCCTGCGGCCGAAATGCTCGATGTGTCCGGGGTTCACTTGGTTTCCTTCCTGATAATCTTGCACGTCGGCAGTCCCTTGAGCCACTCGACGCGCTCCTTCAACTGCTTCTTCAGCTTCTCGTCCTTGGAGACGCGGCCGAGGAACTCCAGCTTCTTCACGACCGCCTCGCAGCCTTCCTTCTCCGCCATCTTGGCCAGCGTCTTCGTAGCGTCGGCCTCCATGACGATGCTGGAGAGCGAGACTTCTTCCTTCTTCTTGGTCGAACAGAACGGTGCGACCTTGCGGCCGTCTTTGCGCGTGAAACCCTTCACCGGCGTCTTGCCGGGACCGCACTTGTGGTCGGGTTTCTCGGGTACGCGGAAAAGTTTGTCGGTCATTTCGCCTCCGGCTTCTTGAACAGCGGCAGAACACCATCGTGGATGCCCTTGGCGCCGACGGCCACGAAGATCAACACGATCACATGCAGCGTCCACGACTGGAGCGTGCTGGAACCGTAGACATCCGGCAGGCAGACCTTGGCGGCGATGCCAAGCAGCAGCGTCGAGATCGCCGCTACTGCAGGCTCCTTGCCTTCAACCCAGTTCCGCCAGAGGATCTTGAGACCGCCGACCAGCGCCACAACGAGCACGGCGATGCCACCGTAACTCGTCAGCGCCTTCAGGACGGAATCACGAACGGCGTCATCGGCAAGAGTCATGAGAAGTCTCACGCGCACCTCCAGTACAGACCCCACCTCGCTCCCATGGGTGTCCCGGCCAAATCCGGAAACAGCGAGATGGAATCTGTAATTATCTTAACCGCATATCGACATGCGGCAGAGCAGACCTCGCGTCACCTTTCGGCGGTTACTTCTTGTTCAGCGTCGCCTCGATCCCCGGCGCGATCTCGACCGGCTTGCCGGGTTCCAAGGCGACCGGCGGCGGAGGCGTTCCTGCTTCCTTCTTCACCTTGGCGACCTTGATGTAGAGCACGCCGTCCTGATCCTTGAGGTTCTCGGCGTCGGCCGGATCGAGTCCGAACTCGGTCACGAGCTTCTTGTGCGCCTGCTGCGCCTGCACCTGCGTCACGAGCGCGTTGTGGTACTCCTGCTCGGCGTTCTGCGCGTTCCCCTTGTGGACTTGGA
>Ga0214473_10008463_pt1 | contig 12163 bp, 10 predicted proteins | sample RVTome_7_FD_203509 | JGI IMG/M metagenome (GOLD analysis project Ga0214473, IMG submission 203509) | Soil microbial communities from uranium-contaminated site in the Upper Colorado River Basin, Wyoming, United States - RVT98D197 | ecosystem: Environmental > Terrestrial > Soil > Contaminated >... | reverse complement strand
CTCAGCGATGACCGGGGGCCCTAAATTCACAGGCGTAGTCCACTCGCCATCGACACGAGTGCTTACGAAAACATCCCCGTTGTTGTGCCTGGTGGAAACGAAGTAGAATATAGAACCATCGGTGGTGAGGGATGGGTAGTAATCGGTGGCTAGCGTGTTGATGCCCGGCACCGGCTCGCTCCAGTCAGCCTTGCTTGTGCCAAAAAATGCCAGTACTAAAACGCCTAAGATAAATCCCCTTTTCCCCTGTGGCCGATAAGCACTAAATCTAATCATGTCCCATCTTCCTAATTTTCCTGATAGCGCTTCATTCACCATTGCCCTTATCGCCTCCGAAAAATCTATCCAAAGCGACCCGGTTTTAGTTGTTTTCGCATTAAGAGCACGTCTAAGGAAGCCTTTGTCAATACGACAAACGTGCCCTATTAATACTGACACGAAATTACGTATCCCCCTCCCGAAGAAGAGTCGATAAGTTTATCCCTTTCTTGATGATAACCAGCTTTTTGCGAATTCTCTCCCGATGTTTAGTCACAGTCTTGTAGGAGAGATTGAGCGACCGCGCTATCTCCTTGTTGGTGGCGCCGGTCTTTATCAACCGGCACACCTCGATTTCACGAGGCGAGAGCCTGGCAAACGCTCTATCCAGACCGCCGAACGAAAGGGAGATCTCGGCCATAGTGTCTTCCAGGGCCTTGAAATACCCTTGATTCAAAGTGCCGTCTTCATTCGCCAGTTTGCGAGCCATCGGTAGGAGAACCTGGTCGATGCTTTCCCCGAACTTCTTTTTGACCTCTATCTTCTCTTCCTCGATATTGGCCAGAACCTCTTTAAGGGCCGCATTTTTCCCTTCGAGTTCCCTCTCGATTTCCTTGCGGGCGGTAAGGTCTCGGAAACTCGCCAGCACGAAATCCTGATGGGCCATTCTTATGACCTTGCAGCCGGCTTCAGTTTCGATCTCATTGCCACCATTGGCCGAGAGCTTTATCTCACCAAGAAATTCCGCCCCGGTCGCCAACACATTCTGGAGCTCCTGCCGGAACTTGGAGAGGCTCACTCCATGAAAGAGGTTCTCCAAACGCGAGCGGAGCAACTGCTCCTCTCCATATCGCAGAAGACGACAGGAAGCCTCGTTGGCTCTGACGATGTTGCCTTCGGAATCAAATAAGAGCAGAGCGTCGAATACCCGACTGAACAGCAACCTGAACTGGTCTTCGCACTCCCTGGCCTTGCGGTTTTGATACAGAACCAGGGCGATGATGCAGAAAGCCAGCACTAAAAAGACGGCCATAATTGTAGTTATGCCCCAAATGAGCGAGCTCAGGTTTCCCGACATAACAAACCTACCGCGTAGATCAAATTGGTGAAGATGTTGATCGACAAGTGTACTGCCCAGATTTCCTGTATTGCGTAACGGAAGACGATACCGTTAAGCGCAAAATAGGCGAGGCTCCCCACCGAGCTGGCCAGCAGTCCAAAGGAAATCCAGAAACGGGTGTACCGGTAGATTGGTCCCTTCGAATCACGCTGCAAGCCGAAGAGGGAAAGGGAGGCCACACCCGTGTAGACAACGCTTGCAAGGCTGATGACGACGCTGTTCATTTCATTGAACTTTCCGCCGACTGTCGAAAAAAAGACGCTGATAAGAATGAATACCGGGATGCTCAATTTCATCAAAGCCGATAAGTGCCCATTGGACTGCCAGCGTGAAAAAACAAGCATCCACAGAGCGTATTCCAGCGGAGCATAGACATGAAACAACCAATAGGAAGACATTTGCCGGAGAGATAACAGGTATGAAACGAACTCCACTACAAAGGTGATAAGGAAGAGGAAAATAAGCGGTATCAGTCGCCTACCAAGGCTCTTTAGATTGCCTATCCCTGCAGTCAGCGGCGCCGCGCTGGAAAGCACCGAAATCGTCAATAAGGGATAGACTCCAACCATGGCCTTACCCGGTCAATTCATTGGCCGGAGGGCAGAATGGGGGGCAAGCGACAGAATACTCAGCCAGTTCCCCTCCGGTCATGTCGTTCCCGTCGGCATTGACGCCCACCAAGACAAAGGCGAGCTCGCCGGTTTCCTTGCGCCCGTTGTAGATCCTGAGTCCAACGCAACTATTCTGACCGAGAATGTCGCCCAGGGCTGTTCTCCCGAAATAGCCGCTCAGCAGGGTTCCCGCAGAAACGGACGTCCTGTAATTTCTGGTTAGCTTGGCAGCCTCTTGCAGGGTGATTCCATGTTCTTCATTACCGGTATAAGCCATATAGGCCTCCTTCAGGTGGAAAGATGTATGGAGGGTTCGGGCCGGGAATAACCCCCGACACCCATGAGTGTGCATTCAAAAGAGCCGTCTGACTCCAAGCATAGAACGGCTGTTTTTGTTTGTCAAGTTTAATTTGGGTCAGACCTCAGGCCTGAACGACGACTGACGGGCACCATCTCCAACCGACAGCACAACCTATTCGTAATCAGAGGATTACGGCAAATCACCCGAAACAGAGTGCGTAATCTCGTGTCAGTATTATTGGGGTACATTTGTCGTATTGCGAAGCTTTGATCAATCAGTTTATTGATCTTGTTTTTTCGGGGACATAGCGTGGAATGAACTTCCTTGGTGCTTTTCTGAAGGACACTCAGGCACGACGATGACAACCTTCACGACCATAAGATCTGGTCAGGGCTTATCTGGGATTGACGTCGCGTTTCAACTTCCTCGACTTCCAGAGGGTCCAGTAAGCCCAGGAATATAAAGCGCATAAAGAAAGTCACTAATTCAAATTGAAGAACCGGGTCGAGCTCTTGACAGACAATGACCAGAAAGACTAGGAAACCACTTTAACTAAGTCCGAATTCTGTTGACAACGGGGGAAGGCCAGTAATTACTCTCACTGCAACCTCATTACATAACTTGAAGTCGAGATTCACATAGATTCGTCCAGGCACCGAGTAACGAAGAAAGCAAGTAGAACTTCTCAATGTCGTAAAAATAGGTCCAGTTTCTCGAATCCACCAATGAATATTCAACCCGGAAAGATAACTCTGGTTGCCATCCATTCAAGTGCCGAACAGCTAAGGCAACGCATTGCCCTTGGTCTGCGGAAGGCGGATATCCAGACCGAAAGCGGCGATCCGCGTGAAATTGGAAATGAAATCTCCGCGACTGTCCTGGTTTGCGCCAGGCTAAGTGATGATCTTAACTCCTTGGCAGCGAGATTCCGTCATAGCGGACGGGTAGTTGTCGTCGGGACCGCAGACTGCGACATTACCGCGGAAACTGTCCGTGGATTTCTAGAGGTCGGTGTTTCTGACATAATACTTGATAAATCATGCGATATAGTGCTCGAACTGTCTGCTCGACTGCAACGATGGATTGAAATCGACAGATTGTTAGGCAATCCGAGCCTGACGGAGAAAATCATCGGCCATAGCCGCCGTTGGAGGGATCTGATTCGTCGCGTAGCAGAGGTCGCATATTACACGGAAGACTCTATTCTCCTTTACGGAGAAACGGGAACTGGTAAAGAGCTTCTGGCACAGTTGGTTCACAACATTCGCCAGGCACGGAGAGAGGGGAAATATTTCATTCTCGATTGCACTACCATCGCCCCCGAGCTATCAGGGAGCGAATTCTTTGGACACGAGCGCGGTGCATTTACCGGTGCCTATTCTGCCAGGGACGGAGCCTTTGCATCAGCTGATGGCGGCACGCTTTTCCTTGATGAAATTAGCGAACTGCCGCTGCCGCTGCAAGCACAACTTCTTCGTGTAATTCAGGAAGGAACGTTTCGGAGGGTTGGTTCAAATGTCTGGCATTCCACCAAATTCCGGCTAGTTTGCGCCACCAACAGGGATCTTTCGGAACAAGTTGCACGCGGCCGCTTTCGGCATGACCTTTATTACCGCATCGCACAATGGACGTTTAGGCTGCCGCCCCTGCGAGAACGCCCGGAAGACATTATTCCGTTGGCAAGTCATTTTCTTGAGAAGGCTGCCGATGGCGATTCCAAGGTCCGATTTGACCCTTTGGTAGAGGCTTTGTTGAGGAAGCGCTCATATCCCGGCAATATTCGCGAGCTTAAGCAGTTGATGGCGCGCTTCCGCCTCATGGCGAACAACTCGAACGTGATAACAGTGGGCTGTGTTCCACTGGAGGAATGGTACGCGACAGCGAATACAACCGCCCCTGTCCAAAACGATGATTCATTTGTCAAATCGGCGCTCTCAAAGTCGTATGGGCTTGACGACATTGTCGATCTCGCTCGCCAGGAAGCGATACGCCAGGTAGTAGTCGAGGAATTCGCCAGTGTAGGGTTTAATCCCGCCAAACGAGCTATAGTTCTCAAGAAGACGGCGGAAAGGCTCAAGTGTTCTCTTCGCTGGATTCAAAAATGCAGCAAGGAACTGAAGATCATGGATTCCCTTTTGCCGCCGAAAGTATGAAATCTGCTTTGCTCCAATAGAGAACATCAATAGCTGCCAAATCAATGATTCAGGATGGCACGGCCCCGTTTTTGAAGGAGACCCAGAAAATTCCCTCCCAGTACCATCTGCAGGTGTTCAGCAGACAAGCCCAGCGCATAAATTTTCTCTATCTCGACTGCCGGATTTAGCCATGGACCATCGCTTCCAAAAAGCAACTTCAGCGCTCCCGTTCCAAGGCAAGCTTCTTCCAGAAGATCAAATCGACGCACGCCGGAAGAATCTGCGTAGACGTTGGGTTGACGATGCATTATGTCAATACAAGCGCGTTGTGCACGCCAGTTGTCGCTGAAAGACCCAAGATGGGGGATAATAAAATCAATATCTGGGTATTCTGAGGCGGCCAATTCAATAGCATACGGGTCATCACCATTGTCCCACAATATTGGTACATGATGGCTAAGCGCCGCTTCACATACCGCTCTGGTTATTCTGCCATTGTAATGATGAATCTTTATGCCGACAAATCCGCGGTTACCAACATATGACGTAATCGTCATTTCAATAGTGTGAGGGTTGTCCAGGGGATCAATGCTCACAAACCCCATGAATCTCTCGGGGTAATTGCTCACCAATTCCGCCACCTGCCTGTTTCCAAGTTGGTAGTTCCGGGCCAAAGCAGGTATAAGGGCTACGTGTGTAATTCCAACATGTTCGGCTCGCATCAAATACCGCTTTAATGGAGCCCGCGTGTCCCACGGCCCCGTAAAGCCATCTCCGGCGCCATAGTGGCAATGAGCATCGATTATCGGATGCCCAAATGAGCTCTGAAATGCGCCGACAGAGCTATTCAACATGATGCTCTTGTGCTTGCGTTTCACTATCTCCTAACGTGATCCGGCTCGCTGAGACTCATGCTTTCCGCAAATTCAGCAAGCGCTTTGGAGACCGCATTAAAGGAATGAGTGACGGTCAGAAGAAACAGCAGTCGAGTTTCTCCTAAATGCCCACGCCCCCTGACAACGTCGATTCCTTTCCGAGATAGGTAATGCCGGCAACGCTCTGCGTGCGCCGGAGACGGCAATAATACGGCTTGCGCCGGATGAGGGCTTTCAAGAATCGGGATGAATTTCGCTCTGGCCGTCTTCGCAAAGTGGTCGATCAACAATTTCAGGCGATGCCGCAGACTGTTTCCTTCAGTACTGTTACGGCAAAGCGCGTTGCGGGCTGCTTCCATATCAACAATAGTGGGCTGGCTGCAATGCCAACGGGTATCGCCAAGGCTTTTCATCTGTGAGATTATCTCCGCAGGTCCGGCGGCGAAGCCCAATGCGGCCCCAAAGGCCTTGGCCATCGAACTAATGGCTACTACCCGGCGATGCTCAAGGCCGTGAAATCTTATGCAACCGCCGCCGCCGAAACCCCAGGGATATTTTTTCTGACGCCCCTTTCCCATCAGACCAAGGGTCTGGGTATCGTCAATGAGAACATATCCACCACTGTTCTCCGCCAACTCGGAGTAGCGGGCCAGGTCAGGCGTTTGACCGCAGACAGAGCAAAAGCTATCTGTAACAATCGCCGGTCGCTTTCGCCGCCGAGTAATTTCGGCACACCTGCGCGCTATATCATCAACATCCAGGTGTCGAAAAAGCCTCGGCCGTTCATTCTGACGACACAGCCGACTCATTGCCCACTGCGCCAGGGGATAACTGTGCTCATCCGCGATGAATTCCCATTCCTTCGGGTCGAAGGCGCCGATCAGGTCCCAAAACAGATGTAAGGTCGAACGACCAATAAGAGCTCGTTCCGTACCACATAAACCGCTTATCTCAACCTCCAATTGATCTGCAATAGGCCAACGGTTTACTGCCGACGGAGTCCCGATGGTAAGCTGCCGCCAGGGTGGCAGTTCACCGGCGCCATGTCGAAAGCCCAGATACAGCGAGGAAGTGAAATCAATTCGTACGCTTGCCAAAGCTCACTATGCCGGTCTTGCTGATTGCGCTTCCAGTCTCCTTCGCAAATGCACTGAGGGTGGAAATTCATCGACCTGATCTTTGTCTGTGAGATCGATTCCGGTAACTGCCCGGTAAGAATGAACATATTCCTGAACCATAGACCGGTGCGCGACGGCCCAGTTATCGGCGTTATCGGCAGTTACGGTTGCCGAGTTCCAGTCGCCATGACGGATGCTGAGAAGGACGTCTTCGCCAGCCCGCGCCAGGATATTGAAATGCTGTACGCTCACATCGGTCCAGTTTTGTATGCGCTTCATGGTATCGACGTTTTCCATCCAACGTTCGGTGTAAGGCACCATCGAGCGTCCACCGAGGAACTCGCGCATCTCCGGGCGGCCAAGAATATACTGCTCGATGAACATTTCAGTTCTCGCCGTCCAGGGCAGATCGCCGAATTGATTATGTGCCCCTTCGGACAAAACGATGTGAACGTCCTTTAAGGCGTTCTTAACCGGAAAGGCATCGGCCACGATCGTCGTGTCGTCTTTCTGCCTGTAGAACTGGCTCAGCAAGAACAGCAGGCGATTAAAAGCCCCCATAAACGTCTTGCGGCTGTCGGCCGGCTGAAAATCGCTGACCGCCTTCCCTTGCAGATAGATTCCGTAAGAGTGGTCGTATTCGTAGTTGCGGCGACGGACGCTGAGTCTTTCCTGTTCCTTTTGAATATATCCCCAGATCAAATTACTCAGAGGCCGCAGCGGGCTGGTGTTCAACGATGCAAGTGGGTCCTTTCCTGCCTGAAGGAGCTTGTTTTGGAAACGCAGCGAAATGGCCTGCATCGTCTGCACCATCATCCCTTCCTCATGCCAGTATGACCAGATCAATTCGCACATTGCCGGTTCCGTCAGTCGCTCTTTAATAACGCCATCGAGTTCGGTTTCGTCGGGCCCTGGAAGGGCGCGCAATTCATAAATTCCTTTTAGATAGCCCGTGGATTTGCCGTCAATCGGCGCACCGATGCTAAAATGACTTGCAACTATTTCATTGAATTCTTTTTCTGAATACGGTCGGACGCCGTATAGCTCCACCAGTTTCGTCTTGATTGAACGAACATCCCATAAAGTAGTCATATTGGCTATCATCCAATCGTTGACGTTTTTCCTAAGGTCATCATAAACGTCAACGCCCTGAAACGGCGATTTCCCGTGGAGGGGGAGGAATTCAACATCCAGATAGTCCGATAGCTGCTGAAAGAGATCGTGATTGCGCTTAATAACCGCCCAGAGAATCATATCTTCGGTTCGAAGCCCGGCAGTTCGTTGCAGCTCGATCGGCACATTGCCGCGCGGGGTCAGGCGGAGCTCCGCTGCATCATGACCAACATGTAAGCCGGTAGGAGGGCCGTCGGTCGGAGGTGTCGCGCCTGAGGAAGCTGCCACTACCTTGAACTCCTTTGAGTCGGATCTTATGCTCCTCATAGAGTTGTTCAAGTAGCGCATTTCGTCTCTGCTCAACTTGTCCCTTTTCTCTTTTGAGACCCGGCACTCAACTGACAAAGTGTATTCTCCAGCCGATAAGGCGTCCGGAAACGAAGATTTCTCGAATTTAATATCCTCTCTGGCCGGAATGGAAATGCTGCTTTCCGAAGTGACCAATTCACCGGCGGAGGGTCCCACGAGAGTATAGGAATAGACCAGGTATTCGAGGACTTTTTCTTCGAGTTCGCCCTCCATTGCGACGTTTATCGGCTCGATAACTTCATGTTCTTCATATGGGCCTGCTGGCAGTGTCAGTTTCAGACTCACCAGTTTTCTTTCTTCAACCATCTTAATCTCCTTTCAATTTGCTGTTAAGGCGGTGAATTCCCGCTGCTTCTGCTCAGAAATGCTGAATGCGCAGCGCTCGCCGGTATCCAGGGCACGGCGCAACGCCCAGCGACGAAGGCAGTTATTGAGCAAACGAGATTCCTCATACGCCGGAAGACGCCCATTGAACTTGGCCTGGCCCATAACCGCCATAACCAAAGTAGGGCTGTCCTCCAAGATTGCACGTTTATGTTTCCGCCAATGCTGAAATCGCTCAAGCAGTAAGTGGGGTAGACGTTTCGTTACAGGCATGATATCGCGGAGCGACCTCCCCTGCAGAGCCAACGGCCTGTGTTCCGCAATAATCTGCGACAACGCCGGCAGAGCCTCCTCGAGACGCCTCAGGAAAATACAGTGAGGATCAGTATTATCGTTCAGCGGATAGAGCTCTTCCCACAACGCGCTGAATCCGGCCCACTGCGAATGCGGGTAAAGCTCATTGCCCAGGGCAGCACTGAGTTTTATCCTTATCCAGGGAGTTGGATGCGTACCGTTTCTTTCCACGTGCTTGACAAATACCGATGGAAGACTCACTACCGTCATTACCCCCAATGTGGCCGAAATCCCGAGCTTTCCGACGCTCCAAAAATCCGAAAGGATTTCCGGAAGCCACCTCATGAAAACGGTGACTACATCAGGGTCAATACCGATATCTTTGTGGCGTTCCCTTATCTCATCGCGTAACGACTTTACCAAACCCATAAATGCTGCGGCCTGATGACCGGCCTCATGAACAATCGAGGCCCCGATGCCGCTTCCGATCATCCTTTCCCTGGGGACACGGATAATCGTGACTGGATTACTGGATCCGCCTGGGAGAGGTGTGCGAACGCGACGAATGGCCGCGCCTATTCCCCTGTCGAGGTAACAAACAACGGGCGGCACGCGATATGGCGCGTCTGGAACAATAAGCGCATCCTCGGCCAAGACATCAAGACCGGATAGCCATACGCCATGGTCATGCTCGCTGCGCTGAGTAATGGCCTCGGCAAAAATATCGAACCGTGACAGCATGGCGCTAAACTGGAGTCTTAAGGTTGTTAGCCTGCGTTGAGCTGCAGCCGGGGTAGCTGCAACTCCCGCCGGGCTTTCCATCCATTGTACAAACATATCGATAAGTTGTCTTAGTCGAAGACTGTGGTTTCGGACATGTTGTTCAATTGCGGTCATGGCGGTTGGCGAAATCGCGGCCGCCATGACCATCGGCATATGTATCGAGAACGGTTTTACGTTGTCAAGTCTGGCTCGAAGAGCATACGCCTCTTGTTCCAACAGTGCCTTTGCGGAGGTCGCAATCATCTTCGATTTCAGGCGCCCAGAACGATTATGTTCCTCCCCCTGCGAACCCAGCGTCCGCTCCTGCCTCTGAATTGCGCCAATCCAGGATGGCTTCCGACAGTGCCGGAAACTATTGGGGTTACTCTCTTGGCAGCTTCGATAATGGCCTGCTTCGCTGCGGCAATAGGGCTTGCCGTGGCGGGCATGTTGGCGAGACGATTAACTGCATGTCCGGCCAATTGCACGAATTTACGGGCAACTTCAAGTTCTCTCTCGTCCGCTGTCAACCCTTCAAGATCGACTTCCTTGATAAGGGAAGCACCCAGCGAACCCAGTTGCCCGCCGAGCTTGGCGCCAAGGGGACCGCCGAAATACGTGCCTAAGGCCGTCCCCGCCAGCGGCAGGGCGGTTTTGGCAACGCCCTTCAGCGCACCACCTATGGCTCTAAAAACCGGTGACCTGACTGCCTTGCCAATGACGCGGCCGGCCGATTTTATCAATTTCCCAAGAAACTGATCGAGTTCCTGGTCGCTGCTGACCGAGAGCAATTCTCCCGCCAGCTCCATTTCCTGGGCCTCGTCGAATATCGACTCGCTGTCGAATTCAAACGTTTCCTCAAAATCCATTTCGCCGAGATCGAAGCCGCTTTCGAAGTTATCTCCGACCTCCAATTGAGTACGGTCCAAATCGTGCATTAATTCCTCCTAGTTGTTGGGGTTACTTGGTTCGCTTTTGGGGCCGATATTGTTGTTGATGTGCTCATTACTCTCAGGGCGCCTCCGCTCCGTCGCAGCGGATGATGATTATCTGATTTCCCTTGCGGTGCCAATCTCCGCCTCCCGGAACGTCATCGCCGTAATTTTGCGGATATCCGGGGAAATTTAATATTGTGGGCCACCGTTTTGGAAATTTGCTCTCAGGGAGATGTTTGGGAAAACTTCGAGGTCGCCGAGTCTTGGAAGACAACCTGGCCCTGGCTCGCCGAACGCCGATTTCCGCGGCCAGTGAAGGTGCGATATGAGTCGGCAACTCGGCTGCTTCCGCCGCAGCATCACCGATGAACCGCGCCAGATTCCGTGCGCGGAGCAGGGGATGATTTAGGAACTCGTCAGAGACTTCATTCCCAATGATTTTGGACAAATAGTCAAGGAGTCTCTCCGCGCCCCATGTCATCGCCGCAGTGCCTGCCGTTTTCAGAACAGGCTTCACATAGGGCTTCAGTTTGTCTAATACGGCTTGAGCCCTCTGTATAACTGTCGGGGATTCGGGCGGCGGCGCCTTCTCTGACAATGTCCGGACGGCTTGACTGGATTTCTTTTTGCGAAGACGTCCGCTGCGTGCTCCCTTTACCGCGGCTTCCTCCATAACGAACTCGAATTCCTGATAGTTGGAAGCTGCCAGCAATTTGCGTGCAAGTCCAAATTCCTCGCGGGGTGAGAATGGGGAAAAGCTATATTGCATAATATCCAAATATCTTTTCCCCACAGAAAATCCATCATCATCTTGCATGCGCAACATTCGGCGACGTTTAAAAGGTGCCATGTAGACCATGAATTGGTTCCTTTCGCTTGTAGAATTCGTTATGCACGGATAGTGACTAACATCGAACTTTTCGACGCGCTCGAATCTCGGATGTGGCTTCTTGCAATGTACATCCGGGGCCAGCTTCCAATTAGTCTCATGCTGGCAGTCATAAGCATGCCGCATGCCAACCTAAGTCGTTGGCATTTCGTCAAACCATGCGAAAATGAGTTCGGTTGTGGCCGGTTTTGTTGATTTATGACGAACCATAGTTCGCAACAGACATGCGAATTCCCATCAATCGCAAGGCCCCCGTGCGATTCTGCCAGTGTCTATTCTCTTTGGAATATTATGGTAATTCGAGACTTCGTGGTGTGGAACGACTCCATTGGACTCCAGTCGGAAAGGCGGTCCGAATTGCAGCCCCAAAACAGACTAACTGACCCTCCGGCTAGAACAATTGGAAATATGATCGCCTGCAGAGATAACCTGGATAAGACTGATTCGCCAGCGCAAAAAGGAACGGGGCGAGCGTTGGACATGCTTCTGCAACGTTTCCAGAAGTCCGCACCTTCTTTACAATGCGACGGCAGCTCACGGGGATTGAGGCAACTTTGTACACCATATAGGACAAGGCCGCTTTGAGCGGGGAAGACGTTCAGTGAGATAACTACCGCTGCCGCAAAAACAATTACTTATCTTAAGGTTCGCGCTGGATTACAACTATCGCGGGCTTGCCTTGGCCGAAACAGATAACCTGTTTTCGCTAACCCAATTAGAGAAATAGAGTTATGGGCCACTACGTAATCTCGTGTCAGTATTCCTGGGGTACGTTTGTCGTATTGACTAAATGCTGAATCCTCATAAATTGACTGCCACAAGAATTCGGACGACCCATTTTTGGAGGTTCATATGCCAGAATTTAGAATGACCCGCGGTATGGGGTGGCTGCCAGACTACCCCGACTTCAGAGATTACTCGCTGGAAAGCGATGAAATCTCCGACAAGTTGAAATCTGCCGGCCAGAAGGACTCGATCAAGACTATGCTCTCGAAGGTCGGAGTGCAGGGTAGCAAGAAGCCATCTTCAAAGACAACTCCTAAAACGGCGCCTCCGCAT
>Ga0214473_10008462_pt1 | contig 12163 bp, 8 predicted proteins | sample RVTome_7_FD_203509 | JGI IMG/M metagenome (GOLD analysis project Ga0214473, IMG submission 203509) | Soil microbial communities from uranium-contaminated site in the Upper Colorado River Basin, Wyoming, United States - RVT98D197 | ecosystem: Environmental > Terrestrial > Soil > Contaminated >... | reverse complement strand
CAACTCAGTTTTATACACAATCTTATTTAACATCAATCAGGTAAGTAATTTAATAATTTAAACCCTACCTTTAATGGCACCCCTGTAATAAGACTGCGTATAAAACACTATTAAGTTATATTTAAGCCATCGTGCATCATGAACGATAGATACTTGGACTTCAATGACCTAAATATAACACTTAAATATAGAAGTAAATTTATACCTTAGTTAGTGGCAATTTAACAATCACCCTTTAAATAATATTCAAATGTCAGATTGGCCAATTGAATCAGAAGAAGATCGAGGAGGACGCATAGGCGCCAATATTGTAGGCGTTAAGATACATAAGGTTCTCAAGTGGATATTTCGTGAAACTACTTCCTCCGATATAGGAATAGATGGTGAAATTGAAATTAGAAATAAAGACCTCACAAGTCACGGACGAATAATTTCTGTTCAAATTAAGTGTGGACAAAGTTTCTTAGAAGAAAAATCATCAAGTGGATATATTTTTCGAGGTGCCATGAAACACCTGAGATACTGGCTTGAACACACTACTCCAGTAATTGTAATTCTTTGTGATCCTGATACTGAGATATGTTATTGGGAGGTAATTGATTTGCAAAAGATTGAAATACATGAAAAGGGATGGAGTATTGAAATTCCTTTTGTCAACGAATTAAATTCGTCAACATGTACTGAACTTATTAAAGTAGCAAATCGACTTCAAAAAAAAGACTTAGCGGAGTTACTTCTTCGAGACTGGCTAGGCTGGAGTTTTGAGCATCAAATGAGGCTAGTTTCGGCTTTTGCTATGCCGGAAGATTATCACTGGTTTTCGCATCTTGGCACTGTTGGAGACGAATATTATATGATCGATTATGTTCTGGCAGATGTGAATGGTTTCAAATCAGATGAAATAGATGATATGTTACGATATGCCAAGAGTAACTACGAACAATATGGATATACACGTTTCTTACTAGCATTCATTTCCGAATCCCAAGCGATATTGAAAAATATTCCAGAACCAACAGGTATAATAGGAATAACTGTAGAATATGTTCCACTTCTCATGGAATTAAATGAAGAACCTAGACTTTCAGAAATAGGTAAAAATGGTAAACGAATAGTATTTTATGAACATAGGGAATTTTTAGATAATTGGGCGAGTTTGGTTGAAAATGCAAGAAAGGTAAAATAAATTAACTGCCACTAACACGGACAAAAAAGATAAGCTGTTTGTCATGCTTTTTGCAATTCGCTCCTACTCGCTTGATAGGTTCCTAACCGTGATAAAGCTGGACCGCGTAATTACCCATTTAAATAACCTTTGCACCGGGACAACTAACTAGACCGGTTCCACTTTTTACCGCGAGACACGTATTGCTCAATTGGCATCAAATACTACGGCAAAAAGTGCGCCATACTCGCCGCTCCCATCTATCGGGACTCTTCCGAAACCCGGTTCCTACTTATTATAACCGGCGGCGAGTAACACAACCTCCCTTTATTGCCTTGCCGTTACTGTTTTAGAACCTATTAATTAAATCAAAATATCCAAAATGACAACTAATTTAGATTCACCAATTGTTTTTATTTCATATTGCTGGACACCAGTTACTAATAAAAATTGGGTTTTAAGTATTGCTGAAAGACTGATGCGTGATGGAGTAATAATAATAATTGATGAGTGGGATGCAAAAGAGGGACAGGATAAATTTGGCTTTATGGAGCAAATGGTTAACAGAAAGGATGTTTCCTATGTTCTTATGATCTGTAATAAGGACTATGCAGATAAGGCAAATAAGAAAAAAGGAGGTGTTGGAATTGAAAGTCAAATTATTTCAAGTGAAGTATACAATAAAGTGGATCAACAAAAATTCATACCGATCGTCAGAGAGTACGACGATTCAAGAGATGCTTATTTACCAACTTTTCTAAAAAGCAGATTCTTTATTGATCTTTGTGATGGGGACGCTTACGAAGATAATTATGAACGTCTTTTACGCAGATTATTTAATAAACCTCGGCAGAGCAAACCACCAGTTGGAAAACCCCCTAGTTATTTAACCTCAGAAGCTCCAATATATTTAAACACAGCAAATAAAACTTATCCACTAAAAGACTCCATTCTAAATGGGAAATCGAGTACTCACGGATTGATTCAAGACTATTTTGAAGCATTCTTTGAATCCGTCGTAGATCTAAAACTAAGCGAAATAAAGGATCCTAATCATCCTCCGATAGATGAATTAATGCTGGAGAAACTTATCCCTCTTAAGTTATTACGTGATGAATATTTAGACATAATTAGTCTAATATTGAAACACAACAACATTGATGGAGAAGGACTTTTTCAGTTTTTCGAAAATTTTGCTAATAAGGTAAATAAAGGCATCTCAGACCCTTATTATGATTACAATAATCACATTCAACTTTTCTTAAATGAAATCTTTCTTTATACCTGTGCCATATTAATTAAACATGAGAAATTCGAACTCTTGTCGACTTTACTTCTAAGGAATTATCCAATTGAGAGAAATCCCGGACAAGTTGATTTTGAAAGCTATTCAACTACTTTTAATGAACATTGTCAATACTTTGACAAGTATAGAAATTCAAGACTTCAACTAAATAGAGTTTCTGTTTCGGCGGACATTCTAATTGAAAGAGTCACAAATAAACTTATAAATTCAGATGAATTAATTGAGACTGATGTATTTCTTCATTATATAAGTTTGTTAAATAATATTCAAGTATGGTTCCCAAGATTAAGCATATATCGCAGATTCTGGAAAACACCAATATTCATACAAAAAATGCAATCGAAAAGATTTTTTGAAAAAATTAAAGTTGCATTTAACATTTCAACTGTTCAGGAATTACAACAAAAAATTCTGAAATTAGATCAGAATATTTATAATGGGTATGGATTTAATTACTCTTTTCCTAGGATATTTAATGCATTTGATATTGATAAGATCAACAAATTAAACTAATGATGCTAAAGTAGTTATTGCACATTACTAAATAAAACTATTTAAGCAATGTATAGTAATTTCTCTTAGATCCAAAAGGACCTCAAATTCAATAATAGGACTAAAACTAAAAAAAATGATAGAAATTGATGTTTGTATTCCGATCATTGCAGCAATCATCGGAATTGGATATCCCATACTGCTTCAGGCTGTGACAAGCCTCGAAGAGAAGTATAATTCAAATGCGATTATTGAATTGTTTAAGTCCGAACCGCAAAGACTATTCCTATTAGTATCAGTAATTATATCACTTGTTTCAGCTCTTCTAGTTCTATTGAATCGACCGCCATGGTTTGACTTTGGAGTGCTGAATAGTATCGTTGATAACTCGGCAGTTCTATTGCTAATACTATTTACAATTATCCTTGTAATAGCATTTTTTCTTTTTGTAAGTAAAGTCCTCATTTACAACTCAAAACAAAGATTTATCGTCTATCTTATAAAAGAGCACTCGAATCCAAGGAAACAAAAAAGAATATTTAAGGCTATTTCAGATCTTCTCTACTATTCTATTAGGACTCAAGACAGCGAATTAGCCTTAGTTATATCTCGCTTTATTTATGACGCTTTCTCAAAACAACGAGGCCTATCAAAAGAAAAGCCTGTGGAATATCCTATTGAATATTATGAATTGGCATATAAAACAACTGAAGAGCTTGTTCAGATAAAAGATAATAGACTATTATTCTTAGAGACAAGATCAGCAGGAGCAATTTGGCTCTTGGGGGAAAACAAAGATTTTGAAATATCCGAAACAACATATAGATGGCTATGGCGTAATATTTTAGTTGCTATAAGATACAACAAAGACAATATGTTAATGTCTTTTTGGGAAACTTCGCATCAGTACTTTACTTATAATCTTCGTGTTGTGGATGCAATATACATAACTGGAGGGCAAATAGAGAATGCTGATTCTATTGATAAAAGAAATTTAGAAAGGCGAACATTTTTGGAATTTACCCAAGCATTAGGGGGGCTACTTCTATATAAGAAAAAATATACCTGCATTGCACGATTTTTTCGTTATACAACTAGTATTCCTCCAGTATATGAGCTCTTACCGAATTCAATGGACCAAGTTTTTGATCTTTATTTTAAATTCAGAGATCCACATGAAAACAATTTCCCATGGATTACTCACAAATATTACTTCCCAGAATTAGAAGGACTAAACGCTGATTATATTATCAAAAATTGGATTTGTGCATACGTTTCTATACTATTCCTAAGACAGTATAAAATTATTACTCATTACATTTATGAAGCTCCTCTTGCCTTTCCAACTATCCCAAAGACTCGGAGAGAAAAGAGAGATTGGATTGACAATTTAGATCATTTTAAAGAATTAGTTAACGATAATTTAAATAATAATGAGTTGATTGCAACTCTTAACCTAGATTTCATTACCAAAGAATGGTGTGAAAAAAATGAAAGATTAATGCCTCTTGACTATATCGATGAATTGAAAAAGAATGTAATAAATGAATATGAAAAACAAGAGGTAGAACAAGAATTGTCACAGACCAAAATAGACAATTTCTTTGATTCCGTTAGAGATCTCGTACCTAAAGCACTAAAACGATATGAATCTCTTAATAACAAAACCGAGATTAATGAAAACTATAAAGAGCTCTTTATTGTTGGAGAGAGAGCCGTGATTGATAAGAGTCCCTTTACTTTAGATCAAGAGTCAGAAAACTTAAATTACGATTCATTTTTACCAGAATCTTTATCTAATAAAATACATAGAGGAATGTCCGAGATCATTTATGCGATGAAAACAAAAACCTATGTTTTTAAAGCAAAGGACATTTTTGATGCAATAGATAAATTGGAGGTAAATTCTGAGGAATATTTAATTTTAAACTTTGGCAACTATATGCCCAATTTTTTTGATGATTTGAAAATCGCAGGATTAAGTCAAAACAAGTATCTTAAGACAGAGATAATCAATTTTGAACATTTTCATTTTCAATTAATTGGAACTTCATTTTTCATTATAAAAAGAGCAGATTTACCAAATATTGAATACCTTGAGATTAAAAAAGAAGAAATTGACAAATTCGAGCTTAAATTAATAAATAAAGACTTTAACATATATGGTTCTGTTCTTGATCTTTTTAAACGAGTGGACTTACATCAGGATTATCTAGATTCTTCAAATGAAACAAATCTTAATAAATCGGCACTATTAAATATCAGCTTAAGTACAAGAGTAAGGTGGAAAAAGTCAATTAACGTAGTTCAAATAAGAGCATATTCTGATTATAGAGAAAAGGGATCAACTAACGAATTGAAAGAGATTGTCCCTTTAAAATAAATATATTTCCAAGGCAAAACGGACAATATTTTTAATTTGATCAGACTTGTTCTTACTCAAAATTCTAATATCATGATAAGTCTGTGTCCAAAGACAAGTACTGTACCCTAAACTAATACTTTTAGAGCAATATAAACTAGAAAATTTATCTATATATGCGGACCTTAACCCTGGCCTAAATATAACACGGATGGTATAGGTAATTGCCTTTGTCAGCCCTGACTAATCCGTAATCACCCCAAAAGTCTATGAGAGAATGTTTAAAGCCACTAATCAAACTTTCGGTACCTTGACTACTCCTGCTACCGTGACAAAGTCAATAGGGCTGCCAGCCAACGCGCTGTTGTCATGGTTTTTGCATCGCCATCTTGACAATTTTATCATGACGTGACAAATCTGTTTTCATTATCGGGACACACTCATCTGGCCAACTTTATCGTGACACGGAAATCCTGCCCACTTACCAGGACTTTGCAAAAACTCATGCCAACCCCGACACAGACGGCAACTCCCCATACCACCGGGCCGTTATAGCTAATGTGCAGCATAATAACGAGTTAATCTTTACCCTGACATCCGCACATTTGGCACATTTGCTTTTGCGCGACACATTACCCTACGCACATGCAAAAGCAAAAGAGCCAAAAGCCTACACGCCAGTAAAAATCTGAATATTTAGCCTTTATAAAGTTACGATGTTTCCTAAATGAGATTCGAGTACCAAATTAGTTTTGTCTATAATTTTTGATCAGAAAATTCGTTTCTTTAACTGTCAAAAACAATCTGTTCCAATTATGAAGACTCCATATTTAACGACTGCATTAATCTTATTATTTGCTTTATCAACTTTATTCGTAAATGCTCAAAATAATAAATCAACAGACAGGATTGGTATAACGGCAAAACGGATGATCGATATTCGTACCGGCAAAGAAATTCATGATGTGGTTATTCTGATAGAAAAAAATAAAATTATAGAAGTAGGTTCGAACCTCGCCATTCCTGATAGTGTTCAAATTATTGCATTAGGTGATGTAACTCTTTTGCCGGGCCTTATTGATGCTCATACTCATCTGCTTCACCAATATTATGCAAGATATGGAGATGATGAGGCGAACAGGATCTTGGAAATGATTCAGCTCGGACCAGCCAAAAGAGCATTGCTTGGCGCAAAGTTAGCGCGTGAAATGCTTGAGGCTGGATTTACCTCTGTGCGTGACCTGGGTAATTCCAGCATCAATGCGGACATTGCCTTAAGAGATGCTATTAATAATGGATATGTGATCGGACCTCGCATGTTTGTTTCCACCAGGGCACTTGCTCCTGTAGGTGGACAGTTTCAGTCAGTTACACCAGATGCACAACAGTTATTTAGTCAGGAGTATGTTCAGATAAGTGGGGTGGAAGAAGCCCGCAAGGCTGTACGTCAAGCTATATATGATGGTGCTGATTGCATAAAAGTTATAGCCAATTCCGGTTCACTCAGGTTATCTTTGGACGAGATGAAAGTTATTGCAGAGGAAGCGAAACAGGCTAACTTACCTGTTGCTGTACACGCAACCAATGGAGATGGTCCTGCAATGACAGCGGTTCAGGCAGGAGTGAGTTCTATTGAACACGGATATACAATTTCTGAATCTGTTCTTAACCTAATGGCCCAAAAGAATATATTTCTAGTTCCCACAGATGTACCTGGAGTTGCAAAATATCAGGCAAGAATCAAAAGGGCTTTAAAAGCAGGTGTTCGGATAGCAATAGGTTCGGATATTTATTATGAATTTCCAGATAAGACCAGAGGTCAAATCTGCGCCGGCATGTATAAAACTTACATTGAATCCGGTATGACCAACATAGAAGTTTTGAGAGCTGCAACCCTTAATCCTGCTGATTTAATAGGCAACAATTCAATAGGTGCACTTGAAGTCGGGCGATTTGCAGATATTATTGCAGTTAAGGGAAATCCAATGATTGATATCAGTGTTTTGCAAGAAGTGGTTTTTGTAATGAAAGATGGCAAGGTTTATAAGTAACAGTCTGATTTCCCTTCTAATATGCAAATAAGGCTTTTAATCCCTAATTGGTTTTGCAAGCACATTTAAAAGCCGCGCATGACGTCGCGACTCCAAAGCTTTTAAAAGAGCTTGCAAAGATAGAGTTCCTACACCAAGACTAAAAGACGGGTTCCATCGTGACAATTTAATAAACACTAGCTATAACTCGGACGGTTTAATTAAGTGCCTTCGCCAGCGCCAGGACAGCCTCTCAGTCAATCCTAAAATCTATGCCCTTAACCTCTTTTCCATTTATTAAATTCTGTAGCACCCGGACAGTTTCGTCTACCTGGACAGCATCATTGGCGCTGTCGGCCGACGCTCTGGTGCCTTGTTTTTTGCTCGCATCTAGACTATTTCATCGTGACCCGAAACTCACAACCCTTACCCGGACTTGTTACCGTTTAACAGATTCACCGTGACCCTTAGCTTCGCAGCCGTCTACTGGGACTGGCAAAAAACTCGGCACCGCGACGCAGACGGCACCTAATCAAACCGCCGGGCCGTTATAGGTAATATCCTGCCCAAGACTATTAGAATAAATAGATAAAACCTAAAATGAGACTCCGAACGCCAAAGTTTGAAAAAATCTATATTCCTCTCGGTTCCGCAGGACTTGCAAGATCACATCGCCATATCAGAATCGAAAGAGAAAAAGAACTGATCTTTATGAAACTCTGCTACAAAATTAGATTTGATGACTTTAAAAAGACTCGTTCCGATAACCAGAGAGAATTTCGAATACTCAAAAGACAAAATAAACATTGTTCCCTGACCGAATAAAAATTCTCAAATAAAATATAGGAGCGAGGCCAGCTCATTAAACACGGACAAACTTCTTGCCATGTAGGATAAAGTTAGTCTCATGATAAATTACTACTCCGAGACAAACAAACAAACTACCTATAACACGGACAATAAGGGTAAGTTGCTTGTCACGGTTTTTGCTTTTGTTCCTACACCTAAGACAAATTAGTAATGCTCGTAAACCCGGACACGCGCCACTGCACGTAATCAAAATTCTGTATCAAAACAAATTTCTGGCTCCGAGACAAATTGTACCGCGACACTGCGCCAGTGCCCGCTTCCCAAATTTGTAACACAGACAGATTTGTGCTGCCAACCCAGCTTGTACCGCGACACTCATTTAATTCATAAAGTTTGTACCACGACTGCAAAAACGCGTGCCATACCCTCCTTGCACCGGGACTATTTTTTGGCTAAAGCACCAGGACAGTGGCCGGTGCTAGCGTCGGGTAACGCAACCTCCCCTTATTGCCGGGCCGTTAGGCTGCATGACCCAGAGAAGCAGAAGCATCGCCCCAGAAATAGGTTCAGTTTTCTTTTAAATACAATACCAAAAAACATGAAAAAGATAACAACAGGATTAATAATTTTGATTTTAGCACTATTGGCTAATTGTGGCAGAGACTTAGAACAAGCAAAGCGATATTCTGATATAAAATCAGAAACTGATAGCTTAATTACTCAAGCCAATTTAATTATTAATGAACAGAAGGCGATGGCTGATAGTTTAGTTAAAATAAGGGATTACATTTTTAAGAATAACACAAAAAAATATAAGTTACCTGAGTTAGATAAAAAAGTCACAAAGGCTGTAGAAATTAAGACGAATATTGAGAATGTAATAAAACATCTTGAATCAATTAAAAAATTTGCAGAAAACGGAGAAAGGGCAACTAAAAGGCTCATATTTTATAAAAGAAAATATATAACATACGCAACTGAAATTCAAGTGCATGACGAGAATATTATGATTCAAGAAATTACAAATGGATTATCAACAAAAAAATACCTTTCTAAGTATTTGCCTAAAGAGAAGAAATAAAACACGCATCCTAACTCGGACGGTTTAATTAATTGCCTTCGGCAGCCCGGACTACTTCTCAATCGACCTCAAACTCGATGCGAGTAAAATCAGCACAACTTATTAAATCTTGTGGCACCTTGACTGTTCCTGCTACCAAGACAAAGTCAGTAGGGCTGCCGGCCGACGCTCGAGCTGTCATGGTTTTTGCAGCGCCACCTAGACACTTTCATCGTGACCCCAAACCTCACATTCATCTATCGGGACTGGCAAAAACCACGCCACCCCGACGCAGACGGCAACTCAATTAAACCGCCGGGCCGTTAGCAGTTATTCACCGCTACCGACGTGATTTTCAGCTAAATCTGCTAAACCGAGATCAAAGTGAATTTGGAAATTAATTGAGAATCGTAACACTTGTTACATTTATTTGCAAAGTCGAAATAGCAAAACACTAAGCCAATGACAAAAAAAAGAAGAAAGAATGGTAAGGATTTAGAACTTGTGGTGGAACTTATACAAAAATCCATTGAACCTGATGCAGAAATTATTCAGAATGCTTATCTACCAGTTTTAACCTCACCATCCAAAAGAAAACGACAGTGTGATATAGTCATTTTAAGTGGTCCTTCATTCCGTAGAACAAAAACTATCGTTGAAGTTCAAGATCGTTCATCCCAAGTCGACATCAATAATTTTAATGGTTGGCTTTTAAAACTAGAGGAAATTGGAGCACAGCATTTGATTTGCGTTTCAAGACAAGAATTTCCAGAAAGCATTGTTGAAAAGACACTTCAATTAGGTAATAAAGTAAAACTTATTACACTTAAAGATGCGGATCCTGCAGAAATTCCTCAAAGTTTCTTTAAGTCGGACTTAAAATATATTGATTTCCAGATCAATGATTATGTCACTATTAATATAACCTATTCGGCAGAAGATGTAAAATCACTTGGGATCATTGAATTAATCAAATCCCAACTTGATAGTAAAAATTTAAATTCAGATGATAAAATATTCTCACTTGATAAAAGAGAATTAAAGAGCATTTACAAACTGTGTCAAGAATCAATAGAAAATCTAGATAATCCTGATTCAGGTATCAATACAATTGAATTTGATCGATTAAAGGGACAACCATTATTCTTGCATATCAATGGAGTATTTACCAGAATAGGTCTAACAGTAACATTTAACTGGAAAAATGAGGTCCACGTTTTTCCAGTATCAATATTAAAATATGAACAATTAGGGGATGGTAGTCTAGCCTGGATTTTTGAGGCAAATGCAACAATAAAAGGGAAACCTATTTCAATTAAAATGCCCTTCGTAAAAGAAAATGACCGTTTCCATGTAAAGGGACTCGTTGGGAATCTTGATTCAAATCATGATGTATCATTCCAGATTACAAAAGCAACGGACAATCAATAAATAAACAACAACTGCTAACACGGACAATAAGGGTAAGTTGCTTGTCACGGTTTTTGCTTTTGATCCTGCATGTAAGATAAATTTGTTTTGAGAGTTAAACCCGGACACGCGCATCTGAACGTAATCAAAATTCTGTATCAAGACAAATTTCTGGCTCCGAGACAACTTACATCGCGACACTGCGCCAGTGACCGCTTTCCAAATTTGTATCAAAGACAGATTTGTGCCTCCGCCCAAATTTGTACCGCGACACTCATAATGCTCAATAAAGTTTGCACCATGACGGCAAAAACACGTGCCATACCCTCCTTGCACCGTGACAGTTTCTCGGCTAAAGTACCAGGACCCTGACCGGTGCTGTCGTCGGGTAACGCAACCTCCCCTTATTGCCGGGCCGTTAGCGGGCATTAAAAACAAACTGCCCAGACAGTTATCTACCATAAGACAAAGCTTTTACTAGACAATTTCTATCTGACTTGATGTGAGTTGTCGATGACAAAAAACGCCCGCTAACTTCAATAAACGGATTCGTAATAATATGATAATAAATTTGGTACAAGATTTGATCCTCTGTCGTATAATTTAATATCAATGAAAACCCTCACTTCAACATTGCTGTTTCTAACCTTGATACTTGTGACGATTACCTCATGCAAAAAATATCCAATTTCCGAGCCGACACAAGATATTACTGGACAATGGGTATGGCTTTCCACATGGTATATTTTACCATTGAGCGACTCTAATCCAAAAACTCCACAAACAACAGGGATACAGGAATTAATCGTGTTTAGATCAGACAAAACATGGCATACGACTCGAAACAATATTCCGATAGATTCTGGTACATTCTCGACAGGACATGGGACATATTTACCATATGCAGGGGCGGACAGATATATCTACGATAGCATAGTGTATTACAAAACCGGGATTGTAAAAGAAGTAAATCATGATTATTACAAAATATATAACGACACTTTGCAATTCTCAAGTGGATTTGCCGGGATTAAGGGAGGAGGATCCAAATTCTATAAAAGACAAAATTAAAACAACGCTCCGCTAACACGGACGGTTGGGGTAATAAACTTGTCACAATTTTTGCAAACCACACCCAGACAATTATCATGACAAAGAAACCTTCGAATGTTCTAGTTAATCCTCTGGCTGCTGGTGGACAGGATAGTGATAAATCCGGACTAATAACTTGTACCTGGATTTGCAAAAATTGCGCCATGGTGGCTTGCCACCGGGACAACTTTGTGGCTAAAGAACAGGGACTCATACCGGCGGACTGCGCCACCAACGTTTACTCCCTCAACCGCCGGGCCGTTAGCAAAAATACAGGGAAAATCCGGGACTATTCGGCTGCCCTCACTGCAAGTAATAAAATTCACCGTGACAAGAAACCTTTTCGCCGTTTACCAGTTTGTACCCCGACACGCATCTGGCACTTTCAAAATGTTGTTTCGGGAGACAATTCCTGCTGCCTTGACAATTTTCTGCG
>Ga0214473_10008461_pt1 | contig 12164 bp, 10 predicted proteins | sample RVTome_7_FD_203509 | JGI IMG/M metagenome (GOLD analysis project Ga0214473, IMG submission 203509) | Soil microbial communities from uranium-contaminated site in the Upper Colorado River Basin, Wyoming, United States - RVT98D197 | ecosystem: Environmental > Terrestrial > Soil > Contaminated >... | reverse complement strand
CCAGCGCCTCGGCGCGCAGGTCGTTGACCACCCGGGGCAGGATGGCCACATCGCCAAACATACTGGCGCACGCCAGCGGATACACTGGTAGATCGTTGATGTAGAACGTCGAATGCTGGATCTCGGGCACCGAGCGCCCGGCGGGGTCGGCGTCGATGATGTATTTGCCCAGCCAGGCGCCCACGTACATGGCCTCGGCGGTGTTTCCCCCGCCCAACTCGGTGGACATAACGCCGTAGAACTCAGCCCCGACATACTCCTCCAGCGCTTTGTAGGCCAGGTAGGGCATCGGCTCGTCGAGCTCCGCTAGGCCGGCATACTGCGCTTCCAGCTCGGGTGTGGAGGGCGAAATGGCCCCACACATATAGGGCACGGCGACCCAGGCCTCGTCCGGCACCTCCGCAAAATCCACCAGCCGGAACTTCTTGCCCTTGGCCAGGGCCTCGTCGATGCGTCCCAGCCCTTTTTCCAGCGACCCGCCACCCCCGGTTCCCAGAATCGCGCATCCATACAAGATATCGTAGATGTCTTGTCGAGTTAGCTCGATCATTGCGCTATCCCCTTGTCACGCCTTCGTCAGCTTCTCTGCCAGCGCCTTAAGCTGCGGGTGCACCACAACCCCTTCCTCCAAGATCTGGGCACCATCCAGCCACACGGACGAATTGAGACAGATGCCATCCATGTGCGACTTGGCCTGAATGCCGTCCGGGGGCGCATCCGCAGCGCTCAGGTAACCCATCCCCCACTCGGTGCAGCCCCAAATGCGCTCATCCTCCAACACGTTGCCGCACAGCCTCGCCCCCGGGTTGAAGCCATAGCAGCCGTGCGCCAGGCGGTACATATTGGGGTCGTCGAAGCTCGCCAGCCAGCGGCGCAGCTCCTCCGCCTGCCGCCCGCCCTCGATGCGGGTCACCCGGCCATTCTTGACATCCAGCAGCACCGGCTCTTTCAGAAGACCACACGGCGGCGAGATGCTACCGTCGAACGCCAGCCGGCCGTTGATGCTGTCGAATTCGGGGATGAAGCTGATCTGCCCGCCTAGGAAGTGCATGCCGGGCGTCTCGCACAGCCCATCGTCTCCCGAGACGATGCGTTCGGTGGGTAGCAGCCTGAAAGCCAGATCGTTACCCGCCGGCGTGGTGATACGCATACTGCCGGCTTTTTGGGTCATTTCCACTACCGGGTGCATGAAAGCCGACAGCGCGGCGGCATCGATGCGCCCGATCAGGCGCACCATCATGTCCACCGTCATCTCCACCAGGCACATGTAGCGCAGCCGCTTGTTCTTCGCCATGGCGCGCTCGAAGGGCGTGGAGTAGAGCAGCCACTGCTTGTTGAATTCCACCCAGGCATCGGCTTCGCCCAGAGCCGCGCTGAGCGCATCCACCGGCAGCAGCGGGTCGGCGGCCTTGCCTACTCCCAGCGGCGAAGCCAGCGTGATCACCATCGGTATGGCGCCCAGGGCGTGAGCGGCCGCGGCCGCGGCCTGCACGACGCGCGGGTCGCTCTGCGTATCGGCAGTGACAACAAGAATTTCGCCATGTTTCAGGCGCAACATATCCCGCGCCAGTATCAAGGCGGCTTTGTGAAGTTCGAATTCGTAGGTTGTCGTCATATCCGTCTCCAACTCTGCCTGACGACCGTGGACAAGCCTAGCTTGCCCGCGAGGGCTCTTCCTTCATCTGCTGTAGCAGATGGCAGGCCGCGGTGTGATTCTCGCCCACCCCGGTCATCTGCGGCTCCTCTGTGCTGCACACCGGCATGACGAACGGGCAGCGGGGGTGAAAACGGCAGCCGGAAGGCGGGTCGATGGCGCTCGGCACATTGCCCTCGGGCGTTTGCAGCTCGTCCAGGCTATTCATGTCCAGGGAGGGGATGGCGTCGAACAGTGCCTGGGTGTAAGGATGACCCGGCGCGCTGAACACCGCGTCGGCCGGGCCTTGCTCCACGATCTTTCCCAGGTACATGACAATGATGCGGTCTGATAGGTAATGCACCACGCTCAGGTCATGCGAGATGAGGATATAGGTCAGGCCCAGCTTCCGCCTCAGTTGGATGAGCAGGTCCAGTATCTGCGCCTGGGAAAGGATGTCGACCGATGAGGTCGGCTCATCCAGCACCACCAGCTTCGGCTCCAGCGCCAGGGCGCGTGCGATGGCGATGCGCTGGCGCTGCCCGCCGGAAAACTCGTGCGGATACTTGTAGACACTGTCCGGCGGCAGGCCCACCGTCTCCAGCAGCTTTTCCACTTCCTCGATCAGCTTCAGCGGGGGCAGCTTGCGGTGCACAATCAGCGGCTCGCCGACGACATCTCGCACCAGCATACGCGGGTTCAGCGACCAGAAGGGGTCCTGGAAGACGATCTGTATGTTCTTGCGGATCTCTTTCTGCAGTGTGCTTTGCGAGACATGGGTGATATCTACCCCATCGAAGATCATCTTCCCGTCGGTGGGGTCTTCCAAACGCAGCAGTACATTCACCAGTGTGGTCTTGCCGCAGCCCGATTCGCCCACCAGGCCGATCACCTCGCCCGGCATAATCTCCAGGTCGACCCCGTCCACCGCCTTCACCCAGTTCTTCTTGGCGATCAGTGCATCCGACCGCACCGGGAAGTACTTCTTCAGTCCATCGATCTTGACTAGGGGTACGCTCATGGCACCCTCCGACCAGCCAGAAAGCAGGCGACCCTTTGCGCACCATCGATGGGCTCAAGCATGGGCGTCCTTTGGGCGCAGTCGTCTTCGGCGATGATGCAGCGGGAATAATAGGGGCAGCCTTTCTCGGTCTCCGCCTTGATCACCAAGCTGGCGAATTTCAACTTCTCCGATTTGTCGCGCGGGATGGCGGAGATCAGCATCTGGGTGTAGGGATGCCTGGCCGTGCGGATCACCTGCTTGCTGGGACCGTCCTCCAAGATCTTGCCCTTGTAGAGGATACCGGCGTTCTTGCACACCACGTTCACCAGACCGACATTGTTGGCGATGAACAACACGCTCATCTTGAATTCCTGCTGCAGATCAGCCATCAGCTTGAGGATGCCCGCCTGGATGGTCACATCCAGGTTGCGCGTGGGCTCATCGGCGATCAAGAACTCGGCCCCGCAGGCCAGTGCGAGAGCGATGATGATGCGCTGGCGCTGCCCGCCGCTCAGTTCATGCGGGTACTTGTCCAGCATGCGTCCGGCGTCCGGCAGCTTGACCACCTCCAGCATCTCCAGCGCCTTTAGGTTGTTGGCCTCCCCTTTGATATGCTGCTGCTTTTCGATCACGCGCTGGAGTTGCTGCCCCACCGTGAACACCGGGTTGAGGGTGGACATAGGGTCCTGAAAGATCATGGCCACCCGCTTGCCGCGGTACTGCCCGTACATCTCCCGGTCGGACTTCATCAGCAAGTCTTCGCCATCCAGCCAGATCTCCCCGCTGTGGATGATCCCGGCGGGCTTGGGCAGCAAGCCCAGTATGGTGAGTGCCAGGACGGTCTTGCCGGCCCCGCTCTCGCCCACCAGGCCGTAGGTCTCGCCGCGCCCGATGCTCAGGCTCTCAATATTGAGTACCTCGCGCACACCCTCGAAGGTGCGGAAGCCAACCGATAGATTCTTGATCTCGAAGTACTGCGTCATAGCGGTTTGCCTAGAATCTGCGCGTTTTCGGGTCGAGAACCTCACGAATGCCGTCGCCGATCAGGTTGAACACCAACACGGTAATGACGATGGCGATGCCGGGGAAGGTGCTGTACCACCAGGCATTGAGAAAGTAGGTGCGGCTGGTAGAGATCAGCAAGCCCCATTCGGGCGTTGGTGGCTGGGCGCCCAGCCCCAGGAAGCTCAGCGAGGCGATAGTCAGGATCACTCCGCCGATATCCATGGAGGCCTGGACGATCACCGGGGCGAAGGTGTTGGGCAATATGTGCTTGAAGATGATGCTCATCTTGGGCGTGCCGATGGCGCGCGCCGCGCGCACGAACTGGCGCTCGCGTATCGAGACCGCCTGGCCGCGGATGATGCGTGTGTACCAGGGCCACCACGAGATGGCGATGGAGAGCATGGCGTTGCGCAGATTCGGGCCCAGGAAAGCTGACATGGCTATGGCCAGCAGGAGCGGCGGGAAGGACAGGAACACATCCGTGATGCGCATGATGATCTCATCCATCACCCCGCCCAGGCCGCCGGCGATGGCACCCAGCGGGACGCCGATCAGCAGGGCCATACCAACCGCGATCAGGGCGGTCTGCAGCGAGATGCGCGTGCCGTAAATGACCCTGGAGAGCATGTCACGGCCGAGCTCGTCGGTGCCAAACCAGTACCGGGTGGAGGGCGGCTGCAGCTTGTCATCTGGGTTGGTATCGCTGATGGCGTGCCCTGGGTAGGGCGCGATAAAGGGCGCAAACACTGCCACTAGCACCAGCAAGACGATCACAATCAGCGAGATGCGCTGCAGGCGATTGCGGTTAAGCAGGTAGAACGACATCCGGAACTCTCGGATGCTGGGTTGCAGTGTCATGGTGAAATCGGATAACCACTGCATGGCGGTCCGCCTCCTATGCTCTCACGCGCGGGTCGAGGGCGATGATGATGTCGGCCACCAGATTGAGAATCACATAAGAAAACGCCGAAAAGATGGTCACGCCCATGATGGCGGGATAATCCAGCCCGATGACAGCGCTGGCGATGTAGCTGCCAATGCCCGGCCACGAATAGATCGACTCGGTTAGGAATGTGTTGACCAGTGTGTAGCCGATGGAGAGAGCCACCACGGTGGAGGTCGAGCCGATTGAGTTCTTTAGCGCGTATGACCACAGCACGATCCGCTCGCTCAGGCCGTAGGAGCGGGCGGCAGTGATGTAGTCCTCGTTCAGGATCTCGAGCAGCGCCGAGCGCGTCATGCGGGCGACCAGGCCCACCGGGTACAGCCCGATGGTGATCCCCGGCAAAACGATGTGCCACAGCGCATCCACGAAGATGCGGAAATTCCCGGTGACCAGCGAGTCGAACATCAGGAAACCGGTGATCTTGGGTATCTCCATGGTGAGCTTGATCTCTGTGCTGAGCTGGCCACCCAAGGGGAAGATGTGCAGCGTCCGGAAGAATAGGAGCTGAAGGATCAAGCCCACCCAAAAGGTGGGCAGGGAGACCACGCCCACCGAGAACAAGCGGCTGAGATGGTCGATCCACTGGTCTTTGCGGTTGGCCGAGATCACACCCAGCGGGATGCCGATGAAGACCGCTGCGATAGTCGAGATGAGCACCAGCTCGATGGTTGCGGGCAGGTTCTCTTTCAGCTCCAGCATAATCGGTCGGCGGGTGCGCAGTGAGCTGCCCAGGTTGCCCTGCAGCAGATCGCCCATATATTTGTAGAACTGCACGTGGAGTGGCTGGTCTAACCCCAGATCAATGCGTGCCTTGGCGATCTGCTCGGGGGTGGCGCGGGGGCCGACCCACTTGGCTGCGGGGTCTGACGGGATCACCCGCGTCAGGAAAAACGTGATGAAGGCCACCCCCAGCATCACGACGATGCCCAAGAGCAAGCGCCTGAGAATGAATCTCTTCATTCCGGCTCCTTGTTAGACCTCACCCCCCATCCCCTCTCCCGTATCGGGAGTGGGGGAAAGGGGGGTGAGGTGTTCTTGATGTCGAGCTCTACCTGAGATACTACCCGGTCCTGCTACTGCAAGAACATGTCGTGGAAGAACATCACCGTAGGGTAAGCCGGGTTGAACTTGAAGCCCTGTAGGTTGGCAGCGGTCACCCAGACATCCTGCCGGTCGTAGATGAACAGGGTTGCGGCATCCTCCAACAGCAGCTTCTGAGCATCCACAAACATCTGCTCGGCCCCCGCAGAGTCAGTGGCGGTCAGCTCGTTCCCATCGTCGATCAGCTTATCGAAGTCGGCGTTGTAGTAGTAGGCCAGGTTGAAGAGCGGTTCGGCCTCGGTGTGGAAAGTGCTGTAGAGGAAGGAGTAGGGGCTGGGCAGGTCAGGCCACCAGTACATGACGAAGATATCCTGGCGGGCAGTGGGGTCGGGATTCTTGGCCAGCTCCCATTGGCTATCCCACGGCATCGTGCGGATCTCCAAGTCGATGTTCAGCTTGGCCAGCTCGGACTTGTAGAGCTCGGCGGTGCTCTTCTCAGTCTCGTTCCCTGCCGTATAGGTCAGGAGCAGCTTCTGACCGGCGGGGACGCCCGCCTCGGCCAGCAGTTGGCGAGCCTTCTCCAAGTCATATGTATATCGGGGCAGCTTGTCGCTAAAGCCCCACATGCCGAAGGGCACCATGCCATAGGCCTGGCGCGCATAGCCGCCCACGGCCGACTTGATCACCTCGTCATAGGGGAAAGCATATGCCAGTGCCTGGCGCACCTTCACGTTGTCCAGGGGCGGTTTCTGGGTGTTGAACATGCCGATCAGGTTCTGCCAGGAGGGCTCGACGTATACCTTGACCTGGGGGTTTTCCTTGAGGGCGTTGATGTCCGAGTAAGGCAGCTCGACCGCAATGGTGGCCTCGCCGGCCTCGATCATCTGGCGGCGGGTGGCCGTCTCGGAGATCTTCTTGAAGACTACCTGCGAGAAGTACTTCTCGCCCCAGCCGCCCCAATAGTCCTTGAAGGCCTCGACGATCACCTCATCGCCCCACTTGGCGCTCTTGAGCATGTAGGGACCGGTTCCGCAGCCCTTGGCTTCGGCTATCCACTCGTTGTTTTCGTTCACGCACTTCTTGGAGTACACGAAGGCGGCGTAGCCCGTGGCAGCCACAAGGTCCAGGGGGTTTCTGTAGCTCAGCGTGAATTCGACGGTCTGGGGGTTATTGACCGTGATCGACTCGACCGCGCTCCAGATGTAAGAAGCGCCGGCGCCCAGCTTCATGGTGCGGTCGATGGAGTACTTCACGTCTTCAGCGGTCATGGCGTCGCCGTTCTGGAACTTGACGTCCTTGCGGATATTGAAGGTCCACACCAGGCCATCGTCCGAAACGGTGTATGACTCGGCCAGCAGTGGGAGCATCTTCTTGTTCACCGGGTCGTAGCGCAAGAGCTGCTCGTACATGTTATTGTCTAGATGGATGCCATTCGAGAACTCGATGGCCGGGTCCCAGTTGGTAAGCGGTTCGCTGTTGAGCGCGTACACCGCGAACTGGGGTTTGGCTGCTTCCTGCGTCGGAGCCGCTCCCCCGCCGCCGCAGGCAGATAGCAGCGCACTGATGCAGAATAGGACAGCAACAGCAGTACGGATCTTCTTCATCTTCTTCTCCTCTAGGTGTGCTTGATGATCCCGGCTCGACTCGGGTTATTCGATGACTGCGACCATGAAATTGACAGGGATCCCCGCGAGAAGGTGAAACTGCTTCGGACGTATTAAAGCAAGGTCCAAGGGAATTGTCAACCAGTTGCCGGGATCCTTCGAACAGGCCATACTAGTAGCGGGGGATAAGGAGGCTGCTGTGCGTATCCGCATCATCGCTCCGATCACGAACCCGCAATTTGCAGAGGCGGCCCAGCGGGTGTATGCCGAAAGAGCCCGGCCCGACGTGGGCATCAGCGCGGTCAGCCTGGAAGAGGGCCCCGCTTCAATCGAATCCATCTATGAAGACAGCCTGGCGGTCCCCCAGGTGGTCCAGAGGGCCATCGAAGCCGAGCGCGACGGGGTGGATGCCGTGGTCATCGACTGCATGAACGACCCCGGCATGGAGATGGCGCGCGAGGCGGTCTCCATCCCCGTGGTGGGTGCGGCCCAGTCGGCCATGCTGCTGGCGGCCATGCTGGCGCACAAATTCTCGGTGGTCTCCACCGCCCCGCGCGATGTCTACCCCACCGCGATGCTCGCCCGGCGCTACGGCCTGTCGTCCAGCCACGCCTCCACCCGCTGGGTGGATATCCCCGTGCTGGAGCTGCACTCCGACCCAGGCAGGCTGCTGGAGGCCCTGGTCGAAGAATCGCGGCGCGCCATCCAGCAAGACGGCGCGCACGCCATCGTCTTTGGCTGCACCGGCATGCGTGGGATGGCTGGCGCCGTGGAGCAGGGGTTGCGGAAGAGGGGACTCGAGGCGATCGTCATCGACCCGTCGCTGGCGGCGCTCAAGTGGGCCGAGATGCTGGCCGATCTCAAGCTGGCCCCCAGCCGGCGCACCTATCCCCCGCTCGGGAGCCAACTGCTGCCCGAGCACCGTGGCCTTGTCGGCCGCCCCGCCGCCGAACTGCCCGGCCAATGGAGCGAAGTTCCCAGTATCCACGTGATGGTGCCGGTGACGCAGGGCTACCGGGAGAACGGCTGGCTAGCCCAGACCGGTGCCGATTACGCCTCCTACGCCCGCCCGGGCACCAAGGTGCAGGCCACGGCCATCACCTCTGGCCCGGTGACCATCGAGAACCAGTATCTCAAAGCCATGGCCGTGCCCGGCATGCTGCGCCTGGCGTTGGCCGCGGAGCGTAGCGGGGCCACCGCAGTAATCATCGATTGCATGAGCGACCCCAGCCTGGATGCGGCGCGCGAGGCCGTCCGAATACCGGTGGTCGGCCCGGCGCAGACCTCCGCCTTCCTGGCAGCTTCGCTGGCCCACCGCTTCTCGATCCTGGGCACGCGAGACGATATGGGGCACAAGTTCGTCAGCCAGATGGCGGAATACGGGCTCAGCTCCAAGTTGGCCTCCGTCCAGACGGTGGGGCTCACCGTGCAGCAGGTGGAAAGCGACCCGGAGGCAATGTTCAATGGTCTGCTGCACGCTGGTGAGCGGGCCGTCAGGGAGGACGGGGCGCACATACTGATCCCCGGCTGCACGGGCATGATCGGCCTCGCCCGCCGTCTGCAGGCGGCCCTCGCCGCGCGCGGGCTGTGCGTGCCGGTGATCGAGCCGCCCGCCGCAGCCATCAAGATGGCCGAAGCGCTCAGCGATCTGGGTATGGCGCAGAGCAAGCTCACTTACCCCACCCCGCCGCACAAGGCGCTGGCAGGTTATTCGGACCTGGAGTACTAGACGGAGATAGGCATGCAAACACTGGAAGCCATATTCTCGCGGCGCAGCATCCGGTCGTTCACACCCGATCCAGTCAGTGATGAGGAGCTGCAAACCATCATCCAGGCGGCTGCCGCGGCACCCAGCGCCGGCAACGCCCAGATGTGGGTGTTCATTGCCGTGCGCGACACCCAGCGCATTGCTGCGCTACGTGCCCTGGCGCCCGGCATCATTGGCCGGCCCACCGCTGTGGTGATCCTATGTCTTGATCATCAGCGCCGCGGCGACAAGGCAGAGGGACGACAGGCCAATACGCCCTATTACGATATCGGCACCGCCCTGCAGAATATGCTCCTGGCAGCCTGCGAAATGGGCTTGGGCGGTTGCGCGGTGGGCTCCTTCCACCCCCAGGGATTGGCGGCTTTCCTGAGCCTTCCCGAGACGGTGGAACCATGCCTGCTGGTTGCGCTGGGCAGGCCAAAGGTCACCCCGCGCGCCCCGCGCAAGCGTCCGCTGGAGGAGATGTACTTTCGGGATAGATACGAGGCGCCCCATGCAATCGGCTGATATGAACGCTGAGCTCTTCTACCTGATCGCCTACATGATCACAAGCGCCAGAGGCCTGTACGATGAGCCACCCGATTACGGCACCTTTCGCCTGCTCGACGCCTCGGGCCGCCTGCTGGAGATCATGCAATCCGCTGGCTGGCTGGACCCCTTCCTTGCCCGCTTAAAAGAAGAAGTGGACCAAGAACGCGAGAGCGAAATGGATGATGCACGTCAGCGCCAGCGTCTCGACCGGGTGGTGGTGGAAATTGCGCATGAAATGCAACAGCGATTAGCCATCTCATCTTAAGGAGAACCCATGCCCAGTAGATCACTCAAGACACAGCAAGATTGTATGGACTTTCTTACCGGGCTCAAGCTCATGGGCACCGGTGGGGGCGGTTCACCCAAGACCGGCCTGGAGCTGCTGACCAACGCTCTGGCCGAGGGCCTGAACCTGACCTGGATCGACGCCGCCGACCTGCCGGAGGACGTGTTCTCCTGCACCACCTACGGCTCGGGCTCCATCTCCGAAGGTCGGCCCGACAGCCTGGAGGACATCGAGAGACTAGGCCAGAAGCTAGGCATGCCGGTCAAATTCGGCTACCGCGGCCCCGAGATGGCCGTGCGCGAGCTGGCGACCTACACCGGGGTGAAGATCGGCGCGCTGGTCGCCGTCGAACTCGGCGCCTCCAACACGCCCGCCCCGCTTGTAACCGCCGCGCAGCTGGGCATCCCGCTTGTGGACGGCGATTACAGCGGTCGGGCTGTGCCCGAGGATATGCAGACCACCTACTTCCTGAAGGACATCAAGACCTATCCGGCGGCCATCACCGACTGGTGGGGCGATGTGCTCATCCTGAAAGAAGCCGCTGACACCAGAATGGGCGAGCGCATGGGCAAGATGCTGGCCATCGCCAGCCATGGGGTCGTTTTTATTGCTTCGATGGTGCTCTCGGCCAAAGACACGCGCGAGACAGTGGTGCCCGGCACGCTGACCCTGAGCTATGAGCTGGGCAAGGCCGTCCGCCAGGCGCGCCAGACCGGCAAGGATCCCGTGGCCGAGGCCGAGCGCATGCTGGACGGCTGGGAGCTTTTCCGCGGCGAGGTCGCCGCCAAGGAATGGGAGGATAAAGAAGGCGTGATGGTCGGCACGACCCATATCCGCGGGACGGGCGCTTTCGCCGGGCACAGCATGGATGTGTGGTTCCTGAACGAGAACCATGTCGCCTGGCTGGACGGCAGTCCGTATGTCTTCAGCCCAGACTTGATCATCTTGGCCGACCCCGCCAGCGGAGAAGGCTATACGAACACAGAGATCAAGGCCGGCCACCCGGTGACCGTGCTGGGCGCCAAAGGCTTCCCCGCCTTCCGCAACCCCAAGGGCATCGAGTTCTTCGGCCCGCGCTACTGGGGCTTCGATTTCGACTACGTCCCCATCGAAGAGGCGGCCAAATCCAAGTAAGGGATTAGGGCGCGGAGACCACAGAGAAGAAGGAGAACGCGGAGATTTTGCGAGTCTTCTCTGCGTGCTCTGGTCTTCTCCGCGGTCTCTGTGTTTAGGTCTTTTGATCTTCACATCGTCAATCTGCGCCACTTCGGTAGTCTAGTCTGCAGGTGGCTTCCGCCCATGCATGGCAGCCTGGTTATGCTTGTCGAACGTTCCATCCGAACATGTCGGCGGTGGAAGAATGGGTCGAGGTCCGACGAGGCGGGAGCCTGGCGGTCTGTGATTGAGGGTTGTAGCAACGTTAGGACTGGAACTAGGGATCAGCAGATTATGAGTTACGCTGCCTGGTGCGGGGGACTGAACGACGAGTTGTGCACAAGAGAGTCTGCCCATCGTTCCGCGATGCTCGCATGCCCGGATGTTTTCGATGGCAAGATTGAGCCCGAGGAAGGCCCAATCGGGGCAAGAGGTCAATGGGGAAATCGCCCCGCGCCTTGCCACCGATGTGGTGCCCCTTGCCACATCCATCAGACGCGGCCCATGCGTTGATCCGATTCTGATGAGGCAAAAATGGGCGGATTCACTCTGAGTGAGGCCGACGGCCAGATAGGCCGAACTGAGAGACGGTTGAGTGAGATGAAGGGATGCCAGTTCCAACCATACCAAAGCGGAGAGGATGCGTCTGATATACGGGTCGATAGGGGAAGATATGCAGAAAGGGCCCTCCATGGACAATGAAGACCCGCCCATAGAGCGTATTGGTGGGACGATCAAGGCCTATCATAGGGGGAATGAGGTATTGGGCCAGGGCAGCGCTCAACGAGAGGCGAGCGCCCGCACATGGGGTTGTTACTGTATAGGTTCCGGTACCTTTGGGAGAGCAGGGAGGGCAGAAGCATGACTCGTGCAATTGAAGCGACAGCCACTGCGGCGCCGGCGCCGTCCTTCTTCGAACGGCCGGGGGTTCAGCAGGTGATCCTCCCGGTCGGCCCGGGCATTCCGCTGGGGACGGAAAGCATCTCCAGCCCTGCGCTGGGAATCGGGGGTGTATACGGCACGTGGGGTACAGGCTACGACAACATGGCCCTGCGCGCCTTCATCGAACACCGACTGGGCGAGTCGTTGAAGGACGAGGAAGTGATGAACCTCGCCGAGCTGGGATTCCTCCACCGGCATCATCTCCCCGACCTCTCTGAGGCCGAGCATCTGGAGCTGGAGCTCGAGGTAG
>Ga0214473_10008460_pt1 | contig 12164 bp, 10 predicted proteins | sample RVTome_7_FD_203509 | JGI IMG/M metagenome (GOLD analysis project Ga0214473, IMG submission 203509) | Soil microbial communities from uranium-contaminated site in the Upper Colorado River Basin, Wyoming, United States - RVT98D197 | ecosystem: Environmental > Terrestrial > Soil > Contaminated >... | reverse complement strand
TATATCCTCCCGCCGCCGTGAACTTCACCGGGCGGCTGCTTGTAAATATGTACGTATGGGACAACACGGCAGGGCAGTATCTCCTGAATCCCCAGCCCGCGGCGTTCCCCCAGATGACCGCAACGGTTACATATTACTATTCGAACAACGGGAGCCAGGCGACCGCGTCGATCGTGCTCCCGCCCGCGGCCGGCCCGCCGTACGCGTTCAACGGGTTCCACGCCGGGATGCACGCTGTCACCGGGACCTGCCGTTTGAGCCTTGCAAGCCCCGTGGTATCGGGGCAGGCGGTGGCATACGTGCCGGGAAACGACCAACAGGCGCAGCTGAGCCTGTACCTGAGATGACGCATGGCGCTTAGCTCGAAGGGAAGGATGCTGGCGGTGGAGGTCTCCCCCCGGGTGATCCGGGTGGCCGAGTTCATTCCGAACACCTTCCCCGTGCAGGTAACGCTCACCGCCGGGATGGACCGGCCGGGCGGGGAGCCTTCCGTAGTGGGGCAGTTGCTGCGGAGCTTCCTCGCCGAACGCGGATTCACGGCCACCCGGGCGCTTGTAAGCTACTCCGGCCCGGTGATCGAGCACAGGATCTATCCGACGCCCCCGGCGGGCCGCGAGACGCGCGAGGAGTTGCTTAGGGGGAAAGTCGCCCAGGAGATTTCCACGCCGATCGCCGAGATGCGGGTCTCCGGCGAGGTCGTGGACAAGGTGACCGAGGGCGGCGTGGAGCGCCAGGAGGTGCTCACCGTCTTCACGCCGGAGTTCGAAATCCGGCGCCTTACCTTCCTGCTGATCGAGGCGGGGATTTCCCCGGCGCGGGTGGCTTCCGTGCCGCTGGCGCTGACGGCGCTCCACCCCAAGGACCAGAAGGACGTGCTCGCGGGATTCATCCATTCCGAGCCGGGGCGGGGCGTCATTTGCATCTCCGACGGGGGGAAGCTGCGGTTCTCGCGCGAATTCACGCTGGATATGCCGGCGCGCGCCGCGGCGGCGCCCGATATCCCGGACTACAAGACCCTGGAGCTGGACGGGCAGAGACAGCAGTTGGAGGCCCCGGGCGCCTCGGACGAGGATGCGCTGGCGGAGCGCATCGTGACCGAGGTGACGCGCTCCCTCCTGTACTTCCGCCAGCTGTCCCGCGGAGGGGCGGTCTCGCGGCTTTACTGGAGCGGCGAAAAACCGTCTCCCGAGACGGTGCGACTTATCGGGGAGCGCCTGAAGCTGGAGATCCACACGCACCCCGCGATCGCGGCGGCCGTCTTCGGGCCGGGGCTGCCGGGGGACCCCGCGGAGTTCGGCGTCCCCGTCGGACTGGCGGTCGCCGGCCAGCTGCCGGACCAGGTTAACCTCCTGCCCGAGGGGTACCTTCGCCGCAAAAAGCGCCGTGGATACCTCGCGGCGGTCGTAGCGGTGGCCGCGGTGTTCCTGGCCGCCAACATCGGCCTCTATGCCGGGCTGTACAGCGCGGCGAACCGCTACCGGGACGTGCTCGCCGGCGCCGCCGAGGCTTCGCACCGAAACGTCGGCATGCAGGAGGGATTCGCACGCTGGTTCTCCCTGCGAAAGGCGACCTCGGAGGCCGCCGCCGAGGAGCGGGCGCTGCGGGCTCCCTTCACGCAGTGGAAGGACTTCTTCGCCTCGATGGGAGCGCCGGTTCCGGCTGATATGGCGTTTACGGAATTGACGGTGGATCGTACGGGGCAGGGATACCGCGGCGATCTTCGGGGCAAGGCCCGCGGGAAAAATGCGGCCGAGGCGCAGGGAAAGGTGAACGCGTTCATCGCCGCGGTCCGCAGGCAGGGGCTGGCGGCCGAGGCACAGTACTCCCCGGTCGAGGTGCGGCCGCTTCGGGCGGAGGAAGGCGCCGGGTACGAACAGGAATTCATGGTGACTTTCCGCCTGGCGGCGGACGGCGAGGAGACAGCGGGTGAACGAACGCATTAAGAAGGGGGGGGTGCTTCATCTCCTGGGAGCTCTTTTGGCGCTCTCAACCGCTTCCTATTTCCTGGTCTTCGCGCCGAAGATCGGGGAAGTGCAAAAACTCAAGGAGGACGTCGAGGCAAGGCAGGCCGAGATGGACTCCGCGCTCCGGCTCTGGGGGAGGATGGCCAGCACGGGCGACGCGGAAATCGGGCGATGGGAAGAACAGGTGAAAGCCTGGCGCGAGAGGATGCCCGAGTCCCCGGATACGGACGGACTGATGGCGGAAGTAGCCCGGAACGTGGTCCTCCATAACCTGAAAGGGTTCCGCCTGTCCATCCCGACGGACGGAAAAACCGAAAAAAGCGGCACGGTGGAAGGGCCCGGTGTTTCAGCCGAGGGGGAGGAGAAGGAACGCAACAGGTTTGCCGGGGAGCTCCGGCTGCGCCTTTCCTTCTTCTCCACTTACAGGGACATGGCGGGATTCGTCGACGGAATACACAGGATGAAACGGCTTCTTTCGATAAGATCGGTCGCCGTCAAGGAAAGGGACGGGGAGATGGAGACGACGCTTGAGCTCACGGCGTTCTACCGGAAGGCCAAGTGAAAAAGACGATACGTGAATGGATGCAGGACCGGCGGGTGGCGGCGGCGCTGGCGGGGCTGGCCGTGATCCTTGTCGCTTACAGGTTTTTTCCCGCAAGCGTCGAAACGGTCCCGCCCGCAACCGCTCCTCCGGGGAAGGTAGCCGGCCCTACGACGCCCGTGCCATCCAAAGGGCAGTCCGGGACCCTGGCCGCGCCGGGCACGCCCGCTGCGCCTGCCCGCGCCGCGGGGGAGATTTCGTGGTCGTGGAGCAGGAATCCCTTCATTCCTCAGTGGAGGGAGGGAGGCGCAGGCGAGACCGCGACGGGCGCAGGGATCCAACCGGTGATGGAAGTCCCGGCGGTTCTGCGGGGGACGGTGATATCGGGGGACTCGGGGATAGCGATCTTCGGCAGCCGCCTGGTTCCTCTCGGAGGCACGGTCGGGGATTGGAGGCTGGAACGGGTGGTTCCCTACGGCGTCACGCTGCGCAGGGGGAACGAGGTCCGCGTGATGGAGCTATTCAAGCCCGCGCCTTCGGGCGGCAGGGGCAGAGGAGGAGACAGGTGAGAAAGCTGCCAGCGCAGCGAAGCCGGCCGCGGGAAGGGACGATCGCCGCGGTCTGCCTCGTCATCGCGATGTCGGGATGGGGGTGCGCAACGCCCCAGGCGGTCCGGAAGGAACCTCCGCCCAATGTGCAGGTTGCGCGTGAGGCGCCTGCGCACGCGCGGGGCGATTCGGTCCGAAAAGCCGGCCGCCCCGACAGGCCTCTCCCGGATGCCCCCCTGGAGGCGGCGGAAGGCGCGAAGCAGTCCCCGGATGATTTCCGAAGGGCGGCCCGCCGGTACACGCTGGTCATGGCTGGCGCGGACGCCAGGGAGCTGTTTCTGTCCCTCGCCAAGGAAAACGACTTCAACCTGGTCCTTTCCCCGGAAGTCTCGGGTGCGGTGACCATGGATATAAAGGAGGCGACCGCGCCCGAGATAATGGAGGAAGTGTGCGGGCTTCTGGGATGCAGGGTCGAGCTTTCCGGGAAGACGGTGCGCATTCTCCCCGAGAAGCGCACGACGCGGATCTTCCGGATGGACTACCTGCTCACGACCAGGGCCGGCTCGGGATCCCTTACCGCCTCCACATCCACGGGCGGCGGAAGCACCTCCACGGGCGGCGCATCCGCATCGCCGGGCGGCTCCTCCGGGGGCGGCGGGGAGAGCGAGAGCCGCAACACGATCAACACGGACGAGAAATTCGACCTCTGGGCCGGGATCCTGGAAGAGGTGCAGTCGCTGCTTTCGGGCGGGGACGCGAGGGTCGTGGTCAACCGGGCGGCAGGGACGCTTGCCGTCACCGACTTCCAGGCGAACCTGGACCGCGTATCCGATTACCTGGGCGTTCTCGAATCCCGCATGAGGAACGGCGTCGTGATCGAGACGAAGATACTGGAGGTAACCCTCGACGACCAGACGCAGTACGGGATCAACTGGACCGCCCTGCCCGACCTTTCGGGCCTGTCCCTGTCTGGCGGGCTGTCCGGCGGAGCGACCGCCAGGCAGGCCTTGTCCGCCGGGACCACCTCTTTCCAGGTAGGGATCGCCGGGAGCAGGTTCAACGCCGTCATCGACGCGCTGGCCCAGCAGGGGCAGATCAACGTGCTCTCCGCGCCCAAGGTGTCGACCTTGAACAACCAGAAGGCGATCATACGGATCGGGAGGCAGGACGTCTTCTTCCGCGCAGTGGTAACACCGGCGACGACGACTTCCGCGGCCTTCGTTACCTTCACTCCCGACACGATCACGGAGGGGATCATCTTAAGCGTTACGCCGCAGATCGGGCGGGACGGGAAGATCATGCTCGCGATCCATCCTACGATAACGGAAAAGGTGGGAGAGGCCTCGGCCCCCGACGGCAACACGGCGCCGATCGTCGACGTCAGGGAAACGAACACCATGGTGGCCGTTCAGGACGGGGATACCGTCTTCATAGGGGGGCTGATGCAGGAGCGGACCCAGGAGATCGTAAAGAGCGTCCCTCTGCTGGGCGACATACCGTTTCTGGGGGCGTTCTTCCGGAACACGGACCAGAAAAAGAAAAAGACGGAGCTGGTCATCCTCATCACTCCGAGAACCCTGAACGGCGGCGACGCCGCGGAGATCGCGGGCGAGGAGGAAAAGAGGCTTCATCGATCGGACAGGGGATACCACCTGGGAGGAAAGCCGTGGGTGTACGGCACCGAGGGGGAGCTAAAAGGGCTTACGCCCTGGGAGTGACATGTACGAATCCTGGTTCGACCTGAAGGAGAAGCCGTTCTCGCTGACCCCCGACCCGGAATTCCTGTTCCTGTCGGAAAGCCATCAGCGTGCCCTGGACCATCTCCTCTACGGTCTTGAAAGCGGCGAGGGCTTCATCGTGGTGACGGGGGACATAGGCGTCGGGAAGACGACGGTATGCCGCACGCTCCTGTCGCGACTCCCCGATCGCTTCGTCACCTCCCTTATCGTCAATCCTCTGCTGACCGAGAAGGAGCTGGTCCGGGCGGTCCTGGAGGACTTCGGCGGGGAGTCGCCGCCGGGGACCAAGAAGGACATACTTGACGCGTTAAACCGCTTCCTCCTGGCGGAGGCCGAGAAGGGGAGGCGACCCGTCCTGATCGTGGACGAGGCGCAGAACCTGCCCCCGTCGCTCCTGGAGCAGGTCCGGCTCCTCTCCAACCTGGAGACCGAGAAGCGCAAGCTGCTGCAGATCGTGCTGCTGGGCCAGAACGAGCTGAAGCAGAAGCTTTCCCTTCCGGCTCTCCGGCAGTTGAATCAGCGGATCACGGTTCGCGCCGGGATCCGGCCGCTGGAGCTTAAGGAGACGATACGGTACATAGACCACAGGCTCGGAGTGGCCGGCGGAGGAGGGCGCGCGCTCCTGTCGCGCGGCGCTTTCGGGGCGATCCACAAGCGCGCCGGCGGGGTGCCCCGCGTCATCAACATGCTCTGCGACCGCGCGTTTCTTTCCGCCTACCTTAGAAACTCCCCCATGGTAGAGCGGATGGACGTGCGCAGGGCGTCGCAATCGTTGTCCGACAATGGCGGCCCTGCCCGTAAGCTGCTCCGCTGGGTTCCGTGGGTGGCAGCGCCGCTCGCCATACTGGGTGGATTGCTCGCCGCGTACGGGAGGGTCTTTTGAGCCTCCTGCAGGATGCCCTTCGCAGGGCGCAAAAAGGGGAAGGAGGCAAGCTTTCCCCGGCGGCGGGACCGCTTCCGGGCGGGAGCCGCAAAGGCCTTGCCGCGCGCAGGCGCCTGTGGATCGGCGCGGGAATCGCCTCCGTTTTCCTGGTCGGCGCCGGGGCCGCGGTTCTCCTTGTGCGCTTCCCGCGGGAAGCGGCGGTCAAGCCGCCGCGGCCGGAAGCTTCGGCATCCGCTTCGTCGGCGCAGGCGCCGCCGGCCCCCGCCGCATCGGATTCGTCGCAGCCGGCGCTTGACACGCCCGCTCCGGCGCCTGCTACGGATATCGCCAAACCCGCCTTGCCTGCCCCGCCGCCGCGAACGCCCCGCGCTTCGGCGCGCATCAACACGGTCGCGCCCCGCGCCGCCGGTTCCGCCGAAACGCCCGGCGGAAGGAAAGCCCCGTCCGCTGCGACGGAACCGGCCCGGGCGGACGGCGAAAGGATCGCGCACCTGGCGCGCTTCAACGAGGGAATCGCCGCCCAGGAAAGGGGAGACTGGGAAGCCGCCTCCGCCCTGTTCCGGGAGGTCGTCTCCAAAGATCCGTCGGTCGTCGAAGGCTGGAACGGACTCGGGAACGCCCTCCTGCGCCTCGGGAAGCTCCCTGAAGCGGACCGGGCGTTCCGGAAAGCCCTCTCTCTCGATCCGAACTACGCCGCCGCGTTGTCGAACGCAGGCCTTCTCCGCCTGAAGGACGGGCGCCCGTCGGAAGCAGCGACTTTCTTCGCGCGGGCAGCGGCGCTGGAGCCCCGCAATCCCGCGCCGAGGGTCAACCTGGCCATATCACATGCGAGGCGGGGCGCCGTGGCGGAGGCCGAGGAGACGCTTGCGGCCGCGCGCCGCGCATTTCCGTCGAATCCCGACGTCCTTTACCACCTGGGGACGGTTTACGAACGGGCCGGCGACATCGAGAAGGCGAGGGAAGCCTACACGTCGTTCCTGGCGGTCTCGAACGGCCGCCAGCCGGTCAACGAGCGTCTGGTCCGCGAGCGCCTCCAGGAATTTCAGGGAGGTTCCCATTGACTGTTCCCGCTCCGCACGGCAGAATGAAATGACAAATCGGAAGTTCCCGTCGGGCGCCCATGAAGGGCGACAAGGGAAGATGGTGCGAATCCATCGCTGCCCCGCAACTGTAACCGGCGACGAAATCCGCGAATAGGCCACCGGGGACGAAACCCCCGGGAAGGTGCGGAGAGTAGGCTAGAACCGGAAGCCAGGAGACCGGCCCGACAGGGATTTTCCCGTGACACCTTTCGCGGGCGAAGGGTCGGGACGGCAAAGCGCGTGACAAATCTTCCCCCCCCAACCTTCCTCCGCCGGAGGATAACAGGATGGGGGGATTTCTTTTGCGGCTTGAAACAAGCGCTGTCGCGGTCGTCCTTCTGACGCTCCTTGCCGCCGTTTCCGCGGCGGGCGCCGCCTTTCCCATCGAGATGAAGGACGATCGCGGCGTCGCCTTGAAACTCTCCTCCGCACCCCGCCGGCTCGTCTCCCTTGCCCCGAGCTTGACCGAGATCGTCTTCCTCCTGGGGCAGGAGAACAAGCTCGTCGGCGTAACACGGTACTGCAACTATCCTCCCCGGGCGGGGGCGCTCCCGAAGATCGGAGGGATCGCGGACCCGGACGTCGAGAGGGTCGTCGCGGCCGCGCCCGACCTCGTCCTGTGCACTACGGACGGCAACCCGAAGGAAAAAGTAAAAGCCATCGAGGAAATGGGGATACCGTGCTTCGCTGTGGCGCCGCAGGACCTATCCGGCGTCTACGCCGCGATCGAGCGGGTCGGGGCGCTTCTGGGCGTTGCGGAAAAGGCCCGCCGGGAAGCAGGCTACTTGCGGGCCCGCGCGGACCGGGCGGCGAGGAAATCCCGCGGCCCCGTCCCGAGCGTGCTTTTCGCGGTTTCGACCTCGCCTATAATCGCGGCGGGGAAGGGAACCTTCATGGATGAGCTCCTGGTCCTTGCGGGAGGGAAAAACGCCGCCTCGCCGTTTTCCGGGCGCTATCCCCGGCTGACGGTTGAAGACCTGCTGGCGGGGAAGCCGGACATAATCTTCATAGCCGCGATGGCCGGGGTCGAGAGCTTCTCCCCCGACGTGGCCCGCTGGAAGGAGATACCGGCATTCAGGGACGGGCAGGTCGTTTCCCTGGACGGCGACATCGTAACTCGCCCGGGGCCACGGATGGTCGCGGCGCTGGAGGAGGTGTCGCGGGTGCTCGCCGCCTGGCGCGAACGCCGCCGCCCTGCGGAGACGGAACGGAAAAAGCGATGAGTCGCCCGGGCGCAGTCATCGCAGCGTTGGGAGCCGCCGCCCTGGCGGCGATATTCCTGTCGCTTTCCACCGGGCCGGCTTCCGTATCCGTCGGGCAGGTCCTGGACGCCCTTTCCGGACGGACGGCGGCGGGGACCCCGGCGGAGACCGCGGAGCGGATCGTGCTGTCCCTTCGGCTCCCCCGGGCACTGCTGGGGTGCCTCGTCGGGGGGGCGCTGTCCTCCTCGGGGGTGGCGTTCCAGGCGCTGCTTCGCAACCCGCTTGCCGATCCATACATACTCGGAGTCTCGGCCGGCGCCGCCGTGGGGGCGCTCTGCGCCGCGCTCCTTTTGCCCGGCGACGCCTTCCTGCCCCTGCCCCTCTGCGCGTTCCTCGGCGCCGCGCTTGCCGCCTCGGCCGTGTTCCTGCTGGCCCGCCGCCGCAGCGGGGTGTCCCGCGAGCGGCTGATTCTCATGGGGGTGATCGTCGGCGCGTTCCTGAACGCCCTGATAATGCTCATGGTGGCGCTTGCGCCCCCGGGCAGGATCCCCGGGGCCGTCTACTGGCTCATGGGGGACCTGGGGCTGGGCACCCCGCGGCGTGTAGGGATCCTGCTCCCGTACGTCGCGGCCGGGACGGCGGTCCTGTTCCTGCTTTCCCGCGGGCTCGACCTGATGCTGCTTGGCGACGACGCGGCGTTCCAAGCCGGGCTTCCAGTGGAGAAAGTGAAGGCGGCCGCATACGTTACGGCGTCGCTGCTGGCGGGGTCGGTCGTGGCGGTTTCCGGCCTGATAGGATTCGTCGGACTGATCGTTCCCCATGGTGCAAGGGTCCTTGTCGGCGCCGGGCACCGGCGGCTGGTCCCGGCCGCGTTCCTCATGGGAGGGACGTTCCTTATCCTTGCGGACATAGCCGCAAGGACGGTGAGCCCGTCCGGCGAGCTTCCGGTGGGGGCGGTCACCGCGCTGTCGGGGGCGCCGTTTTTCCTGTACCTGCTGCGCCGCAACGGGGGCGCCGCATGAGCGCCGCGCTCTTTTCAGCAAGGGGTATCCGGTTCCGGTACCGCGAGCGGGAAGTTCTCGCCGGGGTGGACATGGAAATGAGGGAAGGGGAGATGGTCGTCCTCCTGGGGCCCAACGGCGTGGGCAAGAGCACGCTCCTTAAAATATTTTCGGGGCTGCTGTCTCCCTATTCGGGAGAGGTGTCCCTGCTGGGGCGCCCGCCGGCGTCCTACGGACGCAGGGAGATGGCACGCCTGATGTCGGTCGTCGGACAGGACCTTCCCGTCGATTTCCCGATGGCCGTGGAGGAGTACGTGGCGCTCGGGCGGTTTCCGCACCAGGGGTTCTTCGGCGGGCGGACCGCGGAGGACCTGGCGCAGTTGGAGCGCGCGCTTGCGATGACCGGGCTCCTGGAGATGCGGCGGCGAGGCCTGGGGGAGATATCGGCGGGCGAGCGCCAAAGGGCAGCGGTCGCGCGGGCGATATGCCAGGGGGCGAAAGTGATGCTGCTGGACGAGCCGACGGCGTTCCTGGACATCTACCACCGGGTCGCCTTCTACGAGGTCGTTACCCGCCTCAAGGAGGAGTGCGGCGTCAGCGCCCTCGTCGCGTCGCACGACCTGTCGCTTTGCGCGGAGTACGGAGAGCGGATCGTGCTCCTGTCGGCCGGCCGGGTCATGGCGTCGGGGAGGCCGGAGGAGGTCCTGACGCCGGGGAACGTCAGGAAGGCATACGGAGTGGAGGTGGCGTGCGACCGCAATCCCGCCACGGGGGCGGTGCGCGTTTCCACCCTGAGGAGGAAATAAACAAGACCGGTCTCAAGTCGAGACCGGGGGCGGAAACCGGGGAAGGCGGTGTGAATCCGTCGCTGCCCCGCATCTGTGACCGGAGCGAAACCCGCGGATGTGCCACTGGGAGGATGGAATCACTCCCGGGAAGGCGCGGTGAGTAGGAAGCCGGAAGCCAGAAAACCCGGGCCGCCCGATTCCAATAAACACCCCTTTCGAGGGAGAGGAGGAGAGATGGGAGAAGCAAAGGGCGTGGGATTGTGGAGGAGGTTCGCCGCGGTTCTTTTCGCCGCCGCGGTCGGGATCCCGGGACCAGGGAGAGCCCAGGAAGCGACCAGGCTCGACCCGATTGTGGTCACGGCTACGCGCATCGAGCAGAAGGCGTCCGAGCAGGCTTCGTCGGTGAGCGTGGTGACGCGCGAGGAGATCGAGCTGAAAAGTCCGGCCGTCGCCGGAGACGTCCTGAGGGGAATCCCCGGCGTCGACGTCCAGAGGAACGGCAGCCCGGGCAACCGCGAAAACATCAAGATCCGCGGCGGGCTGGCGGCGCACACACTGGTGATGATAGACGGATTTCCCGTCAACAGCCCAACTCTCGGCTCGTTCGACATCGGCTCGCTGCCGCTGGACGATTTCGAGCGCGTGGAGGTGGTCCGCGGCGCGCAGAGCGCGCTCTACGGATCCGGCGCGTTGGGCGGGGTGGTGAACTTCATCCCGCGCAAAGGAGAGGAGGGACGGCAGCAGGGGCTGGGGATAGCCGGGGGCAGTTTCAACTCCGTGAAGGGGACCGCTTTCGCGCAGGGGGCCGGGAAGCGCGGCAACTTCCGCCTGGGGGCGGGAGCGTGGAGGAGCGAGGGAATCCACACGAACGACGACACCTCTCTCTTCTCCTTCCTCGGAACCGGCGAGGCAAGGCTGGGCGGCCGCAGCAGGCTGCACGCGATCGCGTTTTCCACCGACCAGGAGAAAGGAATACCGATAGACTTCGGCACACCGAGGGACGTCAACCACCTGCTGAAACGGCGCAGCTTCATGTCGGGGGCGCGCTGGGAAACGGCGGTCACCAGGTCGATGATGCTCTCGGCATCCGGCATGGTGTTCGACGAATTCTTCAACGAAAAGGACCCGGGGGACCCGGGAGAGGCCTTTCCCTTCGTTTTCGACGACGTGACAAAGACCCGGAAGATGGATTTTCGCTTCGAGGGACGTTACTCCCCCGGCCCGGTTTCCACCACATTCCTCGGGGTCGAGTACGAAAAGGACCGGGCCACCGACGTCTTCCGGTCGGACTTCGGCAACACGGACCTCGCTTCCTCGACCTTCAACCGCTCGGTCTTCGTCCAGGAGGAGTTCCGGCCATGGAAGCACACGGGCATAAGCCTCGGCGCCCGCGTGGACAGGAACTCGGAGGCGGGAACGCAGTTCAATCCGAAAGCCGCGGCATACCGCGAGTTCGGCGGGGGCTCGGTCAGGGTTCGCGCCGCTGTGGGGCGGGGCTTCCGGGTGCCGACGATCTCGGAAAAAAGGGACGTCTTCGTGGGGAACCCGGCGCTTTCTCCCGAGGTCGCGGTCTCGTACGAGGCGGGCTCGGATGTCGCGTTCGCCGGCGGGCGGGGGAAGCTTTCCGGAACCTGGTTCTACCAGGCGTTCCGCGACCTGATCCAGTTCGACGCCTCGGTCCCGGGTCCGCAAGGCTTCGGGCAGCTGCTGAACAGGGGGCGCGCATTCTCGCGGGGAGTCGAGGCGGAGGCTGCGTTCCTCGTTACGCCGGGAGCCGAGGCGGTGTTTTCGTATACGCACTCCGACACCTGGGACTCGGCAGGCGGAAAACGGATCATCGGGATTCCCAGGCACAAGGCCGCCACGACGCTTCTCCTGACGCCGTCCCCGTCTTTCCAGGCAAGGGCGGATTGGCTCGTGGAGAGCGACCAGATCGACGCTCCGCTGAACGGAACCGCCAGCCGGCGTCCCGGCTACTCGCGCGTGGACGTCTACTCCAAATACCGATGGACTGTTCCCGGCGCGGACTTCCGTGAAATCGCGCTCATCGGCAGGATACAGAATCTCCTTAACAGGAAATACGAGGAAAGGATCGAGTTCCCGGCCCCGGGGATCAACTTCCTCCTGGGCGCGGAGCTGAAGATCTGAAAGGGGAGCCGCAAGCTTGAGCGGGACGGATGCGGCCATGGGCGAACGGCGTGACAAGGGTTGGGGGGCGGCAGGAATCGGGGGGCCGCTCCTCGGCTCGGCCGCGGGACACCTCCTGCTGCTGTCGTGCCTTCTCCTTGCGGGGTACGCGGCGGGTCCGAATTCCCCCGGAGTCGTCCAGGTCGCCCTGGTCGAAGGACCCGCGAAAAGCGTTCCCGCGGAGGAAAAGGGTCTCATGGCCGCCGCAACATCCGCATCGCGCACGAAT
>Ga0214473_10008459_pt1 | contig 12165 bp, 9 predicted proteins | sample RVTome_7_FD_203509 | JGI IMG/M metagenome (GOLD analysis project Ga0214473, IMG submission 203509) | Soil microbial communities from uranium-contaminated site in the Upper Colorado River Basin, Wyoming, United States - RVT98D197 | ecosystem: Environmental > Terrestrial > Soil > Contaminated >... | reverse complement strand
GGCCCTGTTTTTTATAATCCACAGATGCATTTTACCAGAAGCCAGCGGCCAACTCCATCTACGGGTTACACCCGTAGTATTGCGGCGGAAAAATAAAATTGTGCTTGTACCTCCTTCACCTCCAATGTAAAATAATTTCGTTATTTCCTTTAGGGGGTAAAAAAATGAAAATGGGGGCTAAAACAAAAATTCATATTATTGCAACAACTTGTCTGCTTCTTATAATTGCCGTGACGTATGCGCAAACTTCAAAAAACAATAATTACATATCCCTCTCGGCAGGCAAATACCATTCCGTCGTCTTGAAATCCGATGGCTCTCTGTCCGCATGGGGCTTAAATTACTCAGAACAGGCCGCCGTTCCCGCGGGCAACGACTTCATAGCTATCTCCGCGGGCGATTACCACACCCTCGCTCTTAAAACCGACGGTTCCATCGTCGCCTGGGGACTGAATTTCTCCGGCCAATGCGACGTCCCGCCGGCTAACGACTTCATCGCTATCGCCGCAGGCGGCTATCATAGCCTCGCTTTAAGAGCCGATGGCTGCGTCGTCGCTTGGGGCTTAAATTATTCAGGCCAGTGCGATGTCCCCAAAGGAAATGATTTCGTCACAATCGCCGCACCCAGCAGCATAACGAAAATGGTCTTAATCGCTCTCATAATCCGTCCCTCTCTTATTTAAGCTATATACTATATGCGATATACTATCTGCTGGCCATTGCCAGCAGTCGTTCCGCGATTTTGGCGGCGGCGTCTTTTTTTGCGACTTTTCCGCAATTTCTCGCCATTTGCTGGCGCAGTGAATCATCCCCCATAAGTTTATCAAGTTGTACACATAATTTTTCCGCACGCTGGTTATCATCCGCGACATCATCGACAATCACCGCGGCGCCAGCTTCAACCAATTTGCCCGCGTTCAAATACTGATGCCTGTCCCTGTGATATGGATATGGCAGACAGATACTCGGCACATTCGCCGCCGCATATTCCGCCACCCCGCCCGCGCCGCTCCTGCCCACCACCAAATCCGCCGCCGAAAGCAAATTCGCCATATCGTCGCAATATGCAATCACCTTATGGCTGATTTTCGCATCTGTGTATTTCGCTTGCGTTTGTGTAAAGTTATTCGTCCCCGTCAAATGCACTATCTGCCACCGGTTAGCAAAAGCATTCAATTTTTCTAACAGCAGACAAACCGCCCGATTAATACTGGCCGACCCGCTCGATGCACCCGTTATCAACAGAATCTTTTTATTTTTATCAAGACCGAGTTCCGCAATCGCCTTTTCCCTATCCGGTTGCAAAAAACTTTTCCGCATCGGACAGCCGACCGCCTGCACTTTGCCTTTACAGCCGGCGAAATCCCCGACTGTATCTTCGAACTGCACGAAAATTTCATCCGCGAGCCTGCCGATTAACTTGTTCGCCTTCCCCGCGTGAATATCAACATTGATTAACGCTACCGGCATCTTTAAATGATGTCCCGCCCAGCAAACCGGCGCCGCCACAAACCCACCCACACCGGTAATAACACCACTACCTTTACCACGGATTATTTTCTTGGCCGCGAAGTAACTTTTCAAAAAGCCCGAGCAAAACGCAATTGCCTGCCTTGCCGATAGCCCCACCGCAGGAAGTGCCGTATATGAAAAGCTCGTCTTTGACAAAAGCTGCGCGTCAATCGCTCTGCCGCTGCAGAAAAAATGTATTTTTGCTGATTTGTCGCGCTCGATTATTTGCTCAGCGACCGCAATCGCCGGATAAATGTGCCCGCCGGTCCCGCCTCCTGCGAAAAAAAACCATCGCCCCTCGCTCATCGAACCTCCTGTAACTTAATTGCTTATTATTTTTGTGCCAACTTTTTCGCCATCCCCGAAAGCTCCGCAAGTTCCTGCGTATCAAGCGGTTCGGAAGTATCCCGTTTAAGCGGCTTCTTCACAGCCGTCAATTCCAGTACCGGCTGTTCAATCACCTGCTGACATTCGGAAATTTCCTGCTCAAGCTGCTCATCGGTATCGCTAAGCTCAACCGCTTGCTCCTCTAATGAAGCTAATGTTTCTTTATGTTCAACAATCTGCGTTTGAAATTGCGCACTTGCCACCGGATGACTTGTTACGATTATTCCACCCTTCGGCACAATCTGTTTTGCGATATTGAGCAAAATTCCCACCGCCGCCGCCGTTAATAACATACTTGTACCACCAGCACTTACGAATGGCAGCGGCAAACCCTTCGTCGGCAGCACTACCGTCACCACTCCGATATTCAGTGCCGCCTGCATCCCGATAGCCATAACTATAGCAGCGGCAAGGAATTTGCCGTATTCATCTTCGCAATTTTGCACGATTTTTATTCCAAGCCACAAAAATGCGATAAATAATGCGATTACAGCCGCCGTCCCGACAAAACCCATTTCCTCGCCGATAATCGCGAAAATAAAATCGGTGGTGTCTTCCGGCAAATGGCCGTATTTGCTGATTCCGCAACCGATTCCCTTGCCGAACAACCCGCCGGAACCAAGCGCAATCAGCGACTGGTTCGCCTGGTAGGCGACGGTATCGGCCCATTTTTCGGGGTTCCAAAACGCGGCCAGTCTCTGGATTCGGTGCGGCGCCGCAAATATCGCGCCGACAAAGGCTAACACACCGACCGGCGCCGGTGCCAGGATGTGCTTCCAGTTCGCCCCGCCAATCAGCAAAATCATCACCGACAAAAGCGTTATAAGTGCTGCTGTGCCAAAATCTTCGATGATGATTAATCCGACGGGAATCGCCATTATCGCGATGGCGGGCAGGAATCGTTTTTTAAACAGGTGCATCTCGTCTTTATATTTGCAGCAGAAACCGACCATAAAAAACAGCGTTGCCCATTTCGCAAGTTCCGATGGTTGAAAGCTTAACGTCATAATCCCAAGGCGGAGGTGGAACCAGCGGCGGGCCTGATTTATTTCCGCGCCGAACTTCGGGACCAGCACCAGCATCAATAAAACCACGCTGGTGATGAAAAGCCAGACGGCAGGGGATTTTTTTAAGTCGTTGCCTAACTGCAGCTTATGGTAGTCCAGCCGGGCAAAAGCGAACATTATCAGAATTGCCAGCGGGAAAAATATAATTTGCCGTAGCGAGGGCAGGTCGTAAAAATGCTGTAACTCTATATCGAAACCGACGTTAGCTGCCGCGGAAAAAACGAAAACGGTGCCGATAGCCATAAGAATTACGACCACTACAGCGATGTAGTAGCTGAGCGAATTTTCCTGCGACATATCCATTTATAAATACTACAATTATGACAAAACCAGCCGGCCGAAACGTACGACGGCTTAATTGTTATTTCGGTAATCCACCTCTTTTCCCAGCACAAATTATCGCATCTTTTCGAGCATTCGAATTATCAAAATTGGACATCTGGTTTTTAGGACTTTGGAGAAAAAAAGTTATAACTGTTTGAGATTCAAATAGTTAAATGCAAAAATGGAAACACACGGAAATTGAGGGTTTTTGAACGAGTTTGAACAAGTTTGAGGGGTGTTTGAACATAAATCGAGGGTAAATCGAGCGCGTTTGAACAACTTTTGAGGGGTCGAAAAAAAAGTCAAGTCGATTGAGCGTTCATAAGTCCTTTAAATTGGGGGGTGGTCGGGCCGTCCCTTCGACTTCGCTCAGGATGGTCAAGGACCAAAAATAAGGAGTTACAGCAAAACCGTACTACTGCAGTAGTACGCATTTTTAGCATAAAAATGAGGGTTGGAAGCAAGTCAAAAGTTAAAGGTCAAAAGGCAAAAGTGCGGAAAACGGATATTTTAGCTATATTACTAACGATACTTTGGCTACAATATATCCGAAATCGAGGAGAGAGTAGCGAGTCTCTATATATAAGAAGATTCTCTTTCCTGGGATAGAAGTTGGTTTCCGGGAGGAGTTTTAGTTTTGGGTTTTTAGTGTTTAGTGTTAAGTTGTAGGGCAGGCGCAGTTGAAGTATGCAGTATACTATAATGTAGTATACTACAATGAAGTATAGTAATGCGGATTTTTTATGTGTTGCGATTATTTTTTGTGGAATGTTTGATTTTGGATTGTGGAGTATTTATTTCTGAAGCCGTGAAGAAATTGTTAGCATTTATACCTGAGGCCGCGATTCGCATCATATAGTAATTAAAATTAGTGCGAACCGTAGGCAGAAATGCAATCCGCCGGAAGCAGGCAAGAGTTGCCTGTCCAATTACAAAATCTATACTATGACACTTGGAGTTGTTGTTTAATTCTAAACAAGTCTTTCGTAATAGCATCTTCGATTTTTTCTGGTTCAGGAATGCTCTTCTGGTTGTCAAAGCGAATTACATGGTTACAGGTGTTGTAATAACACATGAGTACTTTTGCGCGACCGTCCCACTCCATCCCAAAGCGGTTACATTTCGGGCATTTGTATATCATTTTTCCTCCTACTTTCTTTTATATATTTCCCTATTCCACCTGCTTAAAGACTTTATTAAACACCCTTGGTTTAAATCCCTCAAATGGGTTGAATTCTACTTTGTTTTCTTTTAAGAATTTCATGGCCTCTGTAATCGGATAAGCTTCAACGTATACGACTCTCTTTATATCGGCATCCTTAATATATCTGCAGCACTGAAAACAGGGGAATGTATTCACATAAATTGTACACCCTGTTGCACTGCGACCACCTAAGCTGCGTATAGCTCTTTCCTCGGCATGGATTGCCGTGCAGAGTTCTATATTTCGACTAGGAAAGAATTTCTGCTTAAAATTGCAACGGCATAAGGTCCCATCTTGTTTCGTGTTATCACATCTCCAAGGTGATTTAATACTCTTGTGCTCCTTGCCACAGTCCGGACAGAAAAATGGTGGCATTTTCTCGAGCCTACTTTGCATAACCCGATCTTTATAGCATACACCTTCATAAAGAGAAAAACAAGATTCCATTCCTATGGGGTTATCATTGTACCCAACACTCAATGGAATTTTGTTTACTTCGTCAACAATTAACGCACCTACTTTCCTTTTGAGGCATTGCGATGCTTGTGATTGCGATACTGCCGTTGCCATGAACACTTCCATAGGGCGTGGTTTACGAAAATCTTTTTCATCTTTCATGCCGGGGATATCTCGCATAAGTTTGATCGCCAAGTTTCTGCCAACCGCGCTTGGAGGTTCAAGCTCATCTACATTTTTCAAAACGTAATCAGCTTCATACACACAACGTTGTACGCTTTGACCACAGATATCATCTTCATCTGAATCTCTCAAGTCATCTCGCTTGAAAATCTCTTCATTGTCATATAGACCCAAGGGCTTAATGCGAGACCATCGGATTTCATAATCGGCATATACTGCTACTATCCAAAAATTAGGAAATTGTTTTCTTAGTGCCTCGATTTCGCCAGAATTCCGAATACCATCAATAACAACATCCCCACGATAATTCTCTTCTATTCCTTCGAGCGATTGCTCCACCCAGAATCCACGATAATCTACACCTTTTTCTCTACGAGCTACAAATTCGCCTCTCCTGCCTCTATTGCCGATTTCTTGAAGTTCGTCACGCCAGTCTTCTCCAAAGTCTTCTAATGTAGGTTCCTTGCCACCGTTCAATTCTTTGAACTTTTTCTTGATGGGGTCGGAAAGTGAAACCCGTTTGAATCCTTCATTTTCTAGTGCTTTACTAAGGGTAGAACAGCCACTACCTAAAGAGCCTGTAAGCCCAATCACAAAATTTTGAGGAGATCTATCCATGACTCCCTTTTCAATCTAAACGCTGTTATATATTTTTATGTTCGTAGTAACTTAAGGTATAGGAATCCTATTTTTTTTCAAGCGTTTTTTTCTTACTACAGTAGTTTAATTTGAGGATTGACTATATTCTCAAAAAGTGTACCGTGACAACAAAAATACGGCCCATAGAGGTTAAAAATAAAAAATTCATCCGAACGTAACTACCTACGGATAAATTGGTTACAGCTAATTCATAAAAATTAGAATATTTTAGCGAATATTTTTCTTGTGTTTTGCTCACGCCTGCCTTATAGTGTAGCCGATTAAAAATATAATTTGAAAGGACATTTTGCATGGAATCGCAAAGCAGGTTTTTCAAGGATGGAGTACTGACAGATAAAGACGCATATGAGATACTTTCGCCGCATTTTCAAGACATAATAAGATGCATTCAAACAGCACTTGGTGCAGCAGAAAGGCTGCGGCAGCACGAACCCGACTGTTGTCAACCACTGACGTCGCGGAGTTGGGCCAACATCGTGCACGACCACATGGAATACGAGGCAAAAAAAGTTTTCGGTTCCACGCAACCAGGAATTGCTATATATACAGAAAAGGGATTTTTAATCGTAGATTTTTATGAGCGAATATTTCTAAGATTAAAAAAACTTCAAAATAATCTGAAGCCATGTAATGTTGAAACGGCGCAGCAACGCGCATTTGACTGTCAAGCTTTGTTTCGAGGTCCAGTCACTCTTGTCACAGCGGGATATTGTCTGAATGATTTGGGCATGCACAAAAACTCTCATATAGTATGTTGGTCTGGTGACGAATTATTGTGGGCTCTGAGATTGCCGGATATTACTACGCAAGAAGAGTATTCAGAAATCGCTGTTCCGCCTGTCCCGGTTGAGCCAATTGTTGTAGTTCGGAAGGATGCAGTACCCAAGATAGGTAATGCGAGCTAAATAGATTGAGCCCATGTGGGCTGGTCGCAATTCCGATATGTTTATTTTGGCCAAATAAGCATAGTTGCAAAGTAGACTTTTTTTCAAGGAGATACCCGAAGATGCAGCAGGTCTGCGGAAGCACAATACAGTTGGCACGAGAATCGCGAGGCTTTACCCAGAACAAACTCGCTTTGGAAACTTCTATCTCCCAAGCGAGTATCTCAAAATTTGAAAGAGATGAACAACCCATAACTGAGGATGCTTTGGAAAAAATTGCCAGTGTCTTAGATTATCCTCTAAACTTTTTTAAAAGAAATATTATGGTCAGAGGTTTAGGTGTGAGTGGGGTTTTTCATCGCAAAAGATTGAGCATACCTATCAATGTCCTTAAGAGAGTACAAGCTGAAATTAGCATAAGAATTTCAGAAGTAGAGAGCCTACTGCATAGCGTAGAGATTAGATGTCCACGCAGCTTCCATCGCTATGACATCGAAGAATACGGCGATATTGAGAAAATAGCAGAGATGGTGCGTGCGCAATGGAATTTGCCATTAGGACCCATAAAGAGCATTATAGGAGCGATTGAGAATGGCGGAGGAATAGTTTTCAAATATGATCTGGGGACTCGGAAACTTGATGCGCAGAGTCAATGGGTGAGTGGAATACCACCGATCTTCTTTGTGAATGGTCAGATACCAATGGACAGAATACGATTTACGCTAGCACATGAAATCGGACATGTTGTGATGCATGAGTTTCCTACGCCCAATATGGAGGATGAGGCAAACCGCTTTGCATCTGCGTTCTTAATGCCGAAGAATGATATAATCCGAGATCTTGTTCCATTCTCGCTTGAGCGAGCTATGCAGTTGAAACGAAAATGGAAGGCGTCGATTGCTGCGATAATAATGCGAGCATCTGATTTGGAGGTTATTAGTAATTCTCAAAAAAGGCGATATTTTACACAGCTTGGAGCACTCGGATATCGAACAGAAGAGCCCATAACGATACCTGATGAAGAACCGTGTATTATTAGAAAGCTTATCGAAACATGCCAACAGGAGTTGAGGTTTAGCATCACTGATTTCTGTCAAATCTTAGCTATAAACGAGCGAGATTTTCAAACACGGTATTTGGGAATGCCCCCGTTGCGAATTGTTCATTTCGAGAACGAAGGAAGTTTATAGTTTCCTTACAAATAAAACCAAAGTAGCTTTGGATAAACTGTAAATCAAAGGTGGTATTATTTTTTTAAGCGATTTTTGATGCGACTATAGGCGCGAGGGTGCATTCATGGTTGTCGATAGCATTTCTACCTGAAGCCGCGATTCGCATCATACAGTAATTTAAAATAGTGCGAACTGAAGGTAGAAATGCGGGGGTGCCGAAACGGCGAGATTGCCGCGGCCTTGAACGGCAGGCCTCGCAACGACAAGGTCGGATTGCTTTGTCGCTTCGCTCCGCGCAATGACAATCCAGAAATAAAAAACCCCGGGGCAACTCCGTTCGCCTCGGGGCTTTCGAAAACGTTATTGAAACTACCCGCCTTCGCCGTAGGCTCCACCCTACGGCTTACTTCGGCTTATTGGTCATATTGTCGATTTTTTTGCCTTCGGCCTGGTTGGCCGTTCTGACCTTTACAACGACACCGAGTCTGCCGAGTTCACCCGCAACTTCTGCCTGCGTGGGGTCAAGCTGGAAGCTTCGAATCAAATAATCCTTGGCGAGGTCAAGCTGGTTTCTGCTCATATAGAAGTAACCGATTTGCTTATTGACTTTGGCGGAGTTCGGCGCCAGGCTGAGAGCCTGCCTGTAACAGGTTAGGGCGTAATCGTCGAGGTTTTCCTTCTGGAAGCCCATTGCGAGTCTTAGCGAACCTGCGGCGGAATTGGCGGCCTGCGCGACATAGTCGTTGGCGAGAATTTTGGCCTTACCTTTGTCATCGCTCTGGAGCAGGACTTTGACTCTTGCGGCCTGCGATTCACGGTGTGCGGGGTCAAAGCTGAGAGCAGTTGAGAATTCGTGTTCTGCCTTCGACCACATTCCGTCGCGCTGATAGAGCTTACCGAGGTTGTAGTGCGCTTCTGGGTCTTCGAATTTTCCTTCGAGCTGCTTTAGAATCTGGGCTTTTGTGTCTTCGACGGGGGCAGTGACCTTCTCGATTCTTTTCAATTCTTCGGGGCTTGCGGTGCGGACGGGGACGCTTTTGCTTTTCGGCGTATTGCCTTCGCAGCCGCCAAGAAGCAGGGCCGATACGATACATACCAGTACGATTAGTTTTAAGTTTTCTGTCATAAAATTAACCTCCATGTTTTAATCAGCGCCGGTCCTACCTTTGAACCGCCTTTAGGCGGGTCGGCAGCCTCAGCTGTTTTCAGTTGTAATTGAGGTGGATTTTCACACGTCCGAAAAAGGTTTGCAAGTAAAATTTCGTTATTTTGTAAGAAAACTGGCGGCGAACTTGTATAATTTAAGAGCATGGTCGGACGGGCGCGAATTTTAATAATAGCGGCGGTTTGCGGGGTCGCGGCAGCGGTGCACTGGCCGGCGATATCCTCCAAAGCACTATCGTTCGATGACCAGCAGTATTTAATCGATAATTCGCTGGTGCAAAATCCAAGTTTGGCATCTGCGAATCAGTTTTTGACGGAGGTACTTGCGCCATCTACGGTTGCGGGGTATTACCAGCCTTTGGCGATGATATCGCTGATGCTGGATTATGCGGCGGGCGGCAGGGACAATAACTTAAGGCCTTTTCATATAACAAGTTTGGCGTTTCATACGGCCAATACAGCACTGGTGATTGTGCTGCTTTATATGCTTTTTGGTAATATGTGGGCGGCGGCAGGGGTGGGGCTTTTGTTCGGGGTCCATCCGATGACGGTCGAACCGATACCGTGGGTGGGGGAGCGCAAGACGTTATTGGCGGCGTTTTTCGCGTTGTGGTCGCTGATACTTTACGTTCGTTATTCGCGAGGCGGGGGTTGGAAGTCGTACGCAGGTTGTTTTCTGATGTATTTATTAGCATTGTTGTCCAAACCGACGAGTGTGCCACTGCCTGCGGTGATGCTGCTGATGGACTACTGGCCGTTGAAAAGATTGAGCGTGAAAAGTATTTGGGAGAAGCTGCCTTTATTTGTGCTGGCGGGGGTCTTCGCGGTTATCACGTATATTTCGCAGCATCGCATGGGTGGGACGGTATCACCGACGACGTATGGGCCGTGGCATATTCCGCTGGTGCTATGCCATAATATAATTTTTTACCTGTACAAGATGATTTTGCCTGTGAATCTGTCGTCGCATTACGCGTTTCCGAAGCCGTTCGATTTGTCGCAACCGATGGTTTTGGCAGGCATTATCGGGACGTGCGTATTGATTCCGCTATTACTGATTTCGCTTTGGTGGACGCGAGCGGCATTAATGGGGTGGCTGATTTTCTTTGTGGCGATACTTCCGACTATGGGGGTTGTAGGATTTACCAATGTTATCGCGTCGGACAAGTACGCATATCTGCCCGCTATTGGTTTATTGATGGTGGTGACAACGTTTTTTATATGGGTCGGCAGGAGTAAAAAAATCGTAATAGCTTTAGCCGCCATTGCGATGGCGATGGCTGGCGCCGAGGCGTTTGCGACGCAGCGGTATCTGGCACATTGGCGGGACACGATTAGTTTTTGCGAGTATATGCTGTCGCTGACACCGGAGGCAGCATCGGTGCATAATGACCTCGCGAATGCGCTTTCGCAACGAGGCAAAACCGATGAGGCGGTGGAGCATTATCTTCGTGCGATTGAGATTCGGCCGGATGACGCTTACGCGTACAGCAATTTAGGGGCGTGCTACGGAAATCTTGGGCGTTATGAGGAGGCGATAGATGTTCTGAACAAGGCGATAAAATACGACCCGCTGCTGGCAAACGCTTATAGCAACCTCGGTTATGTATGCGGCAAGGCCGGTCTGGATGAAAAAGAGTTAGAGGCGTATAAGGTGGCGATAAAGGTCAAACCGACCAGTTTCGAGGGGCATTACAATCTCGGGTGCGCTTATGACAAACAGGGGCGGCTCGCGGAGGCGATAGAGGAGTACGAGGAGGCGCTGAAGCTGCGACCGGACAGCGCCAAGGCGCATTATAATCTCGGGATCGTACATTTTAAAAACGAGTGTCCGGTGGAGGCAATAGAGGCGTATAAGCGGGCGATAGAAATTGAGCCTGGTTACGCCGAGGTGTACAGTAATCTCGGCGGCGTTTACGGGCAGATGGGTCGTGCGACGGAAGCAATAAAAGTTTTTCGGCAACTAATAAAAATCGACCCGAATTCCTACAAGGGCTACGGCAATCTGGGTGTCACCTATACGCAGCTTGGCAAGTGGCCGGAGGCGATTGAGGCGTTCAAGCAGGCGGTGAAAATCAAACCGGATTACGCAAAGGGGCATTTCAATCTCGGGCTGGCGTATGCGAACATCGGCAACAAAGAGGCCGCTTTGGAGCAATATGAAATTTTGAAACAGCTCGACCTGGAATCGGCTGAAACTCTGCGGGAATCTATAAAATGACAGCCGCTTCTGAATTTCCAAAAACGCACGCTATGCCAAGCAAATATCAGATTGGTTTTATTTATTCAGCTTTGACTCTGGCTACGCTCGCCGTCTTTTGGCAGGTCCACCGCTTCGAATTCATAAACTACGATGACCAGATATACGTAGATAAAAACGAGCACATTTCGCCCGGTCTTACGCGAGAAGGTATCGTCTGGGTTTTTACACACGCACACGGTAACAACTGGCATCCGCTGACGGGGCTGTCCCACATGCTGGATTGTGAATTGTTTGGGCTGGATGCTGGCCGGCATCATCTAATCAATGTATTGTTTCACATTATCAATACTTTGCTGCTGTTCACTTTATTAAGGCAAATGACGGGGGCAATTTGGCAAAGCGCATTCGTCGCTGCTTTATTCGCTATTCATCCGTTACACGTGGAATCCGTCACGTGGATATCGGAACGCAAGGACGTTTTGAGCACATTATTCCTGCTGCTGACAATCGCTGCATATTTTCGTTATGTTAAACATCTCAAAGCCGGCTGGTATATATTGGCGCTTGTACTTTTCTCGTTTGGCCTTATGTCCAAACCTATGCTGGTAACCCTGCCTTTTGTTCTCCTGCTTCTCGACTATTGGCCGCTTGAGCGCCTCAATAGGAATAGTCTGCGTCATTTGATTTTTGAGAAGATGCCGTTCTTTGTTTTTGCAACTGTTTCGAGCGTAGTAACCCTGCTTATCCAGCAAAGTACCGGCGCGGTCGCAAATATTCAGCAAAGGTCTTTGGATGCGCGGCTGGGCAACGGTGTGATTTCCTACATCAGGTACATCCAGAAAATGTTCTGGCCCAGCAGACTGGCTATTATTTACCCAGTGCCCGGGGAGCCGGCGTCACTATTTCAGGTTTTAGGTTCAGCATTATTGCTTCTGACTATTTCCGTTTT
>Ga0214473_10008458_pt1 | contig 12166 bp, 11 predicted proteins | sample RVTome_7_FD_203509 | JGI IMG/M metagenome (GOLD analysis project Ga0214473, IMG submission 203509) | Soil microbial communities from uranium-contaminated site in the Upper Colorado River Basin, Wyoming, United States - RVT98D197 | ecosystem: Environmental > Terrestrial > Soil > Contaminated >... | reverse complement strand
CGAAGGAAGCCCGGTCCGTCGGATCCGGAAAGTCTCCGTTGCGGTCATGAACCATCCCGGTGACTGTCTTGTCTGCCTCCTCGATTAAGGCATGAAGCCTTCCCTCGAGCAATCCTTTGAAATAGATAAGCTTTTCTTGATCCATCCAAACCTTCCCCGCACACAAAAAAAAAGATGTTCCGTATAATGGAATCTTTTAAATCTAAGATATTTTCTTAAGAAAAGTCAATAACATTTGCTGTTGATGGAGAGCCTGAACACTCGCCGGTTTCACGATTTGACAGAAACGAATGCGGTCTTTCCTTGATTTTACAGAAAGGCTGTTTGTGGAGTGATTGTTTGGCCGAGGCTTTACGAAGAAAAATCCCATATGTCCCACGTCCATGAATTTGACACAGGTTGCCGAATCGACTATGCTAGAACATGTGATCCTGCACTGAGATGCATCGGCGACTGTCCTTCTGGCTACGAAAATGATCTGAAGGTGAAATAGGTCCGTGACCGTCCGCAAGATACTCATTGGTTTGCCCATTCTGGTTATCGTCTTCCTGCTTCAGTCCTATTTCTGGGTGCCTACCTACGAAGAACAATCCCGGGGCAATCCTGGACGGCTTGAGGAATACATCACCGCCTCCATAGGAGACGCCAGCATCCTCAATCCCATCCTTTCGGCAGACTCGGCCAGTGGTGACATCAATTCGCTGGTTTTCGAAGGACTCATCGATTATGACGAAGAGCTCCGTTTCAGGAGCCGACTGGCCCAGTCCTGGGAGATCTACGAAGAGGCTTTCTTTTATGTCAACGAGGAAGCGTCCATCCCACACCTAGGAAAGGCAGGGGCGGAGGAGGTCGCCCAACTTCTCAGGAGCGCGAAGGAGAGAAGTCTTCCGGTGAATGCGGAGCTGAAGGCCTCTCTGGACAATATCCGGGAGATATCGGTCTTACCTGCGGGGGAATTCCTCGTAACCAAACGGGAAAAGAAGGAGAAGGAAAAGCAGCAGGAGACAGAGGTGAAGATCAGCGGCATTGCCCCGGCCAGGGTAAAGCTCGTCCTGGCAAAGGTGGACCAGGTCCTCTTTCAAAGCCTGTCGATCCTTCTGGGCAAGGATTATTTCAGCTCTTTCGATGGACGGAAGGTTCTTCGTTTTGACCCACCTGTTGCAGAAGATAAAAAGGTCCGGTATGCGAACGAAATCCTGCCATCGACGGAGCACAATCCCATCATCCTCTTCAAGCTCCGACCCAATGTAAAATTCCATGATGGACATCCCTTCGGTGCGAAGGATGTGAAGTTTACCTATGAGGCGATCATGAACCCGAAGAACATATCGCCTCGGTTGGCCGACTACGAGCCGATCAAAGAAGTGAAGGTCCTTGATCCTCTCACCGTCCGCATCGTTTACAAACGGCTCTATTCCCCTGCCTTCGAGACATGGAGCATCGGGATTCTCCCCGAGCATCTCCTCAATGACGAGGCCCTGAGCAAGGAGGCCATTCAGTCCGGTAAAAGTCCCGACCCATTCTCCATGAGGCAGAGCCGCCTCAACCGTCGTCCCATCGGATGTGGTCCTTTTGTCTTCCAGGAATGGAAGTCGGATCAATATATCACGTTGAAGCATTATGAGGGTTACTGGGAAGGGCCGCCGAACTACAAGCGTTACCTCTACCGGATCATTCCTGATGCCCTGACCCAGGAGATGGAGTTCTATGCGGGCGCGGTGGACGCCTATGCGGTTCGGCCTCATCAGGTCGAACGGTTAAAACATGATCCGACGTATCAGAGTTTCTCCGGACTTTCTTTTGGCTATACCTACATTGGATACAACATGCGGCGTGAACCGTTCAAGGACCCGAGGGTGCGCAGGGCCCTGAGCATGGCCATCGATATAGAGAAAATCATCAACTATGTTCTCTTCGGCCAGGGAGAAAGGATCACCGGACCTTTCGTCAAACAGACGGATTACTACAATCATCAGCTCCAACCTGTCCCCTATGATCCCCAGGGTGCCCTGAAGCTGCTCGAAGAAGCGGGCTGGAGACGGAATCGAGAGGGCTGGCTGGAGAAGGATGGGAAGCGATTTCAATTTACCCTCATTACGAACAGTGGCAACGACCTTCGCAAGGCCATCCTGACCGTTGCCCAGGACGAGTGGAAACGGATCGGCATTGATGTCCGAACGGATCTCTTGGAATGGGCGGTCTTCATCCAGGAACGGGTGGATAAGGCAGATTTTGATGCCCTGGTCCTGGGGTGGAGCATGGGGATCGAGCCTGACCTCTTTCAGATATGGCATTCCAGTCAGACCAATCCCTATCAGCTCAATTTTGTGGGGTTCAAGAACGAAGAGGCGGACGACCTGATCATTAAGATCAGGCAGGAGTACGATCATGACCGGCAGGTTGAGTACTGCCATCGGCTCCACGAGATCATTGCCCGGGAACAGCCCTATACCTTTCTCTATGTGGGCAGATGGACGGCCATTCTGGATAAAAGGATTGTCATCATGGAGAGGGACGCCGCAGGCAAAGCGGTCGACAAGAAGATCACACCCACGAAAACAGGAAACTATATGTTCTATTTCAACAGATGGATCAAGCTTCCCGAGGTCCCTGTGATCGCTGCGGAGGGATAAGGGATGTTGTCCTTCATCGGTCGCAGCATCATTCAAAAGATCGTCACCCTCTTCTTTGTATCGGTGATCTCCTTTCTGGTCATCCACCTCGCCCCGGGGAAGCCCAGTCAGGTGGATCCTCTCAATCCCAAGTTCACCCCCGAGATGGTGGAGCGGTTTCGAAAGCAGTTTCACCTGGACCAACCTCTCCATGTTCAATATGCGCTCTATTACCGTGACCTCTTCACGGGAAAGACGGTCTCCTGGAAGGACAATCAACCGGTTCTCAAGCAGATAGGGGAACGGTTCAAGAACAGTCTCTGGCTCTTTATCGTGGGCACGATCCTGACCTGGACCCTCTCCTTTCCTGTCGGCATCTGATCGGCCATCTTCCGGGGCAGGTGGTACGACCGCAGCGCCACATTCATCTCTTACCTTCTGATCTCCATCCCCGGCTTCTTTTTCGCTTACATCCTGATCATCGTGGTTGTAAACAGCTTTCATGTGCCCGTGATCGGGATGGAGACGTTCGGGATCGGAAACCCGCCCTGGCACCGCTTCTTCATGGACAGGATCTGGCACCTCCTTCTTCCCTCCGTGCTCGGGGCGACGGGCGGCATCGCCATCCTGTCCCGGTATGTGCGGAGCCAGATGCTGGAGGTGGAAGGTCAGGATTACGTGCGGACAGCCCGTGCGAAAGGGGTTCCTGAAGAGCAGGTCCACTACAAACACGCCCTCCGGAATGCCCTGTTGCCCTTTGTCACCATGTTCGGCCTTATTCTGCCGGGCCTCATCGGAGGGTCGGTGATCATCGAGTCCATTTTCTCGTGGCCTGGCATGGGACGAATGGCCTACGAGGCCATTCTGGCCAGGAACTATCCCGTGATCCTGACGGTCAACTTCATCTCGGCCGTGCTGGTGCTTATTGGAACCTTCATCTCCGATGTGCTCTACATGGTGGTGGATCCGAGGATACGACTGTGATGGAGAGAGTGACAGAACATCCGGTTCCACCCGGAGAGATGGAGAAGCCCCTCGCCCCGAAGGAATCCCGTTTCAGGGAGATTTGGCGACTCCTAGAACGAAACAGGCTCGCCTCTTTCGGTCTCATCATCTTCCTTCTCTTCTTCTTCACCGCTCTCACAGGACGGTTACTCACCTACGGGACGAAGCCCGTCTTCAATCCCGGCCAGGTAAGGTTACAGGAGAAGCTTCGACCTCCCCTCTCCCTTCCCAATCTGGGGACCCTGCGCCCCGGGGAGGCCCCGAGGCTGGGACGCTACCTTTTGGGCACGGACAACCTGGGGAGAGATGTGTTTGCACGGATGATGCAGGGAGCCTGGGTATCCCTCACGGTTGGATTCGTCGCGGTGGGGATTGCCGTGTTGATCGGCATCGCCCTGGGAGGAATCGCGGGCTATTTCGGCCAGAACCTTGTAAGGGTGGACCAGATCCTTGCCGCGCTCCTTCTCCTTCTAGGGGTGGGGTTGATGGCTGAGGGAAACCCGATCCTGGGAGGAGGGCTCATCATCGTGGGTGGTGCATACATCGCCGTGACTCTACGGTGGGGGAGGAGATGGAGGAAAGGGGCCAGGACAGCGTGGGCGAGGGTGTTTTTCGCGGGAGCCCTCTCCATCGATTCGTTGATCATGCGGTTTGTGGATATCATGCTCTGTTTCCCCAGTTTTTTTCTCATCCTCACCGTGGTGGCCCTCCTTCCTGCCAACATCTACAACATCATGATCGTGATCGGGCTGACCAGTTGGGAGGGCACGGCACGCTTCGTCCGGGCCGAGTTTCTATCGCTCAGAGAACAGGATTTCGTAACCGCTGCCCGAGCCCTCGGTGTCGGCAACGGGCGGATCATTTTTCGCCACATGATCCCCAATGCCGTGGGACCGGTGCTGGTTTCGGCCACCATCGGGATTGCCACAGCGATCCTGACCGAGGCGGGACTGAGCTTTCTCGGGCTCGGGGTGCCTCCGCCGGATGCCACGTGGGGGAACGTCCTGTCCGATGGGAAGGACTATATCTTCGACGCGCCCTGGCTGACCTTTATCCCCGGATTCACCATTCTCCTCGTCGTCCTCTCCTTCAATCTTTTCGGGGAAGGATTGCGGGATGTTTTGAACCCGAAATTGAGAAAACGATCGTGATGCTTTCTGTCCAAGATCTAAAGGTCTATTTCGTCGGTGACGGCCGGGTGGCTCGCGCCCTGGATGGGGTGAGCTATGAGGTCCGTCAGGGGGAGACCGTCTGCCTGGTCGGAGAGTCGGGCTGTGGAAAGACGGTATCCGCCCTGACGATCCTGGGGATCCTCCCACAACCCCCTGCGAAGATTATGGGTGGCGAGGTCCTGTTCGATGGTCAGAACCTGCTGGAGCTGGGTGAAGAAGAGATGCGTGAGATACGGGGAAGGCGCATTGCGATGGTCTTCCAGGAGCCCATGACCTCTCTGAATCCCGTGTTTACCATAGAAGACCAGATCGAAGAAGCGATAAGGGTTCATGAGAATGTGGAGAGGGAAACGGCACGGCAGAGATGCGTCCAGCTCCTCAAGGACGTAGGCATCCCATCGCCCGAGGAGCGCCTTAAAGATTATCCTCATCAGCTAAGCGGCGGACAGAGGCAGCGCGTGATGATTGCCATGGCGCTGGCCTGCAATCCTGACCTCGTCATCGCCGACGAACCCACGACCGCTCTGGATGTGACCATTCAGGCGCAGATTCTAAACCTGTTCCAGGAGCTGAAGCAAAAACGGCAGATGTCTCTTCTCTACATCACCCATGACTTGGGTGTCGTGGCAAACATCGCGGATCGCATCTACGTGATGTATGCGGGGATCATTGCGGAGCAGGGAGAGGTCTCCCATATTTTCCACGACCCGCGGCATCCCTATACTCAGGGGCTCCTGGCCTCGCTCCCGAGTCGGGCCAAGCGGGGCAGGACGCTTCACAGTATTCGGGGGACGGTGCCGGATCCCGGTTATAAACCGAGCGGATGTCCTTTTCATCCCAGGTGTCCGTTCGCCATAGAGACCTGCCGGATTCAGTTTCCGGAGATGTGCGATTATGGAGGGGGGCACTTGAGTCGCTGCCCTGTGCTCTATGAACGAGATAAGCCGAGCGATGGAAAAGGTTAGCCTGTCTGACGGTGCTTTGATCAAGGCGGAAGGACTCAGAAAGTACTTCCCGGTGAAGAGGGGTTTTCTGCAAAAGGTCACCGGGTGGGTCAAGGCCGTTGATGGCGTGGACTTTGCAATCCTTGCGGGCAAGACGTTGGGTCTCGTGGGAGAGAGCGGGTGTGGCAAATCGACGATCGGCCGGCTCATCCTGAAGCTGCTGGAACCGGATGAAGGAAGTGTCCTCTACAAGGGGAAGGACATAAGCGGCCTGACTCAGGATGAAATAAAGCCTTTGCGCAAGGAGATGCAGATCATTTTCCAGGATCCCTTTGGTTCCCTCAATCCCCGGATGACCGTCGGCCAATCGATTGAAGAAGGGCTTCGGACCCTGGGCGTAAAGGGTTATGTGGAAAGGAAAGCCAGGGTCGGCAGGCTCCTGGAGATGGTCGGCATCATGGCGAATGCGGCCGATTTCTATCCCCATGAATTCAGCGGCGGGCAGAGGCAGAGGATAGGGATCGCCCGTGCCTTGAGCGTTGAGCCTTCCCTGATCGTTTGTGATGAACCGGTGTCCGCCCTCGACGTATCCATCCAATCCCAGATCCTCAATCTCCTGAAGGATCTGCAGAATAGACTGGGTTTGAGTTATCTCTTCATCTCTCACGACCTGAATGTGGTAGGTTATATGAGCGATACCGTGGCCGTGATGTACCTGGGCCATATCATGGAGTATGCCCCCGCGGACGAGCTCTACGATCATTATCGCCACCCCTACACAACAGCCTTGTTCTCCTCCGTCCCTGTCCCGGATCCGAGCCTTCGCCGTGAACAACAGACCCTGAAGGGCGATGTTCCGAGCGCGTTCAACCCACCCCCCGGGTGTAAGTTTCAAGGGAGATGTCCATTGGTTGAAGAGAGGTGCCGAATAGGGGTGATTGAGCTATACCGGCTTGGCCAGGGACATACGGTGCGATGCTGGAAGGTTGTCTGAGCCGTATATGGTAAGGCGTAAGGCACAAGGCGTAGGGTGTAAGGCGCGAGGCGTAAGGCGTAAGGCGTAAACCCTCATATCCGAACCTCAGGGACCTACCGGTTTGTAACCAGAACTCTGAAACCAAACTGAGAAAGTTTTTCCGCCATCGTCAAAGCCTGTTCTCTTGTTTCAAATGGACCTATTCTGACACGATGATATCTTTGGGTGGCGGTCTCCATCGCGGCCACATAGACGTTGTCAAACCTTTGTCGCAACTGGGCGGCCAGCTGCTGGGCGTTTGCCTCATCGGTGAAAGAGCCGACCTGGAGCGTGAAAGGCTGATTCGGCTCGATCAGGGGACCAAGCCCTTCTACCTTGACGAGGGTTGTTCCCTTTTCCCACATCCCGAGGATCCGGGCCGCAGAATAAGAGAGGTCGATAATTCTCTGTTTTACAAAAGGCCCCCGATCGTTGACCTTCAATTCGATGGATTTGCCATTCTCCAGATTTGTGACCATGACCATCGTGCCCAGGGGAAAGGTGTTATGGGCACAGGTCAGTTGGTGCATATCATAGACCTCCCCGCTGGAAGTCGGTTTTCCGTGAAAATCGTCCCCGTACCATGAGGCCACCCCGTATTGGACCACGCGGCTTTCCCTTTTCTCGATCTTTTCAAAAGAAGGCCTCTCCTCTTTTGTGATTTCTTTTTTTTCGGGCGGGGGCATCCTTCTGTCGTAGAGGACCTGGCGTTTGGGTGCACAAGCCGGTAAAAGAAGAAGGGAAACGAAAATACAAAATAAAAGAACCGAATTAGAAATTCTAAATCTTCCAATACCCGATTTTGACCCAACCAGAGACGGTGCGTTCCGGTATTTGCCGGAGGGCAATACCTCATCCGAAGAAATGAGGGTGCACCGGTTGATGTGACCTCGCCTATTTTTCAAATTGCAGCTCCCTTCGATCCATCGAAAATTCCTTGTCCGGGGTTCGAAGAACGAGGCATTCCCTCGCGACCTCATCACACGCTTCAAGAAAGATTTCTCTGAGACCAAACCGTTCCCTCAATTTCAGGATATTTCCATTCCGCTGGCCTCTTACATTCGAAGTCTCTCTGGGATGACAGAAAAAATTGGGCCGAGACCTTGTCCCGCTGAGACGGAGGAGCTCGGTGGCCATATCAAAAGCAATGGCCGATCGAACGAGTTGGTTTAAAGAAGGGTGGTATGGTCCCGCAAGGTAGTGATCCTCCAATTCCTGTGTTGGCTGAAGACCGATCCGGGCCACCGGGACAGAGGCCTTTTCCAATTTGGTAAGGCCTCTCTTTAGCCATCGAACGGCCTCATCCAAAGAGAGGGGAATGTATCTCCCCGAGCGCCAGAGGGTTTCCAGCGGTGCCCCTTCGAGAACCAGGGTCGGATGGATCCTGAGGAAGTCGGGTTGAAGATCGATGACGAGATCGAGGGTCTGTAGAAAACGATCCAGGGCGTCTCCCGGAAGACCCATCATAAGCTGGACCCCCACCTCGAAACGCCATCGTTTCAATTGAGAAACCGCTGAAACAGTGTCTGCTGCCCGGTGGCCTCTGTTAGAGAGGGAAAGGACTTCATCGATCATGGACTGCGTTCCAACCTCCACCGTCTTGACCCCATGATCCTGAAGAAGAGAGAGAGTCTCCTCCCCCAGGGCATCAGGTCTCGTGGAGACGCGGATGGAATCGATCAGACCGGCAGCAAGGAAGGGCCGGACCTCTCTCAGATAGGAGATCTGATTTTCTCGATCCAACGCCGTGAAACTCCCGCCGTAGAAGGCAACTTGCCTTTCCCTATTTGGTTGGGGAGAGCGGATTGACTCAAGCGACTTCTCAATAAATTGACTAAGAGTGGAAGGGCTTGGGCCTCCTGCAGCCGTTGCCTTCGGACTGCAGAAAAGGCACTGCTGGGGGCAAACGTCATAGGAAAGGAAGACGGGGATGATCAATGGATTCATAAGAAACTGCTCTCACAATTGTTTGAGGTTAGAGGTTCTTTATGCGGCGTCTTAAATCAGCGCCGAAAAGTCAAGGCTAAAGCCTTGAGTTACCGCCTTCTTAGAGGCTGTAACTCAGCCCTTTAGGGCTGATCAACAAGGAGGGGATAGCAATTATGCACAATTACTTCTGTCGCTGTGAATAGGTGAATGATTTTGCCTGGAATCTTGAGCCTCAAACCTGAATCAATCGTGTGACGTTTCAACTTCCGAATCCTGGCCTTGGGGAGCATTGATTCCTTCCAGGGCCATTTTGGCGGCTTCCTGCTCGGCCTCTTTTTTGCTCTTTCCCCAGCCCACACCTTTCACTTCGGCTCCAACGACGACGGAGGCCTGAAATCGTTTGTCGTGGTCCGGGCCGGACTCATGCATCACCTGATATGTGGGAGACTGCTTATGGACCCGTTGGGCTTGTTCTTGGAGAAGGCTTTTATAGTCGTCCACGTGGATAGCCGTTGTCTCGGATTGAAGATGCGGTTTCAGGTGCTCTTCAACGGTTTTCAGGGCCTGATCGAAACCGGAATCCAGGTAGATGGCCCCGATCAGGGCTTCATAGGTGTTTGCCAGGATCGATGATTTCTTTCTTCCTCCATTCTGCAATTCACCCTTTCCGAGGAGAAGATACTGTTCTAATCGGAGCCCTTGAGAGAGATGGGCGAGGGTGGACTGCCTGACCAGGTGAGATCTTTTCAGAGACAGGGCCCCCTCGTGGGCATCGGGGAAGGCCTGGGCAAGGAGGTGACTGACCGCGAGGGTGAGGACCGCGTCGCCGAGAAACTCAAGGACCTCGTTGGCCGCTTTCTCCGACGGTTCCACCTGAGAGACATCTGTCTGATGGACAAATGACTTGTGGGTAAGGGCCTTGTCCAGCAAACCGGTTTCATTGAATCGATACCTCAGGTGGTTTTCCAGCTCTCTCAAGGATGCCAATCGTTCTTCTTCCACACTTATTCCTCCAGCACTTGGCCTGTCACAATCTCTGGCGACGTCTCTGTGATTCTAACCTTCACTTCCTGATTAATCCAATCCGAGGAAACGGTCCCATCGTTTTCCGGGGTGAGAAGAACCGGAATGTAGTTGCGCGAAAACCCTTTCAACCTCCCGGTTTTCTTATCCCTTCGGTCTTCCACAAGAACGGTTAGCTCCTGATGAAGAAAACGCTGATAAAAGGCCAGGCGTTTCCGTCTCCCTAGCTCCCGCAGGATTTCAGCCCTTCTCTTCGTTATCCCTTCGTTGATCTGCTGTGAGAATTGAGAAGCAGGAGTTCCCTTTCTCCTGGAGAAAGGGAAAACGTGAAGGTAAGAGAGGGGAAGAATGTCGATCAGTTGGTGCGATTGTTGAAACCGTTCTTCTGTCTCTCCTGGAAATCCCACAATCACGTCCGCGCCGATACAGAGGTTCGGAATCCGCTGATGGAGCTCTTGGATCAGGCGAGAAAGAAAAGAACGGTCGTAGCCTCTATTCATCCCTTTCAGGATTTCGTCGTCTCCGCTCTGGATCGGGATATGGAGGTGCGGGCATACCTTCGCCGACCGGGAGAGGATAGAGATGAGATCGGGACTGAAATCGACCGGCTCGACCGAGCTAAGCCGAATCCGGGCGGGCGACTCAGCGATCTCCAACTGTTGAATCAACTCCTCCAGAGGCACGGGTGGATTCAAGTCCCGCCCATAGGCGCCGATGTGAATCCCGGTAAGGACAACTTCTCTATATCCCCTTTTTTTCAGAATGCCGAGGTGTTCCATGATCCTGGCCGGCGCGAGGCTTCTCGAAGGCCCTCTCGCCCGGGGGACGATGCAGTAAGAGCAACGGGAATCGCAGCCATCTTGAATCTTAAGGAACGCCCGTGTGTGCCTGTGGAACGAATGAACGGGGTTTTCGAAGAACCGTTCCTCTTTCCGGATGCCAGATACCTGGACATGTGGAAAATCACCTCCCTGCATTAGAGGAAGAAGATCGGGGAGGCGGGCCTTCTCCACATTCCCCAGCACATGCCTGACGCCGTAGATCTCTGCAACCTTTTCCGGCTCCACCTCTGCATAACATCCGGTGACGATAAGGAGGGATTCCGGATTGGATCGAGATGCCCTCCGGACCATCTGTCTCGACTGGAAGTCAGCCCGGTGCGTGACCGTACAGGTGTTGATAATGGTGATGTCCGCGGGTTCTCCGAAAGGCACAAGGCGATAACCTTTCTCTTCGAAAGAGGCGGCCAGGGCTTCAGATTCGAACTGGTTAACTTTGCACCCGAGCGTGGCAATGGAAACGGTTGTCATTCCTGAACCACCTGTCACAACTGAACTAATTTGATCTCTCCCCAAACACCCATCCGATCCCCCATGATGATGAGTGCCCCCATCACTCCTTCGATGGTCTTCCCTTTTTCCAGCCCGGCTTCGATATCTTTTCTGGCCTTCACAATGTTTCCAACCGCTGTGGCTGCGGCGTCGGCCAGTGCGGCAGATTTAGAAATAACACAGACAGCATCTGCCTTCCCAAAACTGAGGGACGGGCCGACCGTCCCGGAGGATGTGCAAATTCCGAGGGGGCTCTCTTCGGGGCGGACGAGAATTCCTATCTTCAGGCTGAGAGGAGAATCGCCCGCATAAATTCCGATCGTTCTTTCTCTTGACGTCGCAAGGTAGATGTCTCCGCCGTTCTCAACGAGGACTTCCTCAGATAGCTTCAGCAGGTCTTTCGAAACAAATTCGGCCATGGCACCGGCCACAGCCGCCATGGGGCCCACGTTTGCTCTGCGGGAAGTCTGGATCATCTCCTGCACGATTTTGGGTGCGTAAGGATCTTCGTACAGAGGGACAAGGCTCGCTGCAAAGTGAGGGTTCGCGGCGATATAGGTTTCGAGCTGATGGCGATACTTCAATACAGACTCTCGAGTCTGTTGGGAAAGGTCCCTCCCCGCCCGGACGAGGAGATCCGTCTCTTTAACAATCACCTTGAAATTGACGAGATCGTCGGTTTTTACTAAGTTACGGTAAGTTCGCTCTTCATACATCTTTTGGCAGAAAGCCTTCTTATCGAGAATAAAATCCATTATAATATCGAGAGATTTTGGGTGTCAAATAGGGCTTTCAGAGATCACGGATTTTTCCTTGACAAACAGGCGGGAAACAGAAAAGATGAATCCGGGCTTTGTTCGAGGCGGTAAACAGAGCTTCCGGGGATTTCGGTAAGAGGAGGGACAACGATGACAGGGGAGAACAAGAACGTGAATGCTTACGAGAGCGCAAAGAAGCAGGTGGATATCGCGGCCAAGTATCTGAACCTGGACCACGGCCTGTTGGAGAAAATGAAATATACGAAGAGGGAATTGATCGTTCATTTCCCCGTGAAGATGGACGACGGAACAATGAGGATCTTCACGGGTTATCGGGTCCAGCACAACGTGGCGAGAGGACCTGCCAAGGGAGGAAT
>Ga0214473_10008457_pt1 | contig 12166 bp, 16 predicted proteins | sample RVTome_7_FD_203509 | JGI IMG/M metagenome (GOLD analysis project Ga0214473, IMG submission 203509) | Soil microbial communities from uranium-contaminated site in the Upper Colorado River Basin, Wyoming, United States - RVT98D197 | ecosystem: Environmental > Terrestrial > Soil > Contaminated >... | reverse complement strand
GCGAACGGTGACTCCACCACGTTCGTCGTCCGGAGATGCTTCCAGTGCTCCTTCGGGAAGGCGTAGAAGGTCGCCAGCCGTTCCCAGTCCGTCTCGAGCCGGCGGCCTGCGGTGGCGGACGCCCTTCTTCGTCGCCCACGCCTGGAACGCCCGCTTCTGGCGCTCCGCCTCCGCCCGTGTCACCGCGTAGGGGATCTTCGTCAGGAGCTCCCGCGCCTCCGCCTGGAGCTTCTGGGGCAGCGTGTCGAGCACGTTCACGAGGCGATGGTTCCAGCTACCGCTGCTCGCTGACCGCCGGGAAGACGGCTCGCACGGCCCCCCAGATCCCCAGGTGGCCGTCGGCGATGAGCAGCCGCGGCGCCCGCAGCCCGCGGGCCTTGAGATCCCGGAGCAGCGCGGCCCAGCTCTCCGTCGATTCCCGGGACCCACTCTCTACCGCGAGGACGACCTTCCGCCCGTCTCGGAGCGCGGCGATCAGCACGAGCTCGCCGCCTTGTCCTGCTCCAGCCCGGCCTCGACGTAGATCCCGTCCGCCCACACGTAGACGGGCTCGAGTTCGTCCAGCCGCCGGTGCTTCCAGGTGTCGTACTCCACCTGCCAGCCCGCCTTCAGCCGCGCGATCGACGCCGCCGACAGCGGCGCGGCTTCCCCCAGCAGCCCGCGCAGGGCCAGATCGAAATCGCCGTGGGCCAGCCCGTGCAAGTACAGCTCGGGCAGGAGCCGGCCGACTTCCTCGGTGCGCCGCTTGAATAACGGCAACAGCTGGCTCTCGAACCGCCCCTCCAGCCCGCGGACACGGGGCCGGCGCACCGTGATCGTGCCCGCCATCGCGCTCAGCCGGCGCGGCTTGCCGAAGCCGTTCCGATACCCCGGCGTGGCGTCCACGCCGTCACGCCGCTCGTACCGGGCCCGGCCCAAGACCTGCTGCAACAACCGCTGGACGCCCTGCCGGGCAAACCGCTCCAGGCTCTCCCTACACGGGCCTTGACTCCGCAGCCTCCGCGATGCTCTGCTCCTTCATGGGCGGTGTCTCCTTCCCCGGCGTTTCCGCGCCGGTGGTTCGTTGGTCGCGAACCGAAGGCTACACCGCCTTCTCTTCGTTTACACACCTCCTGAGGCTACCTCGCGGTCTGGCCGTCTAGCGGACAAGACGGCAGAGCAGCACCGGCAGCGCGGAGACTCCCTAGTCCCAGAGGCGGGTCGAGAAGTAGCGCTCTCCAAGGTCGTTGAACAAGGTCACGAAGCGTCCCGCTCGCTCACGACGGGCGATCCGTTCGACGCCCGCCATGTAGGCACCGGAGGACTGGCCGACAAAAAAGCCCGCGCGGGCTAGCCGCGCACACATCTGGTAGGCATCCTCACTTGTGACCGGGATCCGTTCGTCGATGACCGTCTCGTCCAGGATCGCGGGGACGATATCCTGCGGACCGAGCGGCTTGAGGCCTTCGATCCCGGGGAAGACCTCTGGGATTACACAGATGAGGCGGATTGTGGGGTCGTGCTCCTTCAACCGTCTCCCCAAGCCCGTCACCGTGCCTCCCGTGCCGACGCCGGCAACGATATGGGTAAGCCTGCCTCCGGTTTGCTCGAGGATCTCTACCGCCGTCGTCTCGTAGTGGGCCCGCCAGTTATCCTCGTTGCTGTACTGATCGCAGAAGAAATAGTGCTGTGCGTCTGCGTCTGCGTCGGCGTCGTGGCGGCGGTGCACCTCACGCAACGCCTCATCGTAGCCCTTCAGCGCGTCCGTATAGACCAGCCGAGCGCCGTGTGCCACCAGCCGTTTCTTGCGCTCGGTGCTCGCATTGTTGGGGATGACGATTTCGACCGGGTAGCCGATGATCCGGCCCACCATCGCGTACGCGATACCCGCGTTGCCCGATGAGCTGTCCAGGATGGTCTTCCCGGGGTGCAGTCGTCCATCCGCCAGGGCCGCGAGCAGCATGTGCAGGACGGGACGGTCCTTGAGCGAGCCTCCCGGGTTGAGGCACTCCATCTTCGCCAATACCTCGACGCCGGGCAGGTCATCACCGAACATGCTCACCGGTACCAGCGGGGTGTTGCCGATCGCCCGGAGCACCGGGTAGCGGGTCCGGAATGGTTCGATGATGTTTCGGTCCCACGGCATGACAGCTGACCGTTCTTACGCTCCCTATGATCCCCCAGCGTACCTGTGTACGGGGTACTCGGTCCACCTGGACCCGGGTACGCCCGCCCTGCATCTGCTCCCAGTCCAAGGGGGCCCAGTAGCGGGTACCGCGTTGCGTCAGACTAGGGCGCGCTTGACGACGTGGTGTCGCGTCGCGTGTGACGTCTTGAGCAGACGGTGCACGCGATACTCCGTGGCACGAGTCCGACCTGACGCCGGCTGGCACGCGCGACTTTGTGGAGACGACAGATGGACGAAGAGATCAGATGGAAGATCCTCACGCTCTTGGATCAGCACCGGATCATGACGATTGCCACGTTGAGGCCGGACGGCTGGCCGCAGGCGACGACCGTGGGCCATGCGAACGAGGGCCTCAGGCTTTACTTCCTCTGCGGTCCGGATACGCGGTCACCGCGTACCTGCTGAATCTCAACGGGATCATCGGCGAGAACGACGAGATGAACGCGCAGACGTTGCCGAAGGTGAAGATGCCCAACCAGTCGAACTTCATCGTTGTGTATCCGTTGCGGGGGGAAGTAGCGGTCGCGCGCTCCGGGCACCGTGCTCTCTGGCCCGCTCACACCGCGGTACGCGATGCAGAGCTGGATACGCGTATGCAGGACTGCATGATTGGGGCGCGGGTGGTGGCGGAGATTGGGCGGCTCGCCAAGCAACGGTGATGGGGAAAGAAGTAACGACCCGGTACGGTAAGACCTGCCCGGCGCCCGATCGTAGTCGGCGACTACCGCTTTTCCAACAGATGGTTTCTGCGGATCGGGCCATGGCACAGAGCTTGCTCTCAGGAGTCGCCACCGAGTCATGGACGAGAAAGCGAGGACGTGCCCGCGATGCGGAGGCGCGGTTCACACGCTGCGCCGCTTCACCCGATTGGGCCGCACCGTCTCGGTGCTCGTGTGCCGGGTCTGTCGATACACGGAATTTGCGGCCGGCCGTCCAGCCGCCTTGTCGTGATCCCCACGTCATCTGTCGATCGGCACGCGCCGTAAGGGAACGGAGGCCGCCGCCCATGCGAGAACTTCTCGCGGCTCTGACCGCGTTCTTTGATGAACACCAGCGCTGCGGCGAGTTGGACGGTGGCCGAGACAACGGACACATCTGGCTAGGGTGCTCCTGCGGCGCGCGAATCGCCCACCCGGCTGGCGCGTCTTCCCCAGCATCGGCAGAAAGTCCGAAGCTGCCGATCGCCAGGATGCCCGAGTAGGATGTCACATCCCGAGATCAGAGGAACAGAGCAATGACCCATCGACTTATCCGCCTGATGCTCGGCGCCGGGACCGGCCTCCTGCTCGGAGGGCAGCTCGTGATCGCCGCAGACCGGATCGATCTGTTCGATACCAAGTCGAACCGGACCGGCTACATCATCGTCGATCCCAAGACCAGGCGGTTCGATACTTACGACACGAGATCGAAGCGCACGGGGTGGGGCACGATCACCCGGGAGTCCGGAGACGTCCAGGTCTACGACAAGGACGGAAATCGCATCGGGAGTGGGATCCTCCCGGTCCCGGGGGGGAAGCGCTGATCTCGGCGCTCCCGCTCATCGTGCCCTAGCCCGCCGGAGAGTTCCTTACATCGCCTTCCAGTCGCCCGCGCCCTCGAAGGCGGCGGCGGCCCGGTAGATCGTCGGCTCGTCCCAGTGCTTGCCCACCAGCATCATGCTCACCGGCAGGCCGTCGCTCATGCCGCACGGGACGGCCATGGCCGGGTGGTGCGAGATGTCGAAGGGCGCCGTGTTCGTGATCATCTCGAGCGCCCGCTGCACCACCTCCTCGCGCGGCGCCCCCGGCTTCGGCATGGGCTGCGCCTTCATCGGGGTCGTCGGCATCATGAGGAGGTCGTGCTGGCTGAGGACACTGTCGTAGGCCGCGACAAGGCGCCGGGTGATGTTCATCGCCTTGCCGTAATAGCGGCTGCCGTGCTGCTGGTGGATGTAGGTGCCGAGGAGCGTGAAGAGCTTCGTCGTCTCCGAGAGCTCATTGGCCCGCCGCCGCCAACCACGATGGAAATCCATCAGGCTGGCGACGTAGAGGTCGGGGCGGCTCAGGCCGTAGCCGTCGCCCCACATCATCGTCTGCGTGAGGCCTTCCACGCCGATGGGGAGCCACAGCGCGCCCGCCACGGTGTGCCACGGGATCGAGACTTCCGTGACCTTGGCGCCGAGCTTGCCGAGGAGCTCGCCCGCCTTGCGCACCTTGGCGTCCACGTCGCGCTCGGAGTTCGGCAGGCCGAACCCCTCCTTGACGAGGCCGATCTTGAGGCCGTCGACACCGCGGCCGAGGGCCGCTGTGTAGGGGTGGACCTTGGGCGAGTACTGGCGCGGGTCGTATCCATCGGCTCCCGCGATCACCTCGAGGAGCAGCGCATTGTCCTGGACCGTCGCGGTCATCGGCCCTGTGTGGTCGACGTAGATCTCGATCGGCATGATGCCGGTGTAGGGGACGAGCCCATGGGTCGGCTTCATGCCGTAGACGCCACAGAACGACGCCGGCATGCGGATCGACCCGCCCTGGTCACCGCCGATCGCCATGTCGACTTCCCGCAGCGCGACCAGCACGGCGCTGCCCGAGGACGAGCCGCCGGCCGAGTAGCCCATCTTGTGCGGGTTGTGGACCGGGCCGGTGGCGTTGGTATGGCTGCCCCCAGACAGGCAGAAGTACTCGCAGTGCGCCTTGCCGAGGATGGTTCCCCCCGCATCGAGGATCCGGGTGACGATGGTGGCGTCGATCTCGGGCGTGTAGCCCTCGAGCGTGGACGCGCCGTTCATCATCTGCACGCCCGCGAGCATCACATTGTCCTTGAGGACAACCGTCTTCCCCTTGAGCTTGCCGGTCGGGGCGCCTTCCACCCGCGTCTTGACGTACCAGGCGTTGCGCGTGTTGTCCTCGGGCTGGGGACGGACGCCCGGGGTACGCGGATACTTCACGGCCGGCAGGTTATCCGGGAGCGCGTCGACGACGTTGTAGCCATCGATGCTTGGCTTCATCAGCTCGCGGAAGGACGTGAGGTCGCTCTCGGTGAGGGAAAGGCCCATCGTGTCGGCGATTGCCTTGAGCTGGTCTAGGGTCGGCGGTGACACTGCCATGGGAGCCTCCTTGATGAGTTGGTCATGGGTCTCCGGTGGTTCGGCGGGCGCCGTCTCTACGGCGCCAGGTGGCGCAGGAGCCGGGGGTCTTTCCTGATCGTCGCGGACGAGCCCTCGAGCGCGACCCGGCCGCGGTCCAGCACGTACGCGTAGTGGGCGACGCCGAGGGCCAGCTCGAGGTGCTGCTCGACGATGAGGAGCCCGATGCGGCTCGCGAGCTCGACGAGCCGCGTGGCGATCTCCTCGATCACACCGACCCAGACACCTTCCGTCGGTTCGTCGAGCAGGAGGAGTTTCGGGCGCGTCAGGAGCGCGCGGCCTATCGCGAGCATCTTGCGCTCGCCGCCGCTGAGAGTGCCGGCGCGCTGGTTCAGCCGCTGGCCGAGCTTCGGAAACAGGGCGAGGACCTCGTCGATGGCGCCGGGGTCGCGCCGCGTGACGGCACCGACGGCCAGGTTCTCACGCACCGACAACCGGCCGAAGACCGCGTGCTCCTGCGGTACATAGCCGAGGCCACGCCGCACGCGCTGCTCGGTCGGCGTGCGGGTGTCGTCGTGGCCTTCGAAGGCGATGTGCCCTTGCCGCGGTCTCAGCTCTCCCACGATGGTCCTGAGCAGCGTGGTCTTGCCGGCGCCGTTGCGGCCGAGCACCGCCACCGCCCCTCGCTGGCCGGCCACCAGGTCGACGTCGAACAGCGCCTGGCTATGCCCGTAGTACGTCGACAGCCCGCGGACGGCGAGCAGGGGCGCGTCAGACACGGGTGAGGTAGACCTCCTGCACCTTGGGACTGGCCTGGATGGCCTCGACCGAGCCGGTGTCCAGCACGGTGCCCTGGTCCAGCACGGTGAGCACGTCGGACACGTCGCGGATGAAGTCGAGGTCGTGCTCGACGATGAGGATGGCACAATGGGTCTTGATCGGCGCGAGCAGCTCACCGGTGAGACGACGCTCCTCGAGGCTCATCCCGGCGGTAGGCTCGTCGAGCAGGAGAAGGGTGGGATTGGTCGCGAGGGCCATCGCGATCTCGAGCCACTGCTGCTCGCCGTGCGAGAGCGCGCCCGCGAGCTGATCGGCCCGGTCGCGCAGGGGGAAGCGCTCGAGGGCGGCGGTGACGGACTCGTGCAGTGCGCGTCGCGTGGCCGAGCGGAGCAGCGACACGAGCGAGTCGCGGCCCTGCAGGGCGAGCAGGACGTTGTCGTACACCGACAGCGACGGCAGCACGCTCGTGATCTGGAACTTGATGCTGAGGCCGGCCCGCGCGCGCTCGGAGGGGGCGGCGCGCGTGAGGTCGAGATCGGCGAAGCGGATGGTCCCCGTGTCGGGCGTGAGCGCGCCGGCGATGCACTTCATGAGCGTGCTCTTTCCGGAGCCGTTGGGCCCGATGAGCCCGTGGATCTGGCCAGCCTCGACGCGCAAGTCGACGCCCGCGAGCGCTTGGAGCTCGCCGAAGCGCTTCCTGACCCCCGCGACCTCAAGCCGCGCCATGGCCTGGGCCGACCGCCGTGCGCGCGGGCGCGCGGCCGAAGCGGCCGAACCGCTCGCGCTCGGTCACCACGAGCCCGACGAGACCGCTGCGACGGAAGAGCACGACGACGAGCAGGAGCAGTCCCAGGAGGATCGGCCAGAAGGTCTGGAAGTTGTCGGCGAGCAGGAAGCTCACGTACTCGATGCTGGCGACCCCGATCACGGCGCCGACCAGCGTGCCCACGCCCCCGAAAAGCACGTAGAGCACGATCTGCGTGGACAGGAGCACGCCCAGCATATTGGGCCACACGAAGCCGTCGTGGAAGGCGGCGAGCGCGCCCGAGAGCCCGCAGATGCCACCCGCCAGCGTGAAGACGATGGCTTTGAAGTGCTGGACGCGGTAGCCGAGAAAGCTGATCCGCTCCTCCTGCTGCCGGATCCCCGCCAGCACGAGCCCGAACTGGGACCGCACGAGCACGCGGCAGAGCGCGTAGACGACGACCAGGATGGTGAGCGCCAGGTAGTAGAAGACGGGCCCTTCCGCGATGGTGAAGGGACCGGCCGTGAGGGGCGGGATCGAGGGGATGCCATTCTGCCCGCCCAGGTAGTACCAGCCGCGGGCCAGGCGGTCAGCCGCGTAGGCCCCGGTGAGCGTGCCGAGAGCGACGAAGATCGTGCTTGGCGGGTAGCGCCCGAGCAGGAGGAACCACGCCATGACGAGTGCGAGCACGAGGCCGATCAGCGTGCAGGCGGGTACGATGACGAAGATCGACGTGAAGCCGGCGTCGCGGGCGAGGAGGGCGGCGCTATAGGCCGCCGTGCCGTAGAAGAGGGCCTGCCCGAAGCTCATGATCCCGGAGTAGCCCCAGAGCAGGTCGAAGCTCAGAGCCGGCAGGCAGACGAGCACGATGCGCGTCGCCAGGACGATCCAGAAGTGGTCCAGCGCGAGCGGCAAGGCGAGGCCCACCGCCAGCAGCGCCAGCTCGAGAACGAGAATCAAGTGGCGCCTCGCCCTAGCACTCCTTGGGGTCGACGAGCCCCTTGCTCTGCGTCACCACCTCGTAGTTCCCGTTCTTGGCGACCGCGATGTACATGTTCATCTTGCAGTGGCGCTTGCCCGGCACCATCTCGGCCGGTCCGCCCGGCCCCTGCTCGATGCGCGCGCGGTCGAGGGCGGTCGCCACGCTCTCGCGGTCGACCTTCTTGGCCCGGTTGACCGCGGTCTCCCAGAGCTTGAGCCCACGGTACATGCCGGTGGCCGCGCTGCCCGCGGTGAACAGCACCGTGCCCGGGTAGAGCTTGTCGTAGTCGGCCTGCAGCTTGGCGCTGAACGGGTCGTTGATGGTGCGGAAGTAATCCAGGCAGCTCGCCAGCCCCTCGAACTCGTGGGCCGCGTTGATGTTGAGGGTGTTCTCGTCGTAGTACACGCACGACAGGCGGCCGCCGCGCTTGGTGAAGCCGGCCTCGTAGAGCTGCTTGATGAAGGGGCCGACACCCGGCGGGATGACCGTGTTGAAGACCACGTTCACGTTGTTGGTCATGATCTTGTTCACGGTCGCGCTGTACTCGACCTGGTCGAGGGGATAGTACTCCTCGAACACGACCTCGCCGCCGTTGGCCTGAATGACCTTGCGCGCGTACTGGTTGAGTAGCTTGGGCCAGACGTAGTTCGCGGACGGCAGCGCGAAGCGCTTGCCGCCGTTCTTGATCAGCCAGGGAATGAACTCGTCGCACTGCTGGGCCGGGGTCGGCCCGGTGCAGAAGATGTACGGCGTGCACTCCTGGCCCTCGTAGAGCTGGGGATAGATGTAGAGCGTCCGCCCCCGCGTTACGATCACGTCCTTGATGGCGTTGCGCATCGAGCTGGTGATGCCACCGAACACCACGTCGACGCGGTCGCGCTGGATGAGCTTGCGCACGTTGTTCACCGCCACCGACTCGTTGGAGGCCGTGTCTTCGATGAAAAGCTGCAGCGAGCGTCCCAGCACACCGCCCTTGGCGTTGATGTCGTTGGTCACCATCGTCGCCACGTTCGCGTTGGCTTTGCCCGCGAAGCCGATGGGCCCGGTGAGGTCGGTCGCGATGCCGACCTTGATGGGGTTCGACTGACCCCACGCGGGCGGCACTACGAAGCTGCCACGCCCGAGCGCAACAGCGCCGGCCGCCCAGGCGGCCCCGGTGAGGAGTGAGCGGCGGGTCAACGACGTAGTCGACGGGGCCAGGTCGGGCTCTCGGTGCATGGATCAGCTCCTTTCGGTGGAGAGAAGACCAGCGGGCCGGAACTTGACGATGACGATGGCGATGACGAAGACGAGTACGTCGGCCAGGACCGGGCTGAGGACCCACGGCAGCCCGGCGCTCAGTACGCCGACCACGGCCGCGCCGAGGGCGGGCCCCTCGAACGAGCCGATGCCGCCGAGAAGGACGGCGAGGAAGCCCTGGATCAGGAAGCGTACGCCGAGATCGGCGAACATCGAGAAGATCGGCACCATCAACCCGCCGGCGAGGCCGGCGAGCCCGGCGCCGACGGCGAAGGTGAGCGCATAAACGCGGTTGGTCGAGATGCCGGAGGCGCGCGCGAGCGCCGGATTCTCGAGGGCGGCCCGGATCGTGAGGCCGAGGCCCGTGCGGGTGAGGAGGGACCAGAAGCCGACGAGCACGACCGCGGCCACGAGGATGATCACGCAGCGCCAGCGGGAGAGCTGGACCGACCCCACGGTGAACGAGCCGATGAGGGGGTCGGGCACCGAATGGTACAGGCCGCCGATGAGGCCGCGCACGCTCTCGCGGATGACGAGGCCAATGGCGTACGTGCCGAGCATGGCCACGACGGGCTCCGCGTAGAAGAACCGGATCACGCCACGCTCGAGGGCGAGACCGACGAGCGCCACCGCGAAGGGCGCGGCCACCATGCCAGCCCATACGGGGTAGCCGTGACTGTGCGTGAGATAGACCGTGTAGGCGCCCAGCAGCAGGAACTCTCCGTGGGCGAAATTGAAGACTCCCATCATGCTCGCGATCACGCCGAGGCCGGTGACCATGAGCACCATGATGGCGCTGAAGCTCGCGAGGTCGAAGCCGACGCTGACGATGTTCTCCACGGGTCACGGGCTCTAGGGCCCCGAGAGTTGCACGATCTTCGCCCGGACTCAAGGCCCACGAGACATGTCGCGAGCGCCGAGTGTAACCCGACGCTCGCGGCTAGGGGCTCTGGCCGATGGACCCCGCGATGACCCCTCAGGACGCCGGCAACACGCCGAGCTGCCATCAGTTCGCCCCGGTGCGTGCCGATCAGATCTTCGGAGAATGCATGAACTGACGCCCCGCGTCGCGGCCGGTGAGCGGGGCCGGAAGCGTGTCGCTCTCGACGACATGCTTCTCGTCGAGCAGCTTCACGTACCGGTCGGGGTCGTGTTTGTGCCGGTGGGGTGGTTCGGTGCGGGACCCCCGGGCCCGGGGCGACTGGGGGTGGTCGACGGGTTGTGTCTCGCCCCCTTTCCTTCCCGCGGGGGGTTGGCGGTCGGTGCGGTGGCGGCATGGTCGGCCCGCCGCGACCACTTGTCAACACCCGCTTCGGGACCGTAGGGAAGGAGTATATTTCAGGCCCGGGCCCGAGCGGGCCGCAGATCGGTACCTGCCAGGCCGAAGCCGGAGGAGGACCCACCATGCCGCACTACGACTTCTACTGCGAGCGGTGCAACACGGAAGTGGCCCTGACCCTGTCCATCGGGGCGCGGGAGCGGGGAGAGTACAAGTGTCCGGGCTGCGGCGGCAAGCAACTGCAGCCGCTGTTGGGCACGTTCTTCTCACAGACGTCCAGAAAAGCGTGAACCGTACTACCGCATGAAGGAGGAGGGAGCCGAGGTGAAGGTGGTGGGGGCCGGGGGCGCCCAGTCCTACACCTCCAAGCACGGCTACCCGGTCACGGTCGATGTCCAGGCCGAGGCCGTGAGCGCGTGGAATTCGACGCGGTGGTCGTGCCGGGCGGCTACGCGCCCGACATGATGCGCCGCCACGCGTCGATGGTGAAGGTGGTGCGTGAGGCCGGTCGATTGGGTGAAGACACTCTTCGAGACGAACTACTTCGGGGTGGTGCGCGTCACCCAGGCCGTGCTGCCCGGCATGCGCGAGCGCCGCACCGGCGCGATCGTGAACATCTCCTCCGTCGCGGGCCGGCTGGCCATCGCCGGCCACGGCCACTACTCGGCGGTCAAGCACGCCCTGGAGGCGCTGAGCGAGGCCCTCGCCCAGGAGGTGCAGCGCTTCGGGATCCGGGTGGCGATCGTCGAGCCTGGCGTCGTCGTCACGCCGATCTTCAGCAAGGCCCGGCGCTTCGCCGATCCGGCGTCGCCCTACTTCGACCACGTCCGGCGCCTGCTGCTCCTCTACCAGAAGCAGATGCCGCACGCGGCGCAACCGGCCGACGCCGCCCGGGTGATCTACGAGGCCGCCACCAGCCCCGAGCCGCGCCTGCGCTGGCTGGTCGGGGAGGACGCCCGGCTCCTCGTCGCCGGCCGGCAGCGGATGAGCGACGAGGAGTACGTCGCCGCCGGCCGGGCCATGCCGGACGATCAGTACCTCGAGGAGATCCGGCAGCGCTTCGGCTTCACCTGGTGAGCAGTTAGTAGTTGAGCGCGCCCCGCGGATAGGCCCCGATTGCGCCCGGACGGGGTCGCTGCCCTCAACGCGAAGCTCAGGCTGAGGCGCGGCCTCCTCGGGTGGGGCGTCGGTTGAGCACCTCCACGGCGCTTTCTCTTCCCGGACGCCGAGCAACCTCGCGACCTTTCGTCATTCTCGGCCTGTCCCCCCACGGCACCTCGTTTGCAGCAGAAGCCATCACGACGCGGACCAGGAGGTAGCCATGCGAATCGAAACGCAGAGGCCGGAGATGCCGGTGCATGTGAACCCGTCCGGCGAGTCTGTGGTGGCCCAGATCAAGGAGCAGCAGCGCCGTGAGGCCGCGGAGCGGGCGCACCTCGCTCAGGTTATCTCGGACACGGAGGTCCACCGGCGCTGAGCAAGCGTCCGGGTCTGCCTCGTCCCAAGGGAGGACACGGTGAGCGCCAAGAGGATGCCAGGGCGGCGAAGGGCGTCGGCCAAGGGTGGCCCGCCGTACGATGTCGGGCTCGACCGGCGGGCCGCGAACTACGTGCCCCTGACCCCCATCTCGTTCCTCGCGCGTTCGGCGGCGGTCTATCCGGACAAGGCCGCGGTGATCCACGGCGACCGGACGTTCACGTACGCCGAGTTCGCGGCGCGCTGCCGGCGCCTGGCGTCGGCGCTCGCCCGGCGGGGGATCGGCGCCGGGGACACCGTGGCCATCATGGCCCCGAACGTCCCCGCCATGCTGGAGGCGCACTTCGGCGTCCCCATGGCGGGCGCCGTGCTGAACGCCCTCAACTATCGCCTGGACGCGCGCACCATCGCCTTCCTCCTCGAGCACAGCGAGGCGA
>Ga0214473_10008456_pt1 | contig 12166 bp, 4 predicted proteins | sample RVTome_7_FD_203509 | JGI IMG/M metagenome (GOLD analysis project Ga0214473, IMG submission 203509) | Soil microbial communities from uranium-contaminated site in the Upper Colorado River Basin, Wyoming, United States - RVT98D197 | ecosystem: Environmental > Terrestrial > Soil > Contaminated >... | reverse complement strand
CCGGCAATTTCGGCCAAATGCACGTCAACTTGAAGGGCCGTGAGCCCCAGGGATGCGTCGAACCTGGCGAGCACTACGAACGCGTGCTCCAGGAGCTTGAGGCCGAGCTGTGCCTGCTTCGCGATCCAGAAACGGGCGAGCCGGTCGTGGGAGAGATCTGGCGTGGCTCGGAGCTATGGCAAGGCCCATATGCCGATCGGGCACCGGACCTGTTCTTTTTCACCCGGGATATGAAGTATAAGGCAATGGGGTTGAGCGACTTCGGCTCCAACCGGGTGTTCGACGATCTGTATGGAACCCGGGCCCATCATCACATGAATGGAATCTTCATGCTCTCCGGCCCGAAGGTGAAGACTAATCAGGAGATCGCCGGGGCCCGCATCGTGGATCTGGCGCCAACGATTTATCACATGATGGGCGTCGCCATCCCTCCCGATCTGGACGGCAGGGTGCTCCGTCAGGCGTTCACCGAAGACCTGGCCGAGCGCTCACCGGCTTATGAGCATGCGCCGCTGAGCGTCGAGAACCGGCCGGAGAGCGGATACACTCCGCAAGAGGAAGCCGCTCTGAGAGACATGCTGCGCGACCTGGGGTATGTGGATTGAGTGGGAGGATTCCGGTGGACCTGCGAGCTTCTGTACTGGTCGTCACCTTCAACGAGGAGCGTCTCGTCGCCGACTGTCTGTCGTCGGTGCTTGATCAGGATCTCCCCTCCGAGTTGTACGAAGTGATCGTAGTCGACAACGGGTCCACCGATGGAACCCCGGGGATCGTCCGGCAGCAGTTTCCTTCGGTGAACCTGGTTAGCGCCGGGGGGAATTGTGGATACCCCGCCGGGATGAATCTGGGCCTGGAACATGCAAATGCCTCCAGGGTCGTCATGCTGAGTTGCGACACCGTGGTGCCCCGCGGCTGGCTGTCGGCGCTGCTTGAACCGATGGAAGCTGATCCGGATGTCAAAGTGACCCACGCCGCCATGGTCATCCCAGGCGACCCGGGATATGAGGACGGGCTCGCCGCCCGCCGGAAGCCAGAATGGGCGGCCTATCACGATATCTCCTGGTTGGGACTGGTGGAGCCGCATTGGGTTTCAACCTCGCACCCGCCGGTTCCAACCCTCCACGTGGCCGGCGCCAGCGCCGCCTTCGACCGCACCATCTTGCCTGAACTCGGCGGCTATATGATGGACGGCGACTTCTTCCTGGATTGTGACGAAATCGACCTCGGCTTCCGCGTCAATGGGCTGGGGTATCGCGTGATGGCAGTCCCGGGCGCGGTGTATTACCACCGGCATCCTTTCAACACGAAGATGAGCCTGACGCGGCGAATGGCCTCGCGTCTCATCCGACTGGAGCGGAATAAGGCGCTGGTGTTCTATAAGAACATGCACGCGCTCGAGTGGCTGGCCTGTCTTCCAATATACTTGTTCGGAGGCGCTCTCAAGCCGCTGGTATACGCCGAGCGATTCTCACCGCCGCGCCTCATTCTCAGCATACTCGGGCTGGAGGTGTTCGTCTGGTTCGGCTTCCTGACGGCCGTCTTCGGTCACTTTCGAAGGTTCGCCGAAAAGCGGCGCATCGCGCTAGACAACCGGCGCCGGCCCCGCTTCTGGTTCTTTCGGCAGTTGCTCTCCCGGCCCGCCCTGAGGAGTGCTCATGGCTGACCGGGTGCTGGTCCTCGGGCTAGACTCGGCGCCGCTTCAATGGGTTCAGAAGTGGCGCGATGAGGGGCGACTCCCTCATCTAGGCCGTCTCATGGCGCGGTCGGCCACGGGAGTGCTTGAGTCAGTCTTCCCACCACTGTCGCCGGCAGCCTGGTCGTCGTTCGCCACAGGCATGCTTCCAGGCAAGCATGGCGTCTTCGATCATATCCACCGCCAGCCAGGCACATACGATATCGCGCCGACCAGTGCCCGCACCCGAGCAGGGAGCACCCTATGGGAGATCATCTCCGCGCAAGGGGGGAGTGTCGGTGTCGTCAACGTTCCGGAAACTTACCCGCCCTCGCCGGTCAACGGCTTCATGCTGTCGGGGATGGACACACCTTCTGACGACGCCGAGTTCGCCTACCCGGGGTCGCTCAAGGCCGAGCTAGAGGCCGCCGTAGGCGGGTATCAGGTCTTTGGACCCCGGTCCAAAGAGAGCCTTGACCGCTCGATCGCCGGCATGCATGAAACCATCCCAATGCGGGCCAGGGTCGGCCGCTATCTGTGGGAGACCTACGCGCCCGAATTCATGATCCTGGTCTTCATGGAGCCGGACGTCATCCAGCATAAGTGCTGGAAGTACATGGACCCGGCCCACCCCGAATATGAAGCGCCGGAGACTCGGGCACAGCGGCCAGCCTACGCCGACGCAATCCCTGACGTATATGCCCACATCGATGCCGCCCTTGGCCCGTGGCTGGATTCTCTGGACGAGGACACCACGCTGATCGTCCTCTCCGACCACGGCGCCGGGCCGCTGCGCAAGTTCCTTTACCTCAACAACTGGCTGGTCCGTCACGGTTACCTGCGTTTCCGCAGCTCGGCCCTCACCCGCCTCAAACGGCTGGCCTTCCGGCTGGGCCTGACCCCTACATGGGCCTTCGAAATGGCAGCCCGGCTGGGGCTTGGTCTGGCTGATCGGGCAACGAACCGTATCAAGCGCCAGATGACGCGCAGCGCCCGCACGACTCTAATGCAACGCGTCTTCCTATCCTGGACGGACGTGGATTGGTCGCGTACCCGGGCGTACGCCCTGGGCGGGAACTTCACCGGCATCTATGTCAATCTGAATGGCCGAGAGCCGCAAGGATGCGTGTCGCCGGGCCAGGAGTATGAGGCGCTGTGCAGCGAGATCTCTGCAAGACTTCAAGACTGGCGAGACCCGGACACGGGGGAGGCCATCGTCCAATCCATCCAACGCGGCGAAGAGCTTTATCAGGGGTCATACTCCAATCGCGCGCCGGATATCGTATTTGCCACACTGGACGAGGCGTATGTCGGTTTCGGCGGCCATGAGTTCGCCAGCACGGCCCTGATGGAGCCATCACCGATGTTCAACGGTCATCATCGGGCGGAGGGGATGATCAGTCTGGCCGGGCGGGGGGTGCGTCCTGGCGGCTTGGAGCCGAGCCGAATTGTCGATGTCGCCCCAACGATCCTTCACCTTCTTGGCTATCCCATACCCTCTAACATGGACGGCCGCGTGATCTCCGAGGCGCTCTCGGAGACATTCCTGGAAGCCCATCCTATCCGGCGTGAGCTCAATATGGCCTCTCTCAGCGCCACGACCGAGGCCGAGGCTGGGTATACCGGAACAGAAGAACGTGAGGTCATAAGCCGACTGGAGGATCTGGGGTACCTGTAGGATATCGGCCAGAAATCCGGAAGGCTGGCAATCCCCCGGTCACCATAGATCGAAGCCCCCGCGCAAGATTCTAGGAGTGTGACGCCTTTCCCCGCCTCGGAGCGGAGCCCATAGGCGCGAATTCTATGAAGCACTTCCTCAATTCCCTTGTGCGCGCGGGACGCGCCCTGCCCGAATTGTGGGTCATTCTGGCCCTCGCGCTGATCCTGCTTATCTTGCACCCCCTCGTTCCGGTAGGGTGGAACGGCTCGCTGGGGTGGCAGGTGCTTCCTTATCAGGTGTTTGCGACCTGCGTCGCTTTGGGAGTCTTCATGCTGCCTGGGGCCATGCTGCTGCGCATCCTGGGCGTGGGGGGGAGCTGGCCTTCGCGCCTGCCAACGGCCCTTGCGGCAGCGATTGGTGTGTGGGTACTCCCATCCCTGCTGGTGGCAGCGACAGCACTGTTTGACGTTCGGGCTCTGATGTTCTTCGGATGGACGGTTACAGGCCTGCTGGTTGCCGGAGCTCTGGTCCGCGCCCTGTTGGCCCCAGAAGACGTCGAAGGCCATTCCGGTGAGCCTCAGATCGATCCGACGGAGCGCCTCAATCCGAGCCTGGCCGTCTTGGGACTGCTGGCACTCGTTGCGGCGACGTGGATATCCTTCCAGGCGCCGGTGGCGCTCGATGACAATCTGCAGGTCATGTACGTACAGGATGACCTTGTCGTGCCCCATATCAACGAGTTCGAACCTGTCTTCGGGGCTGACATTGCGCCTAGCACGCGCGGCAGCCTGACGACTTGGCCCATCAATCTGACGGCCATTACGTTCTTGGCCGGCCTACCGGCTCAGCAGACCTTCTGGATACTTCGCACTCCGCTCGTCCTGCTGAACCTTCTGGCGGTCTACACCCTGGGTCTGGTTTTCTTTAAGAATCGAAACCAGGCGGTCTTCCTTGCGATCGTCTACTTCTTGCTGACCTTGATTTATACGAAAGACGCCGACGGCATTGGCTTCGGCATGTACGCGCGGGGGGCGCAGGATAAGTTTGTCGCCCGATATACCATGCTCCCGGCGGCGTTGGCATGGTCTCTAAGTTATCTCCGGCGGCCGAGGTGGCGGACGTACTGGTTGGCTGGCGTCTGTACACTGGGTTTGTCGACAACGCATCCAATTGGCATCATCCTGTTGGCGATTCCACTTGGCGGCCTGGGGTGTGTCCACCTCCTCACCCACCTCCGAATTCTCGATCCGCAGACTTTTTGGCGACCCAGCCTGTGGGGTCTCGGCGCCGACGGTTTGAAAGGCTGGGTCAAGAAGCGGCTGGCGGCCAATTGGCCGGTTGTCAGGCCATTTGTGCTGTTGTCGGTTTTCTCCTTAGTGGGCGTGATCGTCCCGCTCGTCGCCAAGACATCCGCGGATGCCCCGGTGGTGGCTTATTCCCTGACCGACACTCGCGACCCGACATTGTGGTATCGCGTCAACCTTGCACTTGATTACCAGCGCCTGCTGGTGTCGGCCGCCTTCGGGCCCGAAGCTTACATCGTTCACCCGCGGATCTTTCTCGACGCAGTCATCCTGATTCCGTTTCTTGGCCTGCCCCTGCTTTGGTGGAAGGCCCGCAAGAACCTCGTTTCCGAGCTGATCCTGGGCACCTTTGTGCTCAACCCGGCCTTGTTGCTCATCCCGCCGCTGGTCCAGTTCCTGGGTGAGCGTGCCACCCCTTGGCTGCTCTACCGGCTTGCCTGGCCGCTCTCTCTGCTGGGCCCAGGAGCTCTGACATGGGCCGCCTGGGTGCTGATTGAACGGCTCGGTCAGCGGTTCGGCCGGCCTGTGATCAGGCAGGCGCTCCCGGCAGCCTTGGTGGCAGTGACGACGCTCGTCCTGGCGGGTGACATCTACCGGGGAGTGTACTTCCTCAAGGAATATCGTGAAGACTCTTTTGCGACTCAATGCCGTACGTTGCAGCCTGTCTACAGTCTCCTGCCCGCTCTGGTAGCTGATGGCACTGTGGTTCTCTCCACCCCAGACAATGATCTATGCATGGTCGCCAGCGCCGCCTATGCCTATCCGGTGGAATTCGGTCTCACCACGACAATCAATCGCTTCCCGGAAGGACGCCTGGCGGAGGCCCTTCAACGCTTCGATGATGTCTACACCTTCACCTCGGCGAAGGTGGTGGACCAAAGGTTCATGGATATCCTGACGCGTTGGAATGTGGGACTCATCATGATCCGCACCGACCAGCCCATCGACAGCCAGCTGCGTCACTTGCCCCGGCTCTTCGAATTGGTCCTTGAGGAGAGTCATTACAGCATTTACCGGGTCCAGAGCGGCACAGGTGTCGATGTCTTGTCCGAGGTCCCGGTGGAGAGACGATGGAATCAGGTCCACTGGGAAGGACATGATCCGATCGTCGAAGCGAATACCCTGTGGTCAGGTGGGCAATGGGATGAGGCCATCGCCGCCTATCAGCCCTTGTTGAGTGAGGACGCCGACACGGCGTACCTTGCCTCCATCGGTCAGGGTCGCGCTCATTTGGCTGCAGGTCGACGGCGGGAGGCGCTGGCGGCGTTCATGTCGGCGACCCGCGAGAGCCCTGAATCGCCCCTGGGCTGGCTGCTGGCGGGCAATGTCAACTGGCTTGGCGAAGACTACGCAGCCATGGCACAAGCTTACCAGCGAGTGGTCGACATCATGGACTGGAATCCCGAGGCGCTTTCCCGCCTTGGGGAGGCATATAGGTTCCTCGGGCGTCTCGAAGATGCCCGTTCGTTCTACGAGAGAGCGGTCAGCTTTGAGACTACGCCGGGGACTTCCACTTACTATCGCGAATTGGGCTCGGTCTATCTGGCGGTCAACTGGACCGATGACGCTGTTGCCGCCCTGGAGAGGGCGGTCTCGACCCGGGAGACGTTGGCGTCTTATTCCCTTCTTTCCCAAGCCTATCTCCAACGGGGGGATCTGGACGCCGCGACCGGGGCTGCCGGGCGTGCCCGCCGGTTGAACTTCTGGAGCGATATTCCCAGGGATTTGTTCGGAGAGGTGGAGCTCAAGCGCGGGGATCGACAGCGCGCCCTGGACTACTTCAAACAGGCTTTGTTCTTCAACCCGCAGTCGCCTGCTATCGCCAAGCTTGCTTCCACCTCGAGCGCACTGTATGGGAGCGAATCGGCGCTTGCCCGGATCGAGAACATGATCGGGTACAAGCTCGGCTTCGCCGAACCGGTCATCACCGCCGCCAGATTGCAGCAAGCCCTTGGCTTCTTCGATGAGGCGCAGGCCTCCGGATGGCAGGCCTGGCGATGGAACCCTGTTGACTCGCAGTCTGCAGTTTTCCTAGGCAATCTCGAGTTCAGTCTGGGCGAGCGCGAAACGGCCGCATCTCGGTATCAGGATGCGGCCCACGTAAACCCGTTCAACCCAGCACCGTTTTTAGGGCTGGCGGCGATCGCCGAAGTCGATGGCGATATTGGCTCAGCTGCTGGATGGGCATGGATGGCGCAGTCAGCCGCGCCATACAGCCCGAGTGCGGTGATCGCTCAGGGGAGATTGTCCGGGATTCAAGGAGACACGGCCGCATCCCTGCATGAGTTTGAGCTAGCCTCTGCCGTGAGCCCGTACGACGCCTCGCCATTGGTGGCCCTTGCTGATCACCAACTCAACCAGGGGAAGTGGGATCAGGCGCTTATCAATTACAGGATGGCGCTCACCCTTCAACCCGACGCAGCCGCAGCCTGGCACGGTCTGGCGAGTGGCTACTTGACTCAAGGCCAGATTGACGAAGCGAAGTCGGCCTTGGAGAAGCTGGTCGACCTCTTCCCGGCGGAAGGGGTCAATCGCGTCTTGCTGGCGGGTGTTCTCGAACAAGAAGGTGACCAGGAGGGGGCGGCCCAACAGCTTGAAAGAGCCGTTGAGCTTGATCCAGGGGACCCTTCCGGATATACCGCGTTGGCGCAACTCCGAATTCGCCAGGGAAGGCGATCCGAAGCGGAAACCGTCTACGGCAATCTGATCGACCGCTTGCCATCTCTGGAGGATGGCTACGTTGGATTGGGCCGACTGCGTGAACTTGAGGGGCGCGTCGATGCCGCGGAGGAGTTATACCGCCAAGGACTGCAGCGACTCTCGCCGGAGATCTCTTCCGGGGTGTCTCTGGCCCTGGCCGACCTCGAATTGAGGCGTGGGGCTCCTGAAGAAGCAGTCAAATTGTATGCAGCAGTGATCCAGGTGCAACCAATGATGGCGGCCGGGTCGATTGGGCTGGCGAGAGCGTTTGCCTTGCAGGGCGACCTCGCCTCGGCCAAGCAAGTTCTTCAGAGCGCCCTCGACCTCCAGCCGGCATTACCGACGCTCCAGGAGGCCTGGGCCTTGCTTCTGATCGGGGAGGGCTCGTTGGATAGCGCCGATCAGACCCTCACCTCCGGCCTGGCCCAGGCGCCTGATGCCGTCAACCTGGCTCTCGGCCAGGCGAGGCTCTACGCCATGCGCGGAGAGCCGGACATCGCCATGGGAGCGATCGTTGCCTTCCATGAGCGCTGGCCGGGAGATCTCGAGATTCTGGCCGGCGGAACGACCTTGGCCATCGAAATCGGCCGACCCGACGAGGCCCTCGGCATTGCGCACCTGCTGACGACTCTGGCCCCCGGTCGAGCTTCATCTTGGACTGCCCTCGGAGATGCACATGCCAATCTTGGGCAGTTCGATCTGGCGGAGGAGGCCTACCGGAAGGCCACCGAGCTCGAGCCCGGCAAGAGCCAGGCTTGGCTGGCGCTGGCAGAGTTCCTCTCGGCTCGGGCACGGAGCGGGGAAGCCACAGATGCCGCGGAACGCGCGATGGCCGCGGATAAGGGTTCTGTGCGGCCGTATATGGTCTTAGCGGACATCTTGATCCGGGAGGGCAATCTGGATAGCGCCCTCGGGACGTATCGGGCTGCGGCCGACCTGAACGCAAGGGACAGCTCTCCGCTTCTCAGCCAGGCGCAGCTGCTGCTCCAAATGGGACGGCAGCAGGAGGCGCAGGCGGTTCTTGATCTCGCCCTCTCTCGCACTCCTACTGACCCGCGCGTTTACGCCGCTCGGGCGCAAATCATGCTCGTTCAAGGCAACGTGGAGGATGCGCGTCACGAGTATACGGCCGCAACGCTGGCTGCGCCGGGCTTGTGCCGCCCTCTTGTGAACCTGGCCGGATTCCTCGCCGCTAGAGGCGAGCGATCAGAGTCGAAGGCAGCCTACGAGGAAGCGCTGGTGAGGGCCGGGTGCGTTGGCGAGGCGCGAGTGGGGCTCGGCGAGCTTTACCTTTCGGAGGCGGACCCTACCCGAGCGATGGACCAGTTTCAGCGTGCGGTGTCCGACGATCCCGGTAGCGTGATTGCACCGATCGCCCTTGCCCGCGCGTACATGCTCGAGGCCCGCCCGGCTGAGGCGGCAGCCGTCTTCGACCAGGCGATCTCACGAAAGCCCGCGTCGGGACCGCTGCACATCGCCGCCAGCCGGCTCTCACTCCTTCTGGCTCAGCACAGCGATGCGCTGAATGAGGCTCAAGAAGCGTCGCGCCTGGAACCGCAGAAGGCGGACTCCTGGATTGCTTTAGCCGAAGTCCAACGTACCCTGGCGATGTACGAGGAAGCCGAGCAAAGCTACAAGAAGGCTGTCGAGACCGATCGCTCAGTGGCCTTCGCCCATCTTCGGCTCGGCGAGGCCTACGCTGAGTGGGGGCGTTTCGACGAGGCGGAGGGGGAGTTCAGCCAGGCCCTTTCTCTGGCACCGGATGACTCGCGCATCTATGTAGCGTTCGGCATGTTCATCGAGTCCCGAGGACGGACTGACGAGGCGGTCGAACTCTTAGTGCATGGGTCTCGTGTGGACCGGAGCAAGGTAGGGGCAACCCTCGCCTTGAGCCGCTTGTACTCGAAGATGGGCCGATCAGGCGAGGCCGCGAACCTACTGAAGAGCGGCCTCGAGCGCGCGCCCTATCTCATCTCGGATCTCTACGATCCGGCCGATGTGGGGACCCTCGCCGAGGTACCTCGTTCCGCGGTTGATCTCCTCATCGCGCTTGGCGATATACAACGATATCAGGCAGACTGGGCGGCGGCACTCGACTCATATCAGTCGGCCATTAAGGTAGCGCCCGGCCGGGTTGACGGATACCTTGCGCTCGGAGAGGCTTACGAGATCCAGGGTGGCATCGCCGACGCCCGAACGCAATTTGAGACCGCCCGACAATTATCGCCCGGATCCGCCCAGGTCAACTTGGCCTTGGCTGACTGGTATCGCGATCGCTGGGATTGGGCGGAGGCGGAACGTATGTACCGCACGGCGATGGAAGCTTCCCCGGCAGACATCCGCGGCTATCTCGGCCTGGCCGATCTTCTCCGAAGCCAAGGACGTTTCCAGGAGGCTCGAACGGCTCTCGAAGCCGGAGTGGGCATAGTCCCTTCCTCTTCGACTGCCTTTGTTGCACTGGGGAATTGGCTCCGGACCCGCGCGGAAATACCGGCGGCAGAAACTGCCTATCGCTGGGCGATCCGCCTCAATCGGGCCGACCCGGCAGGCTTCTTAGCCCTGGGAGAATTGCTTCAAGCCAGGGGGCTACGTCTGGAAGCATTGCTCTTGCTGCAGCAGACCGTAAGCCTCGCGCCTACTTCGAGTGCTGCGCGCCTGTCCCTGGGAAGTTGGTATGAGCTCGAAAGGAACTGGGAGGCCGCAGAGAGCGAATACAGGGCGGCGATCGCTCTCTCGCCGAATGATCCGGTGGGCTATCTTCGACTGGGTGATCTCTTTCAGGCGATAGATCGCCCGGGTGATTCGGGTGCACAGTACCAGAGGGCGCTGGCGCTGGCCCCCGGAAGCGCGATGGCCAACGTCGCGATGGGGGATTGGTACATCGCGAATCTCGATCGGAAAGTGACGATACAGACAGCGGCTCAGGCGTTTGAGGATGCGAAGGCGACGGCGCGCCAAACCCTACCGGGGTCTGAGGCCCATGACTTTATTGATCACCTGTCTACGGGGGTCGATGATTTGCAGTCGGGCAACGTTGAGGGAGCTTATCAGCATTTCGAGCAGGCCATCGCGATTGATTCTGACTCGGTGCTGCCCTACCTTGCCATGGGCCAGTGGTATCGATTGGTCGCGGGAGTGCCGGCAGCGGAGCAAGCCTACCAACTGGCCATCGAGACTGTGCCGGCGGACGTAGCCGCGTATATCCGCCTCGGGAGGCTGTACCAGCAAACCACCCGGCCCGAGGACGCCAAGGCGCAATTCGAGCGGGCGGTCCAGGTCGCGCCCGGATTGCCTGAACCCTTCCTTGCCATGGGTGACGAATTGCGCCAGCAGGGAGACTGGGCCGGCGCCGAGCAGGCTTATCGCAGCGCCATCGAGGTGGCGCCCGGCGACGTGAGCGGCTACGCGAGCCTGGGAACGCTCCTCTGGGCGCAGGGTAACCAGCGGGAAGCCTTGGCGGAGTTCGGGAGGGCTGTGGTTGCGGGAATAACCGTCGAGGCCAGCGTTTGTGGACCGGGACGCTTGCCAGACCTCGACAGGGCACACAGCTTCACGGAGGGAGACACAACGGCCGCACTTGACGCCGGCGCCTGGCGGTGTCGATGGGAATATCGCCCGTGGTCCACCATGGCGGTGCCGACAACCTTAGGAGGTTGACCTTGCGTTCGGGAGGCTGAACGAGCCGATCGGTTTCTGTCACACCTCTAGGGCGGCCCTATCTCCCATAATTCTACATTCGTCATCTCGCATCGCGTGCCAAAGTCCTTATTGGTGCCGGAGGCGAGTGCATACCCCAGCAGACCTGCGCTGAAAGTGTCATCCGATTGCCGGTACACCTGCTCTCCGTTCACGAATACCGTCATCCACTGCCCTTCAACCGCCAGGGTTATCTGGCTGCTCCCCGAAACGCGGATTTCTTCTCGGTACGATCCGCTGCCTAGACGAGAAATGACCTGATCGAGCTTTCGATAGAGGTAGAGATTCCCGTCGAGTCCGAGGAAAACCAGATAATGGTCCCCCCGAGCGTTCATTCGGAACACGAACCCGCAGCCCGAATTCCAGAAATTGGCCCGCTCGCTGGCGGATTCCCATTGCACATCGGCTCGCAACACGAAATCGCCCGGAGAGTGTCCGGTCGGCAGGAAATCGTAGTAATCGATCTGGGCCCAGCTCGCTTCAAACGGCTGGAGAGCCTGATACTTCCCCTGCGCGTCGTTTAGGATCCCTCGTCGATGAAGATCTGTGACGAGGGTCCACATGGAACCCGCCTCCGCCGTGGCTTCGGGGCCGGTTTCCAAAGTGGCGAGAGAAAGATAGGGAGGCGTCCGGGCAAGATCCGCCGTCGTTGACTCGAAAGGGGTGGCCGTGAAGGAAGTGCTTTTCAGCGCTGGCGTCGTCGCCGTTGGCGGGAGTTGCAATTCGAGAGGCTCCGGAGTGCGAGAGCCCGTGGCAACTGAACAGCCCACGACAAAGGTCATGAGACAAGCGAAGAGGAGGTTGCGCGCTGAGAAAGTCATCCGATTTGGAGGCAGGACTCTCACACCCCGCCAATCCGGTTTCGATACCATCCTGGCGGAGTACTCATGCCTGGATGTGACGCTGCTCGATCATACTACCATCCTCGAAACTGGTCGCCGCAACCGCGGAGAAAGGGGATGTGGGTCCGCGGGACGCGCTGGCAAGCGGCCGCCAGCCATATAAAACACAGATGATGCGAAGCCGATCAGCCTATCGTTGGTTCAACATCGTTTACGTGGCTTGTATGGCGTCATGGGTGCTCCTACGGGCGGTGTTTATGGATCGGTCGTGGCTCCTAGCCCTGGTCAACAC
>Ga0214473_10008455_pt1 | contig 12166 bp, 11 predicted proteins | sample RVTome_7_FD_203509 | JGI IMG/M metagenome (GOLD analysis project Ga0214473, IMG submission 203509) | Soil microbial communities from uranium-contaminated site in the Upper Colorado River Basin, Wyoming, United States - RVT98D197 | ecosystem: Environmental > Terrestrial > Soil > Contaminated >... | reverse complement strand
TGCACGCAACGCCAATTGCTAACGTCTCAAACATTCCCAAAAAACATGACTTGGATTTTAAGAAGACCTGTGAATAATTTTTCAACAAACTTTAAAAAGGATATTGTGAAATTAGTATGCCATCCCTTGAATTCCCTTTTCTGGAAAACTAATATTGAGTAACCAAAACCATAGCGTGACCCCAATCCTTTTTTCTTTAACCCGCTTCCCTTTTCTGGACAACCTCCGTTATTTGATGATCCTGTTGGTGCTGGTTCACCATTCGGTCGGGGCCTATGCCACGGGCGCTCCTCATTGGTTGATCCACGACAACACTTCCTTCGTTGCGAACATCATCCGGGAGCTGTTCGACGTATTTATGATGCCTCTGCTGTTTTTTATCGCCGGATTCTTTGCGCCTGTCTCTCTGGGGAAAAAAGGAACATGGGGATTTCTCAAGGACAAGGTCAAACGATTGTTAATTCCCTGGGCTCTGGCGGTCTTTATTTTCCTGCCCCTCCTCATTTACGACCAGCCCCTCAAGCCCGTCAGGCCGTTCTGGAGGTTCTGGCTGTGGTATGTGAACAGCTTTGAGGTCCGGCTCAGACTTTCCCCGGTACCCGAGGGACCGACGACCCAGGCGATTTACTGGTTCATTTCTTTACTGTTCGCCCTCTTCCTGTTTGTGCCCATTTTCGCGCTGATACGTCGGTGGAGGAGCAGGGCAGCCCATCCTGTTGAACGTAAGGCGAAACCCGGCCACTCAGTTCCTGTCAAGCTGTTGGTATTCGGCTTGTCAATCTCTGTCGGGTATTTTTTATTTTTGCTGTTCTTCCCGGATTCAAGCTGGTTCACTTTCCATGCCCTCCTGGAGTTTCAGGTAACGCGGTTGGTACCCTACGCCGGCAGCTTTGTCTTCGGTGTGTATGCCCAGTCGCGAGGGTGGTTTGCAGACGGAAAACCGCTGGGCTCTTTGGGTTTATGGGCTGTAATCAGTGGGTTCCTGGCAGTAGCTCATCTCATGGTCGGCCGGCCGGTTTTTGCCGACACCGCCGGAACAGCCAATCTGACAATTGGGTTTTTACTGGTTTTTGCTTTTATTCGATCATTTTTACTGTTGTCTGTTCTGGTTGTCTTCTTCTCTTTTGGCGTTCATCATTGGAACCATTCGAGCGGCTTGGACCGACAGCTTTCAGCGACCTCTTATGATATCTATCTTACCCATTTTTGGTTCGTAGTGGCCATTCAGGAAGGACTGTTGAAATGGGCCGGAGGGCCGGTATTGGTCAAGGTCGCAGTCGTTTTTATTTCGAGCCTTGCGCTGAGCTTTGCGATCAGCCGGTGGGTACTTGCGCGCCATTCCCGCGCATTTGCAATACTTCTCTTGGCCTTGTTCATTTTCTGCCTTGCTGTCCGTCCGTAAAAAGAATCTAAGAAGAATCATGTTCCTTTGGCACTGAAATCACAGGGAAAGACGGGAAATTGGCAGAGATCAGGAAGGGGACCAATTCCCCCTATGCTCGTTTCATATGGGCGTCGGGAATATCGGAGAGCTTCTCCAGATCCCACCCCGACATGACCTCTTTCCTGTCGACTATAAAGACCGGAAATTTTCGGAAACGATACCGGAGGGATTTATAAATCCCCGGCAGGGATTTTGCGTCAATGATTCTGATCCGGATACGGTGCCTGTAAAAGCGGGACAGTTCTCGTGTGAATGATGAATCAGGTTTGAATGAGTGTAATGAGGGTCGGACCAGATCAACCGTTTGAATTTTCCTTAAATTTGATAAAAAAAGGGGTGTAAAAAGGGCCTTCTAAGTTGGTCTGGTACGACCCCCCATCCAACATGGTTATTTTCAGAATCGCTTCTTTCATGGATTAGTGACGATTTTGATGTTGACGGTCACCTTTCCATCCGGAACATCAAGGGTGTTTTTATCCAGATCAACCTTCCCGAGCGCTTCTAGTCGATCCAGGAATGCGGCGAATTTCTGGGCTGCGATTTCGGCTTTCAGGAATTCTCTTCCCTCGCGGTGCAGCCTCTCGATGATCCGGGCGTTGACCTGCTTGAGGCGCTCTTCAATCTCTCTGATGGCAAGGTCCGTATCTCTGACCTGAATCGTCAGGTCAATGTATGATCGTTTTTTAGCGGCCACACCCGTAAATCTTAAGGGGGCAGGTGCGGACTTCATCGTTCTGCTTTCCTCGACCGTGGTGCCGGTATCGGCCATCTTTTCTTTCCGTTTTTGTTCCGGCAGAAGAGTCTCAAGCGCCTTACCTGCTTCCTGCTTTCCGGCCCGGTCCTGCGCCTTGCTCAATCCCTCCGCTCCGGCCGGTGGGACTTCCTTTTCTCTGGCCATCATAATTGGGGCTCCGGGTTTTATGTCTGAGGGACGTTCTTCCTGTTTCGGCTCTGGCGATTCGGCTACCCTGTCTGCTTTCCCAAGGTTTTCAGACGGAGGGACGGCGGCAAACCGCTGCCGGTCCTTGTCGGGAAGATCCCCGGCGGGCGCCCGCCTGGCCGGTGTGACAGCAGAAGGGGCAATGAGGGCTTCGGGAGATTTAGCCTTTACCTGACCCTTTCGGGGTTCGCTCAAAGGTACAGGAAAAGGTGTCAGATGTTTCATTTCCGGCTCGCTTTTCTGGTAGACATAGAAGGCAAGGACGGTGACAAGGACTGTGGCTACAGCCTGGATGGGGATCTTGATGTGCAACGGATAAAAGAACTTCCTGAGAAGCCCCTTTTTCTGCCCGGCCTCTTCTCTGACCCGAGCCATGATCCTCTGTTCGAAGAAGGGCGGCGGTTCCACCTCTCCGAGACCCTTGACGAGATTCTCCGCCTTCTTCAGGTCCGCTAAAGCCCGACTGCAGAGGGTACAAGAGACGAGATGACTCTCGACGGATTTTTTCTCTTCCGGGGAAAGGATATCCTCCAGATAGGCCGGAAGCAGCTTACTGACCTCATGGCATGTCATTTCAGATCACCGACTACCTTGAGAAGGTTGTCTTTAAGTGCATTTCTGGCCCTGAAGAGCCGCGATCTGACCGTTCCCTGGGGAAGTTTCAGCGTCAGACCGATCTCTTCATAAGAGAATCCCTGGATGTCCCGGAGGACCAGGACCTCTCTTTGCTCGCCATCGAGGGAACCGATGCATTCCTGAATCTTTGCCTCCAACTCCCGCTTTTCGATTCGCTCGACAACCGATTCCTCCTGGAAACAGGGCCCGCTCCGATAATTTCCGTTTCCCAATTTAAAGGAATCATCGAGCGACGCCCCCTCCCGGCGGGAACGGGCGACCCTCTGCTTCATATGACTTCTCGAATGATTCAGGACAATGCCGCAGAGCCAGGTGGAAAAACGGGCCTCTCCCCGGAATTTTCCAATCGCCCGGTAGGCGGAGAGGAAGGCCTCCTGCACCACATCGCAGGCTTCCTCGTAATCCCCGGTCATCCGGTAGGCAATATTAAGCATCTTCTTCTGGTGCCTCCTGACCAGGTGTGTGAAAGCTTCGGTATCGCCCTGCCGGCAGCGTGCGAGAAAACCGGCGTCATCATCGACGATGATCCGGTTCTGCGCATCAACAGGGTCAGGTATCTCCGGCAAGGTGTTTCCTCCTGGCATAGCCTGTGGAAAAAGGTAATCCCCTAAATAAACCTTATTTAATAAGATTACCACTTTGCTCCACTTGAGGCAATGATATAAAACCTGCCATCCCCATCTGACCCCCTGTCAGGGTCTAAAACTCAAAGGAGGCGGTAGGGCATAACCGTCATTATCCCACAGGCGGTTGGGTGTGCGGCAGGGCGGTTTGGCGCAATCAATCACCCCTAATTTACAAAGGTTCGAACGCCACTCATACTTGAGGTAGATGGTCTCTGCCGCCCGTTTCTCCGGCTCAAAGGCCACGATCCGCGAGGGGGAATACTCGTCCCGGCCATAGCCGGTGCCGGCACTCTCCAGCGCCTGTTCCGTTCTGGAAGCTTTTTTATTCAAATGATCACCGGAGGCTGCCGGTGCTGTGGGAAACGCATCCCCTTTGTCAGTCTTGCCTGTTAATTTACCTTCCTGACCGCGTTGCAATGGGGGCGCTATCCGGGACGGGGTTATCGGCGGGTCACATCGCCGTGCCTCTGGATAAACGGCTACGGCGATCACACCCATGGCGCTTTCATCACCAAAGGCCGCGGCATAGGAGTCGGGTACGTCGGTGAAATAGAATCGATTGATGCGATCCTGACCCGTGCGCCAACCGGCGAATTCTCCCGAACCGTATGGTTCGAGGATATACATACGCTCGCTGTTCTTCAGCCAGGATTTCGTGCCGCTGATGATGTTGCGGCCGTCTACCGCGACCACCAGCCCGATCCGCCGATTAAGAAGGTTCTTCACCTCAATACGGTAGTGATCCCCCTTAATCGCCTCCGCGTAAACCTTCTGTACTCCACGGCCCATCTTCACCGGGTAGGTCGGCAACGTCCGTCCCTCATCGGTCACGATACGCACCTCCACTGCGTCCCCGATGCAACCGGCCCAGGCACTTGTCGTGCACAACATGAATGCCAGAATGATTATGGAAATTATTTTCATGGTCAGTTCCTCCTTCAAGGTGGTCTTTATAACCTAAGACAGGAGGAGACAGAGAAAAGTTCCCGGAAAGTTTTTTTATATGAGGATTTTGTTGATTGTGACAAATTGCATTAAATTTACAAATTTGGGGTCGGTCCCTAATCAACTGATTGAATTTTCCTTTTTTTGAGAAAGTTAGGACTATGTGGGGGACGTCTATGATTTTATGCTTTACAGCATGTAAAGCTTATGATATTCATCGACCATGCCAAGGAAAGCGAGAATAGATACAGCAGGTGCGCTACACCATGTAATTGTCAGGGGAATCGAAAGAAGGAAAATTTTTCGATCCGATGATGACAGGGAGAATTTTATGAAACGGCTTTCAAAATTGATTCCTGAGACGAAAACCGATTGTTTTGCATGGGCGCTGATTCCCAATCATGTACATTTATTATTAAGAACCGGGGCGATCCCGATTTCCTTACTCATGAACCGTCTGCTCACCGGATACGCGGGTTGGTACAATAAAAAGTACCGGCGGCACGGCCAACTTTTTCAAAACCGCTACAAATCGATTTTATGCCAGGCAGATCTCTATCTGAAAGAATTGGTCCGCTATATTCATTTGAACCCTTTGAGGGCGGGGCTTGTGGTGAGCCTGGATGAACTGGAAAAATATCCGTGGTGCGGCCATAGTGTTTTAATGAAGAAAACAACGGACACTTGGCAGAATATCGATTTTATTTATCGGCTGTTTTCCGATCGGAAAAGAGAGGCCCAGAAGAAGTACCGGGAGTTTATTGAAAAGGGTATTTCCCTGGGGAAACGTCCCGATCTCACCGGTGGCGGGCTGTTAAGGAGTTTCGGAGGGTGGATCGCTCTCAAGGGGTTTCGGAAAGACGGTATCCGCCTCAAGGGGGATGAGCGAATTTTGGGGGACAGCGATTTTGTGGAAAATGTTCTCAAGTCGGCGGAAGAAGCTCTGGAACAACGATACGAATTAAAAGCCAAGGGGTATGACTTTGATCGCGTGAATGAACGGGTGGCCGAAGTGATGGGAATAAAATCTGATCAGGTAACGGCTTTTGGGAAATCCCCCCAAACTGTTCAAGCGCGGTCGCTCCTATGCTTTTGGGCGCATCGAAAGCTTGGAATGAGCACGGTTGATATCGCCAAGCTACTCAAGATGAGCCAACCAGCGGTAAGTCGTTCATCAAAAAGGGGTGAGACAATCGAAAGAGAAAATCGCTTTGAGCTAATTAAATAATAACGCATAAAAGCATAGACGTCCCCACACGCATAATCTTCTTAACGAGGCGGCAAATACAGGGCCCAGGAGGCCGCATCCCGGGCCGCATCCATCATACATTCAGAAAAAGTGGGGTGCATGCGGATGGAATGGGCCAGTTCGTCCACGGTGCATTCCAGTTGTAGGGCCATGACGGCTTCACCGATGAGCTCGGTTGCACGGGGGCCGACAATGTGCACGCCCAATATTTGGCCGTATTTGGTTTCGGCAACGATTTTAACCGCGCCCTCCACCTGGCCGCGCACCATGGCCAGTCCATTGACCGAGAAGGGAAAATACCCGACGTTGATGTCGAAGCCCTGGCTTTGCGCCTCTTCTTCACTGAGCCCCACCGCCGCCACTTCCGGGTTGGTCCACAAAGCCCGGGGTACAAGCTGGGAGCGAAAGACCGAATCAACTCCCATGATATTTTCTGCAGCGACAACACCCGTAGTGCTGGCAGCATGGCTAAGCATCCGGCCACCGGTTACGTCTCCGATGGCATAAATGCCTGACAGGGATGTTTCCAGCCGATCATTAACCTTTATCGACCCATCCTCGTTAAGTTTAAGGCCAAGGTTTTCCAGCCCAATGCCTTTGGTGTTGGCCTGGCGGCCGCCGGTGATGATCCGTTCTGCTCTTAGCCATTTCTCCCCGAATTTGATTTTGATCTCGATTCCGGATGGGGTGATTTCATCTACAGTGACACCCCGTAGGATTTCTATGCCCTGGTCTTTCAAGGCCTGGCTCAAGCGCTGGCTGGTTCCGTTGTCTTCCTTCGTCAAAATGCGCTTCTCCGGAACCGCCAAGGTTGTTTTGGTGCCGAAGGCTGCGAAAATGGCCGCCGTTTCCACCTCTATCGGACCTCCACCCAGAATCAAAACCGACGTTGGTAGCTCCTCAAGATCGAATACCTGTTCTACTGTCAAAGCCATGTCGGCGAGCTCTGGAACAGCGGGCACGGCCGGGGAACTGCCGGTGGCGATGATGATCTTTTGGGCCTCATAGGATCTTCCGTCGACGGAAACCTCCTTCTTATTCTTCAAAATACCCTGTCCGTCGATTAAATCGACACCGTTTTTCTTGAGGAGCGCTCTCATTCCTTCCCTGATGTCGTGGCCCACTCCATTTTTCCTTCGGACGATGACCCCCATGTCCCAACCCTGAAGCGTCGTCTTGAGTCCGAATTCTTCAGATCGCTCGATCCATTGTTTGAGGTTAGCCGCCTGAAGCCAGACCTTGCTGGGAATGCAGCCCCTGTTCACGCAGGTTCCGCCGAGGGTGTTGCTTTCTACCAGGGCGACCTTGCCTTTCAACTGTGCGGCACGGATAGCGGCGGCATATCCGCCCGGTCCGCCGCCGAGAATCAGGACATCATACATGTTAATCTCCCAAGATTAAAAGATAAGGATTTTCCAAAAGCTCCTTCAGCCGGTTGAGAAATTTGCCGATAGGGGCGCCGTCCAAGATGCGATGATCAAAGGTTAGGCTCAAGGGCATGATCGGACGAATAACGATCTGGCCGTCCCTGACCACGGGCCGGTCGTCAATGGCACCGGTTCCAAGAATGGCCGCTTCAGGCTGATTGATGATTGGGGTGGTAATGGAGTAGCCCACACCAAAGACGCCAAAATTGGTGATGGTAAAGGTTCCTCCCCCCAAATCGTCGGGAAGTAGTTTCATTTCCCTCGCCCTTTTGGTCAGCCCCTTGATCTCTTTGCTCAAGGCCACCAAGGACTTTTGATCCGTATTCCGGGTTACGGGTACAATCAACCCGGTTTCCATCTCACTCAGTTCCACGGCTACGGCCACACCAATGTTGACATCTTCCCATAATATGATCCGGTTGTCGATCAGGCTAGAGTTCATCCTGGGCTGTTCTTTCAATACCCTGGCCAGGATGAAAACCATCAGATCGGTAATGGAGATTCTGACTCCGATCTCTTCTTCTTTAGACAGGAACGACCCCCGGATACGGATCAGCTCCGACATGTCAATATCGCAAGTGGTGGTTAACTGGGCCGCGGTTTGAAGGCTCCTGGTCATGTGCTCGGCGATGGCTGCCCGTATCCCTTTCAAGGGGAAGGTCTGCTTAACCCTTTTCCCGTCAATCATTTCACCGCCCCATGCTTCGACCTGCGGTGGGGCCGGTCCTCTTTTGGCGGCCTCGATGGCTTTTTCGATATCTTCCCGGACTATACGCCCCCCCGGACCGGTACCGGTAAGCGAAGCCCAGTTGATACCGTGATCTTCGGCGATCTTTTTGGCTACGGGTGAAATTTTTGTTCGGCCTTCCCTAGGGCTCTGGGCCGTCGTTTCTACCGAGGGAGTTATTTCAGTCGCTCCGGATTTCTCCGCGCCAGCCGTTGGAGCTGGGGATTCGGCCTGAAGAGATCTCAGTTCTTCTTCCGATTCAGCGATCCAGGCCACCATATGGTTAACCGGAACGGTTTCATCAAGTCTGGTCACGATGTGAAGGAAACCCGAAACCGGAGCCTCAATGTCATAGGTCACCTTTTCCGTCTCGATGACCATGATAACCTGACCTTTTTCAACCCGTCCTCCTTCTTTAATTTTCCATTCAACAATTTTCCCCTGGCTCATGGCCATCGCCAGTTGGGGCATGACTACCTGAGTCGCCATATCTTTTATGTCTCCTTGTCAAGCATTAGTATGAAAATACCGTTAGGCGTAAGGTGTTCGGCGAAAACCTATTTACATACTTCGTAGTGACCTCCGAGGTATGTTGGTTAAGTAGGAAAAAAGGGGCCGTAGACTCGAGGGTTATAATTTATTTCTTGTTTCTTGTTTTACCCATCAACGAGCAACCAGGAAACAAAATTGAGTAGACTATCGGACCTACACCTTGCATTTTTCCCCTTTCAATTTGCATTTTTCATTTTGCACCTTACACCAGGCGCCTCACGCCTCACCCCTCACGCCTTACGCTCAACCCTCGGTGCTTTCCTCCGGTTTATCCCCCCACCACCTCTTTGATGGCCGCAGAAATTTTTGCCGGGTTGGGTAGATAAACCGCCTCCATATATCCGCCGGGAATCGGATAATTGGGGGAGCAGACCCGTTTTATGGGTGCATCCAGCAGATCAAAGGCCTTTTCCATAACCTGAAACCCCAGCTCGGCGGCGAACCCGCAACGTTCAGTATCTTCGTCAGCAATGACCAATCGACCAGTTTTTTCTACGGACTTCAAGATGGTGTCTAGATCCAGGGGTTCAAAGGATCTCGGGTCGATCACCTCCACACTGATCTGGCCTTCCAATTCGGCAGCCACCTTCAAGGCATAGTGGACCATCATCCCGGAGGCCACCACGGTCACATCCGTGCCTTCCCGCTTAACGTCTGCGACTCCCAGGGGGATGGTGTATTCTCCATCCGGCACTTCTCCGGGCAACATCAACAACACCTTATGAAAGAAGAAAAATACCGGATTATTGTCCCGTATGGCTGTTTTGAAAAGACCCTTGGCGTCATAGGGGGTAGAAGGAAAGACGACCTTGATTCCCGGAAAGTGTAAAAGCGGGGCAATCGGTGTCTTGGAGTGTTCATTGGCCAGCATTCTTCCGGCGCCGACCGCGCCCAGGAAGGTCACCGGCATGTCCACCTTACCCCCATGCAGAAAACGCCACTGGGGAGCCTTGAGAAATATTTCGTCTCCAGCCACAAACATAAAATCGGCCTGCATAAAATCAACCACTGGCCGGTACCCGCAAAGGGCCGCCCCGATTCCGGCACCGGCGATTCCGGTTTCGGAAATGGGTGTATCCAACACACGGTCGGTACCGAACCTCTTATACAGTCCACTCGTAATACCGTAGGTTCCAGAGCGCACACCCTCGCCGACGACAAAGACCTTCTCGTCCCGCTCCATCTCTTCGGCCAACGCTTCAGCTAATGCCTGTACATAAACTTTTTGAGCCATTATTGACCTCCTTATCGTGCATAAAGCATTTCTTCAAATATGGAAGGATCCAGAGCCGGTTTCGGACTTTCGTCGACAAACTTTTCCGCCGCTTCGACCTCGGCGTCCGCTTCGGCCTGGATACGGTTCGCTTCCTGTTCGGTGAGCACCCCCTGATCCAAAAGTTTTTGACGGCAGATCTTAACCGGGTCCCGATTTTCGCGCAGGTACTGGATTTCCTCGGCCGTCCGAACTTCGGCTCCGCTGAAATCAGGAAGCCCAACGGCATGGGCACAAAACCGTTCACATTTAGCCTCGATCATCGAAGGACCCTTTCCCTGGCGGGCCCGTTCCACAGCCAATTCCACTGCCTCGGCTACGGCGATGACATCCTGCCCGTCCACCACCACACCGGGCATCCCGTAACCTTGGGCCAGATCAGCGATATCCGGCACCGGATGGGAGTCTTTGACTGGCACAAACATGCCCAGTCCATTGTTCTCGCAGAGAAAAACTACCGGAAGCTTCCAGTTGTTCACCATCAAGGCGCATTCATGGAAGGTGCCCCGGTTGGAGGTCCCATCTCCAAAACAGCTCATGACAATTTGGCCGCGGCCGTTTTTTTTCGCCGCCAGGCCATAACCTACCGTGACCGGGAACCCGGACCCGATGGTTCCGGCAAATCCCATAATGCCGTACTCCGGGGCTACGCCGTGAAAGGTGGACATCCCCCGGCACAAGCCTGTGTCCCTGCCGCAATGTTCGGCCATGTAATATTTCGGATTAACACCCTTACTGATCATATGGGGCAGGCCATGTCCTCGGATATGGGGCCATACGTAATCATCATTTCGCAGAAAACTGCAGGCGCCCACGCCAGGGGCCTCTCCGCCATCAGCCGGGTGGAAAAAACCCAGCAGCTTACCTTCCCCCAGTCTCCGGACAAAAGCCCGGTCAAAGGCCCTGGTCCGCACCAGGTTGGTGTAAAGAGTCAACAAGTTTTCCTTTGTTAAAGCCATGTCAAACCTCCTTTTTCTCATTATCAGGTTGGTTGAAAAGGTCCATCTACGGCGTTGCCCTCACTCCTGGTCACTGCGGCGTACCACCAGGTACGCCTCATACCTCGAGGTTTCAGAGGCCTTCTATCTGAACTTCTTTGAGCACCCTGAAAAAAGATTTTTCCTCATCATATTACAGATTCATTTCCTCAGGAAACAAACCACAGGTACACCCCTCGGCCGACTGCTTTTTCAATATCCAATATCAAATGACGGTTGGGTTGATCTTATACTAAACAACGTTCTCCTGCATGTATGCAGATTTCCTTCTCGCCGTCCTGAGCAGTCATGGCCGGGTTACTTTCCGGAGTATCAGCTAAAATACATCCCGCCGCAAACATTAAGTGCCTGGCCGGTGATTTCCTTGCCTTCTTCCGAGACTAAAAAGACAACCGCATTCCCGATATCCTCCGGTTTCTGAAAGGTTTTGAAAGGTATCGATGTCTGAACCACCATATCCATGGCATCTTTGGGGGCTATCCCTGATCCGGCGAACAGGGGGTGGGCCTGGATCAGGACTTGGGCCCCTCTTTCCCAGATGGGGGTATAGATGATGCCCGGGCAAACCGCGTTCACATTTACATGGTGCGGTGCCATTTGCAAGGCCATACTTTGGGTAAAATTGATGACAGCAGCTTTACTGGCGGCATAGGCCGGTAAAAAATCAGATCCCTTTCGACCGGCGACCGAGGAGATGTTGACGATCCGACCCTGGTTCTTGCTGCGGAAAATAGGGGCCACGGCCCGATTACAAAGAAACACTCCTTTAGTATTCACGTCAAAGGTCTCTTCCCACAGGGCCACAGGGAGGTCATCGATTTTGAGGCTGAAGGCCTCCCGATTGGCGTAGCCGGAAACCCCGGCACAGCACACCAGAATATCAAGGTCACCCATCTCATTGACCGTTTGATCCACCATCTTTTTAACATCGTCTTCCCGGCTGACATCTGTTTTAACAGCCATAGATCTTGAACCTTTCTCCCGGACTTTTATAGCCACGGCATCGGCCAGTTGCTGGTTAATGTCACTGACCACCACGTCAGCGCCTTCCTGCGCCAAACAGAGGCAAATCCCTTCGCCCAACCCGCCGCCACCACCGGTGACTATGGCGATTTTGCCTTTCAGTTTCATAAAACCTCCCTCATATTCAATTCATTGTCCGGGTTCGATACCCGATAGTGAAATGATCCTAGCAAAGAAAAAAATTAATGAAAATTTAATGCCTTAAAATGAAGTTTTGAAAATTGGTTCTTCTCCGAATTAGTTGATGGAAAATAGGGTTAAGGTAATGATAACAAAAGAAAATGGACATCCGGTATCTCTATGGGATAAAAGTTTGTTGCCCAACA
>Ga0214473_10008454_pt1 | contig 12167 bp, 10 predicted proteins | sample RVTome_7_FD_203509 | JGI IMG/M metagenome (GOLD analysis project Ga0214473, IMG submission 203509) | Soil microbial communities from uranium-contaminated site in the Upper Colorado River Basin, Wyoming, United States - RVT98D197 | ecosystem: Environmental > Terrestrial > Soil > Contaminated >... | reverse complement strand
GACCGGCGCACCATCGGCTTCTCCGAAACCGGGAGGCGCACCCGCCCCGTCCAGCCTTCACCGGACGCCGGGATCCGCGCCCCACGGACCGACGTCCTTCGTTTCTAGGCAGGCAACGGCCCCGGGGACGACTCCGACTCCCCGAACCTCGGCCCCAGTGACGGGAACCCTCACCGGCGCGCGACCTGCCACGCTGCGACCCGTGACGACGCCCGGGGCCCAGATACCGCCGCGGCCCGGCTTCGCCAGACCCGGCACTCCCCCATCCGGACCACCCCGTCCTCAGGCCGGACCGATGGGGGGTTCACGGCCTTCCGTTCCCGGCCCGGCGGTCCGCCGTCCGGCGCTGCCGCAGACCCTCCCGCCACCGGCCGGGCGTCGTCCGGGCCCGCCTTCGGCTCCGTTGCGTCAGGCCCCGATGGGGCCGCGTCCGAGACCCGAAGTGCAGGCCCCGATGCCGCGGCCGGTCGTACAGGCGCCACCGCCGCTGCCGGACGTCTTCAAGGAGATCACCATCACCGAGGGGGTGACGGTCAAGGAGCTCTCGGAGAAAACGGACCGCAAGGCCAAGGACATCATCTCCCGGCTGATCCTGCGCGGCATCCTCGCAAACATCAACCAGCCCCTCGACACGAAGATTGCGATCGAGATTTGCCGCGAGATCGGGTTCAACGCCAAGGTGGTGTCATTCGAGGAGGACGTGGCCCGGGAAGAGGCCGAGGACGCCGTCGCCGCCAATCTGAAGACCCGCGATCCGGTGGTCACGGTCATGGGGCACGTCGACCACGGGAAGACCTCCCTCCTCGACGCCGTCCGGGAGACTGAGGTCGCGGCCGGCGAGGCGGGCGGCATCACCCAGCACATCGGCGCCTACCACGTCCGCTACAAGGATCGCGGTGTGACCTTCATCGATACGCCGGGTCACGAAGCGTTCACCATGATGCGCGCGCGCGGCGCCCGCGCCACCGACATCGTCGTCCTGGTGGTCGCAGCCGACGACGGCGTGATGCCGCAGACCATCGAGGCGATCCACCACGCCCGCGAAGCCAAGGTGCCCCTGGTGGTTGCGATCAACAAGGTCGACAAGCCGGGCGCGAACCTGGATCGGGTCAAGAAGCAGCTTTCCGATCAGGGCCTCCTGGTCGAGGACTGGGGCGGCGACGTCGTCGCGGTCCCGGTTTCCGCCAAGCAGAAGACCGGCATCAGCGAGATGCTCGACATGATCCTGCTGGTGGCCGACATCGGCGAACTCAAGGCCGATCCGACCATCGCGGGTTCGGGGACGGTGCTGGATGCCCGGCTGGATCGCTCCCGCGGACCGGTGGCGACCATCCTGGTCCAGCGCGGGACGTTGCGCATCGGCGACCCGTTCATCGCCGGTGCCGTGCACGGAAAAGTCCGGGCTATGTTCGACGACTTGGGACACCGCGTCCTGGAGGCCGGCCCCTCGATTCCCGTGGAAGTCCTCGGTCTCGAGGGGGTGCCTCGGGCTGGCGACGGGTTCCAGGTCCTCGAGGAAGAATGGAAGGTCCGGCAGATCGGGGCCTTCCGCCAGCAGAGGCTCCGCCAGGAAGCGATGGCCAAGGCCTCGCGCCTCACGCTGGCGCACCTGTTCGAGCAAATCAACGAGGGTCAGGTCAAAGAGCTGCCGCTGGTGGTCAAGGGTGACGTTCAGGGGTCGGTCGAAGCCCTCGAGAAGGCGCTCTCGGACTTACCGTCCGACCGCGTCAAGATCAAGATCGTCCACTCCGGGTCGGGCGCCATCACGGAAACCGACGTCAACCTGGCCTCCGCCAGCAACGCCATCATCATCGGCTACAACGTCCGGCCCGAACGATCGGCCCAGGATCTGGCGGACAAGGAGAAGGTCGACATCCGACTGCACTCGGTGATCTACGACATCACCAACGAGATCCGGAGCGCCATGGTCGGTCTCCTCGAACCCGAGTCGAAAGAAGTCTACCTGGGTCGCGCCGAGGTCCGGCAGCTCTTCAAGGTGCCGAAGGTGGGGTTCATCGCCGGCTGTCATGTCTCGGACGGCCGCATCGTGCGCACCGCCGAGATCCGGCTGCTGCGTGACAATGTCGTCGTGCACCGCGGCAAGCTCGGATCCCTCCGGCGGTTCAAGGACGACGCCAGCGAGGTCAAGGCGGGTTACGAATGCGGCATCGGCCTGGCGAATTTCAACGACCTCAAGGTGGGCGACATCATCGAGGCCTTCAAGGTCGAGAAGGTCGCCGCCAAGTCGCTCTGATCCCGGCGCCGCGGTGACCGTCGGCGTCTGCGTCGTCCAGTTCCACCTGCCCGGAGCGGGATCCCTCAAGGAGAAACGCCAGGTTCTGCGCAGCCTCAAGGATCACCTGCGCGACCATTACAATGTCGCCGTCGCGGAGATCGACCATCAGGATCTCTGGCAGCGCGCCGCCATCGGCATCGTCGGAATCGCGGCGGCGCCCGGCCCCCTGGAAAAGATGTTCCAGGAGATCCAGCATGAGGTCGAGCGGCGGGTCCCGGGCGAGATCCTGAGTTGCGACGTGGATTTCCTGTCGTGAGGCGGGGCCATGACCACGCGGACCGAACGCATGTCGGACCTGATGCGCGATGAAGTCTCCCGGCTCATCCAGAGGGACCTCCGCGACCCGCGCATCGGTTTCGTGACCGTCACCGGGGCCGATGTCAGCCCCGATCTGCGGAATGTGCGGCTCTACGTGAGCGTCCTCGGAGACGACACGCAGCGTCAGGCAACCCTGAAGGCGCTCAACGGGGCCCGCGGCTTCTTCCAGCGCGCCCTGTTCCGCAATCTCGGACTGCGCCACGCTCCGACGATCGTCTTCCGCCACGACGACTCGATCGACCGCGGCCAGCGCATCGAGGACCTGCTGCGTTCCGTCCGGACCGGTGACGCCGGCCCCGACGGCGAGGAGGAGTGAATGGAAACCCTGGACGGCGTGCTCCTGGTGGACAAGCCGGAAGGCCCCACCTCGCACGACATGGTCGCCCTGGCCAGGCGCTGTCTCGGGACGCGACGCGTGGGTCACGCCGGCACCCTCGACCCGATGGCGACGGGCCTTCTCGTCCTGATGATCGGTAGGGCGACGCGGCTGGCGCCGTTTCTCTCCGGGATGGACAAGGTCTACCGCGGCGTCTTGCGGCTCGGGCTGGAGACGGACACCTACGACCGGGCCGGAACACCGCAGGGGCCGCCCCGCGAGGTCACGGTCACGCGCGCCGAGCTCGTCGAGGCGTTCACCCGCTTCCACGGCACGGTTTCGCAGACGCCGCCCATCTTCTCCGCGAAGAAGGTCCGCGGAACGCCGATGTACGTCCTGGCCCGGCGGCAACGGCCGGTCTCCCCTATTCCCGCGCTGGTCACCTTCCGCCGTCTGGAATTGCTGGATCTGCGGGGCGCGGACGTCGAGTTCGAGGCCGAGGTCTCGGCCGGCACTTACCTGCGCGCTTTTGCCCACGATCTCGGCCAGGCGCTCGGCTGCGGCGCCCACCTGCATTCATTGCGGCGATCGACAGTCGGGCCCTTCCACGTGGATGCCGCGATCACCCCCGCGAGGCTGGAGGAATCGGGCCCGGGCGCGGCGGCACGTCTGGTTCCATTGAGCACTGTGCCTCTCGGCATGCCAACCCTGATCCTCACCCCGTCCGGAATGCACGCCATCCGGCACGGTCGGCCCTGCGGCCTCCAGGACATCTCCTCACCTCGCCCGCCGCTCCCGCTCGGCCGATGCTGCCTGCAGGGACCGGAGGGTACCTTGGTGGCGATCGGAGAAGTGCAGGTCATGGCCCCCGCCGGCGCCCGTCCGATCGTCCGGCCCCAGATCGTTTTCGGGTGATCCGGCCTCCTGATCCGCTGCCGGCGTTACCTTTACAGCCGCAAGCACTTGTGCTACAGTCCCGCGCGTCGAATCGAATCATCTGGAGCACCGAGGTCGCATGTCGCTGGACAAGCAGTTGAAGACAGAGATCATCCACAGTTACCGGACGCATCCCGCCGATACGGGTTCGCCGGAAGTCCAGATTGCCATCCTGAGCCGGCGGATCGACGAACTGACCGAGCATTTCAACGCCCACGCGAAGGACCATCACTCCCGCCGCGGGCTGCTCAAGATGGTCGGGACACGCCGCCGCCTCCTGGACTACTTGAAGGAACGGGACGCGGAGCGCTATCGCGATCTGATCAAGAAACTCGGGATTCGCAAATAGGAAGGCCGAATCCCGGCGCTGGGCCGCGTGCGCGCACGCGGGCAGGATCCGGATCTGGACACGGACGGCGGGTCGAGCAGAAGGGTGCCCACTCTGGACTCATCGGAGCCCGGATTCATTCACCCTTCATGGCGTCAGGCCACACACCCTTCGACCTCATCCCCCGCCGCACTCTGCCTGCCCGGTCCCGCCGAGGCGTTGCCCGCCGCGGCCCGCAGGCTGCCTTCCGCAGACACCGTGGCAGGGACATCGCGAACCGGTTCCTGTCACCCGCTCCGCCACGGCCGATCGGCCGCATCGGTGGCGCATCAGGAGGAACTCTTCTTGGCAACGACACGCAGCATCGAGTTCGGGGGTCGGACCCTCGCGATCGAAACAGGCCGGGTGGCCAAGCAGGCCGACGGCGCGGTCACCGTGCGCTACGGCGACACCGTCGTGCTGGTCACCGCCTGCGCCGATCGGCGCGAGCGGCAGGGGATCGATTTCCTCCCGCTGACCGTCGACTATCGCGAGAACACATACGCCGCCGGGAAGATCCCGGGCGGTTTTTTCAAGCGCGAGGGACGGCCGAACGAGAAGGAGACCCTCACCTCGCGGCTGATCGATCGCCCCATCCGGCCGTTGTTCCCGAAGGGCTGGAACTATGAAACCCAGGTCGTGGCGCTGGTCCTGTCCGCCGATCTGGCGAACGATCCGGACATCCTCGCGGTGACCGGCGCCTCCACGGCCTTGCATCTGTCCGATATCCCGTTTGGGACCCCGGTTGCGGCGGTCCGCGTCGGTCTGGTGGATGGCCAGTACGTCCTGAACCCCACCTACGAGCAGATGGAAACCAGCCGTCTCGACCTCGCCGTCGTGGCGAGCGCCACCGAGATCGTCATGGTGGAGGCGGGTGCCAGCGAGGTCTCCGAGCAGGAAATTCTCGAAGCGATCTGGTTCGGGCAGGCACAGGCCCGGACCCTGGTGGAATTGCAGGAAGATCTCCGCCGGGCGTGCGGCAAACCGAAGCGCGAAGCCAAGAAGCCGGCAGTCGACGAGGATCTGGCGCGATCGATCGAGACCGCCTGGAAGGACCGCCTCTATGCGGCGATGAAGAACCCCGTCAAAATCGACTCCTACCGGGAAGTCGCCGCCCTCGAAAAGGAATCGCTGGCCTCGATCCCGGACGACCAGCCGGAGCGTCGCTCCCAGGCGGCCGCCTGCTTCCATGCTCTGCACAAGTCGATCGCCCGCCAGGAGCTGCTCGGGGCGCGCCGGCGCTTCGACGGCCGGGCCGCCAACCAGCTGCGCAAGGTGACTCCCGAGGCCGGCGTACTGCCGCGAACCCACGGGTCCTCCCTCTTCACCCGCGGGGAGACGCAGGCGCTGGTGACCTGCACCCTCGGGACCTCCGAGGACGCCCAGACCCTGGACTGGCTCGAGGGGGAATCCGAGAAACGGTTCATGCTGCACTACAACTTCCCGCCCTTCAGCGTTGGCGAAGTCAAGTTCCTCCGTGGCCCCGGGCGGCGCGAGATCGGTCACGGAGCCCTCGCGGAGCGGGCGCTCCTCCCGCTGATGCCGGACGGGGAGGAATTCCCCTACACGATCCGGCTGGTGTCGGACATCCTGGAATCCAACGGATCGTCCTCGATGGCCTCGATCTGCGGCGGCTCGCTCGCCCTGATGGATGCGGGTGTGCCCCTGCGCGCCGCGGTCGCCGGCGCCGCCATGGGACTGGTCAAGGACGGAGACAACTACGTCGTCCTGACCGACATCGCCGGGGTGGAGGACCATTACGGCGACATGGACTTTAAGGTCGCCGGAACGCGCCAGGGGATCACTGCCCTGCAGATGGACATCAAGATCCAGGGAATCAGCAAGGCGATCATGAACGAAGCCCTCGCCCAGGCGCGCGAAGCCCGCATGGCGATCCTGGACGTCATGGACACGACCCTGGCGGCCCCGCGACCCGCGATCTCCTCCTTCGCGCCGCGGATCTTCACCGTCCGGATCAACAAGGACAAGATCCGCGAGGTCATCGGCCCGGGCGGCAAGATGATCCGTTCGATCGTCGAGCGCACCGGGTGCAAGATTGACGTCGAAGACGACGGCCGCATCAACATCGCGTCGGTCGACGAGGCTTCGGCCCTGAAGGCGATCGAGATCATCAAGGAAATCACCGCCGAAGCCGAGGTCGGCAAGACTTATCTGGGAAAGGTGACGCGGATCGTCAATTTCGGGGCCTTCGTGGAGATTCTCCCGGGGCTCGAGGGACTTCTGCACATATCCGAACTGGCCGAGCACCGCGTCCGCGAGGTGACCGACGAGATCCAGGAGGGGCAGGAGGTTCTCGTCAAGGCGATTGAAGTGGAAGGCGACCGGATCCGGTTGAGCCGCAAGGCCCTCCTCCGGGAGAAACGGATCGAGGCCGGCGGCCCGGAACCGGTGGACGCGGCGCCCGCCGAGGCCGGCGGCGGCCGGCGCCATGGCGGGGGTTCCTCCGGACGGCACGGGGGCGGGCACGGGGGCGGTCGCGGGAGACGGCCGCCGCACCAGCGGCACCGTTGACCACGTCCCGCCGGCCCCACCTGGCCGACGGGCGACGTGACTTCGTGAGGTAACCGTGAAGCTGGGCGACTGGCTGATCAGCAAGGGCAAGATCACGCGCGAGCAGCTCACCAAGGCACTGCAGCATCAGGGCTTTTTCGGCGAGCGACTCGGCAACAGCCTCCTCAAGCTCGGCTTCATCGACGAGGACACGCTCGGCCAGTATCTCGCCGAGATCGCCGGGACGCGCTACCTGCCGGCGTCCCGCATCGGGAACATCGGTCCGGACGTCCTCCGCACGGTTCCGGCCCGGCTCGCCGCCAAGTACTGCATCGTGCCGGTCGCCATCGAGGCGCGGAAGCTGCACCTCGCCATGCGTGAGCCCCGCGACCTGCTGGCGATCGATGAGATCGCGTTCCTCACCGGACTTCCGATCGAGCCGTACGTCGCTTCCGAGTTCCGCCTGATCGAGGCGATCGAACGCTACTACGGCATCCGGGTCGGGCCCCAGACGATTCCGGTCGCCGGCGCCGGCCGGAAACCGCCGGGACCCCAGGCGACCGCCCGGAGTCCGGCCCCGCCTCCAGCCGCCACCGGCCCGGTGACACCCGAGGTCGGTCTGGATGGACTGCCGCTCGACGCCGACCCGGACGATCTCGATCAGCCGTTCGTGACCGCGACATCGGGAGCGCCCCCGGAGCAGCAGACGCAGGACCAGGAGGTCCCGGTGTCGCTGGAGGCCTGGCGTGCTGCCCAGGAATCCACTCCGGAGGCCGCCCAGGCTCCGTCGTCCCCGACCGCCACGCCGACCGCGCAGCCGCCGGGCGCGGTCTCGGCCGTTCCCGCCGTCCTTATCCCGCAGCCGGCGGCCCCGGCGCGGCCCGTCCCCGTTCCATCACCCGGGGACATGGAATCGATCGCACTCCGTCTGCGCGAATCGGAGACGCGCGACGAGGTTTTCGGAGCCGTGCTCGACTTCGCCTCGGTTCATTTCCGGCGTTCGGCTCTATTCGTTGTCCAGCAGGATCGCGTCCTCGGATGGAGCGGCCGCGGCGAGGGGCTGTTTCCCTCCCGCATCCGCAACGTGATCGTCCCGCTCGACCGGCCCTCGTTGTTTGTTTTTTTCCGCTCCGGCACCGACTACTACTACGGGCCGGTCCCCGATCTGCCGGCGAACGCCAAGTTCTACCTCGATCTCGGTTGTCCGCCGCCGGCCCGCGTCCTGCTCGTGCCGTTGTCGATCATGGATCGCCCCGCCGTCATCCTTTACGGGGACAACGGACCGGAGACCGGGCGGGGTCCGGACATCCAGATTTTCCGGCGCCTGCTCGCCAAGGCCGCGCTGGCCCTCGAAGTGCTGATCCTGCGCAACAAGATCATGATGATCTAGCCGGCCATGTCCGGACCATATCCGCCTCTCGGCGAGGACGAACGCCGCGCGCTCCTCCACCTCGCGCGGAGCGCGATGGTGGCCCGACTCGAGAATCTCCCCCCGCCGGACTGGCCCCGTGACCGGCCGCGCCTGGTGCGGCCGCAGGCGGCGTTCGTGACGCTCAAGACCGGCGCGGTTCTGCGCGGCTGCATCGGTTCTCTCGATCCGCACGCCTCCCTGGCCGACAATGTCGTCCGTTGCGCCGCCGCCGCGGCCACCGAAGACCCCCGATTCCCGCCCCTGGAATCCGCCGATGCGGTGAACCTGCGGATCGAGATCTCGGTCCTCGGACCGCTGGCGAGGATTCACACCCCCCTGGAAGAGGTCGTCCCGGGCCGGCACGGTCTGGTGGTGTCGAGCGGATCGCGACGTGGTCTGCTCCTGCCCCAGGTGGCGGAGGAACACGGCTGGGACGCACGGACTTTTCTCGGGGAGGCCTGCCGGAAGGCCGGCCTGCCACCGGATGCCTGGGAGCGTGGCGCGACCGTCCAGGCGTTCGAGGCGGAGGTGTTCGGGGAGGAAGATCTCCTGGTTTAGGAGTCTGTCCGGACGAGGTCGATCTTCAGTAGAGCTCGACCTGGTGGCCGACCTCGACTTCGCCGACCGCGTAGACGATCTTCGCGGTGGCCGTCCGCTTCTCGGTCGTCAGGACGACGATTTGACCGATGAGCCGCGGCGGCGGGACGTTCCGGTTGTCCTTCCGGAGCTCGACGCTCTGGAAGCGCCGGTTCTCCCACTGGTAGTCGTACTTCAGGGCCGGGTACTTGTCGAACGGCTGGGTCGGGATGTAGATCTTCAGGAAATCGCCCGGCTTCAGGCCGTCCTCGTAACCCAGGTTGATGTCGACGAGATAGCCGGTCCCGACCCGCTCCATGTTGTCGCCGGTGTGCACGACGTATCCCGAGGGCTTGGACGGATCGAGGGCTTGGTGCCGGTCGAAGGCCGGCGCCGGCGCATCGGGGGGCGGGCCGACGATCAGGGGCGTCAGTTCGTAGCCGGTGCGGATCTGATCGCAGGCCATGACGATCTTCGCCAGTGCCGTTTCCTCCTGCGACGCGAGGATCCGCAGCGTTCCGGCCCGCTTGTAATAGTGGCCGAGCAGCCGGTTGGAGACCGGGTGCCGGACCTCGGCCTCGCGCAGGACGATGCTGAACTCGCTCCCCGGCGAGGGCAGGTCGCCGCGCTTGTTCCGGCCGACGTAGACGATGTCCCCTTCGGTCAGGCTGACCTTGTTTTCCTCGTCCTGGTTGGCGATGAAGTACTCCATCCGCGAATCCTTCGGAGCCACGTAGCCGCCGCAACGGATGTCGCCGTCATCGGCATGCGCCCAGTTCTCCCCCGGGTCCCGCCGCGGACGGGACGGGCCCTCTTCCATCATCGGCTGCTCCGCGATCAGCTCCGGTTCCGCCTCCTCCGGCTGTTCGGCGACCGGGACCTCGGGGATGGTGTCCTCCGCGTCCGCGGGCGAAGCGGCCGGCGGCGCGCCGGCCTGGCCCTGCGGCACCACCTCGGTGATGACGGTCGGACGTGCCGGGAGGAGCAGCGGGTCGCCGGGGTAGATCCAGTGCGAATCGAGGATGTAGCGGTTCTCGTTCCAGATCTGCGGCCAGAGATACGGGTTCCCGAAGGCGAGATCGGCGAGGTCCCAGAGGGTGTCCCCCGGCACGATGATGTGGAGAGTCGCGTCCTTGGGAAAGCTCTCCGGGTCGGGCGGATCGTATGGCGTCCAGTGGTCCCCGACCTTCTTCAGAGGCTGGGGAGGACGGGTCGAACCGGGCAGGAGCGTTCCGGGCTGGCGGGCCGGTGTCGCCGCCGTTTCCCCGCCCGACGAGGTTTCCGGCGTCCCGGGTTCCTCCGGCGCACCCTGGGAATCATCCGCGCGGGGGACCGTCGCGAGAAGGGCGCACCCGAGCACGATGACCAGGGCGGGCAGCAGGAACATCCGGGGCGCTGTGCGCATGCGTCTCTCCTCCTCGCGGCCGGCCGCGCTGCGGGCGGCGGGATTCCACCTGACCAAAATATGTCTGGAGGGGGACAAGTCAAGGCGGGCCGCCCGTTTGAAGGCCGCGGGTCCGCTTACGGAATCGAAATCCGGTCTCCGGGTGCGGCCAGGCGGACGATCGCTTCGCGGGCCGACGGCGCGGCATCGCCGTCCGGCCAGGTCTCGAGGACCTTCTGGAACGCGGTCCGCGCCATCTCGAGGTCGCCCAGCAGCGCGAAGGCGGCCCCCAGCCTCATCAGGGCCCGATCCGGTCGATCCGCCGGATTGTCGCTCTCCGCGACCGGACGCCAGGCCCCGATCGCCTCGCGGTATTTCCCCCGGCCGAAAAAGCACTCACCGATCCAGTACCGCGCGTCCGCGGCGGCGGGATGCGTCGGAGCCGCGACGAGGAAGCGCCCCATTTCTTCCTCGGCCCGATCGAATTCCCCTTGATGGAACAGGACGTATCCCCGGCGGTAGTGATCGATCGCGGTCGGCGCGCCGGCGGGCTCCGGGGCCACGGCCTCCGTCGCGATCGAATCGGCGGGAACCCCTCCCCCGGAAGGATCGGAGCGGGAGACCACCGGCACTCCCAGGTCCCCCGGGGCTCCACCGCCGGGAGCAACGCCTCCCCGATCACCGGCCAGCGCCCTCAGGGCGCCATCGAGGCGATCCCGCTGCGCGGCGATCTGTCCGACCTGGACACGGAGTTCCGACACCTGCTTTTCGAGGCCGGGTGTCGCGCACCCGGCCAGGACGGCGGCGATCGTCAGGACCCCGCACACGATGCTCACCCGGGTCGTCATGGCTGCCGCTCCTCCACCCGATCCGAAGCGTCCATGCCGGAGGCCCCCGCAGGGAAGCCCGGATCGTCCTTCAGCATACGGAGGACAGGGTCGGCCGACAAGAGTTCCCGGTCCAGGCCGGCCGCCAGCGCCGTCGTCACCACGGCGATCGCCTCCGGTTTCCGGCCTGCCGCCACCAGCAGGGCGCTCAGGCCGGTGACCGCCTCGGGGCAGGCCGGCCGATCGCGCAGGACCTCCCGATAAATGGCGTCGGCCTCCTCCCTGGCCCCCTCGGCCTCGCGCAGGCGGGCCCGGGCCGCCCGCGGCGCGCAGGCATCAGGGTCCGAGGCCATCGCCATCGCGATCTCGCGCTCCGCCTGCCCGCGCAGACCCCGGCGGTGATACAGAAGGGCCAGCTCGGCCCGTGTCCGGGCGTTCCCCGGCTCCAGCCGGACCGCCCGGCGATAGTCGTCGATCGCTTCGTCGAGCCGTCCGCGTCGCGCGAGGATCGCCCCGCGCGCGTGCAGGGATCGCGGCCCCAGGGCCCCCTGCCGTTCGGCGAGCGCCCAGTCACGCAGCGCCCCGTCTGAATCCCCCGCCTCGCTCAGGCAGATTCCGTGGGCGACCCTGGCCGGCGCGAACCCCGGGTCGTGCGCAAGGGCCGCCTCGAAGGCCCGGCGGGCCTCGTCCCGGCGGCCCGCCCGATCGAGGACCAGCCCGAGGTCGTAGTGCAACCGCGGGTCCGCGGGCGCCTTGAGCAGGGCCTCGCGGAACAGAAGCTCGGCGTTGGCATGCGCCCCTACCATCGCGAAGAACAGCGCTGCGTTCACCTCCGCCACCGGGACTGCGTGAAGCGGGATGATCGCCCGCAGGAACGCAGGTAGCGGGTCACGCGCCACGGAGGCGGCGACCGCGGCATGGACCTCCCCGAGGATCCGCCGGCCGAGGTCCGGATCCCGGAGGTCGACGGTCGGGAGATCGGGTGTCGTGCCCGCCGCATCGTCGCGCACGAAGACAGCGGCGGCGTGATCGACGTGCACCGGGCGCCACCCGTTGCCGCCCGAGAGATGCCGCAGCAGCGCCGTCCACTCCGGCCGGAAGCGCGGCAGGACCACGCGCACGTCGTAACGCCGTGCGATCTCCTCGAACAGAGTCGGATCGGCCTGCAGGCTCAGATAGTCCACGAACAGCCGGGGGTCGTGAACCTCCAGTCGGCCGTCGATGA
>Ga0214473_10008453_pt1 | contig 12168 bp, 14 predicted proteins | sample RVTome_7_FD_203509 | JGI IMG/M metagenome (GOLD analysis project Ga0214473, IMG submission 203509) | Soil microbial communities from uranium-contaminated site in the Upper Colorado River Basin, Wyoming, United States - RVT98D197 | ecosystem: Environmental > Terrestrial > Soil > Contaminated >... | reverse complement strand
CGACCATCCCACTTAACCAGGGGATGTTTTCTTTCAAAAGCCCAACTCTAGTATAATCTCCCGCATGAGTATCAAAAATCAACTGAACGAATCCATGAAAGACGCCATGAGGAGTGGGGACGAAGTGCGCAAGCGCACGGTGCGCATGGCGCTGGCCGCGGTCAAACAGGTGGAAGTGGATAAGCGCACAGAACTTGATGATGTGGCTGTGATGAACCTTCTTCAAAAGGAGATCAAGAATCGCCGCGAGTCGCTGGAGGAAGCGAAAAAGGCGAACCGTGCAGATTTAATCGAAGCGAATGAGGCCGAGATCAAAGTGCTCGAAGTCTTCCTGCCGAAAGCAATGCCTACTGAGGAACTGCGTGCACTCGTGCAATCTGCGATCACTGAAACCGGCGCAGCCTCTCCTGCTGACATGGGCAAAGTAATGAAGATCGTCATGGCAAAAGTCTCAGGCCGCGCGCCGAATGACGTGGTCAGCACCACCGTACGCGAGCTACTCCAAAAGAATCAGGTGTGAATGGCGCTTTTCAATTCATGCACCACAGAGAGATGGAGCCGAGGAGACCTTAAAAAGAATCTCTCCGTAGTCCCGGTCACTCCGTGGTTAAGCCCATCACCATAATATGGGGACTGCATCCTCGCGGACTCGGCCTACACCCCGGCGCATCCGCATCCTTCAAATCATTCTGCTCATCCTGGTGAGCATCATATCGTACGGGGCTTTGGTGCTGCCGCTAACATTACAACCGACAGTACTCCCTCTACAGGTGGGAGAGGTTTCCCCGAGCGATTTTCAGGCTCCACAATCCATCGAATACATCAGCGAAGTGCGGACGGAAGACGCGCGCCTTGCCGCCGAAAATGGGGTGGCGCGTGTGTACACTTCACCCGACCCGTCCATTGCCCGCCATCAAATTGAGCGACTCCGCGCCTCGTTGCAATACATCAGTCTGGTCCGCAATGATGAGAATTCCACGCCCGAACAAAAGCTAGCGGATATCGCTTCTCTAAGCGATGTCCAGCTGAATTCGGAAACGATCCAGGCTATTCTGGCATTAACACCCGCACGCTGGGAAAGCATCCAGCAGGAGTCGTTGAGCGTGTTGGAGCAGGTGATGCGCCGTAGCATTCGTGATGAGGATCTGGTTTCGGTTCAGCGCACCATCCCCTCCCTGGTCAGTCTTGAACTGGATGAAGAACAAGCCGTACTGGTTGCGGAATTGGTGACGATGTTTGTAAAACCCAACAGTGCATTTAGCCCCGATCTAACGAAAACAGCCAAGCAGTCCGCGCGTGAGGCGGTGCAGCCGATTGTCGAGGAATATAAAGCGGGCGAGACCATTGTCCGGCGCGGGCAGATCATCACCCCCGCACAGTTCGAAGCGCTCCAGGAATTCGGTTTGATCGAGGATGCCACTCTGTGGCAGGACTATGCCGGCGCGGCGTCACTGGTCATTATGGTGGCGGCCCTCGTCAACTTGTATCTTTCACGAAGACGATTGCCGTTCCTGTTACAGGCGCGCAGTCTGGTTGTTGTAGCATTGATCTTTCTCCTTTTTTTGGTGGGTGCCCGCCTCACAATTCCAGAGCGTACAGTTTTGCCATATGCATATCCTTTACCAGCTCTGGGTTTGTTGATCGCCACCCTGTTTGGAGTGGAGGCGGGGATCGTATTCTCCATCGCGATCTCTTTCCTTGTACCCTATAACCTGCCCAATGTGCTCGACCTGACGCCCTATTACCTGATATCGTCACTCACGGGTGTGCTTGTGCTTGGGAATGCTCGCCGGGTATGGACGTTCTTCCGCTCCGGGATGGCAACCGCCGGCGCGGGAATCGCCATGCTGCTGGCGTTCCGATTCCCTTTCACGCAAATGGATGGAATTGCGTTGCTTCAACTTACGGGCGCGGCGATCTTCACGGGGCTGGCTTCTTCGAGCATCGCCTTGTTGCTGCAATATTTCCTTGCGCAAACCCTGGGCCTTACCACTGCCTTACAGTTGATCGAAATATCACGGCCCGATTTCCCGTTGCTGCAATTCTTTTTACGCCATGCGCCGGGAACGTATCAACATAGTTTGCAGGTCGCGAATCTTGCTGAACAAGCCGCCGAACAAATTGGTGCAGATGCGTTGCTCACGCGCGTCGGCGCCCTCTTCCACGATGTTGGCAAATCGATGAATCCGATGTTCTTCGTTGAAAACCAGCCATATGAACAGGTGAACACGCATGAAGACCTGGCTCCCAGTGAAAGTGCGGCTGCGATCATCGCGCATGTAAATGACGGAGTGGTGCTGGCTCACAAGTATCGTTTACCGCGCCGCATTGATGATTTCATCCTGGAGCATCATGGTACGATGATCACGCGCTATCAATATAATCAGGCTGTGGAAGCCGCGGGTGGCGACGCATCCAAAGTGGATATCGAACAGTTCCGCTATCCGGGCCCGGGTCCGCGTTCGCGCGAGACCGCGTTGCTCATGATCGCGGATGGCGCCGAGGCGCGCTCCCGCGCGGAACGCCCGCAGGATGAAGAGGGGATACGAAATATCGTTCGCTCCACCATTGAAGTGGCGCAGAAACAGGGTCAGCTTGACAATACACAATTAACCCTGCGTGACCTCAGCGTCATCACAGATATATTCGTCAACATCCTGCGCGGCACGCATCATCCGCGCATTTCCTATCCCAAGGAATCGCCCGCCACGCAGGATGTCAGCACGGTGCCGAATAGAAAATGATCCACGTCGAAGCCGAATTTCCCTTTCCAGAAAACCTGCTCGAACGTGCGGTCAATGCTGCGCTCGACCACCACGCTGCGCGGCAACCGTTGGATTTTGAATTAACTGTTGTTTTGACAGACGATGCTCGCCTGCAGAAATTGAACCGGGACTATCTGGGAATCGACGCGCCAACGGATGTGCTTTCCTTCCCCGCCTCTGAAACGGACCCGGAAACTGGCGCGCGTTATATCGGCGATATCCTCATCTCGATCCCGCGCGCCCAAACCCAGGCTACAGCCGCGGGCCATCCACTTGAATCGGAGGTGCAATTACTGGTCGTGCATGGTGTGTTACATTTGCTGGGTCACGACCACGCGGACGCTGAGGAAAAAGCCCGTATGTGGAAAGCGCAGGCAGAGATCTTGGAAAGCCTCGGGCTTGGTCAAATTCAAATTCGGGAAGAATAATGACATTCAAAAGTTTCCTGCTCTCACGCGTTTTTGCGTTTGGTCACGCCTTTCGCGGCTGGTGGTATGTACTTCAAACCCAACACAACGCCTGGATCCATTCCATAGTCGCCAGCATGGTCATTGCAATGGGTCTGTGGCTGGGATTGCCGCCGCGCGACTGGGCTGTCCTGGTGTTGACGATTGCAATGGTGTTCACCGCTGAATTTATCAATACCGCCATCGAAGCTGTCGTGGATCTGGCAAGTCCAGTGCATCATCCACTGGCAAAGGTTGGCAAGGATGTCGGCGCGGGTGCAGTCCTGGTCGCCGCGCTGGCCGGAGTTGTGATCGGGCTGCTCATTCTCGGTCCACCGCTGTGGTTACGCATCCGATTATTGTTCAATGGCAACTAAATACTGATAACTATTTACGGAGATCCCATGACATTATCTTTTCAGTTTGGCACCGTAGGCGCACCGATTGGAACACCCAAGAAACCTGGTGGCTCCGTTGGCGCGATCGAGTTCAGTAAATCCATCGGCCTGGATGCGTTCGAACTCGGCTGGGTGCAATCTGTCCGTGTGACCGAAGCTACGTGTGCGGCAATCAAACAGACCGGGAAAGATCAGGGTGTGTCTCTTAGCGTTCACGCATCCTACTTTTTCAACCTGAATGCGATGGATGAGGAGTGGCCCAAATCCCGCAAGCGATTGATGGACGCGGCCCATTACGGCAATCTGGCGGGCGCCACGGACATTATCTTCCACCCCGGTTCATATTTCGGTAATCCTCCTGCTGAGGTATTGAAGGTTGCCATCCCGCGTTTGAAGGGCTGCGTGGATGAACTGCGTAAAGCAAAGAACCCGGTCGTTTTGCGGCCAGAGACCATGGGCAAATCTGCCATGCTCGGCTCATTGGAAGATACGCTCGAAATGAGCAAAGCTATCGAAGGCGTCGAGCCCTGCGTGGACTTTGCCCACCTGCACGCACGTCCCGGCGATGGGACAATGAACACCTATGACGAATGGAGCACCATGCTGAAGACGTATGAGAAGTCGTTAGGGAAGAAAGCCTTGAAGCGCTTGCACATTCATCTCTCAGGCATCGAGTATGGCCCAAAAGGGGAGAAGAATCATCTCCCATTGGGCGAGTCTGATCTGAAGGTGAATTTCCTCTTCAAGGCGCTGAACGAATTCGGCTGCGCCGGGCGTATCCTGTGCGAAAGCCCGATCATGGAGGAGGATGCTCAAAATCTGAAGAAGGCCTGGATGAAAGTGAGCGGTGAGAAGGAATAAGCAAGAGTGCGGACCAAAAATCCGCACTCTTTTTATTATCCTTTGAAGAATCGTGTCACCTGCTGAATGGCTCCCATGAGGCATCCCGGTGACTCCGGCGCGGGGGTCGGTTCGGGCGTGGGCGATGGCGTGGGTTGTGGATCAGGTTCAGGTCCTGGTTCGACCGCAAGCGGTTCAAATAACCTCCGGTCCTTATTGGCGTCAGAACCTTCCAGTTGAGGGGATTGGGGATAAGCTTCGGATGGCAATAATGCGCGCAAGCCTGTGTGAAATTCACGATAGGTCGCATTTGGGTTTTGCATGATGACGCGAAGGGCCAGGGCGGTCATGGCTCCGTTGGGACGCCCATCAAACTCGGCGTCGTATGAATATTCGCTGTCACTGCAACCTGTAATGAGGATCTCCGGCATGTCTCCTTCAGGCAGAAGGAACGGCTTGCGAGCTATCATGCCGGCGGCCGAATAAGCTGGAGGAATAAAACGCGGGATGGCTTTTTCTCCCGCTATTCTTGTGACCGATCCTGAAAAGCAACTATCGCTGATTACAACCAGCGTGGCTTGCGAATGAATGCCCCGCAGGATCATACGCAATTCATCATCAATGACGTTGCCATCGTACAGACAGATGGCTTCATCATACGGATCACCTTCATCGCTATTGGCGTCCACCACCTGTGTGCCGTGACCGGAATACGTGAAGACGGCTATGTCCCCGGCGTTGGTTGCGTCCACCAATCCCCGCAACGCCGCTTTGACATTTTGTCTGGTAGCCTGCGAATCAAGCATCAAGCTGACGTCAAATCCAAGCCCTTGCAACAAAGCAGACCAATCCTTTGCATCGTTGATGCAGCCTTTCAAGTCGTTAAAAATGCCAGGATAATTATTGATCCCAATACAGACGGCTCTTTTCATGCCTGCCTCCCGTTCGTAATTATGGTCATATGTTGTGCTAAAAACCAGTTTTTATTATCGCGCAAAATGTCCTGCCGTGCGGGCTGACTTTCTGCATATTTAAAGGTCATCCACCGGGGTTCTTCCGTCCATCCAGTTCAATTCGCTGTCGAGCATGAATTGTGCGCCCCAGCCATATGGATTACCGCTCCAGGGTTGAAAGGTTTTGACCTTCTCGTAAAAGGCTTCGATGTTTTCCGCGGTTGGCGATTCGGTCAATGTTTGGATAAAGGCCATTAGATCTGATGGCTTGTCCTTTGCCCGTTCCAACACTTTCATAAACCATTTGTGGTAGGGATAGAGCATTTCGTTATGGGCAAGGATCAAACGACCGCCAAACAAAATCAATTTGCTGACGGCTGTGCCAAGCAAATACTGATTTCCTTTCCCACGCGCCTCGCCACAATACCAGTGCCAGGCTTCGAGCTGCGCGTAAAAGCGTTTGATGCGTTCAGCCTTCTCAGTGATCGGATATTCTACGATCCTGCAAATTTCCTCTTCAAATCCCTCTATTTTGTTGAACAAGATCTGACTTCCTTCAAAAGCAAACCGCGCCGGTTCACTGCCTTTCGCCGATACCTGCTTCAGGAAATTCAAACTTAAATACTTTCCGTCCACATATCCACCAGTGTAAGTGCACAGGTCTGTGTTGAAAAAGGTCAGTTGTCCGGTCTGGAAACGTTTTTGGTGGTCTCCCTCTGAGATAAAGATCATAATGTCAACGTCGGAGATTGAAGTTTCAAATCCATGTGCGATGGAGCCGCTGAGAAGCAGCGCCAATACCTGCGGGTCGCGTTGAAAATATTCTGTGACGTTCTGTATGGTTTGGGAATGATGTGGATGCATGTTGCAGTTACCTTTCCGTTGAGTGGAAAGTATAGCATGGGGCGGGCTCGCATAGATTTTGAGACGTGATCAAGGGATCGGAGTAGCTCTTTCCAACTCGCCGGTGAAGGGATTTAAAGCCCAGTTGGTTGTTGAGCGGGTCACCCAATCTGTTTTCCGGAGCGATACCAGATTGTTCTCCTCCTCCCACGAACCGATGGAAAAGTCGCTTTGTTCATCCCTGAGAACGTATTTCAATACATTGGTGTCCATATCGAAGTAAAGGATGGAGGAACCCGTAGCGGGATCCTGAGTTTGAAAGATGAACCTGTACTTGAATGGCGACCAGACGATATTGCCGCCGTAGACACCATCCAGGGTGAATTGCTGGCCTTTCTTACTTTCTGTTCCCACTATCCCCAGGGTGACCGAGGGATCGCCCGGCAAATTTCCGCTGGACTGGGTGTAGGCCAGATACTTATCGTCTGGCGAAAATGTGAAATCGTAATAATGATCGGAATCCGGCAGTAACAATTCCCATTTCCCTGACCTTACGTTAATCGTCCCCAGGGCTGTGAAAAGAGTAATGTCAGGCGGGGAACCACTATTGGCCGGCGCAGGGGCAAAGTACAGGATTTGACTATTGCGTGACCATTTTAGAGGGAAAAGAACACTGCACTCATCAAATAGTTCACAGGGCAGCGTCCATACCTGTTTTGTTTCTGCATTCTCAACTCTGATCTTGTTCGGCTCGCGATATGCAGCCCACCGGCCATTTGGAGAAAATAGTGATTGTTGAAATCTTTCGAGCAATACACCGAGCGAATCGTTCGTCGGATACGCAAGCGGCGTGAAGGCCGGGACCGGTGTAAACGTGGCTGCATCCGTGTGCGTAAAGGTGGGGATGGCAGTTGCCGCGGGAGTCGGAGTCCATGTTGGCGGCAGGGTTTGCGGAGCGAGTGTTGAGAGGGGTTGTGGAGTAGTGATGAGACTGCCGCAGGCAGAAAGGAATACGATCAAGAATATGACTGGAAAGATTTTTTTCTGCAAGCGGTAACCATCCGAATTAAATACTATTATTTCTCTATTGCCAGCCTGAGGGCACAAAGTGCCAGCGCCAATGTAATGGGAGCAAAGACCAGATTCTCAGCAGAAACGCCCGATGCCAGATTTCCCAATGTATTTAATAACAGGAATATGAAAACGATCCAAACCAGGAGGTTTATCACGCCGGCAAATTTGCCAGCTTTGATGTATCCCGTTTTTGCGGCGATGATGAGAGCAAAGAACAGGGTCACAGCCAGGGCAATGATCTCGAGAGTAACGAGATTGGCTGAAGTAGCTTGTCCACCCCACAGGATGCTGGCAGGGACAATTCTGAACAGCACAAGAATATGGAAGACCAGCAATAGTCCCAGAGAGGCAAGAAGGATATTTCCGGCAAGTTTTACACTGAAGAGTCTTCTCATTTGACGGCCCTAAAATTGGGGTTGGGTTGATTATATCGTGCGGATGAATTAAGAGGCGAGAAAGTTCGATTATCTAACTATGGTGCCCATACTTCAAAAGATATGAGTAATCGTCCAGCTCACTGCGCTGTATTGCCTCCATCTACCAGCAGCAGATGACCCGTCACAAACGACGAATCATCTGAAGCCAGGAACAACACGGCGTGGGCGATCTCTTCGGGTTTGCCGAAACGTCCCATCGGGATGTATGCGCTCGACTCCTTCATCGCTTCTTCGATGGTCACAGGGTCGGAGTCTTCGAAGTATCCTTTTTCGAGCCAGCGCTCCACGATCGTATCGCCGGGACAGACCGCGTTCACGCGGATATTGTCACGCGCATGATCGAGCGCCATGGCCTTGGTCATCATCGCCACCGCACCCTTGCTGGTCACATACGGGAGCGCGTCATCGCCCGCCACCACCGACCAATCTGAGCCGTTGTTGACGATCACGCCCTTGCCCTGTCTCTTCATGTGCGGGATGACCAGCTTGCACATACGCCACACCGCGGTCACGTTGATGGCGAGCGTAGCGTTCCATACTTCTTCCGATGTTGTTTCGGCAGTCCCGCTTGTGACAATACCTGCGTTGTTGAACAGGATGTCTACACGGCCAAATTCGGATAGAGTCCGCTCGACGACGCGGGAACAATCGCCGGCTTGAGAGTGATCCGCCTGGATGAATACGCAGCGCGCGCCCCTTTCCCTGATCTCGTTTTCCACGCGTTGACCCAATTCCGCGCGGCGTCCCGTGATGACCAGGTCCGCGCCTTCCTCTGCAAATAAGAGCGCGGTCGCTTTCCCGATGCCTGATGTCCCGCCCGTGATAATGGCAACTTTGCCTGAAAGTTTTCCCATATTTTCCTCCAGTACGAAATTTCAGGTTTGATGTCGATCCCTACACCGTGAAGAGGACGATGGCAGTGAAAGCGAGAAGCACTCCAAATGCTTGAAGCCAGGAGATCTTTTCTTTCAGGAATATCCAGGCCAGTAGCACGGTGGAGGCGGGATAGAGTGCGCCCAGCACCGCGGCCACGTCGATGCGACCTGTTTGTGCGGAGAGGATGTAGAAGGCGTTGCCGCCAATGTCAATCACGCCGTTGATGATGCAGAATCCCCATACATCACGCGGCGGCATGGCGGGTTGACGCGTGATGAGCGCGTACAATCCGAATGCCACGAAGCCTGCAAAGCGCGCCATCACAAGGGGCCAGAAGAACGCGTTGAGGGTGGCTCTGTGTACGACGATAAAGTATAGGCCAAAGAAAAGGCCCGAGAGCAGAGGCAGGCGCAGGTCGCGCAGGCTGCGAAGCCCTTGCAGGGGGTAGCGCCAGTTTGCCATATCCGTTTGTGAGATGAACCAGACCGCGCTGAAGGCGAATCCGAATCCGATGAATGTTGCAAGTGATGGAGCGCCGAGGGTGAAGAATCCGAAAATCACAGGGAGCAGCGCGGCGAACAATGCCGAGACAGGTGCGGCGATGGACATTTGTCCGTCAGCGAGGGCGCGGTAAAGAAGTGTGAGGCCTGCAAGTCCAACGAGACTCGCCAGCGCACCCCAGAGCAGGTCGGCGACGGCCGGGATGGGTTCGCGGGCAAGCAGGGCAAGCGCCAGAAAGGGGATGAACCCCGCTAACTCGCCGAGAAATAGGACGCGATACGGGCTGGTGCGTTTGCTGGCCAGCCCGCCGATAAAATCTGCCGCGCCCCACGTGGCCGCGGATGCAATGCCGTAGATAATGGAAAGCAAAATTCCTCTTCAATGCTGTGCCACAGATTACACGGATTCTAAATCTATGTAGATCAGTGAAATCAGTGGCTAAATTATTTAAAGTTTTCCTGCCGCACGTGCTCGATCCAGGACTTTTTGTGCGTTCTTCAACAATGGCATGTCGATCATCTTGCCATCCAGGGCGAACGCGCCTTTGCCTTCCTTTTGACTGGATTCGAACGCGGCGACGACTCGTTGTGCGTGTGCGATCGCGTCAGGGGACGGAGTGAACGCCTCCTGCACAACTGCCACCTGGTTCGGGTGAATGATCTGTTTCCCGCTGAAGCCGAGCGCGGCTCCCTGCGCTGCCTCGACGCGTAGCCCGTCTAGATCGCGGAAATCAATGTAGACCATGTCGATGGCTTGTAAATCGTTCGCCGCGCAAGCCGCGACGACTGCTGAACGCGCGTACAACACTTCGGTGGCTTCCTTTGTGCGCGTCGCACCAACGGACGCGGCATAATCCTCCGCACCGAAGATGATGGCTTCCAGGCGTTTCTCCGCTTCTGCGATTTTCCTGAGATTCAAGATTCCCTTTGCAGTTTCCACGCCGATCAGCAAACGGATCCTTCCAATGTTCAAATTACTGGAGAGTTCATACGATTCGATGTGCTCGCTGACCCATTCGACCTGATCCGCACTTTCGATCTTGGGCACGACAATCGAATCGGGATTCGTGGCCAGCGCGGCGGCGAGATCATATTTCTCGAGGCCCGAACCGATGCTGTTGATGCGAATGCACCGCTCGGACTTGCCGAAGTCCAGGTCTTTCATGGCTTGCGCAATGACTTCCCGCGCTTTGGCTTTGCGATTGACTGCCACCCCATCTTCCATATCCATGCAGATGCAGTCCACACCGAGGGTTGTGGCTTTTTCGATTTTGCGGCGGTCATCGCCGGGCATGTAGAGTAAAGCGCGTCGTGAGTGCATGATTTTTCCTTTTCACCGCGAAGCAGCGAAGAGCGCGAAGCTTTTCTTTGCGGGCGAAGGATTCTTCGCGTTCTTTGCGCCTTCGCGGTTAAGATTCAGCTCTTTTCAAAAACATCGCCGTTCTCTCAAACTCAACGACAATTGTACCGTCCGGTTTTTTGCCTGTGCATTTGATTTTTACAATTCCCACTTCAGGCCGTGACCTGGACTCGCGCTTCTCGATGATCTCACTTTCGGCATAGATCGTATCGCCGTGAAAAACGGGGTTGGGATGCACAACTTTATCGTAACCCAGATTTGCCACAATTGTACCTTCTGTTAATTCAGGGACGGTCAAGCCGACCACGAGTCCAAGAGTAAAGACGCCGTTGACCAGCCGCTGACCAAACTCGGTCTTTGAGGCAAAATCTTCGTTGACGTGCAAGGGCTGTGTGTTCATCGTCAACGCGGAGAAAAGGACGTTGTCCATCTCGGTGACGGTGCGCCCCGCGTGCTTGAATTTCATTCCGACTTCGAGTTCGTCAAAATATTTGCCTGGCATAAAGACTCCTTTGTCAAATGTCGAACGTCGCAGGTCAAAGGTCAGACGTTAGACGTTTGACTTTCGACATTGATGAGTATTTGCTCTCTCTCCACAGTTTGACCAGCCTTGACCGATATTGACGATACTACACCCTCAAACGGCGCTTGCACACGGATTTCCATTTTCATCGCTTCCAACAACAAGAGCGTTTGGCCTTTCGTCACCGCGTCGCCTTCGCTGACATTCACCGCGCGGACTTGTCCCGGCATGGGGGCAGTCAGCTCCCCCGCAGCGTGGTGATGTGCATGGCCGCCTTTGCGTGCGCCCGATGATTTGGTCAGCAGGAAGGTTTGACCGTTGACCGTCACCCAGCGTTTCGCATTGTCGGAGGAGACGTAAGCAGTGACGCGTTGGTCTTCAATGATGAAGTCTAATTTCCCATTTTCCAAGCGCGGGACCTCAACAGACGCGATTTTATCGTCAAGTGTGACGGTATAGCCTCTACCATTCAGCGTCAAGTCGAGGGTGGTATTATCAAATGTAAGTTTCATCAGTTACGAAACCCACTCGGATTCTTCCACGGGCTATGCGGATCAGGCCCATTCAAACCTGGAACTTGTGACCTGGAACCTGGAACTGCTATTTCATAAAGCGAAGCGACAACAAGAGCTTCGAAAGATGGCTCGGATGGCGGAGTCCAATTGAAATTTGTCTCGACCCAACGTGTGGACACTTTACCCTGGGCAAAATCATCGTGTGCTAATACAGCTTGCATGAAATCAATATTTGTGACAACACCATGCACAATGAAATCCTTCAACGCACCTTTCATCCGCTGAATAGCTGTCTCGCGATCCTCCGCATGGACGATCAACTTTGCCAGCAGGGGATCGTAGAAATGTGTCACTTCATCTCCCGCGGTAAAACCTGAGTCCACGCGGATCCCGGGTCCGTGCGGCTCGATGAATTGCAGGAGTTTGCCTGTGCTCGGTAAAAATCCGTTAGCGGGGTCTTCGGCATAGACGCGGCACTCGATGGCCTGTCCGCGTTGGGAGAGTTGTTTTTGTGAATAAGGGAATCGTTCGCCCGCCGCGACACGGATCTGCCAGTGGACGAGGTCAAGGCTGGTGGTCAATTCTGTGACAGGGTGTTCGACTTGCAGACGGGTGTTCATTTCCAGAAAATAGAATCT
>Ga0214473_10008452_pt1 | contig 12168 bp, 11 predicted proteins | sample RVTome_7_FD_203509 | JGI IMG/M metagenome (GOLD analysis project Ga0214473, IMG submission 203509) | Soil microbial communities from uranium-contaminated site in the Upper Colorado River Basin, Wyoming, United States - RVT98D197 | ecosystem: Environmental > Terrestrial > Soil > Contaminated >... | reverse complement strand
ACGACGTCTGCGTCCATCGGCACGGGAGCCTAGCAGGGGGTTCGGCTAGCATACGGGGGACCCGTGGCCGGGAGGTTCATGTGCAGCGGTCGAGCATCGGGCTCGGTCCCGCGCTGAAGAAGGTGCGGGAGCGACGGGGCGTCTCCTTGGCTGAGGCGTCCCGCGACACGCGCATCCGCTCCGACTTCCTCGGGGCGATCGAGGATGAGGAGTTCGACCTCCTCCTCGGTGACGTGCACGTGCGCGGATGCCTGCGTTCCTACGCGACGTACCTCGGTGTGCCCGCCGACCGTGTCCTGGAGGTCTACGGGGAGCACGCCGCGGAGCCGGTCTCGCCCACGGCACCGCCGGCGCCGATGGACCCAGACCTGTCCCTTCCGCGCCGGCGAGACGATGCGCGCCTCGTCGTCATGGTGGCCGCGGCGGTCATCGTGCTGGCCGCGGCGTTCGGGATCTTGTCCGCCCGCGATCCGGCGCCCGAGCCGGCCGACCTGTCGTCGGCCGCGCCGCTCGAGCAGGCCGCGCTGCCGCCCGGCATCGAGGTCACGGTCCTCGCGCGCGAGTCGGTCGTGGTCACCGTTACGATCGACGGCGCCGAGCCCCAGCCCTACGAGCTCGAGCCCGGCGAGGGCCGGTCCTTCGAAGCGGACACGTCCCTGGACATCCGCCTGTCCAGCGGCTCCACGGCGCAGATCACGGTGGCGGGCCGCGACCTCGGCTTCCCGGGCAAGGAGGGGAAGCCCTGGCACGAGACCTTCACCTACGAGACGAACCCCACACCCGCGGGATGAGGTCGTGAGGGCGGAGATCCTCGGCGTGGGCACCGAGCTCCTGCTTGGCCAGATCGCGAACACGAACGCGCAGTGGATCAGCGGGCGCCTGGCCGAGATCGGCGTCGACGTCCTTCACCACGAGGTCGTGGGCGACAACCTCGAGCGCATCGTCGAGGCGATTCGCCTGGGGATCGCGCGCGCCGACGTCGTCATCGCGACGGGGGGGCTCGGCCCGACCCAGGACGACATCACGCGGCCGGCGCTGGCCGCGGCGGCGGGGGCGCCGCTCGTGCGCCGGCCCGAGATCGAGGATCGCCTGCGCGCCCGATGGGCGGCGAGCGGCCGCGAGATGCCCGAGTCGAACCTGCTCCAGGCCGACGTGCCCGAGGGGGGCCGCGAGATCGTGCCGGTCCGCGGCACCGCTCCGGGTCTCGTTGTCCAGGTGGAGGGCTGCCGGGTCTACGTGCTCCCCGGCGTGCCGGCGGAGATGCGGGAGATGATGGAAGGGACGGTCCTGCCCGAGCTGTCCGCCCTCGCGGGACCCTCGGCGCTGATCTCGCGCACGCTCCGGTGCGTCGGGATGGCCGAGTCGAAGATCGCCGAGCTGCTCGACGACCTGTTCCACGGCTCGACGAACCCGACGGTGGCATACCTGGCCGGGGGCGCCGAGGTGAAGGTGCGCCTCACGGCGAAGGCGGAGTCCCGCGAGGAGGCCGAGGCGCTCATCGGTCCCGTGGCCGAGGAGGCCGCGGCACGGCTCGGAGACGTCGTGTTCACGACGGCGGACGAGCCGCTCGAGGAGGTGGTCGGCCGGCTCCTGCTCGATGCCGGCCGGACGCTCGCCTGTGCCGAGTCCCTGACCGGCGGCGGGCTCGGTGCGCGGATCTCCAGCGTGCCCGGTGCCTCCGCGTACTTCCTCGGCTCGGCGGTCACGTACACGGCGGACGTGAAGCGGACGGTCCTCGGCGTGACGGCCTCCACCCTGGAGCGTCACGGGCCCGTGAGTCGTGGGTGCGCCGCCGAGATGGCGAGCGGCGCCCGACGGTTGTTCGGTGCGGACCTGGCCGTTGCGCTGACCGGAGCCGCCGGGCCGGAGCCTCACGCGGGGGCGGAGCCGGGCCGGGTCTGGGTCGCCCTCGAGACGGAGGGTGTCTCCCACCAGCGATCGCTCCGGTGGCCCGGTGATCGCGACTTCGTCCGGCGCCTCGCCGAGCAGGCGGCCCTCGACCTCGTGCGGCGGCATCTCTGCGGCCTGCCGCTGCCGGCGTGATGGCACGCGACCGCGTCTCGCGACCGGAGGCCAAGCCGCTCCGGCTCTTCGTGGCGATCGACCTGCCCGACGACGTCCGCGCCCTCGTCGACGCGGGGATCGCGCCGCTCCGCGAGCGGTTCCCGCGGGCCCGATGGGTGCCCACGCGGAATCAGCACGTCACCCTGAAGTTCCTGGGGACGACGTGGCCCCGGCTCGTCGACGGCGTGGTCCAGACCGTCGGGGGGGTGGCCGCGGCCCACGAGCCGTTCGAGACGCGGGTCGCGGAGCTGGGCGCGTTCCCCTCGGCCCGTCGCGCCCGGGTGCTGTGGGTCGGGCTCGAAGATCCGGCCGCGCGCCTGGCCGCGATCTCGGCCGATCTGGACGAGAGGCTGTCGAAGGACTTCCCGCCGGAGAAGCGCGGGTTCACGCCGCACCTCACGCTCGCGCGCTTCGAGCCGCCCGTCCGGCTCGAGGATGACCTCGGGGAGATCGGCGTCGAGAGCCGGCCCTTCGGGGTGGAGTGGCTCGTCGTGTACCGGAGCCACCTGCAGCGGCCGGCGCCCGTCTACGAGGCGATCGCGACGTTCCCGCTCGGCGAGCGGCCGCAGCAGGAGTCCGAGCACACCCAGGGTGCTTGACCTCGAACACGTGTTCGAGTAGCCTTCCCCCTTGCCAACCCGGCGTTACAGGGCTGTAATCACAGGAGTGTGAGTCATGTCAGACCCTCGCGGTAGCGTTCGCCCCGCAGTCGGGGAGGGGCTCGCCGACGCAGTCGGTCGGTGGGCGAGGGAACAGAAGGGAGACCAGCGGATGGACCGGGACAAGATGCTCGACGTCGCGCTCTCGCAGATCGAGAAGCAGTTCGGCAAGGGTGCGGTGATGAAGCTCGGCGAGCACCCGATGGGAGCAGGGATCACGGTCATCCCGTCCGGGTCGCTCGCCCTCGACATCGCGCTCGGCGTCGGCGGCATCCCGCGCGGCCGGATCATCGAGGTCTTCGGCCCCGAAGGTTCGGGCAAGACCACGGTCTGTCTCCACATGATCGCCGAGGCTCAGCGGCACGGCGGGATCGCCGCCTTCGTGGACGCCGAGCACGCGCTCGACCCCACGTACGCTCAGCGGCTCGGCGTGAACATCGACGAGCTGCTCGTCTCGCAGCCGGATTCCGGCGAGCAGGCGCTCGAGATCGCGGACCTGCTCGTGCGCTCGGGCGCCCTCGACATCGTCGTCATCGACTCGGTCGCCGCGCTCGTGCCGCGTGCCGAGATCGAGGGCGAGATGGGAGATACGCACGTCGGCCTCCAAGCCCGCCTGATGTCGCAGGCGATGCGCAAGCTGAATGGCTCGCTGTCCCGGTTCGAGACCACCGCGGTCTTCATCAACCAGCTGCGCGAGAAGATCGGCGTGATGTTCGGCAACCCGGAGACCACGCCCGGCGGCCGGGCACTGAAGTTCTACTCGTCGGTGCGCCTCGACGTCCGCAAGGTCGAGAACCTGAAGGACGGGACCGACGTGGTGGGATCGCGGACGCGGGTGAAGGTCGTGAAGAACAAGGTCGCACCGCCGTTCCGTCAGTGCGAGTTCGACATCATGTACGGCGTGGGCATCTCGAAGGAGGGCAGCCTCCTCGACGTCGGGGTCGACATGGAGATCGTCCGCAAGAGTGGGGCGTGGTTCACCTACGAGGGCGATCAGCTCGGGCAGGGTCGCGAGAACGCGCGCCAGTTCCTCGCGGAGCACACGGACATCGCTGCCGAGATCGAGCGCAAGGTGCGTGAGGCCGTCGGCCTGACCGCGTTCGGTGCCGAAGGCGACGAGACGCCGCTCGAGGTCATCCCGGACATCGTCGTCACCGACGACGGGGAGCCCAACAAGGGATCCAAGGAACGTGAGACGACCGGGGCGCCGGCCGGCTGACGGGGAAGGCAGCATGGCCGGCCCCCGGCGTCCTCGCGAACCGAAGCACCCGCTCGACTGCCACGAGCGTGCGCTGCGCCTGCTCACGGTGCGGCCGCGCTCGAGGCGCGAGCTGCAGGTGCGTCTGCTCCAGGCGGGGTTCGAGGCCGAGGAGGTCTCGGGCGAGCTCGAGCGTCTCGAGGCCGTGGGCCTCGTCGACGACGAGCGGTTCGCGCGCGAGTTCACGGAGCACCAGCAGGGCGTCCGGCGCGCCGGCCGCAGGGCGGTGGCATCCGGCCTCGCGGCGAAGGGCATCGACCGCGCGACGGTGGAACGCGCCCTCGACGAGGCCCCCGGGGACGATGGCGATCGCGCCGACGAGCTCGCCCGAGGCCGTGCCGGGCGTCTGCGCGGTGTGCCGCCGGAGAAAGCGTACGCGCGCCTGGTCTCGTTCCTGGTGCGCCGCGGGCACGACCCGGAGACCGCACGCCGCGCCGCGCGGGCGGCGCTCGAGCTGGGGGCCGCCGAGGGCTGAGGTCTTGCCTCACCTGCGGGGAAGCCGTACCCTTGAGGTCTACGCAAGGTCTCATCGAAGAGCAACTGTTCGACGTGTGCCTGACACCGTGATGAATCCGAGATCCCAGGTAGAAGACACGATCGGAGGGCGCGAGCCGCCACCTGGCGCTCCGCGCTGATCATCCATCCGAACGCACGGCCGAACAGGGCCTCGACGAGGCCTTCGTTCGGCTTTCGCGTATCGGAGGCACGTCGATGGAAACGGTGCTGGTGGGGATCGTCGCGCTGGCGCTCGGCGTGGGGATCGGCTTCCTCGTCCGGAAGGCGGTCGCGCAGTCCCAGTCGCAGAGCGCGGAGGCGCGGGCCCAGAAGGTGGTCCTCGAGGCCGAGCGGGAGGCCGAGCGCCTCACCCGCGAGGCGTTGGTCGAGGCGAAGGACGAGATCGGAGCCCTACGCCGGGAGGCTGAGGAGAGCCTTCGCTCGCGTCGCGAGGAGGTCGAGCGACAGGAGCAGCGCCTGACGCAGAAGGAAGCCTCGCTCGACCGCAACGTGGTCGAGCTGGAACAGCGAGCCGAGGAGCTCACGGATCGCGACAAGAAGCTGCAGATGGTCCGCCAGCAGCTCGAGCAGGCGGCCGAGCAACACCGGACCCAGCTGGAGATCATCGCCCGGATGACCCAGCAGGAGGCGCGTGAGGCGCTCATGGCTCAGATGGTGGACGAGGCCAAACGGTCTGCGATGCAGCAGGTGCGCGAGATCGAGCAGCGCGCGCGAGAGGACGGCGAGGAGCGGGCTCGCAAGATCGTGACGATCGCGATCCAGCGGGTTGCCTCGGAGCAGACGAGTGAGTCCACCGTCTCGGTGTTCTCGCTGCCGAGCGAGGACATGAAGGGCCGGATCATCGGGCGCGAGGGACGCAACATCCGCGCGTTCGAGGCCGCGACGGGCGTGAACCTCATCATCGACGACACACCCGAGGCGGTGGTGCTCTCGTGCTTCGATCCCGTACGGCGCGAGACCGCCCGCATGACGCTCGAGAAGCTCGTCGCGGACGGGCGGATCCACCCGGCGCGGATCGAGGAGATGCACGAGCGCTCACAGCGCGAGATCGAGGAGCAGATCCGTCGCGCCGGCGAGGAGGCCACGATGGAGGTCGGCATCGCCGACATCCATCCGGAGATGATCAAGCTCCTCGGGCGGCTGCAGTTCCGGACGTCGTATGGACAGAACGTCCTGAAGCATCTGGTGGAGTCGGCGCACATCGCGGCTTCGATCTCGGCGGAGCTGGGCATCGACCCGACGGTCGCCAAGCGCGGCGCGTTCCTCCACGACATCGGCAAGGCCGTGACGCACGAGGTGGAGGGCAGCCACGCGATCATCGGGGCCGAGATCGCCCGTCGGCTGAAGGAGACGCCGGAGGTCGTGCACTGCATCGAGTCCCACCACGGCGAGGTCGAGCAACGGACCATCGACGCCGTCCTCGCGCAGATCTCGGACGGCATCTCGGGCGGGCGCCCCGGCGCGCGGCGCGAGAGCCTGGAGACCTACGTGAAGCGGCTCGAGCGGCTCGAGGAGATCTGCACCTCCTACCCCGGAGTCGAGAAGACGTACGCGATGCAGGCGGGGCGCGAGGTCCGCGTCATGGTGAAGCCGGTGGAGATCGACGATCTGCAGGCGCAGGTCATGGCACGCGATATCGCGAAGCAGGTCGAGGAGGAGCTCCAGTACCCCGGCCAGATCAAGATCACGGTGGTCCGCGAGACGCGCTCGGTGGAGTACGCGAAGTAGCGTGGAGCACGTGAGCGAGCGGCGGTACCTGCTACGCACCTTCGGGTGCCAGATGAACGAGCACGACTCCGAGCGGATCGGGGGCCTGCTCTCGGCTGATGGTTACGTGCCGACCGAGGAGGCGGAGCGGGCGCAGGTCATCGTGTTCAACACGTGTGCGATCCGCCAGAATGCGGACAACCGGCTCTATGGGAACCTCGGGCACCTGCGGCCGCTCAAGGAGCGGAACCCCTCGCTGCGGATCGTCGTCGCCGGGTGCCTCGCGCAGAAGGACGGCGGCACGATCCAAGCCCGGGCTCCGTGGGTGGACGTGGTGGTCGGCACGCACGCTCTTCCCGAGCTCTTGGGTCTGCTACACGCCTCGGAGACCGAGGGACCGCAGATGGATGTCCGCGAGTACACGGAGGTCTTCCCGAGCGCGCTCCCGGCAAGACGCGAGGTCGCGCACCACGCGTGGGTCTCCGTTTCGGTCGGATGCGACAACGCCTGCACGTTCTGCATCGTGCCGCTCGTGCGCGGGCCGCAGCGTTCGCGCGCGATCGGTGACGTGCTCGCCGAGGTCCAGGGCCTCGCACGTCGGGGCGTCGTCGAGGTCACGCTCCTCGGTCAGAACGTGAACACGTACGGCCGTGATGTGACGGTGCCGGACTCGGCGCGCCGACCGCTGTTCGCCGACCTGCTGCGTGCCGTGAACGACGTGGACGGCCTCCGCCGGATCCGGTTCACGAGCCCGCACCCACACGACTTCACGCCGGACGTCATCGACGCGATGGCGGGGAGCGACAAGGTGTGCGAGCACATCCACTTCCCGCTGCAGTCCGGCTCGGACCGGGTGCTGAAGGTGATGCAACGCTCGTACCGGCGCGTGCGCTACCTCGAGTGGCTCGACGCGATCCGCGAGGCCGTCCCCGGCATCGCGGTGACGACCGATCTCATCGTCGGCTTCCCCGGTGAGACCGAGGTGGACTTCGAGGACACGCTCGACGTCGTCCGGCGCGCGAGGTTCGACCAGGCCTACATGTTCCAGTACTCGCCGAGGCCGGGGACCCGCGCGGCGCAGATGCCGGAGCAGGTACCGAAGGAGGTCGTGCAGGCGCGGTTCGACCGGCTCGTCGCACTGCAGGGGTCCATCTCGCTCGACCTGATGCGGCAGCACGTCGGTCGCACGGTGGAGGTGCTGGTCGAAGGCACCGGCCGTAAGGGCGCCGTGCAGGGGCGCACGCGGACCAACAAGGTCGTGCATCTCCCGGGCGAGCTCGCGCCCGGCACGTTCCTCGATGCGCGGATCGTCTCGGCGCACCCGCACCATCTGATGGGCGAGGCCGTCAGCTCCGGGGAGGAGGGCGACCGGGCCGCGCTCGGCGTCCGGGAGGCCGCCGCGGTCGGTTGATGGCAAGCGAGCCCCTCCTCGCGCTCGTCGGGCCCACCGCCTCCGGCAAGACCGAGGCCGCGATCGGGGTCGCCGAGGCGCTCGGGGCCGAGGTCGTGAGCGTCGACTCGATGCTCCTGTACCGAGGCATGGACGTCGGCACCGCGAAGCCGACCGCCGAACAGCGGGCGCGAGTCCCGCATCACCTCATCGACGTCGTCGAGCCCTCCGAGCCGTTCAGCGTGGCGCGGTACCAGCAGCTCGCGCTCGAGGCCGTCCGGAGCATCCGCGAACGCGGTCGAGCGGCCCTGCTCGCCGGTGGCTCGGGCCTCTACTTCCGCGCCGTCGTGGACGAGCTCGAGTTCCCTGGCACGGATCCGGCGACCCGAGAGGCGCTCGAGGCGGAGGCCGCGGCGGCCGGTGGGCAGGCGCTGCACGCCCGGCTCGCCGAGCTCGACCCGGCCGCGGCTGAGAGGATCGAGCCCGAGAACGTCCGGCGCACCGTCCGCGCTCTGGAGGTCGCCGCGGTGACCGGCCGGCCGTTCTCGAGCTTCGGGACCGCGTGGGAGCGCTTCGACCCCGCCCGCGTGCGGGTCGCGGGCATCGAGATCGCGCCCGACGTGCTCGCGCGGCGGATCGAGGACCGCGTGCACGCGATGGTCCGGGAGGGCTTGATCGGAGAGATCCGCACGCTCCTCGAGCGTGGGTTCGGTGGGTGGCTCACTGCGTCGCAGGCCATCGGGTACGCTGAGTTCGCGCGGCACGTGGCCGGGGAGATCCCTCTCGAGGAGGCCGTGGCGTTCACCGTGAAGCGCACGAAGGAGCTGGCCCGCCGGCAGATGGTGTGGTTCCGTCGGGATCCCCGGATCCGCTGGTTCCCGGCGGGGCGGAGCGGCGCGGGCGTGCTCGAGGACCGACTGGTGGGGTACCTGCGTGACTGAGTCTCTGCGTGTGTGGAAGTACCACGGCACCGGGAACGACTTCGTCATGCTCGAGGATCTCGAGGACCAGCGACCGCTCGACGCAGGGCTCGCGGCCGCGCTCTGCGACCGCCACCGTGGGATCGGGGCCGACGGGGTGATCCGCGTGACGCGCGGGACCGAGCCCGGCGAGGACTTCTACATGGACTACCGGAACGCCGATGGTTCGCTCGCCGAGATGTGCGGCAACGGGATCCGCTGCCTCGGGAAGCTCGTGTTCGAGCGCGGGCACACGACGGCGACCGAGCTTGGGGTGGGCTCCCGCAGCGGTGCGAAGCACCTGTCGCTCGACGTGCAGGACGGCGTCGTGCGCTCGGTGACGGTCGGGATGGGGGAGCCAGCGTTCGCGCGCGCCCAGATCCCGATGGCCGGTCCCGCGGGCGAGCCCTTCCTCACCGAGCCCTTCGAGGTCGACGGCCGCACCTTCAAGGCGAGTGCCGTCTCGATGGGCAACCCGCACTTGGTGCTCTTCGTGGAGGAGGACCCGGCCGGCATCGATGTTCGCACGATCGGCCCGCGGATCGAGCTCGACGCGCGGTTCCCCGAGAAGACCAACGTGGAGTTCGTCGCGGTCGAGGACAACGGGCTGAAGGCACGGGTGTGGGAGCGTGGCTCGGGCGAAACGATGGCCTGCGGCACGGGCGCCTGCGCGGTGCTCGTCGCGGCGAACGAAGCCGGTCTCGTCCCCCCGCGCGCCGAGGTGCGCTTCCCTGGCGGCGCGCTCGTCGTCGAGCGCACGAGCGAGGACGTCTTGCTGACCGGCCCAGCCGAGCGCGTGTTCGAGGCGAGGGTGGATCCGGCGTGGCTCCTGGCGAGGGGGATGCGATGAAGGTCGCGAAGCGGATCGAGACGCTGCCCCCGTACCTGTTCACCGAGCTCGACAAGAAGCTCGCGGCCAAGCGCGCCCAGGGTGTCGACGTGATCTCGCTCGGGGTCGGCGATCCCGATCTGCCGACGCCCGAGCACATCGTCGAGGCCATGCGGGAGGCCGTCCGAGACCCTTCCACCCACCGATACCCGAGCTACTCGGGCGCCCTCGCGTTCCGTACGACCGTCGCCGGGTGGTACGCGCGCCGCTTCGGGGTGGAGCTGGATCCCGAGACCGAGGTCATGGCGCTCATCGGCTCGAAGGAGGGGATCGGGCACATCGCGTTCGCCTACCTTGACCCTGGAGACGAAGCGCTGATCCCCGATCCGGGCTACCCCGTGTACGGCGTCTCGACGCGGTTGGCCGGGGCGACCCCGGTCTCCCTGCCGATGCCGGCTGAGCGTGGGTTCCTCCCGGACCTCTCCGCCGCACGGGTGTCCGAGCGAACGAAGGTGCTCTGGCTGAACTTCCCGACGAACCCGACGGCGGCGGTCGCGGACCTCGCGACCTTCGAGGAGGCCGTGGGCTTCGCGCGCGAGCACGAGCTGCTCCTGCTCCACGACGCTGCGTACACCGAGATCACCTACGACGGCTTCGTGGCGCCGTCCGTTCTCCAGGCGGCGGGTGCGAAGGAGGTCGCGCTCGAGTTCGGCTCGGCCTCGAAGTTCTACAACATGACCGGGTGGCGGATCGGGTGGGTGGCCGGCTCGGCCGAGGCGATCCGTGCGCTCGCGGTCGTGAAGACGAACCTGGACTCGGGGCAGTTCACGGCGATCCAGCGGGCTGCGATCGCGGCGCTCGAGGGCCCGGCCGAGCACCTCGAGGAGCTCCGCGCGACCTACCAGCGCCGGCGCGACCAGGTCGTCGGCACGCTGAACGGGCTCGGATGGTCACTGAAGTCGCCGCTCGGCTCCTGCTACGTGTGGGTGCCCGTGCCTGCGGGGGAGACCTCGACGAGGTTCGCTGATCGATTGCTCGACGACGTGGGGATCTTCGTCGCTCCCGGGAACGGGTACGGGGAACGCGGCGAGGGCTACGTGCGCCTCAGCCTGACCGTCCCCGACGACCGGCTCGCCGAGGCCATGGAGCGGCTGGCCTCGGCGCTCGCGTGATGGCCGAGGACCGCAGGAAGCGCCGGGGGGTCCACGAGACCTCGATGCTCGAGTCGCCGCTCGCCGCGACCTGGCGGCCCCGCGTGACGGAGAAGGCCGTGCTCGTCGGCGTCGGCCCGGGCATGCAGGAGTCGGACCTGGACGAGCTGGCCGCGCTCGCGGACTCGGCGGGTGCCGAGCCCGTCGTGCGTATCGTCCAGACGCGGCAGGACCCCGATCCCGCGACCTACGTCGGCAAGGGCAAGCTCGAGGAGATCCACCGTGCGGTCCACGCCTCGGGCGCGGATGCCGTGATCTTGGATCGGGAGCTCTCGCCGGGCCAGCTCCGGAACCTCGAGGAACGTCTCAAGGTCAAGGTCGTCGATCGGACCGCCCTGATCCTGGACATCTTCGCGCTGCACGCCCGGAGCCGCGAGGGCAAGGCGCAGGTCGAGCTCGCCCAGCTCAACTACCTCGTCCCGCGCCTCCGCGGCTGGGGCGAGGCCATGAGCCGGATGGGCGGCGGCATCGGGACCCGTCGAGGTCCCGGCGAGACGAAGATGGAGGTCGACCGCCAGCACATCCGTCGGCGGATCACGAAGCTGAAGCGCGATATCAAGGACCTCGCCCGCACGCGCGACGTGAAGCGCGCGAGCCGCGAACGCTCGGGGATCCCGCAGGTCGCGATCGCGGGATACACGAACGCCGGGAAGTCCACGCTCATGAGGGCCCTCACGAGCGCCGACGTGATCGTCGCGAACCAGCTCTTCGCCACGCTCGACCCGACGACCCGGCGGCTCCGCCTCCCGAACGGACGGGACGCGACCATCTCCGACACCGTGGGCTTCGTGAGCAAGCTGCCGCACGATCTCGTGGAGGCGTTCCGCTCGACGCTGGAGGAGGTCACGCGCGCCCACCTCATCCTCCACGTGGCCGACGCCTCCAGTCCCGAGATGGAGCGCCAGATCGAGGCCGTCCGTGGCGTGCTCGAGGAGATCGGGGCCGGCCACATCGCCGAGGTCCTTTCGCTGAACAAACTAGACCTGCTGGATGACCGAGAGCGGGAGCGGCTCGCGGCGCGTTTCCCGGACGCGACGCCCATCTCGAGCGTGACGGGGGAGGGGCTCGAGCTCCTGCTGGAGCGCGTCGCGCTCGCGGTCCCGCGGTTCCCGGTCACGGTGACGGTGCTCCTCCCGCACGAACGCGGTGATCTCGTCGCGATGCTCCACCGCGACGCTGAGGTTCTGTCGGACGAGCCGCGCGAGGACGGCGTGCTCATCCGCGCTCGGGTGGGGGAGCGGGTCTTCGCCTCCGTGGCCGGCTACGGGGTCGAGCGCGAGCGTCCGGCGCTCGGCGGCCGCTAGGACCGCGCCGGGCCGGCCGGCGCCCCGATCGACCACAGGTCCTCGGCCGCCCACGCCCGCTCGATGACGACGTCGGGGTTCGTCCCGCGCTCGAGCGCGAACCGCAGGGCCAGGCTCTGCAGCCGAACGGTGAGCGGGATCTGCGCAAGGACCGGCGGCAGGTCCGCGAGCTCGGTGAGGGGGGTGACCGGGATGCCCTCGGTCCTGGCGGCGGCCGCGACGGCGGCGGTGAGGCCGTCGGCGTCCGGGGGCGAGAGCGCCACGAGGTGGT
>Ga0214473_10008451_pt1 | contig 12168 bp, 8 predicted proteins | sample RVTome_7_FD_203509 | JGI IMG/M metagenome (GOLD analysis project Ga0214473, IMG submission 203509) | Soil microbial communities from uranium-contaminated site in the Upper Colorado River Basin, Wyoming, United States - RVT98D197 | ecosystem: Environmental > Terrestrial > Soil > Contaminated >... | reverse complement strand
CCCAGCGCAGGCACGCCTCCGGGTCCAGCACGTGCTCGATGACGTCCATGAGCGTCACCACGTCGAAGGCGCGGTCCAGCCGGACGGTCTCGATCCAGCCGTGCAGGAAGTGCTCCCCCACGGCCGCCCGGGCCTTCGCCACGGCGGTCGGGTTCGCCTCGATCCCCAGGGCGTCGAAGCCCTCCCGTCGGGCGAAGGCGACGAGAGATCCCAATCCCGCCCCCACGTCCAGCCATGACAGCCCCGCGGGCGCGGGGAATGCCCACCGCAGGACCGGCCCGAGCAGCCGCCCGTAGAGGAGCGCTTTCAGCTCGGATTCGGCCGCCGCGTCCTGGTATCCGTAGAGCGTCTCGGGGGCCCCCGAGAGGAAGTCCGGGTTCTGGAAGTAGCGGTCCGTCGAGTAGATGGCGGCCAGCGCCTCGGGCGTGGGCGGCTCGGCCAGGCGGATGAGCGAGCAGGCCCGGCAGCGGATCAGGGTGTGGCGGCCGATCCGGTACTGCGGGACGAAACGGCGCCCGCCGCAGCAGGGGCACGGGGCCTCCTGCGGCGGCGGCGCGGGCCGGTCAGCCCCGGCGCTCATCCCGGCGCAGCGGCGAGAAGCGGTGATACACGATGGCGGTGAGGGCCTTCAGGCCGTCGTGCCACTTGATCTTCTTTCCCTCGGTGTAGGTGCGGGCGTGGTAGCGGATGGGCACTTCGTAGAACCGGGCCCCCAGGCGGCGCAGCTTCGCCGTCAGCTCCACCTCGATGGTGAACGAGGTGCTCTCGAGGGCAAGATTCCGGAGCAGCGAGGCCCGCACGGCCTTGTAGCCGGTATAGACGTCGGTGAAATTGGCGTTGTAGAGCATGTTGGCGAAGAAGGTGATGGCCTGGTTCGCCTTGGTGGTCCAGAAGAAGTTCACCCGGCGCTCGGGGCTGAGGAACCGCGAGCCGTACACCGCGTCCGCCACGTCCCGCAGGATGGGCGCGATGACCCGCGGGATGTCCTGTGGGTGATACTCCAAGTCCGCGTCCTGGATCAGGACGATGTCGCCTGTGCATGCCCCGATCCCGGTGCGCACCGCCGCCCCCTTGCCGCGGCGGCCCGGGTGGCGCAGGGCCTTGACCGCGGGGAATAGACGCTGGAGGTCCGCGACGATGGCCGGGGTGGCGTCTTCCGACCCGTCGTCCACGATCACGACCTCCAGGGCGCAGTCGGGCAGCGGCGTGGCGAAGAGGGTCTTCACCACCTCCGCCAGCGTAGCCGCTTCGTTCAGCGCCGGGATGACCACCGAGAGCTTCGTCATGGCCCCCCATGGGGAAACCGTACCGGTGCCGCAGTGTACCACAGGTCCAACGCCGCCCGAGAGGCATTCATTGGGCGGCATGCCGGAAGGGACTTCCCAAGGGGAGCGCGGCCTGCTACGTTCCGCCCGTGACCTGCTCCGAGAGCCGCCCGCCCTCCGCCCTGCATCGGCACTTCCGGGGCTTCGGCATCGCCATTTTCCTCCTGGCCGCCGCCGCCCGACTGGCCGTCGTCTTCTCGGGGGTAGCGCCCTACGCGTCGGACGCGGGCACGTATCTGATGCCGGCCAGGAACCTGGTGGCGGGACGCGGCTACGTGGACGACGAGGGAAAGCCCTACGCCTTCCGCCCGCCGACCTACCCCCTGTTCCTCGCGGCGGTCTTCCGTATCGCCGGCGAGTCCCCGCGGGCCGCCATGGTCACTCAGGCCCTCCTCGCCGCGGCGGGGGCCGCAGGCCTCGCGGCCTGGGTTGCCCGGCGACACGGCTTGGGGGCCGGTGCGGCGGCAGGCGCCCTGGTGGCCCTGGATCCGATCCTGATCCCCGTCCCCGCCTTCATCCTCACCGAGGCCCTCGGCACGCTGCTGGTGGCGGGCACCGTGATGTGCTTGGACCATGGCCTGGCCGCCCGCCACCCCGGGTGGCTCCTCGCGGGGGGAATCCTCGGCGGCGCCGCCGCCCTCAACACGCCCATCACCCTGCTCCTCGTCCCGTGGCTCCTGTGCGCCGCCTGGGCCGTTCGATCCCCGCGGCGGCCCGACTGGCGCGCCATGGCCCTTGCCCTGGCGGCGGTCGTCCTCCTCGTGGGGGCCTGGACGACCCGCAACGCCCTCGTCCGGGGCGACGTGGTTGTGATCCGCGACAACGGCTTCGCCAGCCTGGTGTGGGCCACGACCGAATTCGACTTCGACTACCTGCCCAACCCCTACGAACCCGGCTGGGCCGACCTGAAACGGAAATTCGACACCCTCTCCGTCCGCCCCGACGCCCACGCCGCCTTCTTGCGCGAGGCGTGGCGCAATGTCGGGGCGGACCCCCTCCTGGTCCTCAAGCGCGTCGTGAAGGCGAATTTCTGGTTCTGGGTGGAAGCCCCCGGCCATCACCTCTCCGGTGCCCACCGCTGGATCCGCTGGCCCACCCTCCTCTTCCACTGGCTCCAGCTCCTCGGCCTCGTGGCCGCGCTCGCCCTCCTGAGGCGGGCGGGCCGCCTGCGCGAGTGGACCCTCTGGCTCGCCGCCATCGCCTACTTCGCCCTCTTCCTCAGCCCCCTGATGCCCATCCCCCGCTACTACGTCCCGCTCCTGCCGGTCATGGACACCGTGATTGCCGTCTGCCTCGTCGGCCTCGCTGCCCGGCGTGCGCCGCGCCGGGCACCTGTCACCGCCTGACGACCCCGCGCAACACGCTGGCAGGGCTTGCGCCCGGTCAGCGCCGTGCGAAGGCGGAGATCGGCGTATCGCGCGCTGCCTGAACCCCGTGGGAACGGATTGCCGAGGTGGGGGGTCCATGTTACGTTGAGGCGCGTGCGGCGGGGCGCGCCTCAGGCGCCTGTGTTCCCGGCGGGAGAGTGGGTCTGATGTGCGGCATCTGCGGCTACCTGGGGTTCGACGATCCGGACCTCCTTCAGAAGATGGCGGAGGTGCTGGCGCATCGCGGGCCCGACGACGCGGGGAGTTACACCGCCGAGGGCATCGGGCTGGGGCACCGGCGGCTGAGCATCATCGATCTGTCGGCGGCGGGGCGACAGCCCATGGCCAACGAGGACCGCACGGTGTGGGTCTCCTTCAATGGGGAGATCTACAACTTCGGGGGCCTGCGGCCCGAGCTGGAGGCGGCCGGGCACCGGTTCGCCACGCGTACGGACACCGAGGTGCTCGTCCACGGCTACGAGGCGTGGGGCGCCGAGGGCCTGCTGGATCGCGTGCGGGGGATGTTCGCCCTCTCCCTCTGGGACGCGCGGACCCGCACCTTGGTCCTGGCGCGCGATCCCTTCGGGAAGAAGCCGCTCTTCTACGCCCGCACCCGGCGCGGCCTCGTCTTCGCCTCCGAGCCCAAGGCGCTCTACCTCGACCCGACGCTGGATCGTACGCTGGATCGCGCCGCGCTCCGCAAGTACCTCTTCTACGGCTACGTCCCGGCCCCGGGTTCCCTCCATCCGGGCCTCTTGAAGGTGCGCCCCGGCCACTACCTGCTGGCCCGAGACGGCGAGACCGTCGAGCGCCCGTACTGGCGGCCGCCGGTGCCCGGCAGCGCATCGCCCGTGCCTGCGCTGCCGGAAGCCGTGGACCGCCTGGAGGCGGTCCTGGGCCGCGCCGTCGAGGGCAGGCTCATCAGCGACGTGCCCCTGGGCATCTTCCTGAGCGGCGGGCTGGACTCCAGCACCATCGCCGCCGTGGCGGCCCGCCGGGCGTCTGCCCGCGTGCGCACCTTCGCCATCGGGTTCACCGAGCCCGGCTATGACGAGTCGGACCACGCCCGGCGCGTGGCCCGGCACATCGGGGCCGAGCACACCGAGGAGACCCTCACGCCGTCCCGTCTGCTGGACGTGGTGCCGCGCCTGGGCGACATGCTGGACGAGCCCATGGCCGACGCCTCCATCATTCCCACGTTCTTGCTCTCGCAGATGGCGCGCCGACACGTCACGGTGGCCCTGGGCGGCGACGGGGGCGACGAGCTGTTCGCCGGTTACCCGACTTACCTCGGCCACCGGGTGGCCGACGCCTACGACCGCCTGCCGGCCGCTCTCCGTCACCTGGGGATCCGACCGCTGGTCGAGTTGCTGCCGGCCCGGTTCGGCAACTACACCCTTGACTACATGGCGCGCAAGTTCGTCGAGGCCTCGGGCGAGCCGCCCGCCATCCGCCACCACCTCTGGATGCGCTATGTTGCCCCATCCGCCATCGGTCGGATCCTGGGGGAACCTGCGCCACCCGGTGGCGAGCTGTACGGCAACATCGCCGGCCACCTGGACGGCCTGCCGCCCATGGACTCAGTGACCACGGCCCTGTATCTGAACATGAAGCTCTACCTGCAGGACTGCATCCTGGTGAAGGTGGACCGGGCGAGCATGGCCACCTCCCTGGAGGTGCGCACCCCCTTCCTGGACCGGGACGTGGCAGACTTCGTGGTCCCTCTCCCGCTCCACCTGAAGCTGCGGCGCGGAAACAGCAAGGTGCTCCTGAAGGCCCTGGCGGACCGCTACCTCCCTTCCGACATCGTCCACCGGAAGAAGCAGGGCTTCACGGTGCCGGTGGGCGAGTGGTTCCGCGGCCCCCTCCGGCCCATGCTGCGGGACGCCCTCGGGCCGGCCCGCCTGACGCGCCAGGGTCTGTTCGACTCGCGCGCCGTCGAGGCGCTCATCGCCGAGCACGAGGCCGGCCGGCGCAACCACTGGAAGGAGCTGTGGGCCCTTCTGGTGTTCCAGCTCTGGTGGGAACGCTACGGCGTATGAACGCGCTGCTGCTCTGCCACGAATATCCGCCGGCCGGCGGCGGGGCGGGCTGGGCGGCCCACCAGATCGCGCGCCACATGGGCGCTGCGGGCCACGGGGTGACGCTTCTCACCGCCCGGCACGTCCTGCGCCCCGCGCCTCCGCCCGGCCTGCCTTACCGACTCGTGGAGGTCGGCCGCCCCCAGCGGTCCGCGTCCGGCGGGAACCTTCGGGCCTGGCTCGATTTCATGCTGGCCGGGTCGCGCGCTGCGCTGGCCCTGGCGAACGCCGCGCGGCCCGACGTGGCCCTGGCCTTTTTCACGCTGCCGGCCGGCGCGGCGGCGGCGACTCTGCGGGCGCGCCGGGGCGTCCCCTTCGCCGTGTCGCTCCGGGGCGCGGACGTGCCGGGGTTCTTCCCGGACGAGTATCGCCGCTTCCACCTCCCGGCGGCGTGGGCCATCCGGGCCATCTGGCGCCGGGCGGCCGTCTTGGTGGCCAACAGCGCCGGCCTGCGCGACCTGGCCCTGCGCGCCGGGGCGCCCGTCGTGGCCGTCGTGCCCAACGGCGTGGATGGCGACCTGTTCCGGCCCCCGGCGCGCCCGCCGGCGCCCGATCCCGTCACGGTCCTCTCGGTGGGCCGCTTCGCCGCGCAGAAGAACAACGCGGGGCTCCTGCGGGCCGCGGCCGAGGCGACCCGCAAGATCGCCAGGCCGTTTCGCCTCGAGCTGGTGGGCGACGGCCCCGAGCGGGAGTCGCTGGGGGCGCTGGCGGGGGGCTTGGGCCTGGCGGACCGCGTCACGTTCCTCCCCTGGCAGCCGCGCGAGACCCTGGTGGCGCGGTACCAGGGCGCCCACCTTTTCGTCCTGGCGTCCCACGACGAAGGTATGCCCAACGCGGTGCTAGAAGCCATGGCGTGTGGACTGCCCATCGTGGGCACGCGCGTCGGGGGTACCGAGGAACTGGTGACGGACGGAGACAACGGCATCCTGGTGCCCCCCGGGGACGACGCCGCCCTGGCCGGGGCGCTGGCCGCCCTCGTGGAGAACGACGGGCTGCGCGCGCGCATGGGCGCACGGTCGCTGGCGCGCACCGGAGGGCATGGCTGGACGGGCGTGGCCTCGGCGTATGCCGACCTGCTGGCCCGCGCCGCCCGAGGGGCCGCCGGCCGATGATGGAAGAGGCCGGCGGCGCCTTCTACGACGCGGCGTGGGCCGACAAGTGGATCGACTGCTCCCGCCTGGGACCGTCCCTCCGCCACCGGCGCCGCGTGATCCTCGAGCTCGTCCGAGGCCTCGAGTTCCGCTCCATCCTGGACGTCGGCTGCGGCAACGGGGCGAACCTGGTCGAGTTCTTGGCCGCCCATCCCGTGCCCAGGGTGGCCGGCATCGATGTGTCGCCCGAGGGGGTGCGCCTGGCGCGCGGCCGCCTGCCCCACGGCGACTTCTACGAGCTCGATATCACCGCCGCCCACCTGGGCCGGACGTTCGACCTGGTCCTCTGCTGCGACGTGGTGGAGCATATCGAGGACGACCTGGCGGCCTTCCGGCACATGCGGGCCATGACGGGGCGCCACCTGGTGGTGACCACCATCCAGGGCACCATGCGCCCGTCGGAGCGCGAGATCGGGCATGTCCGCAACTACACGCGGGCCGGCCTGGAGGCGCGCCTGCGCGAGGCCGGCCTCATCCCCGAGCGGACCGTCGAATGGGGCTTCCCCTTCTACTCGCCCATCCACCGGACCCTGCTCGAGCGGGCCGGCCCCGGCATCTCCGAGGGGCGCTTCGGGCCGGCGCGGCGGGTCCTGGCCGCCCTCCTCTACGCCCTCTTCTTCTTGAACTCGAGCCGCCGGGGGGATATCTTGATCGTCCTGGCCCGCCCGGCGCCGTGAGCGCTCCCCCGCCCCTGGCCGTGGCGGCGGCCCTGCGGGAGCGGCTGAAGGCGCTCTACCTCCGGGACTACGCCGGCGCCAACCGGCTGGACCCGGACAAGATGGCGGACGACGTCTTCTCGCCCCTCCGCTTCCAGGAGCAGCGGCAGAGCCTGGAAGCGGCCGTGGGCGCCCTGGGGGGGCGCCGCCTCCTGGAGATCGGGGCGGGCTCCGGCGCCTTCATCGCATACGCGCGCCGGGAAGGCGTCGCGGCCGTGGGCGTGGAGGTGGACGGGGCGACGGCCGCCCTGGCCCGGGACCTGTTACGGACCAACGGCCCGGCCGGGTGCCCCCTGGCGGTGGGCGCCGGCGAGGCGCTGCCTTTCCGGACCGGCGCCTTCGACGCCGTGTTCTCCAACTCGGTGCTGGAGCACGTGCGGGACCCGGCGCAGGTGCTGCGCGAGGCGGCGCGGGTGCTTCGGCCGGGAGGCCGGCTGCACTTCATCATCCCGAGCTACGCCTCGTTCTACGAGAGCCACTTCGGGATCTTCTGGCTGCCCCATCTGCCGCGCGCCCTGGCCCCGCTCTACGTGCGGCTCTGGGGACGGGATCCCCGTGCCCTCGGCGGCATCACCTTCGTGACGCCGGGCCGCCTGGCCCGCGCGCTGCGCGGCCTCCAGGGCGTCCGGGTCCTCGGCTGGGGCACGGACGTGTTCCTCCGCCGCATGGCCACGCTGGAGTTTTCCGAGTGGGGCGATCTGGGCAAGGTCAAGGCCTGGGTGGGGGCGCTGCGACGCCTGGGGCTGCACCGGCTCGCGGCCCGCATCTGCGTGGCCCTGGGCTGGCACAACCCCATCATCCTCACTGTGGAGAAGCTGTGAGTGCCCCGCATCGGACCTTGGTGGCCTCGCGGCTGCGCATCCGACCGGGTCAATCCGCGATCTGCGATCTGCGATCTGCGATATGATCATCCTGGGGGTCTCCAGCCAGCACGACGCCGGCGCGGCCGTCCTGATCGACGGGACGATACGGGCCGCCATCAACGAGGAGCGCCTGAACCGGGAGAAGCTCTACTGGGGCGTCCCCGCGCGGTCCGTGGCCGAGGTCCTGAAGGTGGCCGGCGCGCGCGTGGCCGACGTGGACGCGGTGGCCTTCGCCAACCTCATGGGCGGCGCGCGCGTGGATAGCTTCGCCGCCGCCGCCGCCGAGCCGGTGATGCGCGCGTTCCAGGAGGCCGCCGAATGGGGGATCGGCGGCCTGGTGGGCGGCACGCAGGCGGGGGTGCACTTCATCCGGGCCGTCTATCCCTATCTCGGCCGCATGAATAGGGTGCGTGGCGAGACCGAGACGTTCCTGCGGAACGGCCTCGGCTTCTCCGGCGAGATCGCGCCGCGGGACCATCACCTGTGCCACGCCGCCTCGGCGTATTTCACCTCCGGATGGGACCTGTGCACGGTCGTCACCATGGACGCCGCGGGGGACGGGTACTGCTCGCGGGTGTACGCCGGGCGCGGCGGGCGGCTGGTGCCGGTGCACCAGGTGCCCTTCTACCACTCCATCGCCAGCTACTACGGATACGCCACGCACCTGTGCGGGTTCACGGAGGGGCGGCACGAGGGAAAGGTGACCGGCCTGGCGGCCCACGGCAACCCCGAGCGGACCGCCGCCGTCTTCACCCGCATGATCGCCTACGACCCGCAGCGGTTCCAGCACGTCAACCGGGGCGGCTACCTGATGCGAGCCATCGGGCGGCTGCGGCGCGACCTGGCCGGCGCCCCGCGCCAGGACATCGCGGCCGGGGCCCAGCGCCACCTGGAGGAGCAGGTGGTCCCCTACGTCCGCGACGCCGTGCGCCGCACCGGCCAGGGGAACGTGGCCCTGGCCGGCGGCCTCTTCGCCAACGTGAAGCTGAACCAGCGCCTCCGCGAGCTGCCCGAGGTGACCGGCGTCTGGATCCACCCGCACATGGGGGACGGGGGCCTTGCCGTGGGCGCCGCCCTGGCCCTCTGGGTGGAGGGGGCCCCCACCCCGGCGGTGCCGGGGAAACCGGAGGCCGCGCCGGCCCCCGGGGTGGGCCGCTGGGCGGACGTCTACCTGGGCCCCGCGTGGCCCTCGGCCGAGGTGGAGCGGACCCTCCAGGCCACCCCGGGCGTCTCGTGGCGGCGGCGGCCGGACCCGGAGCGCGAGATCGCCCGCCTGCTGGCGGCCGGGAAGGTCGTGGCCCGGTGCGCGGGACGCATGGAGTACGGTCCCCGCGCCCTGGGCAACCGCTCCATCCTCTACCAGGCCACCGACCCCACGGTGAACGACTGGCTGAACGCGCGGCTGCGACGCACCGAGTTCATGCCCTTCGCCCCCGTCCTGCTGGCCGAGGACGCGCCGGACTACCTGGAGGACTTCGACGGGCGCTCCAGCTACGCCGCCGAGTTCATGACCATCACCTACGACGTGACCGACCGCTGCCGCCGCGAGGCCCCCGCCGTGGTGCACGTGGACGGCACGGCGCGCCCCCAGGTGGTCACGGCCGGCGGCAATCCCCCCCTCCGGCGCATCCTGGAGCACTACAAGGCCCTCACCGGCCTGGCGGTCCTGATCAACACCAGCTTCAACATGCACGAGGAGCCCATCGTCTGCTCCCCCCAGGACGCGCTGCGGGCCTTCCTGGACGGCCGGCTCGACGTGCTGGCCCTCGAGGAGTTCATTGTGGAGCGCAAGGAGGCCGGGCAGGCGTGAGGCCCGGGAATGCGGGGCAGCGTGTGGAGGGCCGCCCATGAATGATCGGCCGGAAGGCCTGACCGTGGTGATCCCGGCCTTCAACGAGGCGGGGGCCATCCGCGCCGTGGTGGAGGACACCCGGCGGGCCCTGAAGGGCCTGGGCGTGGACCACGAGGTCATCGTGGTAGACGACGCCTCGGGGGACGCCACGGCCGTCGAGGCCGCCGCGGCCGGGGCCCGCCTGCTCTCCCACCCGGCCAACGCGGGGTACGGCGCCGCCATCATGACGGGGGCGGCCCAGGCCCGGTACGACCTCATCGCGATCCTGGACGCCGACGGGTCCTACCCCCCGGCGGAGCTGGCCAAGCTGCTGCCCCACGCGCGGCAGTTCGACATGGTCATCGGCCAGCGCACCGGTGAGGAATATCGGGGCGGCGCCTTCAAGCGCCGGGGCCGCTGGGCCTTCGCCTGGCTGGCCCGCTTCGTCACCGGGCAGCGCGTCCCGGACGTGAACTCGGGCATGCGCCTCTTCCATCGCCGCGTCTTGGAGGACGCCGGGCACATCGTGTGCCGCGGCTTCTCCTTCTCCACCACCCTCACCCTCAGCGCCCTCACGGCGGGTCGCTTCATCAAGCACGTGCCCATCACGTACCTCCCCCGCGTCGGGCGCTCCCACGTCCGCTACCTGCGGGACACGCTGCGGGCCGGGCAGATCCTGGTGGAGGCCGCCATTTACCACAACCCCACCAAGACGGCCTTCGTTCTCGCCTGCATCCCGGGGGCGGGCGGCCTGGCCCTGTGGGTGGCCGCAGCCCTGGCCGGCTCGCTCCTCCTCTTCGCCACGGGCGTCGCCTGCCTCCTGACGGCCATCGTGGTGTTCGCCTTGGGCCTGCTCATGGACAGCATCAAGATGCACCGCCGTCGGGACGGGTGACCCGCCCGCGGCGCCCCGGCATCGCCGTCCGGCGGCCGGGTTCCTGGTTCCGTGTTGCGGGCTCCGCGCTTCTTCCGGATCCCGCGAACAACCGAACGCCCAAACGACCGAACACCCGAACGCTTCTGGGCCAGGGATATGTGCGGCATCTGCGGCATCCTGAACTTTGAGCCGGACGCTCCGGTCGATCCGGGCGTCTTGAAGGGCATGGCCGACCTGCTGGCCCATCGCGGGCCCGACGGCGACGGCTTCCATTGCGAAGGCCCCGTGGGCCTGGGCCACCGGAGACTCGCTATCATTGACCTCAGCGAGGCCGCCGCCCACCCCCTGCCCAACGAGGACCGGACCATCTGGGTCCTCCTCAACGGCGAGATCTACAACTTCCAGGACCTGCGGAAGGAGCTCCTCCGCAGAGGCCACGTCTTCCGCTCCCAGGGCGACACCGAGACCATCGTCCACCTCTACGAGGAGGAGGGGCCCGCCTGCGTGCGCCGGCTGCGGGGGATGTTCGCCTTCGCCCTCTGGGACGGCCGGCGGCGCGAGCTCCTCCTGGCGCGCGACCGCCTGGGCAAGAAGCCGCTCTACTACTGGCACCGGCCGGGGCGCGCCCTTGCCTTCGCCTCGGAGCCCAAGGCGTTCCTGGCGGACCCGGCCTTCCGGGCCGAGCCCGACCCCGCGGCCCTGCACCAGTACCTGACCTACCAGTACGTGCCCTCGCCCTGGTCGGCCTTCCGTGGCGTGCAGAAGCTGCCGCCCGCCCACATCCTGCGGGTCCGCGACGGGCAGGTGCACGTGGAGCGCTACTGGTCGCTCGCCTATGCCCCCAAGCGCGCCGGCGGCGAGGACGACCTGATGGAGGAGCTGCGCGCCCGCCTCCAGGAAGCCGTGCGCCTGCGCCTCATCAGCGACGTGCCGCTGGGCGCCTTCCTGAGCGGCGGCGTGGATTCCAGCGCGGTGGTGGCCGTGATGGCGGGCCTGAACGCCGGCCCGGTGAAGACCTTCTCCATCGGCTTCGCCGAGCCGGAGTACGACGAGGTGCAGTACGCCCGCCGGGTGGCCCGGCAGTACGGCACCGAGCACCACGAGACCGTGGTCCGTCCCGACGCCGTGGGCATCCTCCCCAGGCTCGTCTGGCACTACAACGAGCCGTACGCCGATTCCTCGGCCATCCCCAGCCTCTACCTGGCCGAGATGACTCGGCGCCACGTGACCGTGACGCTGAACGGGGACGGCGGGGACGAAAGCTTCGCCGGCTACCGGCGCTACCACGCCGCCCGGCTGGCCCGGGCTTTTGCCGCCGTGCCGGCGCCCCTCCGCCGCGCGCTGCGGGCTGCGGCCGGCGCCATCCCCGCGGCCCGGCCCAAGGGGCTGGCGGCCATGGCGCAGCGTTTCCTGAGCGCGGCCAGCACGGACCCGGTGGAGCGTTACGCCGCCTGGATGCGCCACTTCGACGACGAGATGAAGGCCGCCCTCTGCACCCCCGAGTTCCTGGCCCAGGCGGAGGGCGCCGGCAACGATTACCTGGCGGCCGCCTTCGCCGCCGCGCCGGCGCGAGGCGCCACCGATCCGGTGGACGCTCTCCTGGCCGTGGACGTGGCCACCTACCTGCCCGAGGACCTGCTGGTGAAGATGGACATCGCCACCATGGCCTTCGGCCTGGAGGCGCGCTCGCCCTTCCTGGATCAGGAGGTGCTGGAGTTCGCCGCGTCCTTGCCGCCCACCCTGAAGCTGCGCCGCGGTACAGGGAAGTACCTCCTCAAGCGTGCTTTCGCCGACCGCCTGCCCCACGACCTGCTCCACCGCCGCAAGATGGGTTTCGGCGTGCCCCTGGACCATTGGTTCCGCAATGAGCTGCGCGACCTCGCCCACGACACGCTCCTGGGCCAGCGGGCCCGGGGGCGCGGCCTCTTCCGCCCCGAGGCCGTGGCCCGACTGCTGG
>Ga0214473_10008449_pt1 | contig 12169 bp, 8 predicted proteins | sample RVTome_7_FD_203509 | JGI IMG/M metagenome (GOLD analysis project Ga0214473, IMG submission 203509) | Soil microbial communities from uranium-contaminated site in the Upper Colorado River Basin, Wyoming, United States - RVT98D197 | ecosystem: Environmental > Terrestrial > Soil > Contaminated >... | reverse complement strand
ATGTTCGAGGCCCGGTTAAGACTCGAACGGCCGACAAATGACTTTTCAAACTGGCTCGCAACCTCACTCGGTGAAGAAGAATTGGCGGTTAATGTCGCAAGGATAGACCCTTATACACAGACTGGCGAAGGTATACGGGCAACTATACTGAAACTATTGGATATACGCTTACAGCGGTCGGGGAATAGCCAATGGTAAAACTTGAAGAATACGAACCCATAGTCGGTAAGGGCGTAATCAATGAATTAAGGCTTTTGGCGGAGCGGTTGAAGGGAAAATCCGTCCAGAATATCAATTCAACCGCTATTGGAGGCGGTGTTGCGGAGATATTGAACCGGATGGTTCCGCTCCTTGGGGAATTAGGTGTTGATGCAAAGTGGGATGTAATCAAGGGCGGGGAGCAATTCTTTAATGCGACAAAAAAAATCCATAACGCCCTTCACGGGGCGGATGAAGAGATAACCGAGGAGCTATGGGAGATTTTCTGGGAAACGGGCAAACGCAACTCCGAAGAACTCCCCTGCACTTCCGACATAGTCTTTATCCACGACCCCCAACCAATTGCCTTGATAAACCAGAAGGACGCAAGAGGCAATAAATGGATATGGCGATGCCATATAGATATATCCCACGCACAGGAACGGGTCTTTGAAATCCTGCGGGGGCATATTATGAAATATGATGCGGCGGTTTTTTCGTCGCCGACATTTGCAAGAGAACTCCCTGTAAGACAGTTCCTGATAGCGCCTTCCCTTGACCCCTTGAGCGACAAAAACAAAGACCTGCCCGAAAAAGTTATAGAAGAGGTGCTTGCGGTATACGGTATAAAGAACGACAAACCCATAGTCACGCAGGTCTCCCGCTTCGACCGCCTTAAAGACCCGGTCGGCGTGATAGGTGCTTATAAGAAAGTCAAACGCTATGTGGATTGCCAGTTGATACTTGCAGGCGGCACAGCCTCCGACGACCCCGAATCAGTAGAAGTATTCGAGCATGTGAAAAGACAGGCAGAGGGCGACCCGGATATCCATATACTCCTGATGCCTCAAAACGATATCCACATAAACGCCCTTCAACGCGCTTCCACCGTGGTCGTACAGAAGTCCATTAGGGAGGGTTTCGGCCTTACGGTTACGGAGGCCCTCTGGAAGGCCAAGCCCGTTGTAGCATCGGCTGTGGGCGGAATCGCTGTCCAGATAAAACACAAACACCACGGTCTTTTATGCCATAGCGTTGACGGCGCCGCCCTTGCGATAAGACAGTTGCTCCAAAACCCTGAATATGCACATCGTCTTGGGGAAAACGGCAGGGAACATGTGCGGCAGAATTTTCTTCTTACCCGCCATTTAAGAGACTACTTGCTTCTTTTTTTATCTCTTTATAACACAGAGGATATAATATATCTATGAAGATTACATTAAGACTTATACTTTCCCTTGTAATTGCGGTAACAGGCGTTGCCGGAATATTCTCCTATATTACCGTCCAATCCGAAAAGGCGAGGCTTACTTCCGAGCTTGAGCACCGTGCATGGCTCGTAGCAGAAGGGCTTAAAGAGTCTGTCGGCCCCCTCGTTCTAAAAGGGCAATCAAAAAAACTCGATGGCATTATGGAAAGGATCAGCAAAGACAAGAAGATAATCGGCGTGGCGGTCTATGATGTGACAGGCAAAACCGTAGCCGTTTCTAAGGAGCTATCCGCTGTCCTGCCATCAAAGCTTAATATTTTGTTCGAAGAGTTCAAGGGCGATGAAGGTATGGGCGCTTACGAGAAGGTTGCATCAAAACAGGCTTATCTTTATGCCGTCCCGACATACGATGATGAAGGTGCACGAACAGGCACAGTCGTGATATTCAACGATGCCTCTTACATAGATGAATATCTCTTCGACATTTGGAGAAGATATTTTTTAAGGACCCTTGCCAATGCCCTTCTTATCTCCATCATAACGCTTTTAGTTATACGATGGAGCATAGTGGGGCCTATCGCTCGAATGTCCGACTGGATAGGCAACTTGCGAAGAGGCAAGTTTGATGAGATATTTAAAATGCCAAAAGAAGACCTCTTTACCCCGATATCCAAAGAGATTTCAAGCCTTGCTAAAAGCCTTGCCGTTGCGCACGCCAGAGCGGAGGAAGAGGCAAGGCTTCGTCAGCATGCAGAGGCTATCTGGACGGCGGAGCGCCTGAAGGGGCATGTGCGTGCCAAGCTGGGCGATAGGAATCTGATAGTTGTCTCAAACCGCGAGCCTTTCATGCATATAAGGCGAGGAAAGATCATTGAGTGCATAAGTCCCGCAAGCGGCCTTGTCACAGCACTCGACCCGATACTGAAGGCATGCGGCGGGCTATGGGTTGCGCATGGTTCGGGGAATGCCGATAGAGATGTGGTCGACAGGCATAATATAATTCGTGTCCCACCGGAGAATCCACAGTATGACCTTAAGAGGGTTTGGCTTACACAAGAAGAGGAGGAAGGATACTATTATGGCTTCTCCAACGAGGGACTATGGCCTTTATGTCATATTGCCCATACACGCCCGGTCTTTCGCATGAACGACTGGGCGCGCTATCAGGAAGTGAACATGAAGTTCGCCAGGTCTCTGGAAGATGTGATTGAAAACGAGACTTATATATTCATCCAGGACTATCATTTCTCCATACTGCCGAGAATCATAAAAGAGAGACACCCTCATGCCAAGATAGCTCTCTTTTGGCACATCCCATGGCCGAACCCCGAGGCCTTCGGGATATGTCCATGGAGGCGCGAGATACTGCACGGGATGTTGGGCGCTGACATCATAGGCTTTCACACCCAGTTTCACTGCAATAACTTCCTTGAGACGGCTGACAGAAATTTGGAATGCCACACGGATTGGGAGCATTTCTCGATAACCAAAAAGGAACACACCACCTATGTGAAGCCCTTCCCGATAAGCGTTGACTTCACTCATCCACCGTTTAATGTCGAAATCAAAAACAAGGAGGAATTATTCAAAGAGCTTGGCGTGAAGGGCACATTCTTGGGCGTCGGCGTTGACAGACTCGATTATACAAAAGGCATCCTTGAAAGGTTCAGGGCGATTGAACGCTTCATGGAAAAGCATTCGGAGTATCGCGGCTTGTTTACATTCGTGCAGATAGGCGCACCGAGCAGGGAACATATAAAAAGTTATCATGAATTCGCTGGCAAGGTAAAAACGGAGGCAGACCGCATCAACTGGAGGTTCCAATCCGGCAGTTGGAGACCCATCGTATTCCTGCACAAGCATTTCTCTCATGCGGAGATAGAGCCGTACTACCGCCATGCCGACCTCTGCATGGTGACTTCGCTTCATGACGGCATGAACCTTGTGGCAAAGGAGTTCGTAGTCTCAAGGGAAGACGAGCAGGGCGTATTGATTCTGAGCACATTCACTGGCGCATCGAGGGAACTCAGAGATGCCCTTCTCATAAACCCTTATGACATAGAGCAGATGGTCGACACGATAAAAATTGCAATCGAGATGGAGCTGGAAGAACAAAGGCTCAGGATGAAGAGGATGCGAGCAGTTGTCAGGGAGAACAACATCTATAAATGGGCGGCGGACATCATCACAGAACTTACGCAAATTCGCCACGAATGAGGTGTAAAGTTGACCATCGGAGTTTTTATCACAGAGAAAAGAACGCTACCGCTACTGGAGGATAGATGAATACCGTCATGGAGAGATTGCTTATTCCGGCAGGCGTTGCCTTTGCATCGGCTGCCGCGCTGATATTTGTGAGGTCTGTTGTCTTCAGGATGCTTCACGGATGGGCGAAAAAGACCGAGACTGACCTCGACGACCTGATTATCCAGTCATTGAAAACGCCTTCCGTTTACTGGTGTATAGCTATCGGCATTTATATCGGATTATCCGTTTCAGAGCTTCCCGATAAATATATCTTTTATCTTAGAAAGGCCATCCATGTGATCGTCCTGCTTTCCGTCACCTTTGCGGCCTCAAACCTCTCGGGCAAGATATTCGGGTCTTACGTGGCAAAGACCAATCTCCCCATCCCCACGACAGGGCTTGCCTATGGGATATTGAAAGGGACAATCCTCGCCATAGGTTTCCTTATCACTCTCAGCGCACTGGGGATTTCAATCACCCCTCTCATCACGGCACTCGGAGTCGGAGGGCTTGCCGTTGCCCTTGCCCTTCAGGACACTCTATCAAACCTGTTTGCGGGAATCCATATCCTCATGGAAAAGTCCGTCCGCGTCGGCGATTTCATCAGGCTTGAGTCGGGGCAGGAAGGCTATGTGGAAGACATCACATGGAGGACAACGAGGATAAGGATGCTTCCAAACAACATGGTCGTAATCCCAAACAGCAAACTTTCGCAGAGCATAGTCACGAATTATTATCTTCCTGAAAAGAGGATGTCCCTGTTGATCCCCATAGGGGTGAGCTATTCCTCAGACCCGGAGCGGGTTGAAAAAATCCTCGTCGAGGAGGCGAAAAAGGCTATAGGCGAAATACCGGGACTTTTAGGCGAACCAGAACCTTTTGTGAGGTTCATACCGGGGTTCGGGGAAAGCTCGCTCGACTTTACGCTGATATGCCAGGTTCGGGAATTCGTAGACCAGTACCTTGCACAGCATGAGCTTAGGAAAAGGATATTTAAAAGATTCAAGGATGAGGCAATCGAAATACCTTTTCCACATAGGACGGTTTACCTGAAGGAAGAAAAAAGAAAAAACAGTCTCAATGAACCCTGAATACATCTTTAAATTTAAAAGACCCTCTGGCATAATCAAGTTCGGGGTCAAAATTGCCCTGTTTCTCGATTTTGACGGCACCCTTTCCCCTATAGTTAAAAATCCGGAGGAGGCAGTTGTTTCGGATAGAGTTAAAGGCTGGCTTAAAAGACTCTCAGAAGATAAAAACCATAAAGTCGCTATTGTTACGGGCAGGTCGCTTAAGGACATAAAAAAACGGGTGGGCCTGAAGAATATCATATACGCAGGCAATCACGGCATGGAGGTTTATTACAGAGGGCGGTTCCTGTTAAGAAAATGCGACATATACAGAAAACCGCTTAAAAAACTCGAAAAAGAATTGACTGAAAAGCTATCGGGAATTCCGGATATCTATCTTGAAAACAAAGGCATCTCCATAGCGGTCCACCTTAGGCGACTTAAGAAGGAATACCATAAAAAGGTCGGGAGAATCGTCAAGGCGACTGTTGAGCCGTGGCTTAAACGGTATAAGCTCCAAATGACAGGCGGCAAGATGTTACTGGAGGTAAGACCGCTTTCATGGAACAAGGGGAAGGCTGTTTTATGGATATGGAAAAAGCTTGCGCCGAAACATCTGCCGGTCTATGCCGGGGACGATGTGACCGATGAAGACGCATTCGCCGCGCTCAGACCTTACGGAATAACTATTCGTATCGGAAAGACGAGGGAATCTCATGCGGAATATTGCGTGTCCTCTGTCCAAAACCTTTTTACACACTTTGAATTATAATGTGGTTATAACCCATGTCCGGACTTGAAGAATATAGGAGGCTGAGGAGGGAGTTTTCCCTCACGGCCCCGTCTGAGTTTTCCTTCCCCCTCGATGTCTTCGACGGGTGGGCGGAGAAAAGCCCTGAAAGCCTCTGCCTTTTCTGGACGGACGGGATAACCGAAAGAAAAATCTCATTTGACGGGATGAGGGGGCTTTCATCCAAGGGCGCGGGGTTTCTAAGGACTCTGGGCGTAGGGGCAGGGGACAATGTCCTCGTGCTTCTGTCTGCCCTGCCCGAGTGGTGGGAGCTCCAGCTCGCCCTGATGAGACTTAATGCGATACCCGTGCCTGCCACTACAATGCTTTCGGCGGAAGACATCCGCTATCGCCTGAAGACCTTGCGGGCGAAGGCGGTCGTTTCGGATGCGGAAAATGCAGGCAAGGTCGAGGAGGCCCTGAAGGGGCTTGAGTATGCCCCTCGGTTGGTTATAATTGGAAACGGGCATTGCCCGTGCCCGCCGAAGTGGAGCGATTACATAGCAGGAAGGGATGCCGCCCCTGCATTTGCCGGAGAGAGGGCGCCGTCGGATTCGCCGGCCTTGATATTCTTCACATCCGGGACTACCGGGCCTCCGAAGCTCGTCGTTCACACGCAGGCATCATACCCGCTTGCCCACATGATAACGGGCAGGTTCTGGCTTGACCTCAAGCCCGGGGACCTCCACTGGAACCTCTCGGACACCGGTTGGGCGAAGGCCGCATGGTCGAGCCTCTTTGGGCCGTGGCACATGGGCGCAACGGTCTTTTCGTTTTATCGCAAAGGCAGGTTCGACCCCCTTCAGACCCTCGATGTCCTCGGAAGATATCCGGTAACCGTATTCTGCGGCCCTCCGACCGCATACAGGATGATGGTCAAGGAAAGCGGAGAAAAGATTGCCCTTAAAGGCATGAGGCATTTTGTGGCCGCCGGAGAACCCCTGAACAAAGAGGTCATAGAGCTCTGGAGGGAAAAGACCGGCCTCTGGATATACGACGGATACGGCCAGACCGAGACGGTGAATATGATTGCAAACCTGAGGGCCGTGCCTGTCAAGCCCGGCTCCATGGGCCTCCCTGCACCGGGGTTCGATGTGGATGTGATTGACGAAGAGGCAGTGCCTCTCCCCCCGGGAATAGAAGGCGATATTGCAATCAGGGTAAGGCCCTCAAGGCCGGTCGGCCTTTTCAAGGAGTACATGGGAAACCCGGATGCTACACGGAAGACCCTCCGGGGCGATTGGTACATCACAGGCGACAGGGCCGTAAAAGACGAGGAAGGATACTTCTGGTTCGTAGGAAGGGCCGACGACATAATACTCACTTCGGGCTACCGCATAGGCCCCTTTGAGATAGAAAGCGTCCTCATAGAGCACCCGGCCGTAGAGGAATCGGCAGTGGTCGCAAGCCCGGACCCTCTAAGGGGCGAGGTCGTAAAGGCGTTTGTCGTCCTTACAAAGGGCTATGCGCCCTCGGATTCCCTCCGGGAGGAGCTTCAGGAGTTCGTAAAGAAACACACCGCGCCGTACAAATATCCGAGACTGCTCGAATTCATAGAAGAGCTTCCAAAGACCGTAAGCGGCAAGATCAAGAGGAAGGAGCTGAAAAAAAGGGAGTGGGGTCAATGACCCTTTCCGGACAAAATTGAACCCCTTCAAACAAGTTTCAGCCTACATCCCTGCCTGCCGGCAGGCAGGTGTCATCCAGCGGAAAGGGCCATTGGCCCCCCTAAAAGTCCACCCTTAGGAGCGATGTCCTGAGCATCGTTGCGCCGTTTCTCTTTTCCACTACGATTACGGGCGGGCCGAACTTCGCCTCCCCCTTCTTTATATGGACGGCGCTCCTCGTTTCCGTAACCCCGAAGAACAGGCCGCCTATCGTGCCGACGGCCACGCCGACGCCCATCTTTGCGGCAAAGTCTTCATCGTCAACTAAATAGATTGCGGCGCCCAATACCGCGCCGATGGCCGCACCGTAGAGGGCGTCCCTGAATACGACATCGCCTTCCTGCTCCGCGGCGAATGCGGCCCCCTCGATAAGGATAAGCATCAAAACGGCCCCGGCCATCACCTTCTTAAGCATAAGACCTCCTTAAATCTGATTTCCCAATTTTAATGATTTGCCCCTTCTTTAGTCAAGGGGGCAGGGAGCCCCTGCGATATTGGGGTCAATGACCCTTTCCTATCAACATTGAAAGCGCACAAGGCTACACGCGGGGGGCATCTTAAAGCGTAAACCTCTGGAGTTCGGACAGGAGGGCCCTTGCATCCTCCTTGAGGCTGGTTATGGACTTGTCCATCTCGGCCGCGGAGGCCGTGAGGTCGCCCATCGTCTGCCGGACACTCTCCATGGACTTGACGATTTCGTCGCTCTGCCGTTTCTGGTTTTCCACCGCATCGTTTATATGGGCGGCCCGGCCCGACACATTCTCGGAGACCATGGCCATCTGCTTGCTTGCCTGAAACTGCTCGTTCGTTGCGCCCATTATCTGCTGGGATAGCGTCTTTATCTTCTCCATCGCCTCCAGGATGAGCTTACTGCCCTTGCTCTGCTCGTGGGTGGCTCTGGATATATGCTCTATCTGCTCGGTCATGCCTTTTATCGAGCCTGTTATGTGCTTTATGACATTGGCCTCCTCGGTGGTCGCCCTCTGGATGGCCCTTGCCATATCGGTGGAGGCGTTTGAGCTTGTGAGGATGCTTTCAAGCGCGCTGTTGACCTCCCTTACGAGCTTCATCCCCTTTTCCACGGACTTTATGCCCTCGCCCGCCATCCCCACGCTCGATCTCGTCTCGGACTGCACGGCCGATATGAGGTCGGCTATCTCCTTTGTGGATACGGATGTCCTTTCGGCAAGGCTCTTTATCTCGTCGGCGACGACGGCAAAGGACTTGCCGTGCTCTCCGGCCTGAGCGGCAAGTATAGCGGCATTGAGGGCAAGGAGGCCCGTCTGGTCGGCAACCTCGTCTATGACGGTAAGTATGCTCCCTATCTCCTCACTGCGTTTTCCGAGGCGGTTGATGGACCCCGAAAGGGTATTGACGCTTTCTTTTATGTCCTCCATACCCTGGACCGCGGCCCTTATCGAGGCGATGCCCCTGTCGGAGGCATCGGTCGAAACCTTCTCGGCAAGCTTCACGGAGTCGTCCGCGCCCTGCTGTATCTCCTTTATCGTTGCGTTTACTTCAAGGAGGGCGGAGGCGGTCTCGTCCGAGGAGGCCGAGAGGTTTTCGAGGCTTCCCGCTATCTCCTTTATCGAGGCTATCATCTCCTCGACCGACGATGCGGACTCTTCCGCGGACTCGTTGAAGGAGACTGCGTTTCCGGCCACATTGGAGATGGAGGCGGTCATCTCCATGACCGCCGCGGAGGCGTCCCTTGCGGACTCCGAAAGGCTCCCTGCGCTCAGCGATACTTCCGAGACGGAATTATTCATCCCTGCCATGGAGCGGGCGGTCTCCTCTGCGGCCTTCTTCTGGACGTCCACGACCTTCAATACCCGCTCGGAGGACTTGGTGATTGTGGCCGTCACAATAGATACGCCCGATGTAATGTCCTTTATCTTCCCTATCATGCCCTTCAGGTTATCGGCCATCTGGTTTATTGCCCTGCCGAGGGCCGCTATCTCGTCCTTGCCCCGCACGGATATGCCCTCTGCGAGGTTGCCCCCTGCTATCCTGCCTGCGGCGCTTTGCATATCCAGTATGGGCCGGGTTATGACCTTCAAGACCGAAAACCAGACTATGACGAGGAAGCCTGCAAAGCTCACTGCCGATATGCCCAAGGCCCAGAGAAGGAGGTTATACAGGGCCTTCTTTATCACCGAGGATTTGAGCCCTACCCTGAGGGCGCCCACCGGTTTTTCCTCTGCGTCCTCAAGCGGAAGCGCGATGTCGTAGAACGCCCCCGCCTCCTGCACAAACGGGGTGGCCGCCATTGCGGCCTTCAGAGAGACGGTGTCCGAGAACTGTTGGCCCGCCTTCGACTCGTCGCTGTGGAAGAGGACCTTTGCATCCGTGTCCGTGACCATCGCATAAGCGATACCCTTTTCCTGAAGGAGCGTTTTGAGCTTTTCGTTCAGCCCCTCGACGGACTCAAGCGGCACGCCGAGGAGAAGGACCTTTTCTATCTCCTTTTCCATGCCCTCGCCGACCGACATCGCGCTTGAAAGCACCGCCTGCTTATACCTGTGAGAGGAGACATATGTCAGGACGGCGGTGTTTATCCCGATGGCAAAAAACAGTATCAGGGCGATTACAAAGACACTGCGCCTCTGAAGGCCCATCTACTTGATGACCCTCGTTGCGGATGTAAGCACATCTATGGGCACCTTGACGCCGAGCTCCTGTGCCTCCTTGAGGTTTATGACCATATCGACCTTCTTTGCGGCCCGAGCGGGTATGGAGAAGGGCTTCGCCCCGGCAAGCACCTGCGCAAGCATCTCGGCGGCCTCCCTGCCCTGCTCCGAGGGGTCGGCGGAGACCGTGAGTATCACGCCCCTTTCCTCCGCACCCCCGATTGCAGATGCCGTGGGTACCTTCTGCCTCCGGCAGGCCCCGACCACATCGTCCGCACAGATGATTGCCGCACAGCTTGTGGTCATGACGAGCGCATCCACATCCTTTATCTTCACTGCGTCCCCGAACCTCCTGATGCTCAGCTTTACGGACTTGAACCCGAACCTTCCGCCGAGGGCCTCTATCTCGGCCGCCTGCTTTATGGTGTCCTTTTCGGTCTCGTTATAGACGATTCCCAACCGCTCGAAGGCCACCATGTCCTTTAGAGTCTTGACCAGCCCTATCAGGGAGACCTTAGAGCTTATTCCGGTTGCGTTTTTCTTAAGCGTAATGCCGAGGGCCTCGGGGTCGAAGACCCCCGCATATATCACCGGGATGGAAGATGTCTCGGAGACCGCGGTCGCGGTTACCGGCCCGCCGTATGTTACGATGTAATCAACGCCCACCGCCACTAACTTCCTTACGGCGTTCATCCATGCAACCGTCTCCGGCGCCGGGGACTGAAGGAGCACCTGCGCCTTTATGCCCCTCTTGTGAAGCTCCTCGGTAAACGCCTTGTGTATCGCCCGGTAATAAGGGGTATCCCCTGTCAGTATTACCCCCACGGTCTTTTCCGCCGCAAAGGCGTAAACAGGCATCACCGAAAGCAGAAGCGCAAAGAACAGGCCTTTCATCACTGCCACCTCTTGGATACCGTAAGGAGCACGAGATGGACCTCGCCGTCTTTTTCTTCCGGGTTGTATATGTTTTCAAAGATATTCTCAAACCGGCTGTACCGGTAGCTCAACTCCGGCCGCCAGCCGCCCTTGAAATCATACCCCCCGACGACCGTGTATTCCGTCTGCCTCTGGTTTACCTCGGAGAAAGAGGCAACGGATACGGTCCTCTGCGAGGCGGGTATGCCCGCGGAAAAATTCGCCTTGCCCTTTGTGTAGGAGACGCCCGCGCCGAGGTCAAGCCCCTTTGTGGCCGGATACCGGAGGTCGAGCGTATAATTATGGGCCATCTGGCTGTAATGGACATCCTCGTCCAATTGGTCAAGATTCGCATCGGAATTGTATATCAGGTCCTGAGTGGTCTTGCTCCTCAGGTATGCATAGCTCGTCGTGAGGGTGATGTCCGCAGGAAGGACAAAGGAAAGCATCCCTATGAGCCTCTTTCTCCTGACCTCCCTGTTTTCGGCCTCCGGGGTATCGACTGCATCCGTGCCCACATAATGGATGCCGTGCCGCTTTTCGGTAGCCATGTCATAGCTTAGTGTTGCGGTCGTCTTCTTCCTGCTCCACGAGATGGAAAGCCCGGTGCAGTCCGAGCGGTTGGGCTGGCTGTTATAGGCCGGGTCTTCGACCTCCTGATGCTCGTACTTGGCCCTGAGCTTAAGCCCGTTTGCGGGCCTGATGTCCGCAGTCAGGCCGGCCGTCTCCCTCTCTGTCGAGGGATGGACCTCCCACCCCTTGGCCTGCTCCCGCTCCGTCCTGTCGTAGGTGTATTTGAGGTTCACCGTAATGAGCCTCCCTCCCCTCGCCCTTGCGCCTACGGAATAAGTATTCTTCCTTGTGGATATGGAGTTTCTGATAATGCGTCTGGTAGGGTCGGTCCAAGAGCCGCCCAGATACCCCGCAGGCAGGGTACCGGGGTTGTCGAGGTCCGCATCCTTGTAACGGTACTTCATGTAAACCGTCAGGGCCGTCATCGGCATATACATGACATCCGCGCCCGCGGTAAGGTAATCGGCCTCTGCGCGGGAATCCCTGTTTTGCCTGTCCGTTCTGCTTATGGTTCCCGAGGCGACGAGCTTGCCGGTATACGATGTATGGAGCTTCAGCGTGTCCGCCCTGCCTTCGAGGTCCGGGATGAGGTTATGCGGGTATGTGCCTGCGGCCCTGCCGCCCCCCGCAGTATAGTCCTCGTACATCACTTTGTCTTTGTCCGCCTCGAACCTTTTTTCCGCATGGGAGTATTCGACCTCGACCGGGCCGAGGTGGCTGTTGGCCCCGATGGTTATCTCCTCCATGCCCCACTCGATATCCCTCTTCCGGGATATCCGGTTTAAGCTGGTGAAGTAACCCGCCCCGCCTACGAACCTCTGCTGGATTGTGCCTTCTTTTTTGACGGTCTTGGCGTCTATGAAGAAGTG
>Ga0214473_10008448_pt1 | contig 12169 bp, 7 predicted proteins | sample RVTome_7_FD_203509 | JGI IMG/M metagenome (GOLD analysis project Ga0214473, IMG submission 203509) | Soil microbial communities from uranium-contaminated site in the Upper Colorado River Basin, Wyoming, United States - RVT98D197 | ecosystem: Environmental > Terrestrial > Soil > Contaminated >... | reverse complement strand
TTAGCCCAGGGCGTAGTCGAAACCTGCGGCGTTCGTTCGCGGGGCTGCGTCGGATGTATCGGCCGGGCGTCGATCTTTCAAAAAACATGAAAGGCGCGGTGGGGCGTACCGTCGGACGTGCGTGCGCTGGGCGATGGTCTACAATCCCGTATACTCCCCGGGGTTGGCACGGGCCGGAGTGCCGAGGTCGAGCTTGGAGCGCTACCGCTTCGGTCGGACACCGGCGGGCGGTTCGAGGGAAGGCTTCGGCCCTCTCCCGACCATCGGGCGAAACGAGGACTGATCCGTGGCACAAGAGCATGTGCAACCTTGCCGGCTTTGGCGTCTGGGCGTCGTCTCGTACCTGAATGCCCGGCCGCTCATCGCCGGGCTGGAAGTCGATGAGCGCGTGCAGCTTCGCTACGAAGTTCCCTCCCGGCTGCCGGCCTTGTTGGAAGAGGGCGTAGTGGAAGCCGCCTTGGTGCCGGTGATCGACCTCGTCCGGCCGGGGCGTGCCTGGCAGGTCGTCTCCGATGCCTGCATCGGCTGCGATGGCGAAACGCTAACCGTGCGTGTGTTTTCACGCGTTCCCGCCGCGTCGATCCGCCGGCTGCACGTCGACGGGGACTCACACACCTCGGTGGCCCTGGCGGCGATCCTCTGGCACGAACTGTACGGGGTCGACCTGCGAATCCTCCCCTTTGCCGGGGAGGAGACGCTCGATGAGTGCGAGGCCGTATTGCTCATTGGCGACAAAGTGGTGGCCCATTCCCTGCTCGACTTTGAGATCGAAACCGACCTGGGCGCGGCCTGGAAGACGCTGACTTCGCTGCCGTTCGTCTTCGCGGTCTGGGCCTCTCCGTGCGATGGTGACGTTGAGGGACTCGGCGATCTTCTCTCCCAGGCCCGCGATCGGGGAGTGGCCTCTGCGGCGATGATCGCCGCGGACGTGGGGCCGGGCATGGGATGGCCGGTGACTTTGGCCAAGCGCTATCTGACCACGCGGCTGAGATTCGGGCTCGGCCCGCGGCAACGCGAAGGCATGGCCAGGTTTCTTCAGTTGGCCCGGGCGAACCGAGTGGTTCCCGCCGATCGAGATCCGGTGTTTGCATGACTCGGCTCGGCTCGAACATGGCCCGGACCGGTCTGTCTCGCCTCTCCGACGCGGAGGCGCTTCAGCTTTACCGGTCCTGTACGATTCACGAGTTGGGGCGCCGCGCCCACGAAGTCACCATGCGCCTGCATCCCGAGCCGTACCGCACCTACGTGGTGGACCGGAACATCAACTACGCCAACTACTGCACGGCCAGGTGCATCTTCTGCAACTTCAAGGCGGACCCTCCGGGGATGGCCAGCGGGCGGCGGGACCTGCCCGACGGCTACATTCTGTCGCACGCCGAGATCGGGCGGAAGATCGAGGAGCTGCTCGCCATCGGCGGCACCCAGGTGCTCATGCAGGGCGGGCTGGTTCCGGCGGAGTTGTTGCCCTTCGAGTGGTACCTCGACCTGCTGCGCTTCATCAAGCGGGAGTATCCCGGCGTGCACATTCACGCCTTCAGCCCGCCGGAGATTCACGCGTTTCACGAGATCTTCGGCATGAGCGTCCGGGAGGTGTTGCTGCGGCTACGGGAGGCCGGGCTCGATTCGATTCCCGGCGGGGGCGCCGAGATCCTCGTCGATGGGGTCCGCCGTCGGACCGCCCAAGGCAAGACGACCACCGGGGAATATCTGCAGGTCATGCGCGAAGCGCACCGCATCGACATGCGGACCAGCATCACCATGATGTTCGGCCATGTCGAGACGATCCCGGAGCGCGTCGAGCACTTGCGGCGGATTCGGGAGCTTCAGGACGAGACCGGGGGGTTCACTGCATTCATCTGCTGGACGTTTCAACCCGGCGAGACCCCCCTGGGACGCGTTCGCCCGTTTCCACCGGAACATCAGGGACCGCCGGACGGAAGGCACCTGGTGCTGGCCCATGCCGCCGAATACCTCCGGATGCTGGCCCTCGCCAGGCTCTATCTGGACAACGTCCCCAACATCCAATCGAGCTGGGTGACGCAGGGTCCCAAAGTCGGTCAACTCGCCCTGTTCTTCGGGGCCAACGACATGGGCTCGGTCATGATGGAGGAGAACGTGGTTTCCGCAGCGGGTACCACCTACCGCCTCAGCGAGCAAGAAATCCGGCGGGCGATCTCCGCGGCGGGGTGGGCCCCGCGGAGACGAAACTTCTACTACGATCCGATCGAACTGATCTGACCTCCACAGTCCCCAGGCCTGTGTCCGCCTGCTTGGCCGGTCAAACCGGCCTCGGTCGCAAGTGGTTTTTATTGGACCTGAGCCGGGTCGTTGTGTTAGAATCTGAACTCGGTGCATGGGATCCAGCGCGTGGGGCGCGTCGGGCGGCGGAGCGTTTTCTTTGGCCCGCGATCGCCGTGCCATCGGTCGCTGCGCCTGGAGGGCAGCGCGCATTACCTGGCGCCTGGTTGGGGGCAGGGCATGGGACCGGGTGAGCTGCATGATCGGCAGGATTCGGGCGCGGCAGGCCCGGGAGGTCCCGCTCGTGGGGAAGTGCACACAACCCGCCCAGGCAGTTCGGTCGGCGGGCGGCAGCAGGTAGCCTCGATGACCGTGCTCAACTCGATCTGGAACCGGGCTCGCCCGGATCTGGTGATTGTGACGGAGGCGTGCGAGGAAGATGTCTACCTTTGGGAGCACTCGGTTCGGGTCGCTAACACCGCTCGGATCATCGCCCGCCTGCCCAGCGTGCAGGCACGTTCCCCGGACGAGAATGCGATGGTAGCCGCGGCGTTGTACCAGAACGCGGGCTGGGCCGCCGCGTTCCGTGACCAGGAGATCGAGCGCAGCGCCATGCTCCTTCGTCCCACCACCGCCGCCTTCCGTGAACAGGGAATTCTCATGATGGAGCGGAGCCTTGCGGGACTCGTCCCCCCGCGGGTCATCGAGCGGGCCGCCACCGCGATTCGCTCCCGAAACGATCGCATCGCCGACTCGATCGAGGGGCAAGTCGTGACCGAGGCAGAAAACCTCAATGAGTTCGGCATGGTGGCCTTCTGGCCGAACATCCGCCGCGGATCCATCGAAGGCAAGGGCGTTCGGGCGGCCATCGACACGTGGCATCGCCGGAAAGAGTACCAGTACTGGACGGCACTGCTGAACGATTCCTTCCGCATCGCTGAGGTGCAGGCGACTGCCCGAAAGCGGCTCGAGCGCTACGAGCAAGCCATGGCGGCGCTGGAGGAGCAGGATGACGGCACCGATCTGGTCTCGGCCCTTGGGGTCGGCGGAGCGGTGCCGTTGCCGGAGGCTCTGCGGTAGGGCCGTCCCCTTCCGATTCCGACCGGGGTCGCGCCCACCATCGCTGGGCCCGTCGGGCTTGCCTACCGTTGCTCGGGGTCCACGAAAAGGTCCAGGAGGTGGGCACGCTCGAGCGGGGTCAGTTCGTAGAGCACCAGCCGCCCGATGTGCCGCTGGTAAAGCTTCAGGCCGGACTCCGGGTCCACGGACTGACCCTTGTCCCGGCGGGCGAGGTTGATGAACACCAGGACAGGCGTGCCCTCCACTCGCGCTAGCAGCATCGTGGCATATCGTCCGACTACGTCACAATAGGTCAGGCCAATGGTCTCGACGCCGGCCGGTGCCATGGCCAGCAGCAGGGGCTGCCGGTATCGCTTCCGAAACGCCGAAACGAACTCGTCGTCGGTCTTGCACACCCAACCCGGCTGGAGGCCCTTGGACACTTCGTACTGATACGCTTCCGCGAGGTTGAGCGGCGGGTAGCTGGTGCTCGGCGGGGCGGCGCTCGGCTGGGTCGACTTCCAACTGAACCATATGGCGGTCGCGCTCAGTGCCAGGACCGCGGCAATGGCGAGCCCGCGTCCGAGGAACGAGACGAGCGGGGAGCGCCGGGCGGCTGCCGAAGTGACGGCCCGCACCCGGGCCAGCACCCGTTCCTGGGCGTTCCCCGGCGCATAGATCCGCACCAGCGCCGCGTCGATCTGCCGCTGTCGGCTGAGCAGACGGCGGAGCTGCGGTTCGTGCTCGATCCGCTGTTCGAAGGCGGTCCGCTCCGAAACGTCCAGCAGCCCGTCCAGGTAGGCGTCGAGGAGCTCGCCGTCGGATTCCCATGTACGCTCGGTCATGCCTCGGCCTCACTCCCTTCCGTCTCGCCGGGCAACCACTCCGCCAGGCGTTCGCGCAGGAATCGACGAGCGCGGTGCACGTGGCTCATGGCCGTCCCCTCCGGTATCTCCAGCAGACCCGCAATCTCCGTGTACTTCATGCCGTCCACCGTGCGGAGCAGCAGACAGGCTCGAGCGAGTTCACCGATCTCCTGCAAGGCGTCCTCGATGCGGCGGTCGAAGAGCCGTCCCCCGCCGGGCGCGCTTCCCTCGCCGTCGGGCGTGGGGCGGGCGTTGCCCCCGGCAGTCCCGGGTCCCGCAGGGGCCGGTACCGTCGTGTTCGCGTCGAGCGAGGCGGCCTGCCGATTCCGCTGTTTGCGGGCGTGATTCATCGCGGTAAAACGGACCGTCCGACCGATCCAGGCCTTGAAGTTGGTGCCCGGCCGGAACTGGTCCAGCTTGTCCAGGGCGATGAGCGCCGCCTCCTGGACTACGTCTTCGGCCAAGGCGCTCTCGCCCACAATCCCCCGTGCGATCAGCCAGGAAACTCGGAAACAGGCCTGAAACTGCGCGGCGAATTCCTCCGCTGTCAAGCACGGCGACCGCGCCGGTACAGCGCGCTGAGGTTCTTGATTGAAGTGCTGCATGCCGCCTTCGTGTCCCTTAGCAATGTAACCAGCGGCTGGAATGCTTGCAGTGTTTCCGGGATCGCCGGCCGCGTGCATCGAGTCTCGGCCCGACCACAGGTCTAGCCGGCGCGCCGCGGTCATGCCAGCCGGCGCCGGGGCCACCGCCCATCAGGGTACGTCCGGACACAGGGCGGGATCGACGAACGGATAGGGGCCGCCCTGGAACGCGATCACCATGAGCTGGATGTCGGCGAAGTTGCCCACGTAATTGGGCGGATCGACGGCGGCATTGCCGGCATCGTCTCCGTGCATGTCGACCCACCGGACGTCCGGCACGGTCTGGCCGGGCAAGAGCTGGAAGAGGAACACCGTGGCGGCGACGTCGTCGAAGTTGATGGCCCCGTCCGGAGGCGGCCATTGCTCCACGCAGGTCTCGCCGGGCGCACAGTCCGTGTCACCGTTAGGACACGCGGTCCAGTCCCCGCTGCAGTAGTTGGCGAGCCCGCCCACGCCGTCGGCCCAGTACGCGCTGCCCGGGCGGGCCGCCGTCGACACCACCTGGGCGCCGGAGACGAGTGGGTCCGCGACCGCCCGCACGGCGTACGACGCCGCCGGCACGATCTCGCAGTCACCCACGTGGACGACCGCCGGCCAACTGGCACTCACGTGCCGCAGCGGCGCACTGACCAGGCGGGCTACCCCGGCGGCGTTCGGCGGTCCCACCCACCAAGTGTGCCCGATCGAGCCGTGCAGATCCTTCACGCAGCTTTGCCCGGTGGGCATGCAGGTCTCCCCCTGGGGGCAGTCTCGGGCCGCGGAAAGGCAGGGCGTCCCGCTGACGCTGCAGGCCCGGCAATCGTTGTCACCGAGGTCCAGCCGGCACCGGGCGCCGTTGCCGTCGCACGAGGCCAGATCGAGGTCGAGCAACTCCACCTGGAAGCTGGTCGGCTGGCCCGCGAACACACTCGGGTTGGTGTCGAAGCTGATGTATCGGTTGGTGGGGCGGTTGTGGGGATAGGGGGCCGGCAGCGGAGCATCGCAGTCGTCCGGCCGGCCGTCGCCGTTGGTGTCCGGCACGGCACCGTCGGCGATCTCCTTCGCGTCGACTTGGCCGTTGTTGTTGCAGTCCGCCAGCATTGCCCGCCAGGCTCCCCGCCCGTACGTGCCCGCGACGATGGTGCCGCTGGCCGGGTCGATGACCAGGTCGCCGATGTTGACGTTGGGTAGGTCCAGCCCGTCCTTGATCCACGTCGCGCCGGCGTCGAAGGAGCAATAGACCCCGGAGCCGCTTCCGATGCACAACACCAGCGGATCGAACCGCCAGTCAATGGCCAGGGCTCGAGCTGCGACGCCCACCGGCAGGTCGCCGGTGGCGTTGCTCCAGGTGACGCCGAGGTCGTCGGTGCGGTGGACCCTGGCGCCGGACGAGTTGTAGTAGCTCACGAACGCGGCGGCAGGATTCTCCGGGTCGACGACGATGTCGCTGATCGAGCCGCCGGGCAGCCCGGCGGAACGGTTCTGCCACGTCGCGGCGTCGGTGGTCACGTACAACGCGCCGTTGGAGCTGCCCGAGTAGATCGTGTCCGGCGCCCCGACAGCCACAGCGATGGCGTTGATCGTGCCGCCGTTCGACACCGAGGTGGTGCTGATCGCCGTCCAGTTGGCGCTGGTGTGTGCGTCGTTTGTCCGCCAGATGCGGTTGGTGCCGCCCAGCAGTGTGTGCGGGTCGTTCGGGTCCATGACCAGCGGGGCGATGAAGTTGACCGGGTCGCCGTCTGCCTCCCATGGGCCGGTAATGTCCGCGAACCCGCCGTTGTCGATGCGGAAGATCACCAGCCTGACGTAGGTCGTGTAGCGACGTTCGGGCTCGTTGAAGTCGTAGGCCAGGAAGCCGCCGTCGCCGGCGACGATCTGCGGCCAGGCGTCGCTGGGCAGATCGCGCGCCACGGTGCCGTTGTCCTGGGTCCCGCCCATGACCTGCATCGGATCGGTGGGGTGGATCGCCACGTTGTAGTTCTGCGTCACGGTGAGCGTGGCGTTGCAGTTCGTCCAGGTGAACCCGTCGTCGTCGCTCTTCCACACCCCGCCGTCGTTGCCGATCCAGATCGTTCCCGTCGGGCCGAAGGCGATGGCGTGCTGATCGGGGTGGAGCTGGCTGAACCCGCCGGAGCCGAAGGTGATGTCGTTCCACGAGGTCCCGCCGTCGACGGACTTGATCACCCCCGCCACCGCGTAAGAGGGAAACACGCCACCGGCGTAGACGATGTCGGCGTCGGTGGGATCAACCCCCACGAACGCGTCGTACCAGCCCTGTGGCCAGGGAAAATCAGGCGTGCTGGTCATCTCCACCCAGGTGTCGCCGCCGTCGACGCTCTTGTACAGGCCGCGCAGTCCGTTGTTGGCATTGATGATGGCGGTGTAAACCGTCTCGGGTGCTGACGGTGCGGCGGCTAGCAGGATTCTCCGCACGTCGCTGGCGGGAAGGCCGTTGGTTAGCTTGGTTAACGAACTTCCGCCGTCGACCGACCGGTAGATGCCGTCGGACTGGCGAGCGACGAAAACCGTGGAGGCGTCGCCGGGCTTTAAGGCCAGGTCCGAGCAGGAGTTGTTCAGAAAGCGCGTCCAGGTGCCGCCGCCGTCGTCGCTGCGCGAGTATCCGGAGCCACCGGTGATGTGAATGACCAGCGGGTCGGACGGGTCGACCACGACGCGGCTGCAACGGCCGCCGACTTGGGCGGTCGTGGCGATGCGCTCCCAGAGGACGCCGCCATCGGTCGACCGGAACAGGCCGTCTCCGGCCGACTGGGTTGTGTATTCCCCCGTCCCCGCGTACACCGTTTCCGGGTCGGAGGGATCGAGGGCCACGCAGCCGTGGTTGAGGATGGACAGCTCATCGGTGAGCGCCGCCCAGCTCTGGCCTCCATCGGTTGTCTTCCAGATCCCCCCTGAGGCGGACGCGACGTAGATCACGTTCGGGTCGACCGGATGCGGGGCGATGGACACCACCCGGCCGCTGGCGTCGTCATTGCCGCTCCAGAATTCGTCCAGGATGGGTCGCGGGCCGAGTGGGGACCAGGCCAGTCCGCTGGAAACGGCTCGCGGGGCGACGCGCATGTCCGCGGGCGTCCAGCCGGGCACCGGCTCGCCGGTGATCTTGACGTAGCCCGGCGGCGGTGGGCCCAACTTCATCCTCCGGTTGCTGGCAGGGCGTTCACGCATCGTCGGCGCCTGGCAGCCGCCCGCCAGGAGAATGGCCAGTGCCCAAGGCGAACATCGGTTCATGCTCGGTCCCCGCTGCGTGCCGGCCGCCCCGCGACCCCCGATCATACCGCCGGGTCGCTGAATCGCCGGGAGCCGGCGCAGCGCCATTATAGCAGACAGGAGAACGGCCGCGAAGCCGGGCAACGTGGAAACTCGGACCCTTGACCCTCGAAAACATTGACGTGGCCGTGGCGCGGACGCGCGACTCACTGAAGGGCAATCCTGATCTGATGGCTCGGCGAGGGCACGACCTATTGCTTCACCGACGCGTCACCTTTACTCTACAAGGGCTATGACCTACTGGATCAACCTCTTCACGGGTAGAACTTGGCAGGAGTTTCAGGCCGCTGGGGCGGTTGTCTCAGGTTTTCGTGCAGGGCGCAGTGAGGCTAGGGCGCGGAAGATCAAGCGAGGCGACGTTTTTCTCTGCTACATGGTCGGGGTGAGCCGGTGGGTCGGCCTGCTCGAAATCGAGAGCGAGCGATTCCATGACGAGACCCCGATCTTCTCGGAAGAAGTGTTTCCGGTTCGCTTCCGCGTCAAGCCGGTGGTGCTCCCGCCCGAGCACGGCGTTCCCATGAACGCCCTGGCGGGCAAAGTCTCGTTCTACTCCTCGAATGAATCAGCAAAGCACTGGAGCGGGCACGTCCGAACCTCACTGACCAAGTACAGGACGGAAGACGGTGAGGCCATCGCCGCGGCGATCCGCTTCGCAGCGGAAACGCCAGTGACTCGCCCCGTTGATCAGCGGAAGCTCCAGCGGTCGGCGAATCTGTACAAGACAAAGGTCAGGTCCGAAGGCGAAGAGATAGACCGGGTCATAAGCATTCCGCGCGATGAGGATGATTTCGAATTACCGCAACCGGAATCGGCGTTTTCTCACACGGAGATCCAATGGAGGCTTCTGGATTTGGGCGTGCAAATGGGGCTGAACGTCTGGGCGCCGCGGAACGATCGCGGGCGAGCTTGGAACGACAGGAGAATCGGCGATATCCCGCGAATGCTGGACGTGCTTCCGACTCAGTTTGACAGGGTCACCAACGAGATCGTCGGAGCGATCGACGTACTTTGGTTCAGCGGCCCGGCCATTGTGGGTGCGTTTGAAGTCGAGCATAGTACCTCCATCTACTCCGGGCTCCTGCGAATGTCCGACCTCTTGACCATGCAGCCCAACCTGGACATCAAGCTCTACCTCGTCGGTCCCGACGATCGGCAGGTCAAGTTCGAGAAGGAGGTCGCCCGAGCCACCTTCGCCTCCCGGAGGAAGCCGCTCCATAGTATGTGCGCTTTCCTTCCCTATTCCGGCCTCTGCCAACGCCTCGAGCAGGCCGCGAGTTTCGTCCGATTCCTGAAGCCGGAGTTTCTCGACGATATCGCCATCCTCTACGACCCGGCCAGTGAAGTGGACCTATGACGGCGCGACCTCGACATTCCCAGCCCGAGCCGACCGCGAACATCTACACCGACCGGAAGCTGCTCGACGTGGCCGGAGCCATCAAGGCTCTGCCTGCTCTGACACTACCGCCCCCTTCCGGCACCGCGTACGCCGCGGCAGGCAGTGTGGCCGCCCCGGCCGTCGCAACCGCGGACGGGCAAACTCGCCCTGTCCGCCGTCGGGCCACTTTCTGATCCGCGCACCAGAACGCCGGGCACCACGGCCGAGGTGGCCTCGTAGGGCGGCGTTCGTAGGCCAGCGCCTACCCGATCGTGACCCGACCTGGCCGTTACCTTGCACTAAACCTTCCACGTACGCGCGTCCACGGGCGGCAATCCTGGTCACTTGCTGGCAAAACGAACGCCTTTCGGAGGCTTGTGGGAAGGTGCGGCGGGGTCGTCGTAACTTGGGCCCCCGTCAAACGTAGGACCCCGTTGTCGCTCGTGGGCAACGGCGGTCCAGACAAGCAGGTGATGGGACTTGAACCCACGACATTCACGTTGGCAACGTGACGGCGGTGCGTTCTAACCTTAGCACTCATAAAGAGTTACGGCGGTCGCCGATTCACCTTGCACTGGCGCTTCCGGGAACGCAACGGGGTCGTTCAATTCAGTTCACAGTTGTCAGTTTTCAGTCGCCAGTTCGCACTATCGACGCGGCGGCACTCCTCTGTCGTGTGATCGCTCCGGCGAGGTGACATGCTCTCGCCCACCGGAGCGAAGCGATGGCATTGCTGTTGATTCCATCCATGCCGGAGCTGCGCTCGTGAAGGCATGGCAGCCCTCCGGTTCCATGTCCCTTCGTCGCCCTTGACGCGATGCGTCAAGATGTTCCCCGGGTCTGCAGGGGTTTTCTCTACGTTCCTCTGTCGCCCTCTACCCGCATGCTCAAGGGTCGCGGAGCCCGCCCTTGACGCGAAGCGTCAGGGGTCACTTCGTCACTTCGTCGCTTCGTCGCTTCGTCGCTTCCTCCTACGGACAATCCACCGGGTCGACGAACGGGTAGGGCCGTCCCGCGAAGGCCAGGCCGATGTTCTGCACGTCCGAGGCGTTCGACACCCGGTTCGGCACCACGTCGTGCATGTCGATCCAGGTGATGTCCGCCACTTGCGGCGTCCCCATCGCGCCCGGCGCGACCGGATTCACCGGGTTCGGGCCGAAGGCGTTGAACACCGACAGCGTCGCCACGATGTCGTCCGCGTTGGTGAAGCCGTTCGGCGGACCCCAACCCAGGGCGCACGAGCCCACTCCACCGCCGCAGCCGGCGTCGTTGACGCACGACGTACCGGACGTATGCGTGCCCGTGTCGCAGTACAGGGCCTTGTTCGAGACCGCGTCGCCCCACCACGCGAACACGCCGTTGGCGGGCCGAGCGATGGTCGACACGTTGAGCGCGGTCGACTCGCCCAGCGACGGGATCGCCACCGCGGTGACCTTGTACGTCGCCTGCGGCACAATCTCGCAGTCGCAGATGTGCACCACGTCCGGCCAAGCGGTGCCGATCTGCTTGGTGACGTTGGCGTCGCCCACCGGATCGCCGGATGCCACCATCCGGTAGATGGTGGCGCCCTGCGGCGTGCCCGCATAGCGGACCACGGCGCCGGCCAGGTTGGTGGGCCCGGTCGCCGGGTCGTTGTTCGAGCAGGTTTCTGCGGCCTGATTGCACGCGGCACCGACGCAGTCGACGGATGAGCTGATGCAGGGCTGCCCGGCGTTCGGGCCGGCAGCGCACCGCCGGCAGTCGGCGTTGCCCGGCTCGTTGAGTCCGGTCCCCTGGGCGTAGCGGCAGGGTGAACTCTCCACGTTGTTGCAGGAGCCCTGCTTGATGTCGATGAGCTCGATCTTGAAGGCGACGCTGGTCGTCCCGTTCGCCGCCTTGTTCGGGTCGAAGGAGATGCACCTGTTCTTTTGCCGGTCGTGCGGATACGGGGCGGCCAGCGGCGGACCCACGGGCCCTACGGTCTGGGCGAAAACGCCGGAGCCCTCCAGCGCAGGCGTCACGCCGTTGTCTTCCAGCGTTACGTAGTACACCTTGCAGTTCGCCACGGTCACGCTCGCCTCGGTTTCAAAGACGAGGTTGTGCACGTAGAGCGCTTCTGCGGTTCCGCTCGGACCGCTGCCGTCGTTGTCAAACTGGTCGACGAAGCCGACGGTGCTGCCGGCGGTGATGGTGAGCGTCCCCACCGAGAAGTTGGAATGTCCGGCTCCCGGCGGAGCGAAGCCGTCGGCCACGGCACCCAAGTCCGTACCGGCGACCTCGAACGCCTGCACCGCCCGCCGCCCAAGGGCGCCGCCGCCCACCACGATCTGCCCCAGGCCACAGTCGATGCAGTCCGGCGAGGTCGATTGGTTGGCGAAGTCGCCTCCCACGGTGATGCTGGTCGCTGGGCCAAGATCAATCTCCGGCGAGCCCAGCAGCACCAGGTTGCTGTCGACGACTACGGTGGCGTTTTCGGTCGTCGGCAGGATCGGCCTCGTCCTGGGCGGCACACGTAGCCCGACCTCATCGCACGGCGGCGCCCCGGTGCCGTCCATGACGAAGTCGCCCGTGGTGTGCACGCTCATCGTGCCGGAGAGGGCCATCGTGGCGCCGGGCACGTCCGGTGCGGTTCCCCCGGCGAGCAGAACGCTGCCGGCGTCGAGCGCGGCGCCGGATCCCGGCCCCGCGGCCAGGTACTCTCCGCCGCCTGCGACGTTGAACGCCCCGGTGACGTCCAACATCGC